>Ga0210057_1010289_pt1 | contig 10628 bp, 9 predicted proteins | sample CryGeyCG2114_010_2_FD_183968 | JGI IMG/M metagenome (GOLD analysis project Ga0210057, IMG submission 183968) | Groundwater microbial communities from aquifer - Crystal Geyser CG10_big_fil_rev_8/21/14_0.10 (SPAdes) (version 2) | ecosystem: Environmental > Aquatic > Deep subsurface > Groundwater ...
CTTCTCTTTTCAAGGATGCTAATTCGTTTTCTTTTTGATCAAGATGTTTTACTACTAACTCCTGTCTTTCCTTAAGGCCGGCTTGAAATTCTTCTTCGGTTGTTTGAATTGGATCTTTTTCTCCGCTAGCTTGAAAGATTTCCGCTGTCCTTTTATCAATTCCTTGAATCTCGCTTTCCATCTCATTATACGTCTTATAATCTCCTGTCTCTTTTACCACTTTCTGTTGATCTTTTAGAAGTTCTTCTTTTCTGGTTCTCAATTTATCTAAAACATTCTGAGCATTTTTTCTACCTTCTCCGACTAAAGAATGCAGAAAATTGAGAGTTTCGGTTGACTCTTGTATCGTTTTATTTAGTTTGTTAAACCGATATTCTTTTTCGGTTTCCTTAGTTTTTTGCGTTTCTTTTGGAGTGTATGATTCAAATTCCATAAATTTATAAAAATTATTTATATTTATTTATATTACAATTTATATCCCCCGGGGTCAAGAGCCTTTCGGCCGATATTGCAGCGCTTCGGGACAGGAATGCGGTTTTCTATTATGATTTAGGGCGATACTGCAGAGCCTCAAAAATGTGATTTTCATTGATGTCTTTTTCTCCTTCCAGGTCGGCGATGGTGCGGGAGATTTTGATGATGCGGTGGTAGACGCGGGCGGAGAGGTCGAGCCGCTTGGCGGCTTGGAGAAGTATATTTTTCACGTCTTCTGAAAGAGGAGCTAATGATTTTAAATCGCGTACGCTCATTTCGGAATTCGTAAAAATATCCCTTCCGGCAAATCTTTCTTTCTGTATTTCGCGCGCTTTCGCCACGCGCTCGCGGATGATTTTTGAAGATTCTCCGGCGCGGCTTTCATCGGACAATTTTTCATGGTCAACTTGCGGCACTTCCAAGTGCAGGTCTATGCGGTCGACAATCGGTCCGGAAATCCTTCTTTGATAACGGAGAATATCTCTTTGCCCGCAGATGCAAGGTTTAGTTTTTGAGCCCAGATTTCCGCAAGGGCAAGGATTCATGGCGCAAACCAAAATGAATCTTGCCGGAAAACGGATATGGCCGGCCGCCCTGGCCACGCTGATCATTCCGTCTTCAAGCGGCTGGCGGAGCGCTTCAATAACTCGTCGTTCGAATTCGGGAAATTCATCCAAGAACAAAACTCCGCGGTGAGCCAAGGTGATTTCTCCGGGTTTGGGATAGGCGCCGCCGCCGACCAGTGCGATATACGAAGCGGTGTGGTGCGGATTGCGAAAGGGGCGCGAAGTCATAAAACTGCTGTTTAAAATTCCGGCAACGCTGTGAATGGAAGTTGTTTCCAGAATTTCCTCAAACGACGGCGGAGGAAGGATTGCCGCAAACGCTTTTGCCAGCATTGTTTTTCCCGTGCCGGGCGGCCCTATCATCAGAACGTTATGTCCGCCGCTGGCGGCGATTTCCAAACCGCGCTTGGCTGTTTCCTGCCCCTTGATGTCGGAGAAATCTAAAAGCGAAAATTCTTTTTCAATACCGGTTTCCAGCTCGGTTTCCGGCTGGGCTTTTAACGGATTTTCGTTGCGAAAATGTTTTACAACTTCAGCCAGCGATTTGCACCCGAAAATTTTTATGCCTTTTATCAGCGCCGCTTCAGCGGCATTTTGTTTAGGCAGAAATAATTCTTTAAAACCGGCGCCGCGGGCCGCTTGCGTTAAAACCAAAGTGCCTTTGATCGGCCGCAAAGTTCCGTCGAGTCCGAGTTCTCCCAGAAACAGTTTTTCTTTCGGGTCAAATAGTAATTGTTTTGACGCGGAAAGATACGCCATCGCTATCGCAAAATCAAAAACCGGCCCTTCTTTTTTTATGTCGGCCGGCGCCAAAGAAACTATTATGCGCTGATTTTTCTTTTGAGGCGAAAGAAATCCCGTATTTTTTATCGCCGCGGAAATTCTTTCCTTTGCTTCTTCAACCGCTTTGTCCGGCAACCCGACGAGCGTGAAATTATAAAGTCCGGTCGACAAATCAATCTCAACATCAATAATTGAACCTTTCAAACCGATGACCTGTGCTGATTGTATTTTTACCGCCATTAATGATATTCATATCTTTTTTAGGCGATTTGTGCAAGAGTATTATTTTTTTGTTTTTCTAAAAATTATCTTTTCTAACGGGGTGAGTGTTTTACGCAGGTGGCGGATGACGGATTTGCTTCCAGTCTTTTTTCGTCGATTTTTTCTCCGCAAGCCGCGCAAATACCAAAAGTTCCTTTTTCAATGCGTTTCAGGGCCGCGATAACTTCATTCACTTTTTCTTCAAGATGAACTTCGACGGAGGAGCGGTTTTGGAATTCCTCGAAAGCGTCGGAAAGCTCGTTCGCGTCGGGAATACGCGTGTCGGTTCCGTCTTCGGCCGGTATCGGCTCCCAATCAGAAGGATTTTTGGGATTGCGTTTGGCGACCTGCGACAATTCGACTTCAAGCCGTTCTTTTTCTTCTTTCAGTTTCTTTTTGAAATAATCCAGTTCCATAATAATGTCTTTAAATAATATCAAACATTGCCGTAAACCGCAATGTTTCATTATGACGCGGGAAAGCGGCGGAAAATTTCTTCAATAGTATCAAAATCGGTTGTGATGAGAAGATATTCGGTGTTTATAAAGGCGTAGGCGATAATGAGGTTATTGGAGGCATCGTATAGCATTCTTACATCGTGATTTTTCAGTATGCCATCCTGAAATTTTTTGCTTATAAGCGCTTTATTTTTGATAAACAAAATAGGAGCGAGGTCGCTGCTCAGTTTTTTTTCCCATTCCAGCATTCCGGAAACTGCAAGCTCAAAAGAACGGATTTTTAATACAATAAACGGAACATTTTTTTTCAGATAATAAACGCCTAATCCGAAGGAACCTTCGAGCGCCTGCGTTGCGTTTGCCGGAGGAGTTATTTCAAGAATATTGAAAAGTCCTTCGGTTTTTAGAAATTCTTTTTTACCCGCAGTTTCAAGAAGAATAGGAATATCTAAAATAGCGCCTAAGGCGACAGGAGAATCAATTTTTTGCCGGATTGAGTCGACTAATTCTGAAAGATTTTCCGACTTTAGGGTGATAATTTCCTGTTTTTCAGAAACGATTATCGGTTTTGGAGTCTGTAAAGCGGTTTTTTCAGAAGCAGGTTTTTCTCTTAAAAAAACATACCATCCGCCGAATCCGAATCCGGCGACAAGCAAAACAAAAATAGCCGCTAAAACAAAAAATCTTTTTGAGCCGATGGATTCTTTGCGAAAGCGGCGTTGTCGCGCCGTTTGCGCGGCGATTTCCGTAAGAGAAATATCCTTTTCCTTGATATATTCCGTTATATCGCCCCTTAAAGTGTGGAGAGCGGGAATTCGAAGTTTATTAGAAGCGGCGGCTTGGCCCTCTGCGGCTGGGGCGTTCACCTCGCTGGTCCCTGAAACCGCCTTCTCTTTCATATCCGCCTCCTCTTGGGGTTGGTTTTGTTTTTGTTCCGGCATAATTTGGGTCGATCTCTTTAAGGGAAAGATTAATTCTTCCCATTTCATCGATACCGACGATTTTTACGGGAATTATATCGCCGATATTAACCACGTCCGTGACTCTATTGACGCGGAACGGCGCGAGTTCGGAAATGTGCACTAAACCTTCTACTTTCGGCGCGATTTCCACCATTGCTCCGAATTCGAAGATGCGGCTTACAATGCCTTTTTCGCAAATTTCACCGATTTGATATTCATGGGTAATCTGTTTAATTATTTCAATCGCTTTATTCGCGCCTTCCTCGTTCTTGCCGGTGACAAAAATAGTGCCGTCTTGTTCAATATCAACGTCTGCGCCCGTATCCGCAATTATTTTATTTATCACCTTCCCGCCTGGGCCGACAACATCGCGAATTTTGTCGGGGTTGATCATTAATTTAATGACGCGGGGCGCTTGCGGAGGAAGTTCTTTTGCCGGTTCGGAAATTATTTTAAACATCACATTCAAAATTTCCATCCTTGCTTTTTGGGCCTGCTCAAGAGCTTCTTTTAATATTTCCGGCTTGATGCCGTCCACCTTAACGTCCATTTGGATTGCTGTGATGCCGTCTTTTGTTCCGGCAACCTTGAGGTCCATATCGCCATGGTGGTCTTCCGGACCCTGGATGTCGGTTAGAAGTTTGTATTCGTGAGCGTTCATCATTATTCCAATGGAAATTCCCGCGACAGGATTTTTTATCGGCACTCCGGCAGCCATTAGAGCCAAAGTTGAAGCGCAAATCGAGCCTTGCGATGTCGAGCCGTTGGAAGAAAGACATTCCGAAACAATACGGATGGTATAAGGAAAGATGTCGACATCCGGCATAACCGCCATTAAAGCCCGTTCCGCCAAAGCGCCGTGGCCTATTTCGCGCCTTCCGGGGTTTCCCATTCTTCCAACTTCACCGGAAGAAAACGGCGGAAAGTTATAATGATGCATGAATCTTTTTTTCATTTTGATTTCCATTCCTTCAATAAGTTGGACATCGCTTGGCGCGCCGAGCGTGACAACGGAAAGAATGTGCGTGCTTCCCCTGTAAAAAAGTCCGGAGCCGTGAACTCTTGGAAGAACATTAATGCCGGCAAAGATAGGACGAAGTTCGTCCGGTTTTCTGCCATCCGGCCGTCTGCCCGCTTTAATGGCGTTTAAGTGAATAATCCCGTTGACAGATTCTTCGAAGAGCTCTTCAGCGACGTTTTTTATATTTTCGCCGAATTCTGTTTCCATGCTTTTGGTCCATTCAGCTTTCAAATCCTGTATCGCCATATTGAGTCCGGCTTTTTCGCTTAAATCGCTTGCAAGACGTTTTTCAAAAATCGCGTCTTCAAGGCGTTTATGGAAATGTTTTTTGAAAGCCTCTTTTATTTTTTCCGGTTCCTCCTGTAAAATAATTGTTCGTTTCGTTTTCCCGATTTCTTTAATAATTTTTTCCTGCCACTTTTGGATTTTTTCTATTTCTTTTACCGCATATTCGAATGCCTCGCCGACGATTTTTTCCGGCGCTTCATTTGCTTCCGCCTCCATCATGTTTATTTGTCCGTCTTTTCCGCAGACAATCAGGTCTAAGTTTGACTTTTCGCGTTCCGCGTAAGTGGGATTTGCTCTAAAATCGGGATAGCTGATGCGGACTGCTCCGATAGGGCCATTCCACGGAATATTTGAAGTTCCCAAAGCCAAAGATGCCGCGATAATCGCGACTATATCGGAATCATTTTCACCGTCAACGGCCATAGCCGTTGCGGTAATTTGAGTTTCGTTTCTTATTTTCTGGTTGAATAGCGGACGAATTGTGCGGTCTATCAAGCGTCCCGTAAGTATCGCTTCTTCGGAAGGTCTCCCTTCGCGCCTTAGGAATCTGCTTCCAAGTATTTCCCCGGCAGCATAAAATCTTTCCTCGTAATCAACCGTGAGAGGAAAGTGGTCGAGGCCTTGGCGTTGGTTTGCCGACATTACGGCAGTTGCCAAAACAACCGTTTCTCCGTAACGGAGAAGAACCGAACCGTTTGCCTGTTCGGCTAAATTGGAGAATTCTGCCGTCAAAGTTTTTCCGGCAAATTCGATCGTAAATTTTTTGGCGTTTGTCATATCAAGAATTTTTTGGCGTCTTCTCCCAGGTCAATGAAGTCGTCCGCCGCTTCTTTAAGTTTTACGGAAGCAGATTTTCCGAATGCGGCAATTTCCGCCTGCCTGCCTGTTCCTTTGATATATTCGACGAGAGGAAGAAAATCTCCATCTCCTGTTACCAGTACAATCGCGTCAATGACCAAGTTTGTCATTCTTACCGCGTCAACCGCCATTCCCACGTCCCAGTCCGCTTTTTTCATTCCACCGGGAAAAATCTGAAGGTCTTTGACTTTCAATTCTATTCCAATTTTGGAAAGCGCTTCAAAAAATGGCTGCTCTTCGCCGGATTCAGTGCGGATAACGTACCCGATAGCGCGAATCAGCTGTCTTCCGGCCACCGCGGCTTTAAGAATTTCTTGAAAATTCGCGCGCGCTTTATAAATATGTTTCGCGGAGTGGTACATATTTTGAACATCAATCAAAACTGCCACTCTTTGATTTTTGTGTTTTGGCGTACTCATTAAATTAATTTTTTATTTTTTTCTTTGTTTTTAATCCGACTTTTTTTGTCAAACTTTCGTATCTTTTTTCGTCGCATTTTTGCAGATAATTCAGAAGCGTCCGGCGCTTGCTAACCATTTTCAAAAGCCCGCGGCGGGAAAGATTATCCTTCGGGCTTTTTTTAAGATGATTTACCAGTTTCTTGATTTGTTCGGTTAAGACGGCAATCTGCACCTCCGGGGAGCCGGTGTCCTTTTTATGGACTTGATACTCTTCAATGATTTTTTTCTTGGTTTTTAGGGTTAACATGGATATTATTGTACTAAATCTTTTTATTTTTTGCAAATTTTTCTGCTTATGGGGAATATATAAACCCCGCCTTGGCGGGGTTATTTTTGGCGGGGGTTCTTCGCCCCCTTGTCTTAGTGGAAGGGTCCGTGGCCTCGCGCCTCGCCTTCCCAGACCTTTTATAGCGAATGCTAGTCTATATAGACTAGCCTAGCATCGCCACCTTTATGGTAAGCGAAAACAAAAATTTGGTCAATAGAAAAGAAAAGGGTACAATAAAATTGTGCGACGTAAAAGAAATTATGACAGACATTAAAACCCTTCACAAAGAATTTTTCGAATATCTTGAGATTGAGCGCGGACGCAGTCTGAAGACCATAGATAATTACGGACGTTATTTGGAACGCTTTTGGAATTTTTCAAAAATAAATAATCCAAGCGAAATCGATGACGAGCTGGTGCGTAGATACCGACTTTATCTCAATCGCGAAAATCTGAAAAGAAAAACGCAAAATTTCTACCTTATCGCTTTGCGCGTTTTTCTGAAATATCTCGCGAGGCGGGGGATTAAATCCTTGGCTCCGGAAAGGATTGAACTGGCAAAGGTGCCGGAACGTGATTTGGATTTGATAAATGAAGACGAACTGGAAAGATTATTATCAGGGCCCAAAGGGGATGATTTGAAATCCTTACGCGACAAAGCGATTTTGGAACTTTTGTTTTCGACAGGTTTGCGCGTGTCGGAATTGTGTTCTTTGGACAGGGAAGATATCGATATGAAAAAACCCGAATTTTCCATCCGCGGAAAAGGAGATAAAATTCGGCTGGTATTCGTGTCTGATGACGCCAAAGAATTTTTAAAAAAATATCTTTCTAAAAGAAAGGGCGTAGAAGAAGCGCTATTTTTGAGGACCGACCTCAAAAAAAAATCCGAGGTCGGACCTCGGGAAAATCGTCTGACGCCCCGTTCAGTTGAAAGAATCGTTCATTACTACGCCATCAAATCCGGCATATCTAAAAAAGTAACGCCCCACGTTTTGCGCCATTGTTTCGCCACCGATCTTTTGGAAAATGGAGCTGATTTGCGTTCTGTCCAAGTCATGCTTGGCCATTCAAGCATCACCACCACCCAAATTTACACCCATGTCACCGACCGCCAGCTCCGAGAAGTCCATCGGGCATTTCACGGCAGGAGAAGAAGGCGCTAAAATAAAATATCCAATGCCCCCTTTACAATATATCCGAATGTCGTGTAAACTGAAATTTTTACGAATTCATCGGACGGAAAAATTCCCCATACCAGAATTTGGAATAAACCTCTTAATCAAGGAACATACGATGTTGTAATAGATACAAATAGCAGATACGGCAACAACCACTATTAAGGAAATATCTCAAGAGGAAATAATACCGGAGAAAATGACCGCGCAAGTATCGAGTACTGGAGGTTTTGACTTAAATCCGTTTGCCAACTCGATTATTATGGGAGTAGCCCTTTTCTTCGGACTTATCTGCAGTTCATTTATTATCGCGCGGGCTCTCCGAAAAAATTAGAAATTTTATTTATATCAATCTAAAATGGTGTTTGTTGGACGATGTCAGAACTTTCTTTGAACAAAATCCAGACGCCGACTGAAGCAAAATTGTTTCGTAATTTTGCTTACGGCTCGCGGGCCCCGAAGTACAAATGCTTCGCATTTGGCTACGGGGTAAACAAAAATTTTTGCTCGCCCCGTAGCAAGCCGGGGGCTTTGCTATGGGGCCCGCTCGCCAAAATTTTTTGTGCCGCCTTTTCAATTCTTAAATTTTATTCATATAACGTATGCGTATATCTGATGTTTTGCGGAGCGTAGCGGAGCAAAATATGGGTGGAGGCTTTTGTATAAAAGCCGTAACCAGATATACGCTGTTATATGATGTATGCTTTTCCCCCGACAGCAGTCGGGGCACTTTTTATTATTAACAACAAATTTGACCGTTTTTACAATAATTATTTCCAAAAATCATAAACAACGCTCGTATTTTTCCCTTGGAAAGTAACGATGCCAAAGGGTTTTGGGGAAAGAATCGTGATAACTGCCTTTTGCCCCGGCTTAATCAGTATTTTATTATTGGCAAAAACTGCGCCTTCAATTTTAATATTTTCGCCAACAGATAAAGGAATTTCCGACTTGTCGCCAAAGATTTTTTCAATTTCCGCCTCATCCTGCAAATCATTTTTCATCTGAAAATTATAAATCCAAACATTTTGCTGCTGGTCAAATATTAATTCTGGCGAAGGCGATTTTTCAATACCCCCGCCACCTCCGCTCCGGGTAAAACTGCCGTATCCCGGTTCAACCACTATTTTTGAAATAAAGGGCGTAAAAACAAAATAAGCAGCGGCTAGCAAGAATAGAATTATTGGCAAGACGTTACGCCAGGCGGTTTGGCTGATTTTTTTGAACCGGCTGGCCAAATCATTGCCTAGTAAAAATAAAGCCAGGGAACAAAAAACAAGGGGAGCAATGGTAAAAATATAAATAAATAAATCGCCAATGCCGCTAGCATCTAATATGGGAGATAGGCGCGTTGCTTTAAGGCCGGGGTAAATTCCCCAGTCAATTGGTGTTATGGGCACAAAATAAATCAATAAAGCTAAAACAACCCAGAAAATCTCCCAGCCCAAACGGTATCGCCGGCTTTTCAAACAATAAATCGCAAAAGTTAAAAAAATGATTATTGTCGGTAAGGCAATAGTTAGAAAAAAAGGAATCGTGGCGATCAAGAGGATAAAGCCAAATGATCTGCGGATAATGGTTTCGGTCACTGAAGCAAGGCGTTGCCCAGGTTCTATTCCTAACGGTGTTTTCGATATTCTAAACGAGTTAACGAACCAAGAAATAAATAAATAGAGGAGGCATAAAATAAAAATAGCTAAACAGCCGATACCAATATACTTTCCTGCCTTGCGCCAAAACGGTTCAAAGACAAGGCTTTGATTTCCGAGAGTAACAAGATCAATTATAGTTATCAAAATCAAGATGGGAATCGTTATTAAAACTATTTTTTTTACTTTGGTAACAGACATACCTATAAAATAAAATAAAATTTGTTCATTATAAAAAAGTGTCGAAAGAAAAGGAATATTTCAGCTAACGTTTACGGATAAAAGAAGTTGCCGAAGGCAATTTGGGCGAACGAAGTGAGCCTTTTATCCGCTGTTATGTCTCCCGTAAGGGCAAAATCCATCAGGATTTTGAGTTGCGAGGCGGCACAAAAATTATTTCCTACAAATTATCATAAAATGTTCACTAATTCCAACTATGCTTGGTTCTGTACAAGTTTTAAGATGCATTTCCCACAAGATTTTATTATATTTTTTGAGTTTATAGACTCTGTTATATCTTTTTTGATGAGTTGAAAAAATACCTTCCAGTCCAACCATTTCTAAAACTTTTGTTTTATTTTCAAATTCTTTTTTCAATTCTTCTGGCGAGTAAAAATGGCATGGAGCAAAACCATAGCCTCCGAAATAATCCCCTCTTATGGTAAATCTTCTATAAACATCTGGTGCTTTAAGCATCTCGGGCCACAGATAGTTAATTGAATTCATACATACAGCCAATCTTCCAATTACCGCAATAAAAATTGGGGCATTTTTCTTTGCAACTCGGATTGACTCATTGATTGCTTTTATTCTTTGTTTCCTGTTTACAATGTGAGATAATACTCCGCCAAGACAAACAATGGCATCAAAAGAATTATCTTCAAACATTGAAAGATTATCAATAGAACCCTGTAAAATTTGTTTTACTTTATTTTGAATTTTTTCTTTTTTGACCCTTCTTTTTGCAATTTCTAATAATTCTGGTGTTAAATCGAGCAAAACAACATTATACCCTAATTTTGCCAATTCAATTGCATATCTTCCAGGACCTCCACCAGCATCTAAAATTAAGCCTTTCTTTGGAAGGTATTTTTTAAGAAAGTGCATAGTTGTGTCAAATTCTAGTCGATGATATGGATCTTTAACTAATCTTCTCCATTCTTTTATTCCATATTCTCCGTAATATTTTTTAACTAGTTTTTTAGTCATAAGATTAATGTTGAATAGATAGTTTATATTTCTTTCCACATTTTGCGACCCCGAGCGATTACGCCTAACGTATGCGATTAAGAGAAGTTTCCCGAAGGGAAATTTGGGGCGACTTGCCGAAGGCAACAAAGCCCTCTTAATCGCTGTTAGCAGACCGAGACAAAGTCGAGGCGAGACAACGAAGTTGCTGAA
>Ga0210057_1010291_pt1 | contig 10623 bp, 11 predicted proteins | sample CryGeyCG2114_010_2_FD_183968 | JGI IMG/M metagenome (GOLD analysis project Ga0210057, IMG submission 183968) | Groundwater microbial communities from aquifer - Crystal Geyser CG10_big_fil_rev_8/21/14_0.10 (SPAdes) (version 2) | ecosystem: Environmental > Aquatic > Deep subsurface > Groundwater ...
TTTAATATTATCAATTTTTATGTAATTTTTCAAGGAATAGTAAAATATCACGCTTCCGAACGTGCCTGCCCGCCTCTGGAGGGTCGGCTCAAAATCCCGATTTAATCGGGACAAAAGAAAACGCAAAAATTTTAAAGAACCTTTATCTAACTTAAATGGCCGCCCTGGTTGAACTCAACTCGGATCTCTCCAAATTGACCAAGACGGCCATCAAAAAAGAGATCCAGAAAACGTTGAGTTCAATAACAATATACAAATTCTAAAAATTAAATGCAATACCATTTGGGTACATGAATTTTAAAAATGTTGTATACTAGATACAAGAATTAACTCTAGAAAAGTTTTATGAAAAAATCAAAATTTCTTTTACCAATTATCTACTTTACAATTGGTGCAATAGTGAGTGGTTTTTTGGTAGCCTTTCTTTCAACACAAGCAACACAGAAAATTACTGAGGGAGATTCGTTTCTGTATACTGGTAAGCTATCTCAAGCTATAGAAAGCTACGAAAAAGCACAAAAACTTTGGCCTTTTTTATATCGTGACTCCCAACTTAATCAAAAAATTCAGCAGGCAAAGAAAGCAGAAGAGCGAATTAAAAACGCATCTGCTTTAATCGTATTCTTTAAAAACGGTGCTTCTGAGCAAGAAATTCAGGCTTTAGAACAGGAAATTAAAAATATTACAGGAGTAAGGGAAGTTAAATATGTCTCAAAAGAAGATGCCTTTAAAATCTATGCAGAACAAAATAAAGATAATCCAGAACTTGTTAAGTTAGTTTCTCCTAACATACTACCTGCTTCTCTTGAGATTTATCTCAGTGACCCTTCAATAAAAGAGAGAGTGAGTCAGATTGCTAAGATGAAGAGTGTGGTTGAGGAAGTTGTAAAATCATCTTCTTATTAATTTAAAGATTAAGTGCTCGGCTCCGCCGAGCAAAAATCGCGCGCAAAAAATAACGGAAGCGAAGCCGCGCTAACAACTTTGAAATTCGGCTCTAATTTTTTCGTAAATCTCGACCATATTTTATGGAACATAGAGTTGTACTAACAAATAAAGACGCATTAAGTTTATCCGAAAAGCTTACCTTTCTTTCGACAGCTTATATAAAAGATGTTTACACAGGAGAAAAAAGGATAAGAACAGGACCTAATGGTATTAAAGAGAAAGAGTACCCAACTTTGTTAAAGGGTATAATTTATAGATTTTCATCACACTGTAAGATGGGGGATATTAAAGACATTTGGTTCGAGTTTAAATGGACTGATAACAAGAGCCGTTTTGAGATAGAATTCGAGGGGAAAGTGCCCGAAGAATTTAAAAACCGCCCAAACATATCAGGTTGGGGTATATTACGGAAATAAAAATCCTCTCGCTGGTTTTTTTAAAATGGGGGGATAAACTCCTAACTTATTTTATTTAAATCTAAAAGCTCTTGACCAAATGTTACCCGAATGCATAAACTTATATCATGGCAGTTGCAAAAATAAATTCGGCAACATTGGTTGGATTAGATTCTTATCCTGTTACAGTAGAAGTAAACGTAGAAGAAAAGGGATTTCCGAGTTTCGCTATAGTTGGTCTGGCTTCTAAAGAAGTAGAGGAGTCAAAAGAGAGAGTTAGAAGCGCCATTAAGAATTCTAAATATTATTTTCCCAAACATAGAATTACTGTAAATTTAGCCCCCGCAGATCTTCCTAAGAAAGGTTCCGCCTTCGACCTTCCAATTGCTCTTGGAATTATTATTGCAAGTAGTCAGCTATCTACTTACCCTGCGGACACCTCTCTTAAACTTTTTGTGGGGGAACTATCTTTAGACGCAAAAATTAGACCCATTCCCGGAATTTTGCCTTTGGTATTTTACGCTCAAAAAAAGGGTTTTACCCATGTTTATATTCCAAAAAGAAATAACAAAGAAGCATCTATAGTTTCGAATATTAAAATATACGGAGTTAGAAATTTATCTAGGATTATTCACCATCTTGAAGGCAGGAATTTAATTTATCCAGAAAAGAAAGTAGATTTTGGATCAATTTTAAATCAATTTCAAGACCACGAAGTTGACATGAGCGATGTAATTGGTCAGGATAGGGCGAAAAGGGCCTTAACTATAGCGGCCGCGGGGGGTCATAATTTAATTTTTGTAGGGCCTCCCGGGTCGGGAAAAACAATGCTTGCAAGAGTTTTGCCTTCTATAATGCCAAAATTAACTCCCGAAGAAGCATTAGAGATAACAAAAATATATTCTATAAGCGGAGAGTTGGGCTCTAATAAGCACATTATTTCTACAAGACCTTTTAGAAGTCCTCACCACACGACTTCTCGAATAGGTTTAATTGGAGGCGGGTCTAAAATTATGCCTGGGGAGATAAGTTTGGCGCATAGAGGTGTTTTATTTATGGACGAATTTCCGGAACTCCCAAGACATGTTTTAGAAGCGTTGCGCCAACCTTTAGAAGATGGTGTTGTTACAATAAGCAGGTCTTCCGGCACTTTAACTTACCCTGCCAATTTTATGCTTGTGGCCGCAAGTAACCCTTGTCCTTGCGGTAACTTTGGTAATCCCAAAAAAGTATGTTCTTGTTCTTTATACACCATAGAAAAATACAAAAAGAGAATAAGCGGCCCAATACTCGATAGAATAGATATTCATATAGAGGTTCCTTTGGTAGAAGCGTCTAAATTAAGTTTAAGGCAAAAAGACGGGAAATCTTCTAAAGAAATTAGAGAAATTGTTCAAGCTTCTAGAGACGCGCAGAAGGAAAGATTTAAAGGTTTAAATATAGTTTGCAATGCGGATATGGGGGCAAGGGATATTAAAAAATTTTGCAATTTAGATTCCAAGTCTGAACAGCTTCTAAATTTTTCTACTAATAAATACGGTTTTTCTGCCAGAACTTATTTTAAGATAATTAAAGTGGCAAGAACTATCGCCGATTTGGAGTGTAGAAAAGAGATGTTAGCCGAAGATGTACAAGAGGCTATTGGTCTTAGAGTTAAGGGATAAGATTAGAATATTTTAAAACTATAATTAAGAGCAGTACAATAAAAGATATTAAGACAGACTTTAATAAATCCCTTTTTACTAAAAATGTGTTGTCTTTTTGAGAGGGCGTGGTTTTAATATCGACTTTTTTTTCCGCGTCGATTTTTTTTACAGTGTTTAATGTATTTTGCGCTTTTAAGATTTCTTTTTGAGCTCTAAATTTTCTATTTATTTTTCTTTTTCGTTTTGACATAATGGAAGTATATCAATTTAACGGTTAAATTGTTATATTGTTGCATTGTTTAATAACAACGAGCATTAGAACAATTTGGCATCGCATCTTGGACTTAATACTATTGGTAGTTGTATTTTTGAGTATTTGGCAATTTTTTTTAACCGCCTTGTTTTTAAAGTATATCCGTCATTATAAATCTTTATATGCAGGAAAGGACAAAAGAGATTTACAAAAGGCAATGACATTTCTTTTAGAAAATGTAAGTCTTTCTAAAAAAGATATTAAAAATTTAAAGGAGTCTTTGGATAATTTAAATAAAGAACGCAAACTAGAAGTAAAAAGAATTGGTTTAGTAAAATTTAATCCGTTTGGAGATACCGGAGGTTCTCTTTCTTTTTCTCTTTCTCTCCTAAACGATAATGGAAACGGGGTTGTAATAACAAGTTTGCATGGTAGGGGAGCCACTAGGGTTTATTGTAAAGATGTAGAATCTGGTAAAGAAAGTGGGATTGAGTTATCATTAGAGGAGCGTAAGGCGGTAACTAACGCGCTAAAGAAATAATTTTTTAAGTCTGCTTAGCGCTAGTGTTAAATGCTATTTTTTTTAAAGCGTTTAACATTTAGCATTTGGCATTCGACTTTTAAATTTTGCCCGAAATAAATACTTTGCTTGAAGAGGGTATTGGAAACAAAAACGAAGATCTTAAAGATAATTCTGTTAAGAACGCATCTAATTTTAAAAAAGATTCTGGTAGAGATAAGAGAAATGATTTAGATGAAAAAACAGAAACATTCGAAAAAATAAAAGGAAAAGGAGACAAGCTGGTTTTATATGTTGTAATTGGTGTTGGGACCCTTTTAATATTTACCGGATTTATATACGCAGTTTCGTCTTTAAACTACTGGAAAGATAAGGATTCTCTATCCCCTTTGGCCGATGGAGATGGTCTTAAAACATCTATCCAAAAAGAAAACAATAATGTGAGCGGTGGCGACTATGGCGAAATACCATCTCCAATAAATGGTTCTTACACTCCAAAAGACAGCGAAAGCGTTTGGACAAAAAGAAGACCTTTAGGAATAATGATAAATAACCACACAGAGGCCAGACCTCAAAAATGCTTGCAAAATGCCGATATTGTTTACGAGGCAGTTGCCGAGGGAGGAATAACTAGATTTTTGGCCATATTTTTGACAAAAGATTGTGACATTGTGGGTCCAATTAGAAGCGCTAGGGTTTATTACGAAGATTGGCTTGCTGAATATCAAGGTATTTATGCTCATTGGGGCGCCGCGTATCAAGATCCAAACGATCCAAATGTTACATTTCCAGAAGCAGACGCCTATTTAAAGATTAATGAGTTAAATTTACCCGATTTAGATCAAATGTGGGTTGGGGACTCCGCTTATTGGAGGGAAGATAGGCCTGGTAAGGCTTTGGAGCATACAGGATACGCAAGCACTTCTAAACTTTGGGATAGCTATGTTAATAAATATCCCGAAGCAGATTGGAGAATTGTAATGCCTTTTGACTCTTGGTCTTTTAAAGACGACATATCTGAGTCCGAAAGAGCATCCTCTGCGGTTTTAGAATTTAACTTTTGGGATTTAATGCCTGGCTACAACGTTAAATGGGAATACAATAAGCAAACTAATACTTATAAAAGATATCAGGGTGGAGAACCAATAAAAGATGAAGACTCCGGAGCCGAAGCGCAAGCAAAAACAATAATAATGCAATTTACTCAAGAATCCAGAGTGGGAGATTTAAAAAACCACTTATTGTATCAGACACTAGGCTCTGGGGACGCAAAAATATATATGGACGGTAAAGAAACAACGGCTAAGTGGTCAAAATCTTCATCTAGATCTAGAACAAAGTACTTGGATGCGAGCGGAAGCCCTGTTAAACTTAACAGAGGGCAGATTTGGGTCGAAATTGTACCCACTGGGAATACCATTTCGTATCAAAGTTCTAATTAAGCATTTTCGCCACCATACTATAGGTTTCATTGTTAGGTTGTTAATTGTGAAGCCTGCCCCCGACCGTTTAGCAATCTAGCAATTCGCAACTAAATATATGTTTAAAGACCTTATAACTTCGGAAGTAAGAGTAAAGGTTTTAAAGTCCTTTTTTGGTAGTTTAGGAAAGCCGATACATGTTAGAGAATTAACCAGACTTGTTGGTACAGAAATAAACGCTGTTAGAAGGGAGTTAGATAGATTTAGCAGGGTTAAACTTGTAGAAAAAGAAAAGGTGGGAAATAGAGTTTATTATTCTATAAGAAGAGATTATAGATATTTTAACGAGCTTTTAGCCCTCTACGAAAAAGACTATGGACTATCTGGTTTAATACTTTTTCAACACTCTAATCTTGGAAAAATAAAGTTTGGGTTGATTTCCAGAGAATTTTTGTTAGGAAGAAAAACAACGCCCGAAAATATAGATTTATTTTTGGTTGGGGCGGTGGACTTAAAGGAGTTAGGAAAAGTAGTTGCGGAAGGGGAAAAAAGAATTAAAAAAGAGATAAATTATACAGTAATGGGTGAGGAGGAGTTTGAGTTTAGAAAAAGAAGATTAGACAGCTTTATTACTAAAATTCTAACTCAATCCCGAATAATTTTTATTGGGGACGAAGATAAATATTGCAGGATCGAAAATTAGCCTCTTTTCATGAAAATAAATTTTAAAAACCCTAAAACAGCGCTAGGGGCAATTTTTTTAATATCCATAATAAGTATTGTGATTGATATTCCGGAAATTTCTCTTAAATTTTCGAACAAAAATATAAAAATAGATTCTAAAATCGGTGGTTATAATATTAATTTATTTGGCGGGAAAATTTTTAGAGATTTAAGTTTAAGAAAAGGTTTAGATATTAAAGGCGGGGTTCGTGTTTTATTGGAAGCGGATATGGGGGGTATTAGCTCTAACGAAAGACAATCTAGCTTAGAATCCGCAAGATCTGTGGTTGAGAGAAGAATAAATTCTTTAGGTGTTTCGGAGCCTAACATTCTTACTTTAAAAACCGGAGATTCTTTTAGGTTAGCTGTCGAAATACCAGGTATTTACGATTCATCTAAGGCCGTTTTAGAACTTGAGCAGGTGGCGTATTTAGAATTTAAAGAATTAAAAGACATTTCTTTAGAACAGATTAACGAGTCAACCGAACCAGCAATTTTACAGGACTTTTTTTCGACAGATTTGACAGGTAAGGATTTAAAAAGGGCCAGCGCGGGTTTTGATCAGCAGGCGGGAGGAGCCCCAATTGTTCTTTTAGAATTTACAAGCGATGGGGCAAGAAAATTCGAAAATATAACCGAAAGAAATATACAAAAGCCTTTGGCAATTTTTTTAGATGGTCAAATACTTTCGGCCCCAATAGTTAATCAAAAAATAATTGGAGGGAGCGCTCAAATAACAGGTCAATTTACGGTAGAGGAGGTTAATCAATTAGTAAGACTTTTAAACGCGGGATCTTTACCCATCCCTTTACAAGTAGTGAGCCAAGAAAACGTTTCTGCTTCTTTAGGATCTGATTCGATACAAAAAAGCGTTACAGCTGGATTTATAGGATTAGGTTTTGTTGTGATTTTTATGATTTTAATTTATGGAAGGTTAGGGGTCTTGGCCAATTTAGCCCTTTTAGTTTATGGTCTTGTAACTTTAGCTTTGTATAAATTTATACCTGTTGTTATAACTTTGCCAGGTCTTGCGGGATTTATACTATCTATAGGTATGGCTGTGGACGCAAACATTTTAATTTTTGAGAGAATAAAAGAAGAGCTAAGAGATGGAAAGCCTCGAAATATTGCGTTGGAGCTGGGTTTTGGAAGAGCTTGGGATTCTATAAGAGATGCCAATATAGCGACTCTAATAACTTCGTTTATTTTGTTTAACCCTTTTAATTGGAATTTTTTACACACGTCCGGACCAATAAGAGGTTTTGCTTTAACTTTGGGTTTAGGTATTTTTATCTCTTTATTTACGGGAATAATTGTTACTCGTAACTTAGTTAGAGTGTTTTTTAAAAAAACAAACAGCTAGTAAAGATATTTTATATGATTAACTTTATGCGCTTTAAAAATTTATATTTTTTAATCTCTCTTGTGTTTTTAATACCTTCTATTTATTCGATTTTAGCTTATGGTTTTAAATCATCTGTGGAATTTACTGGGGGAACCGAAGTAAGATTTACGATTCAAAATTCAAGATTTGAGGGCGATACCGAAGGTTTTATTAAAGAAGTTTTGGATGAAATCGGGATAATAGACCCTAAAGTTTCTACTAATAACGGAATATACAAATTTGAATCGAGACCAGTAACCCAAGATCGATACGAAAATTTTAAAACAAGGATTAAAGAAGTTGCCGGGGAATATAATGAAATCTCTTTTATAACAATAGGGCCAAGCGTAAGTAGTGAACTTATAACAAAAACTATTTTTGCAATAATTTTGGCCGCGGGATTTATTATGATATACGTTACTTGGCAGTTTAAAGACAAGATGTACGGTGTGGCGGCTATTTCTGCTATGTTTCACGACACTTTAATTTTACTTGGGGCGTATTCTTTATTGGGTCGCTTTAAAGGTATTAGTGTAGACATTCTTTTTGTAACGGCTGTGTTAACCACACTTTCTTTTAGTGTTCATGATACTATTGTGGTTTTTGATAGAATTCGTGAATCTGTTAGAAAAAATCCTAAGGAAAATTTTTATAATTTAGTAAACAAATCGGTAACAGAAACATTAACAAGATCGATTAATAACTCAATGACAATAATATTTATGCTTTTATCTCTGTTTTTACTGGGTGGAAATACAATAAAGTGGTTTGTTTTCGCTCTATTAATTGGAACAGTCTCCGGAACTTACTCTTCTACTTTTTGCGCCGCCCCCCTTTTGTTGCTCTGGAAGAAATTTTTTAAATAGAAAATATTTTTTCTATGATATTATGTCCCCATGTTAGCTAATTTAAATATAAAAAAAGATATAAATGTTTTTAAGGTTACTTTAAACGATATTAAAAAAATATTGCTCGAAAATAGAAGCGTTAGCGACGAAGAAAATTTTTTAAACCCCCCAAAGCCTAACGAAGTTCTAAAATCAAAAAATATAAAAAAAATATTTGGAGTTTTTTATTCTAATCTGCCCGCAATTAAAAAATTAATAGATGAATCTATCAAAAGAAACTCCCCAATTTATATTTATGGCGACTACGATGTCGATGGAGTTTCCGCCGCTTGTATTTTATGGGATACAATATATCGTTACCTAGGATATAAAAACTGTTTTCCTTTTATTCCCGATAGATTTTGTCATGGTTACGGGTTATCTATAAAAGGAATAGACGAAATTTATAAATTAATTCCCGCAATAAAAGACCTGCATCCTCTTTTACTCACTGTGGATTGTGGAATTACTAATGTAAAAGAGATTGACTACGCCAATAAACTTGGTTTTAAAGTCGTAATAATTGACCACCATACCTTGCCAAAAAAACTGCCTAATTCGGATTTTATTTTTCAAACGACACAGCTTTGCGCGGCGGGAATTTCTTGGGTATTGTCCTCGTTTATAAAAGAAAAGATAGACTTTGTTAATTTAGATATTGTAACCTTGGCAACAATAGCCGATCTTCAAAAGCTTACAGGTTGGAACAGAAGTCTGGTAAAGTATGGACTTTTGTCTCTTACAGAATCCAAAAGAGCCGGAATTAAAGCTCTTAAAGAAATTTCTGGTTTAAATGATAAAGAAATAACAACTTACGATGTAGGTTGGGTTTTGGGTCCGAGGCTTAATGCCAGTGGAAGAATGGAAAATGCCATGGATTCCCTTAGACTTCTTTGTACAAATAATTTAAAGCAGGCCCGTACCATAGCCTTTAACTTAAATGCCATAAATGTAGAGAGGCAAAACACTACCGAGGAGATTTTTGAGCTAGCTTCTAAAAATTTAAAATCTGTGGTTAAAGAAAAGATAATAATTGTTAGCGGGGAAGATTTTCATGAAGGTGTTATAGGGATAGTAGCGCAAAAATTAACGCAGAAATTTTATAGACCAGCTATTGTAATATCAAGAAGCGCAAAAATTAGCAAAGCATCTGTTCGTTCTGTTTCTGGGGTAGACATAATATCTTTTTTAAGAAAAATGGAGGACATTTTCGAAAATGTTGGAGGTCACAAGATGGCGGCGGGGTTTTCTATTCAAACCGTATTTTTAGAAGATTTTAAAAAACGCGCGGGAGAATTGTCCGAAAAATATATCGATAAAAAACTGCTTAATTATTCTATAGATATAGACCTAGAGATTCCGACTAGATTAATTGGCGATAAACTTTTACATACAATAAAAAAATTTGAACCGTTTGGTTTAGGCAATCCTCAACCAACTTTTATCGCAAAAAATTTATCCGTGGCGGATTTTAATTTGTTTGGTAAAGAAAAAAACCATTTAAGTATTAAGTTAGAAACTTTAGGGAAGCCCAAAAGATTTATTTATGGGAAAAATTTTAAGTTTAAAGAAGAGTTTTATAATAACTTAAATATAGGGGACAGGGTAGATATAGTATTTACATTAGAAAAAAATAATTATCGGGGTAAAAATTACCTTAATCTAATTATAAAATATATTTCTAAAACAAACACCGATAATTCCTTAAATTATCAATTATAAATATGATTTATACTAAAAAAGGCGATAGCGGAAAAAGTTTAATAAGTGGAAAGAGTTACGAAAAATGTTGCGTGGAGATAGATGCTTTGGGGGAGTTGGACGAGCTAAATAGTCTTTTGGGTTTAGTTAAAAATAATGTTAAACCCCATAAACAAATTTTAAGCAATATTCAAAATGACCTTTTTATTATTCAGGCTGTAATTGCGTCGAAATCCTTTAATTTAAGGTTACCCGCTCCTAATTTTAAAAAAGAAAAGATTTGGTATTTAGAAAAAGAAATTAAAAAGGTCGAAAAAAATCTTAGGCCAATAACTACTTTTATTATTCCAGGATCTAATTATACCTCTGCTTTTTTTGACTACGCTAGGGCAGTTGCGAGAAGATGTGAAAGAAGTGTTATTAAATTTAACAAAAAGAGAAAGGTGGGGGGAAATGTTTTAGCCTATATTAATAGGCTTTCTTCTCTTTTATACGTTTTAGCAAGGGTAGAAGATAAGGGCAAGGAGACCTTTCCTAAATACAATTAGCTTTGGTAGGGATTTTCCTTTGTTTTTTTATAGTACCAATAGGCAAAAGGTAGCGGTAAAAAGAGGAGCGTCCACCAAGGAAAGCCGCTCTTTTGGTTTTGTTCTCCCATAATTTGACCTTCTTTCGGCTCTTCTTTTTCTTCCTTTTCCTTTTCCTCTTTCTTTTCCTCTTCCTCTTTATTTTCTATTGGGGGTTG
>Ga0210057_1010292_pt1 | contig 10622 bp, 18 predicted proteins | sample CryGeyCG2114_010_2_FD_183968 | JGI IMG/M metagenome (GOLD analysis project Ga0210057, IMG submission 183968) | Groundwater microbial communities from aquifer - Crystal Geyser CG10_big_fil_rev_8/21/14_0.10 (SPAdes) (version 2) | ecosystem: Environmental > Aquatic > Deep subsurface > Groundwater ...
AAAGTAAAAAGATTGGGCCGCAGTGTCGGTCGCCGGCCATCTGCTAAAAAAGCTATCGTTACCATTAAAAAAGGACAAGTAATTGATGTTTTGCCAAAATAAATTATGCCCAGTAACTCAACTCCGATGGTATTCTTTTATGTTTATCCCTTATAAGATGAAAAAATGAATAATTATAAATTATACAGGTTATACTAAAATCCAAGAAAATAAAAAGAATACATTTTGACAAAAATTATTAAAATGACATATATGAAAAAACAAAAGCAAAATAAATCAGTCGAATTAATATCAATCAACTCCGAGATGAGAGATTTTTGTCTTTCGGAGTTGAGTTAACTGGGTATGACTACGGCTTTAATTAAAAGATTAAAAAAATCATCGGGAAGAAATTCTACTGGAAAGATAACGATGCGCCACCAGGGCGGAGGACACAAGCAGATGTATCGTCTGATTGACTTTAAACAAGACAAGTTTGATATTACTGGCCGAATTGAATCGGTGGAATATGATCCTTGCCGCAGCAGTTTAATCGCCAAAGTGGTTTATAAAGACGGTGAACGGCGTTATATTCTGGCTTCTTCAGAAATGAAAGCGGGTGATGAAATTGTTACTTCAGTTAATGTCCCCTTGAAACTGGGGAACCGCACTCAATTGAAACGTATTCCGGTAGGAACGTTCGTTTATAATGTGGAACTTTTTCCCGGAAAAGGCGGGCAATTAGCGCGTTCCGCGGGTTTGGCAGTTCAGGTTTTAGCTAATGAAGAGGGTTATACGCATTTGAAATTAGCTTCTGGAGAAATTAGAAAAGTTATCTGGGACGGTTATGCTTCTATCGGCCGGGTTTCTCATTTGGAACATAATTTGGAAGTGAGCGGAAAGGCCGGCCATTCGCGCTGGTTGGGAATCAGACCTACAGTTAGAGGCACGGTAATGAATCCTTGCGATCATCCTTATGGTGGCGGTGAAGGTAAGCAACCCAGAGGAACAAAACGACCCAAGACAAAATGGGGCAAAGTTACCGGCGGTCATAAAACCCGCAATAAAAAGAAATGGTCTAGTAAATTAATTATTAAAAGAAGAGAACATAAACACTAATATGTCTAGAAGTACCAAAAAAGGGCCATACGTTTATCCTAAGCTTTTAGAAAAAATAGCCAAATTAAAGCCAGGCGACCCAACGGTAATCAAAACCTGGGCGAGGGATTCGGAAATTTCTCCGGAAATGGTTGGTTATACTTTTGGCGTTCATAACGGAAAAATTTTTATCAGCGTGAAGATAGCCGAGGAAATGGTTGGCCACCGGTTGGGAGAATTTTCACCGACCAGAAAATTCGTTAAGCACGGCGGTAAAATTCAAAGAGAATTAGAACAAAAACAGGAAATGGCCCAGCAGGAACAATCGAAACCGGCAACGGCAAAATAAATGGCTACGAAATACGAAAATAATACGAATATACGAAAAAAGATGACAATAACTATGACAATAACGATGACAAAATTCGTATATTCGTAAAAAATTCGTAATTCGTAGAGAAATTCATGAAAACTCAAACCGCAAAATTAAATTATTTTAAAATCAGCCCGCGGAAAGCGCGATTGGTAGCTGATTTGATAAAGGGTTTGCCGGTTAATGAAGCCGAAGCCCAGCTTTTAATTTTGCCTAATCGGGCCAGCAAGCCGCTTTTGAAATTATTGCGTTCAGCCATGGCTAATGCCAAAAATAATCAGCAAATGGATATTAATAAGCTTTTGATAAAAGATATCCGGGTAGATTTGGGTCCCCGGCAAAAACGATGGCGAACCAGGGCTCGGGGTTCAATGAGTATGATTGAAAAGAAAAGCTGTCATATAACTATAGTTTTAGAAGAATCAGAAAAAGAAATTCCGTTGAAATTCAAATTCGTTCCTAAACCGAAGAAAACCAAAAAAGAAAAACTGGCGAAAGAAAAAGCCCATCAGCATCAGCATCAGGAAAAATCAGAAAAGATAAAGCCGGAAAAAGAAGAAAGATATCGCGAAGCCAAGCCAAAAAGGTTCGAGGCCTTCAAAAAACTCTTTAGAAGGAAAACAATATAAAATAAAACCATGGCTAGAAAAGTAAGACCAAATTCTTTCAGATTAGGCACCATCAAAAATTGGCAGAATCGCTGGTTTTTAAAAAAGAGTTTAAATTATTTATTGGAAGAGGATTATTTGATTAGGCGAGAAGTTTTAAAAAGGATTCTTAAAGCTGGGATAGCCGGTGTTGAAATTGAACGGATGGGCAACAATACTTGCAAGATTTTCATTAAAGCGGCCAGGCCCGGATTGATTATCGGCCGAGGTGGTAAAGGAATAGATGATCTTAAAAAAGTGGTTGAGGTTGTGATTGCGGATTTCCGGCGCCGGAAAAAAATTAAAGAGATGCCTGAATTAAATTTTAATATTGAAGAATTGAAACGAACCGAAATTTCGGCTCAAGTAGAGGCTCAAAACATTGCTTTTGATTTAGAAAGAAGACTACGTTTTCGGAGAGTTCTAAAACAGCATTTGGATGCCATTATGCAGAATAAAGCGGCTAAAGGAGCCAAAATACATTTAGCCGGTCGGCTTAACGGAGCAGAAATCGCCCGGAAGGAATGGCTGGCTAAAGGCCAGATGCCCCTAACTAATCTCAGGGCTGATATTGATTACGGCGAAGCTACGGCTTTCACGACTTATGGAACCATTGGCATCAAGGTCTGGATTTATAAAGGAGAAATCTTTGGCGATAAATCGCCTTAATGCGATACTAATATACGAATGCATACTAATGATACGAATAGATACTAATATTTTTAATTCGTATTCATTAGTATAATTCGTATGAATTAGTATATTAGCATCACATTTATGTTGGAACCAAAAAAAGCAAAACATCGAAAGTGGCAAAAAGGCCGCTCGAAAAATAGATTGACAGAAACTCGAGGCACTCAATTAGCTTTCGGCGGTTTTGGTTTGCAGGCCTTAACAGCTTCCTGGGTAACAGCTCGTCAGATTGAGGCGACCCGTAAAACGATTAGCCATTCCTTAAAAAATCGTGGTAAGATTTGGATTAGGATTTTTCCCGATAAGCCCATAACCAAATTGCCGCCGGAGGTTACTTTGGGCGGCGGAAAGGGCGAGGTTGATCATTATGTATTTCCGGTTAAACCTGGTCGGGTTATGTTTGAAGTGGACGGCGTGGAAGCGGACGTGGCTCGGCACGCCCTGACCATGGGAGGCAAAAAATTGCCATTAAGATCAAGAATAGTCACCAAATAATATGCCCAGTAACTCAACTCCGACAAAGCTGAGCTTAGCTCATGTGGTATTCTTCTGTGGTAATGCGTTGTCAGTTTAAAAGACGAAGATTACTCTATCGGTTATGTCTGAAGAACTTAATATAGCAAATAGAAGAATACATCATGACAAAAATCATTAAACAAGTTATTATGAACAACCAAAACAAAAATAATCAAGTCGTATTAAAATTAATCAGCTCTAAGATGAGAGATTTTTGTTTTTCGGAGTTGAGTTAACTGGGTATGAAAAAGAAGAATCTTCAAGAATTAAGAAATAAAGTAGCGGACGAGCTTCAAAAAGATTTGGCCGGTAATCGGGAACGATTAAGAGCTTTGAAGTTTGATTTGGCGGCGGGCAAGGTCAAAAATATCAAAGAAATCCAAGCAGTCAAAAAAACAATCGCCCAGATTTTAACGATTTTAAAAACCAAATAAAAATTTTATTATGGCCAGAAAATTAAAAGGAAAAATAGTTTCTGATAAAATGCAAAAAACGCGGGTGGTAGCCGTGGTAAGATTAAAATTGCATCCGAAATATCAGAAATATTATAAAATAATCCAGCGGTTTAAAGCTCATGACGAGAAAAACGAATATAAAACCGGAGAGGAAGTTATTATCGAAGAATGCCGACCAATGAGTAAAGATAAAAAATGGCGAATAATAGGTAAAATTTAAGCTACGAAATACGAAAATAATACGAAAATACGAAATTACGAAAAGTCCGTTTTCGTATATTCGTAAGTCATTCGTAATTCGTAGAGAATACTATGATTCAAGAACGTTCAATATTAAAAGTAGCTGATAATTCCGGAGCAAAACTTATCCGGTGTTTTAGGGTTTTGGGCGGAACCCGAAGACATTATGCCCGGATTGGTGATATTATTGTTGCTTCGGTGCAAACGGCGGAACCCCGAAAAGCGGTGAAGAAAAAGGAAATAGTAAAAGCGGTGATTGCCAGACAGCGCCAGCCGTTGCGGCGGTCTGACGGTTCTTATATTCGTTTTGATGAAAATGCCGCTATTTTAATTGACAACAAAAAAGAGCCCCGAGGAACCAGAATTTTCGGGCCGATTCCTCAAGAATTGAAAGAAAAAGGGTTTGATAAAATTATGGCTTTGGCCGAAGAAATCGTGTAATGCGATACCAATATACGAATGCATACGAATTATACTAATAAATACGAATATGAAGATTAAAAAGGGCGACACAGTTAAAATATTGGCGGGCAAAGATCGGGGTAAAACCGGAAAGGTAATTAAGGCTGATCCAAAGTCCGAAAAAATAATTGTTGAAGGATTGAATGTCTACAAAAAACACATGCGGCCAAAAAAACAGGGAGAAAAAGGCGAGATTGTTAAGATTAGCCGGCCGATGAATGTTTCCAATTCAATGATTGTTTGCCCGAATTGCAAACAGGCGACCCGGGTCGGTTTTCGTTTAGAAAAAGATAATAAATTTAGATATTGTAAAAAATGTCAAAGCCGAATTTAATAACAACCAGTATAGAAAAAATAGTGGTTAATGTCGGGATAGGCCGATTAAGGCAAAATGGGCAATTTGAAGAAAAGATTCTTCCGGAAATTATAGGGGAGTTATCTTTGATTGCCGGCCAGAAGCCCATTACCCGGCCGGCCAAAAAAGCCATTTCTGCTTTTAAAACAAGATTGGGAGATGTTGTCGGTTTGAAAGTTACCCTTCGGGGCAAAAGAATGTTTGATTTTTTCACCCGTTTTGTTAATGTGGTGTTACCCCGAATTAAAGATTTCCGAGGTCTTAATTTAAAAATCGTTGATGCTTCCGGTAATCTTTCGGTTGGTATTGAAGATCAGCTGGTTTTTCCGGAAATTGACGCCGATAAAACAAAAGTGGATTTCGGTTTGGAAGTGACCATTGTTCCCAAAATTAAAAACCGGGATAAAGCAATTGAATTATACCGAGAATTGGGCGTCCCGCTAAAACTTAAAAACTTAAAAACTTAAAAACTAAAAGTATGGCAAAAAAATCAGTCATAGCCAGAGCTAATAAAACCCCAAAATACAGCACCCGAATCGTTCGGCGGTGTTTTCGTTGCGGTCGGAAAAGGGGTTATATCAGGGATTTTAATCTTTGCCGTATTTGTTTTCGGGAGTTAGCGAGTAAAGGTGAAATCCCCGGAGTTAAAAAAGCATCTTGGTAATATGCCCAGTAACTCAACTCCGACAAAGCTGAGCTTAGCTCATGTGGTATTCTTCTATGATAATGCGTTGTCAGATAAAAAGATGAAGATTATTCTATAATTTATGTCTGAAGGAACCAACAAAACAAATAAAAGAATACAGCATGACAAAAATCATTAAACAAGTTATTATGAACAACCAAAACAAAAACGAACTAGTCGTTTTAAGCTTAATTAACTCCAAGATGAGAGATTTTTGTCTTTCGGAGTTGAGTTAACTGGGTATGTATATTAATTTATTAATTAAAATAAAAAATGCTCAGGAGGCCGGAAAAGATTCTTTAAAAGTGCCTTTTTCCAAAATGGATTTGGCGATTGCCGAACTTCTTTCAAAACAGGGTTATCTCAAAGACGCCGAGTCCAAAGGGAAAACGATTAAACGAACGATTAAAATAAATCTTAAAGAAGGAAAAGCGATTAAAGGAATAAAATTAGTCAGTCGGCCCTCAAGAAGACTTTATGCCGGCTACAGGGATATTAAATCGGTGAAAAGCGGTTATGGGATGGGCGTGGTTTCCACTTCTAAAGGTATTATGAGCGACAAAGAGGCCCGAAAACAAAAATTGGGCGGTCAATTACTTTTTCAAATATGGTAAATATTATGCCAATCCGCGAATGTAATGCCAATTATGCGAATTGCAAATAAACTAAATAACAATTATAGTAATTCGCAATCTGCATTATTGGCATAAAATTAGTATATTAGCATCATAAAATATATGTCTAAAATTGGTAAAAAAATAATTATAGTTCCGGAAGGAATAAAAGTGGAAATTAAAGATCGGGAAATTGTTTTTCAAAACGTCAAAGGCGAAATGATTAATTTTAAAATTTTGCCCGGGGTTTTGGCTTCACTTCAAGACAAAACTTTATCTTTCGCGATTGAAGAGCAAAATCGTCAGAGCCGGACCAACTGGGGAACAATGAGATCTTTGGCAAATAATGCCGTTAGCGGTCTTTCTAAGAGTTTTGTTAAAACTTTGGAAATTGAAGGCATCGGCTATAAGGCCGAAAAAGACGGCGAAGATTTGGTATTCAAATTGGGTTTTTCCCATCCTATCCGTTTGCATTTACCAGCCGGGATTAAAGCCGAAATCGCCAAAAATATCCTTAAAATTTCCGGATTTGATAAAGGTCTGGTGGGCAAGGTGGCGGCTGAAATCAGAAGTTTAAAAAAACCCGAACCCTATAAAGGAAAAGGCATCAGATACCAAGGCGAAATTATCAAGAAAAAGGTGGGTAAAAAAGTAGAAACCGCAGCCGGAAGAGGCGGAGGCGTTTAATATATATAGAACATGAAAACACAAATAAACGAAATTAGGGAAAGAAGAAAGAAACGGGTAAGAGCCGGGATCCGCGGCACAGCCGAACGGCCGCGACTTAGCGTTTTTCGAAGTAACTACTACATCTATGCTCAATTAATTGACGATGCTACCGGCCGGACTTTGGCTGCGGCTTCAAGCAAGGAATTAAAAACAACCGGAGATAAAAAAAACAAAGCAAAAGCGGTAGGGGAATTAATTGCCAAGAAAGCCAAAGAGATCGGAATAAAATCGGCAATTTTTGATCGGGGATCTTACCAATATCACGGTCGGGTAAAAGCCTTAGCCGAAGCTTTCAAGGAAAGCGGATTAAAGTTGTAATTATTGATTATTTATGAGAAACATAACGCAACAAAAAAAATCAGAATTTGATGAAAAAGTTTTGGACATTCGCCGGGTAACTCGAGTAGTGGCCGGTGGTAAAAGATTTCGTTTTCGAGCGACGGTAGTTATTGGCGACAAAAAAGGAAGAATTGGCGTTGGTTTAGCCAAGGGGGTGGATGTGGCTCAAGCCGTTGAAAAATCAAAGCGAGACGCCTTAAAAAATTTGATTACCATAAAATTAAAAGATAACCGGACGATTATTTACGAAGTGGAAGCGAAATATAGCGCAGCCCGGGTTCGTTTAAAGCCAGCTAAAGCCGGTCACGGATTGATTGCCGGTGGTGCTTGCCGGGTGGTTTTGGAATTAGCCGGTATCAAGGATATTTCAGCCAAAATTCTGGGTCGGACTTCCAATAAATTGACCAACGCTTTAGCCACGATGGAAGCCTTAAAAACATTCATTTAAATTTATGCCCAGTTACTACAACTCCGATGGCATTTTTTTAGGATGTCAAATAGAACTAAAATAAATAATTACAGTAATATCAATATTTTAGAAATTAATTAAAGTTGACAAAAGAATACTTTTTGGCAAAAATCATTCAAACTAAATAATATGAAAAACAAAACAAAATTCGTCGAATTATCAAAATTAACCAGCTTCTTAAGGCAAGATTTTTGCCTTTCGGAGTTGTAGTACTGGGTATGCAACTTCATCAATTAAAACCTATTCATAATTCAAAAGACAAAAAGCGCATTGCCCGCGGCGGCAAACGAGGCACTACTTCCGGCCGAGGCCAGAAAGGGCAGACATCGCGAGCCGGCGCCAAAGTCCGTCCAGCCGAACGAGATTTAATTATCCGCATTCCCAAAAAACGGGGATTCAAGAATAAGCCCTTGGGGCCAAAACCCATAATTATCAAATTAAAGGATTTGGAAAAAGAATTTGAGAGCAATCAAGTAATCAACAAAAAGCTTTTACGGGAAAAAGGCTTTATTAGGCATATCGGCCAGCGAGTAAAAATATTAGACGGGGAAATAAAAAAAGCCCTTGAAATTGAAGGCTTGGAAGTATCCAAAAAAGCCATAGAAAAAATCAAAGCGGTCGGAGGCAAAATTAAATAAACTCGGTTAGAAAATAATTTTCTAACAGGGCAAATTGCGGTAAAATATAGAATAGGCATGAATAAGTTTATCCAATTATTTAAAATCAAAGATTTACGCCATAAAATCTTAATGGTGGCTTTTTTGCTGCTGGTTTTCAGATTAATGGCTGCGGTTCCTATCCCCGGGGTTGATGCCGCTAAATTGCGGGAATTTTTCGCTTCCAATCAGCTTTTTGGTTTTATGAATATTTTTTCCGGCGGTGCTTTGTCTAATTTGTCCATTATGATGTTGGGGGTGGGGCCGTATATCACCGCAACCATCATTCTTCAGCTGTTGATGATCGTTTTTCCGCGGCTGAAGGAAGTTTATTATGAAGAAGGAGCGGCCGGCCGGGCTAAGTTCAATCGTATCTCCCGCTATCTGACGGTGCCTTTGGCGGCTATCTCGGCTTATGGTTTTTTAAATTTATTAAAAGCCCAGCAAGTGTTAGGCGAATTAAGTTTTATTAATCTTTTGGTTAATGTTTTGATAATAACGGCCGGTTCCGTTCTTTTGATGTGGATAGGAGAACTAATCAGCGAATATAAAATTGGCAACGGCGTTTCTTTAATTATTTTTGCGGGTATTGTCAGTGGGTTGCCGGCTGGTTTTCGTTCCGTGCTTTTCTCTTTTAATGCGGCGGCTTTGCCTTCTTATTTAATTTTTGCCGTTTTGGCGGTGGTGGTTATTGCCGGAGTGACTTTTATAAACGAAGGTGAAAGAAAAATTCCGGTTTCCTATGCCAAACGGGTGCGGGGAACAAAACTTTATGGCGGCGTGGCAAGCTATTTGCCTTTGAAAGTCAACCAGGCCGGCGTTATTCCTATTATTTTTGCCATCTCGGTTTTACTTTTTCCGCAGTTTATCGCGCAGGCGGTTTCTATTTTTTCGGTTGATTTTTCTTTAAAATTAAACGGCTGGGTAACGCAGTTTCTTAATAATACCTGGGCTTACAGTACGATATATTTTGTTTTGGTGGTAGTTTTTACTTATTTTTATACCGCTATTACTTTTGATCCTCAAGAAATTGCCAAAAATCTTCAGCAAAATGGCGGTTTTATTCCTGGTTTGCGGCCCGGCCAGCCAACCAGCGAGTTTATTGCCAAGATTGTTAATCGGATCACTCTTTTTGGTTCTTTATTTTTGGGACTAATCGCCATTCTTCCCAATCTTACCCGTTTGGCCATGGGCGTTTCCGCTTTAACCATCGGCGGAACGGCTTTATTGATCGTGGTGGCGGTGGCTTTGGAAACCATGAAACAAATCGATTCTCAGTTAGTAACTAGAGAATATGAAGGGATATTCTAAGGGCTTGCTCTAAAATTTTCATCGTTATATGAACTCGAAAATTTCAACAAATATGGCAAAAGTCGTAATTCTTTTTGGGCCACCCGGCTCAGGCAAAGGAACAACGGCCTATCTTTTGTCCAAAAAATTCGGTTTCATCAATTTTGATACTGGGCAGCATTTGAGAGAAATGCTTTATAATCCCGAATTTCAAAAAAACAAAACAATTCAAAAAGAAAAGCTGTTGAATCAATCGGGGAGGCTTAATACCCCTTCTTTTGTCTTAAAAATAGTTTTAATGGCCGCAAAGAAGATTGCGGCTACAGACAGCGGTATTGTTTTCACCGGTTCTCCCCGGACCATTTTTGAGGCTTTTGGCGATAAAAACCACAAAGGCTTAATGAGAGCTTTGGCGGGTTTATATGACAAAAAAAATGTTTTTGTATTTGAATTGAAAATTAGCCGTGAAACTTCTATAAAAAGAAATTCGCACCGGAAAATTTGTTCCATTTGCGGCCAGCCTTCTTTGTTTTTGTATACAGGCAAGACCCCCTGTTGCGCTGTTTGCGCCGGGCCTTTTGAGAAAAGAGTGGACGATAATCCTAAAATTTTTGAAACGCGTCTGGCGGAATATAAAGAAAGAACTTTTCCTATATTAACGGGATTAAAAAAAGAAGGTTATAAAGTATTTCAAATTGACGGCGAGCCGGCTCCTTATAAAGTACTTGAAAAAATAGTTCCTCGTCTGAAATCTTAAAATGATCAAGTTAAAAACTGAACGAGATATCGAAACGATAGCTAAATCGGGTCGGATTTTAGCCGAGGTTTTAGAAAAAATTTCTCAAGAGGCCAAGGAAGGAGTTATTTTGGATTATTTAGATAAGCTTACGAGGGATTTGCTTCAAGAAGCTGGCGCCAAACCGGCTTTTTTGGGTTATCGGCCGACAAGTAGTGAGCAGCCATTTCCGGCGGCGCTCTGTCTTTCTTTAAATGAACAAGTGGTTCACGGATTGCCTTCTTCT
>Ga0210057_1010296_pt1 | contig 10620 bp, 10 predicted proteins | sample CryGeyCG2114_010_2_FD_183968 | JGI IMG/M metagenome (GOLD analysis project Ga0210057, IMG submission 183968) | Groundwater microbial communities from aquifer - Crystal Geyser CG10_big_fil_rev_8/21/14_0.10 (SPAdes) (version 2) | ecosystem: Environmental > Aquatic > Deep subsurface > Groundwater ...
CGAAGATAGAAAACCCTTCCTCCAATGCTTTTCTTGCCTGCGAGAATAGGAATTTTTAATGTGAGAAAAAGGAACCTTTTCTAAAATATTTATCTTGGAAACATTATTTTTTATAACAAGACCACGGATACCTTTATCTCCAACAAGCAGATTGGTGCCGGAACCTAAAATAAAAACAGGAATATTCTTCTCCTTAGCATGCCTGTAACAAAAGATCAGGTCTTCGTAACTAGAAACGTTGGCAAATAAATCAGCACAACCGCCTACCCGAAGACTCGTATGCATTGACATGGGTTCATTAGATTTGACAAGAATACGAGGTCTTTGTTCTAATACAAATTTAAGAGTATCCATGAATATAAGAAAGAATTAAGATAAAATCTCAATGTTCGCTCCAAGATCTTTATATATATCAAAAAGATGCGGATTTCTCCTCTTTAAAATATCAATCCCATGTATTGTGGTAACCACAGGATCAGCTAAACTTGCCAAAAAAATTGCCATGCATGCTTGTATTACCCCAGGAGAAAATACTTCCCCACCCTTAAATTTGATCGGGCCTTCCACAATAACTCTCTGCGGATCACATATAAATATATTTGCACCCATATCATTCAAATCCTTCACAAACTCAAGACCGCTTTCGTACATCCAGTTTTGCAACAATACCCTGCCATAAGATTTACAAGCCAAAATTGCTATCACAGGCAACACATCTACGGGAAAACCCGGCCACGGGCGAGGAACGAATTTGGGCAAAGAATCCCCCGCTAAAGGAAACCCCCTATCAACAATCCCAGCAGAGTTTTTATAAAAACCTCGCGCTATCAAATCCTTGCCCCTTCTTAAAACCTCAACATTAAACTTCTCAAACCAAAGTAACAACCCATCTACAACATCCGGAATATTTCCCCCCTTAATCAAAATATCACCATTCGTAATAGCAGAAGCTACAATATAACCAGCTATATCAACAAAATCTGGTCTGGGATTAAAAACAGCGGGACCAAGTTTTGATCGGCCTGTTATCTTTAGCCGATTAGAACCAGACCCTTCAATCCTGGCACCCATATTTTCTAACATAGCCACCAAATCACACACATGAGGTTCTGACGCCGCATCAATTACAGTAACTTCAGAAGAAATACCTGCAGCGTACATGGAAACATTCTCTGTAGAAGTTACACTAGCTTCAACTTGCCAAATTCGGTATTCCTTAGATAGCCTTTCAGGGGCAGTAAATTCTGCAAAACCATCTTTGATCTCGACCTTTACCCCAGCCTTCTGGAAAGCATCTATGTGCGCAGATATAGCTCTTTTTCCTAAAACACATCCTCCAGGCAAAGGAACTTCTGCTCTACCAAACCTGGCAAGCAGGGGACCCACAAATAAGATAGAAGCTCTTATCTGGCCACCAAGAACAGGGTCTACTCTATAGGAACTGATATTTTTGCAATTGATCTTTAAATTGCCAAAATCGCTATCATCAACACCCGCTCCCAAAAGCCTCAGCATCTCAAGGATTTTGACCACATCCGTAGACTCCGGAACATTTCTATAAATAATAGTCTCATCACTCAAAATACAAGCTGGAAGAACTGCAACTAGAGAATTTTTGTTGGCAATGGGAACAACAGAACCTTGCAGTTTGTTTCCTCCCATAACTTTAATGGTACCGTTCATAACTACATAAACGTTCCCTACTTCAATTTTATTACTAGAAAATGCTGCCCAAAAACAAAATTGCAACCCGAATGTGTTATCTGATAACAAAATTGATAAAATAGGAGTATGAAAACCACTTTAAGAAAAGTAGCAAGACACGTCTTTGGATTATTAACTAGATTAACCGTCAAAAAACACAAACCTAATATTATATGTATACTGGGCGATGGAGAAACCTCAATAGCAAGGGAAATACTCTATGAAAACATTCATCAAAAATACCCTGCAAGAAGAAATTTAGAAATATTGGAAGCCGAGTTCAGTATACCCTTAACAGTTTTAGGAACGTTAAATTATCCTACGAATATAATAAATTGGATATTTTTAATCGTATCTTCCTTATCAAGACTCATATATCTGAAACCATATAAGCATTTTTTGATCATAGAAATACCTGAGATAAATAGGAAAATAACTAAATTTTGGATAAACAACCTCTCTCCACAATATATTTTAATCGAGGGAGAATCTGGATATGTACCAAAACAAGCTTCCATGAAAATATACAAGAACCCCCAGGAAATTCTCAAGATTTTAGGAATAAAGGAAAATATAAAAGAAATCCCTCAACCAAGAATAAGAATATTGAAGGGCATGAATAACGAAACTATAATAGACGCAACCTCTTATTACACCCCACCACCCATCACTGCTGTATTGGAATTAGTAGAAAAAGAATCCTTTGGAAATATCATCCTTCTCTCAAATTCAAAAGAAGATAAAAAAGCCATTTTAAAAATGTTTCCAAAAGCACTAATAAACCCAGTAAATATAAAAATTCACCCAGAAGATATAGTAATAAAAAGAGGAAATAAGAAATACCCATAAAATGAATAGAAACATTAATTTTGAAAAACTTTATGCAGAATACCACCCGAAAATACTCAGCTTCATAAAGTCAAAAATTTCAAGTCTCGAGGATGCTGAGGATATAACAAGCGCCGTATTTGAAAAAGCATTTAAAGGAATAGACAATTTTCGGTGGCAAGGAGTACCAATTTCTAGCTGGCTATATAAGATAGCTAGAAATACATTGATAGATTATTACAGAAAAAAGAAGGAGATTTTTTCGGGAGATAAAATTGAATCGGCAAGGCAATCCCCCGATATGGAGCAAAATATTATCTCAGAACTTCGTTTCGAACAAATACTTCAACAATTAAATACCAGAGAACGAGGAATTGTATATATGAAGTTCTTTGAAGGCCATCCAAATAAGAATATTGCCAAAAAACTGAAGATAACCGAAAACAACGTGGCGATAATAGTGCATAGAATAATTAAAAAATTGAGAAACGAGGAAAAATTAACCCAGCCTAGCAATAGAAGCACCTAAATTCTTCATCTTTTCTTCCACATTCTCAAAACCAGCATCAATAACTTCAGCATTACACACTTCAGTCTTTCCTTTAGCACCTAAACCGGCAACGATCAAAGCGGCACCGGATATTGCATCAAGGGCTTCTACTGAAGTACCCTTCAATTTAGAAGGACCCTTTATCCTGAGGGATTTTTTTGATAATTCTATTTTTGCTTCCATTCTATTTAGTTCCTTGGCAAATTCAAATCTGCCAAGTACCGTATCCGAGACCAGACTATCTCCTCTAGCTTTAGTTAGCAAAACCGAAAAAAACGGCTGCCAATCAGCCATAAAACCAGGATATGGTTTAGTCTCAATATCTGTTGGGTTAATAATATTACCTTCATTCGTCCATATACGAACTTCATTTTGCGAAATAACCTCAAAATTAATGCCCATAGAAGAAAGCTTGCTTAGAAAAGAAGTTAAATGCGTCGAATCTATATCTTTGATAACAATGTTTCCGTTAGTAAAAATAGCAGCTGCAGCATAAAAGACGGGTTCGTTCCTGTCCGGCATAACTATGTGTTCCGCTTTGCCCAAACTCCTAACACCTTCAACTACTAAAACACGAGAATTCTGCTCCGATCTTTTAATTTTCGCTCCCATCTTATTAAGAACAGCTATGAGATCATCAATCTCAGGTTCTTCTGCTGCATTAGTTACTACAGTAGTGCCTTCTGCTAAAACAGAAGATAGAATAGCACTATCCGTTCCTGTATGCGTATTTGCGAGAAAGTTAATATCAGAAGAATGCAGTGCCGCACACTCAAATTCAAAGGAGTTGTTATTTTCCTTTATAGATACTCCCAAGCTCTTAAGGACATCGAAATGAAAATCCAAGTTGTATTTAGGATTCTTTGGCAGCTGCGCTTGTCCGAACCTTGCAAGTAGCGGTCCAACAAAAAGAACTGAAGATTTGATTTTTTTTGCCGCATCAGGCAATTTGTACGAATTAAGATTTGCAGAATTCAAAACCAAACAGCCACCACCTCTAAATTCAGCGGATACTCCTAAGTCCCCTAATATCTCAATAAAAGTCATCACATCCCCTACCTTAGGTACATTAAAAATCTCTAATTCACCACCACAAAGAATGGAAGAAACTAAGATTTTTAGGGCTGAATTTTTTGCTCCTGAGACACTAACAGGCCCAGTTAAGGGCGTGTTTCCTAGAATTTTATACTTCATAGTTACTTATCAGGCGGTATTTTGTAATAAGCTGCCAAATTCTCGGCTATATCCATCCAAACAGGAACCGCCGTTTCCGAAGCATATATGCTTGTTCTTGGTTCCTCTAACTTTACCAGCATAACAAATTTTTTACTTTTTGGCAAAAAACCAACGAAAGTCGCATTGGTCTTATTAGGATCATAAGAACCCCCAACAGGTATTTGAGCAGTCCCTGTTTTACCGGCTACAAAATACTTGTTTGAAACGAAAAATTTTGCCTCACCACCGGAGACTGCTTCTGTAAGCATTTCAACCATTGTATCCGCTGATTCTTTTGAAATAACTCTTCTCAACGATTTTGGATCAAACTCGGAAAGTATTCTACCAGAGTCATCAATAATATCTTCAACTACGAAAGGTTTCATTAGAACACCATCATTAGCTATTGCAGAAAAAGCCATTACAACTTGAAGCGGCGTTGCAGAAATACCTTGACCAAAAGATGCTGTAGCCAAATCTATATCCCTCCAATCAGATAAATCCCTTATTATCCCTGTATCTTCTCCTTCAAGATCTATACCAAGCTTGCTTCCAAACCCAAAATTAATGAAATAATCACGCAAATCTTTTGCCCCGACCACACTACCAACCCAAGCGGCCCCTAAATTATTTGAATGCTGCAAAATACTTACCGTAGTCTCCACACCATAATGTTTACCATCCCAAGTATCAACAATGTGACCAGAAAAACTTTTTGGACCATCATCTATATAAGTAGTCGCAGGAGTAACTTTACCCATATCAATTGCCGCAGACATAGTCAACGCTTTCACTACGGAACCAGGCTCATACGTGTCGGCAATGGCTTTATTCCTAGCAGCCTCCTCTGCAAAATCTTCCCCTTCTTCATCCTTATTAAAAGCATTTGCCATAATGATAATCTTACCGGTTTTAGGTTCTATAACAAGGATAGTACCTGACTTGGCCCCATATTTTTCTACGGCATCTTTCAGCCTCCCCTCAATCAAAAATTGCAAAGCCCTATCCAGAGTTAAGACAAGACTTCTACCATTTCTTGGGGGAATCTTTTTGTAATCTCCAACGGCTATCGGATACCCAAAAGCGTCTTTCTCTTGAAAGATTATACCTTCAACACCTTTCAAATCTCCATCATAATAACCTTCTATACCAAAATATCCTTTTGGATTGCCCTCCTTGTCACTACCAACAAAACCTAAAACCGTAGAAGCCAAAGTATCTTCTGGATAAAAACGCGTGTACTCTTCTTCAAACCCAATACCCGCAAAACCAAGGTTTTCCACTTGTTGTTTTTGCTGATCTGTCAAGTTTCTCTTCAAGGAAACCCAAAACAGGTCCGATGAAACTTTTTCTTTCAAATCAAGCTCCAAGTCTACCTTCTTACCAGGATCTTCCTCCAAAATATCGGATAGGCTCTTGGCGTATTTAGTCGGATCTGTAACTTTATTAGGCTCCGCATACATCAAATAACGAGTCTCAGTCAAAGCCAAGGGATACTTGTCTGAAGTATATATATTCCCCCGCCGAGCACTTAAAAGGAGGCTGGATTGATGCTGCTTTCTGGCAAGCATTTTATACTGACTATAATTCTTTACCTGCAACACATACAGTTTAAATATGAAAAGGAACGTCAACAGGCTAAAAAAAGAAAATATAATATTAGCGCGAAAGGATATGGACATTACCTAGAGGCAAGAGATGGTGTTTCTAAAAATTCCATAGACAAAACTACTAAACCATCTCTTTGAGCTTCCTCTTTTATATAATTCAGGGAAGAATAATAAGAATTTTGCCTTTTTAGCTCCAAATTCTCCTTAACTAAAAGATCTTTTTTATACTCTAAATCAGAAAGATCTCTTCCTGAAGGACAAAAACAGTTAACCAATACAACCCGAACTATTACAGCTACTAAAATAGGAAATATTAAAGGTAATAAAATCGACATTTTTTTCATATCAGTTTTTTTCAAAAACTCTCAATTTAGCACTTCTGATCCTAATATTACTCAATAATTCCGAATCGCTCGGAATAATTGGACTTTTTGTCAAAACCTCCAAACCCATTGTCTTATTACCAAAATTCTTTACAATTCTGTCCTCCAAAGAATGAAAACTTATTACTAAAATCCGCCCTTTAGGGGCTAGCACCCTAAAAGCGCGAGGCAGTGCCGTACTTAATACCTGTAACTCATCATTAACCGCTACTCTCAAAGCTTGAAATACCTTTGTCGCTGGATGCACTTTCCCACGACCACTTTTTGCAAAACTCACTATCCTAGATAATTCTTTGCACGTACTGATTTCCCTAACCTTCCTAGAATTCACAATACTTTGAGCAATCTTTCCAGCATAAATTTCCTCTCCATATTCTCTAAAAAGCTGTTCCAGTTCCTTCTTGGATAACCCATTAACAAGATCTTTAGCCGTAACTGCAAGACTTTTATCCATCCTCATGTCCAATCTGTTAGCCGAATCAAACGAGAACCCGCGAAATACGGAATCTAATTGATGAGAAGATACCCCAAGATCAAACAATACCCCTTCAGGAGCAGAAGGACAAAACTCTTCCGCAATCTCCTCAATATCAGAAAAATTCCGATTAACAAGGATTAATCTTCCTTCTCCAACATAATTTTTAAAGTGCTCCTCAACAAACCTTATAGAATCTTCGTCTGTGTCTATCCCAACAACATTTCCCCCCTTACGCAAAATACCTTCTGTATGACCTCCTCCACCTAAAGTAGCATCTATGTACCAATGACCCTTCTTTACATCCAAAAACTCTATACATTCTTTTAAAAGTGCAGACGTGTGATAACTACTCATCTTAAATCTCTACTTTAGATAACTTATCCGCTATATCAGAACCGTTATTATACAAAAATTTCAAACGCTCTTCCCATTTAGCACTATCCCAAACCTCAACCCACCTACCCAAACCCACGAAACAGGCTTCTTCCTGCAAAGACGCATACTTTGACAAATTCTTCGGTAAAACAAATCTCCCCTGACTATCCAACTCCACCTCAAAAGCACCCCCTAGCAAAAATCTCGTTGTATCTCGCAATGCTCCTGATGTAAAAGGACCTTTAACCGTATCTTCAATCAAAGACTGCCAGCTCTTTTTTGAAACTATCAACAAACACCCCTCATAACCCCTCGTTACTATAACCTTATCGCCCAAAAACTCTCTAAACTTCTTTGGTATTGCAACACGATTTTTTTCATCTAATGTATTCTTATATTCACCAATTAGCATAACCACTTTTCCCCACTTTTCACCACTATAATATCAATATAGAGAGTATGAAAAAGCATGTCAATACAAAAATAACCCGAAAGGTTGTAAAATGGGCTAATAATTACAAGGTGATTTTAAAGTTGAATTTTCTTTGATATAAGGGGTTCTATTTCAGAGATTTTGATTCTTTCCTGCTTGGCAGTATCCCTATCTCTTATTGTTACAGTAGCATCCTCCAAAGTCTGGTAATCTATAGTAATACAGTAAGGAGTACCTATCTCATCTTGTGCGTAATACCTTTTACCTATATTGCCACGATCATCCCAAGCTGCGGAAAATTTTAATTTTAGCTCATCGAATACTTCTCGTGCTTTATTGACCAAGTCTTCTTTGTTTTTAACTAAAGGAAATACGGCAACCTTATAAGGCGCTAAAACAGGCTTTAACTTAAGAACGATTCTATCTTTTTCTTCTGTATATGCATCAAACAACAAGACTAAGAAATTTCTGTCCCATCCTGAGGAACTCTCTATAACATAAGGAAAATAATGCTCCTTTGTTAAAGGATCTGTATAAGAAAGGTCTTTACCAGAGAATTTTGAATGCTGTTTAAGATCATAATCAGATCTGTCATGAAGACCTTCAATTTCCTTCCAACCCATCTCATCAAAATTAAATTGAATATCCCAAGCATCCCTAGCATAAAAAGCCCGTTCTTCATCGGTATGCTGATACCATCTCAACTTATCTTTCGTAATGCCCAAATCTTTCTCATACCAGCTCCAACGAAAACCCTTCCATTCTTTATAGAATTTATCCGCATCCTTAGGGTGACAAAAATACTCAACATCCATTTGGTCAAACTCTCTTTGTCTGAACAAAAACTGCCTAGCGGTAATTTCATTCCTAAAAGTTCGACCTACTTGGGCAATACCAAAAGGAATATTTTTGTGCATAGATTCAAGAACCAATTTGAAGTTCAAGTAGATGTTCTGGCAAGATTCCCCTTTCAAATACGCCTCTTTTCTACTATCCTCTAAGGATCCGAGCTGCACAGGTACTAAAAGGTTAAATTTCTTAGCTAGAGAAAGTTCGTTATTATCAGGGCTTTTGATCTTCCCTTCCGCTATAAGCTTATTAACCGCTTCCAAATCTGTATCCTTAAGCACTAGCCCCAGCTGCTCTTCGGCCAGCTTGCTACCCGAATATCTCTTATGAGTTACCTTGTCTTCAACCAAAGCTTCTGCAAAACCGCCAATGTGGCCGCTTGCTTCCCATACTTTAGGATGCAAGATTATTCTTCCATCTATGCCAAATATGTCTTCTCTATCCGTTACCATTTTTTTCCACCACAAATCATATATATTTTTCCTGAGCTCCGCTCCCAACGGCCCATAATCATATTGAGCGGGCATCCCTCCATATATAGAAGAGTTTTGATACACAAAACCTCTCCTCGAACACAAAGCTACTATCTTATCCAGTTTAGTCATAAAATCATTTTAACAAAGGTTTACCTTTTTTCAAATACAAATAAAGATAAAACTACTATAAAAGATCGATTTTCTCGATCAATTTTGAAGAATTTAGTCTGTTGTCCGCCAAGGACTCAATATATTTTTTTATATAATTTATGTCTCTAGGAAATCTGGCTGCCCAATAACCCATATCTGAGAGAATAGTGACCAAAATATCCACCAAAAGGGTATCCTTATCTTCCGACACGGATAATTCCTCCAACCCCTCTATAACTTTTCTAAAGAGTGTGGAATAATCCTCACGATAAGGCAATAGCTTGTCTAAAGTTTCCCCTATTAAATAGAGAGTTCCTTGGCTGTTAAGATCTGATTTCAACAATTTGAACGAGCTTATCACTTCTGCCTGCGAAACCATGTAAAAATCTCCCAACTCCACAAGAGAAATTTTTGAATAATCAAAAATATCCAAATTACCTGCTTTCCTTGAAGTGATTTTCCTTACCCCCCTGGCGATAGAATTGACCTTGCCACTGCTTTTTGTGAATAAAGTAAGAATCTTATCCGTTTCTTTGTAATTCGTTGACTTTAGTACCAAACATTCCGTGATAAAAGATCTGGACATGGTTACCCTGCACTATATAAAAGAGTTTTAATTAATAGTAATGGTTTTATCAGAAGATAGCTCGAATTTCTCGGATAAGGACCCTTTCTTGACCTCATAAATATCTCCTCTAGTTCCTGATTGCTTCTGGATCAATAGGTTGTACTTATCAAAATCTACTGTGCTTGGAAGAGAATATTTATAAGTAACGGTAAGTTCCGTGTCTTCCTGCATCTTAAAAAACCCTTCAAATACCGTTTTTCCCAAATGCTCGTATTCCTTAGCACTAAGTTCTTGCCCATCAGAGGCTGTGGCGGAGATAAGTTTTGATCCTTTAGGAACATAAATCCTGAAATAATCATTGTAGAAAGGGAACCATTCCCACCAATCAGGAGATTTTGGGTTAATCGTTTTGAGGGAAACAACACCAATCTTCTGTCCATTTTCCTCATATACCTCTTTTACAACCCTTCTTTCTATTATCCAGTCTCTCTTACCCGCACCAAAATTGCTATTATTCACATGCAAATAATCCCAAGTATCAGCAACTGCAACAATCTTCCCAGCATAGCCCAAATCTTCCAGAGTTTTTTGCAAATTCTCCTCAAAGGAATAAATTACAATATCCTTGCTTCCCAAAAGATTTAACATTGTCTGCACCATAGGAAGGAGATTTTCTGTAGAAGCATTTAATGCTTTCTGCATAATGGAACTCATCAAATATTTGATTATGTCCTTCCTGCCTATAATCTCACTTAAATCTCCGCCGGCGATCTTTTCAAGCTCGAGAATTACGTTGTCACTATTAAATTCTTTTATAGGGATACCAATATAATTACCCTCATCTGTCCTGACAGAATACCCACCAGAATCCACAGGACCAAGAACACGCAAAAGATCCTCTACAACAAAATTGTTAACTTGTATCACGCCATCCAATTTTTGGTATAACCCGTAATTCTTTCTCCAAAACTCATTGACAAGCTTATCTGCCGCCTCACCAA
>Ga0210057_1010297_pt1 | contig 10620 bp, 7 predicted proteins | sample CryGeyCG2114_010_2_FD_183968 | JGI IMG/M metagenome (GOLD analysis project Ga0210057, IMG submission 183968) | Groundwater microbial communities from aquifer - Crystal Geyser CG10_big_fil_rev_8/21/14_0.10 (SPAdes) (version 2) | ecosystem: Environmental > Aquatic > Deep subsurface > Groundwater ...
CCTACAAGATAATTTGAAATTCCTCTACTGGGTATGCCCAGTATGAGAATTTCAAAATGGCTTTGCCAAATATCGGTTTTCTCAAATGGGCGATAGTAATATTTAAAAGGTTTGATAAAAGTAAAAAGCAAAGGAATTTTCAAAGCCTACAAGATAATTTGAAATTCCTCTACTGGGTATGAATTTAAAAAATTTAAGCAAATATCTTGTTAGTAAGGAATATATTGCCGGCCTCTCTTTGCGGGATACGGCTTTGCATTTTTTGCTTTTTTCGCCGGATGATAAGAACAAAGTCTTGACTTCGTTTGAAGCGGAACTGCCCCAGGGCGCTATTGTCGAGGGCGAGTTAAAACAACCAGAAACTTTAAAACCGATTTTAGAAGGCTTAAGACATTCAGTCGAACTTAAAAAAATCAAACATCTTTACGTTATTCTCTCTTTGGAGAGCGGCACGGTTTATCACAAAGTTTTTGATTTGCCCCAAGTTGATCCGAAAGAATTGGGGGCGGCCATTGATTTGAATATGAAAATGCTCTCGCCGATTAAATTTGAAGAGGCTTATTCTGATTGGGAGTTGATGGCTGATATTTTGAAACAAAACTCCTTTAAATATCGCATCAATTCCGTTTTTACCAAAAAAACCACTGCCGATCCCTATTTAAAAATTTTGACCGAGGCCGGCTTTATGCCGCTGGCGGTCGAATTTAACGCCTTGAGTTTTTGGCGATTGTTTAACGAATCCAATTTATTAGGTGATGAGTCGAAAAACTATTTGATTATTTTTCTTTCGGCCGATGGTTTGGATTTTTTAGTGGCGAAAAAATCCGGCCTTGAGTTCAATTATTTTCAAACGTGGCAAGAGGCGCTTGAGACCTTGACTATTTCGGCGCCCGAGACGAGCCAAGGCATTTTGAATAAAGAAAACTTTTTTAAAATCTTCACCGAAGAATTGAGAAAAGTGCTTAATTTTTACCTCAACCGGTTTCAAGAAGGAGTTTCCAATGTTTTTCTTTTTACGCCAGCCTATCAGGAAGAATTGGAGAAAACCATCGAAGAACAATTTCATTTGCCAATTATTAAAGAAAGACCCCAATTCGCTTATCCAGCCAGCTTTTTCGCGGCCGCCGGCGCGGCTTTGCGCGGCTTGATTCCTCGCGTTGATGATGTAAGCGTCAGTTTGATGGCTGTCGGCACCGAAGAGGAATACCGGCGTCGCCGCGCTTCAAATTTTATCAATCTTTGGTCCAAAGCCGTTTTTGTCACTTTGATTTTATTGGCAGTCGCTTCTTTTGGAACGTATCTCTTTTTAAATATCACCGCCAAATCTTTAAGAGAAAGTTCTGATAATTTGACTTTGAAAATAGATGAAAACAAGTTGAGGGATCTTCAAAAAAATGCCGAAGAATTTAATAAACTGGTTAGCCAGGCAATAATTGCCAAAAACAGCACAAAAGATTGGTCGGGATTTTTCACGCTTTGGCAAACTCTCGGTCCGGAAATTAAAATAGAAAAATTGATTATTGGCTCTTTGGAAACACCGATTGCTTTCAGCGGCTGGATCAATACTAAAGACAAGATGATTGAGTTTAAAAAGAAACTGACAGAGGCGACAGATTATTTTTCTAACGTTGATATTCCTCTTTCTTCCATTATTCAAGACAAAAACGGCGTCGAATTCAATCTGAATTTCAAAATTAACAAACTGCCGTAAATAGAAATTCAAAATTCAAAATGCAAAAGTCAAAATGTAATGCAAAATGTAAAAAGCATTTTATATTTATTCTTTTTGAATTTTCTCTTTTTCATTTTGATTTTTGCTGTCCCGACGCTTCGGGACTCCCCGTAGGGTCATATTTGATTTTATTTTTTATGAAGCACCCCAAAGAAGAAAAAACCCTTGTTTTGATTAAGCCCGATGGCGTTAAGGGGAAATTCACGAGTATAAAAGAGCCGAAGAGGACATTATGTTTTAGGAACCTTCCGATTTTTGAAATAATAAATTCTGCACCTTGTAAACAAGGTGCGGAATAAAAAGAGAGAAGTTGACTATTTAGTCAACTTCTCTCTTTTTAAAGCCGCTTGTGGATAATTTTAATTTTTTTCTTGCTATAATAATAATGGCTTTACTTTTTTAAGATACCGGGTCAATTGATTACTTTTGAGGGAAACCAATAGCGCTCCGACCTTTGGGTCGGGGTTGAGGTCACCCACCTATTAAAAGCCGGGTGGATATCTTAGAAAGTAAGGCCCCAAAAATCGCCGAGGATTCGGCGATTTTTGCTTTCTTTTCAATTTTTACTTTTCCTTCATTTAGGCTATAACGAACTATAGTCCAATATAGTCTAAATGAAGGTGGTAATTTTATTTAATTTATTTAAGAGGGTTAAAATTTATAAACAAAAATTGAATAACCGATGCGGCTGAAGGGCTTTTTGTTTTTCAGCCACCAGTAAGTATCTTCAAATTTTCTTTCAAAACCCGCCGCCGCTTTTCCTTGGCCGTTTTGTAAAAAAGTTAAAGAGACGGCAAACCAGGAATCACTTTCCGGTTGGCCCTTAGTCGACCACCAGGGTTCGAATTTTTCTTTTAAGTAATATTCCGGAGAGCCGCCGCCGAAATAATCAACCTTTATTTTTTCAATCTTGTTTTTTTCAACAAATTGGGCGAGGCGTTTTAAATCCTGGCCCCAATCCAAATTGGAATCCACCACATAAACGTAGCCGTTTTTGGCGCCGCCCACCATTTCGTTGAAATAAGCAATAAAATGGGGCGCAATAAATAAAGTTTCAAGGAGATACCAAAGAAGTAAAATCGTCAGCAAACCGCTTTTCAAAAACATTTTTGAGAATTTTTTTAAATAAAATTTTAATTTTTCCCACCAATTGAAAAAGAAATAACGGTCTTCGCCGCGCCACCATTTTTTAATTTCAGCGGCGACCAAAAGATAAGTGAAGGGGAGAGTCGGCAGGAGATGGCGGAAACCGATGTTTAAAGGGCTGCGGATGGAACTTAACCAGTAGATAGCAACAAAAGTCAGCATTGAGAATTCTGAAAAATGCTGCCAGAGCCAGGTTAACATTCGGGAAAAAAGTTTTTTCTCAGCCAGCGATTTCATCACTCGCCAGAAAGCTATAATGAGAGCAAGACCAATAAGAATTAAAGAAGGAAGCGGTTCTTTAATCAAAAAAACAATCGGGAAATAATTATGCCAGCCGGTAGCAGAAACTTCGCCCAGGAAATATCCGGTATTGCCGGCGGTTGAACGCTGGACAATCATCAAAAGTCCCAAAAAATATTGAGAAAACGATTTGAAAATCGGCTTATCGCTCATCCAGATATTGATATTAGCCAGACACCTCGTTTGTCGCACTATTGAACCGGTCCAAGATTTACAGGTGCGCCACTCCGGATCCGGGCCGCCGCCAAAAGAAGTTAAAATTTTGCTGGTGTCAGATTTTTGTTTTTCCGCCGGGTAATTGAGGTTTTGAGGAAGATAAACGAGATAAACAATCAAATAGCCGATTAAAAAGATGAGAATGGTGGCGCCCGAGATTTTAAAGAAACCAATAATTGTTTTTCGCCATTTGCGATAATCGGGCATTTCCGGCCATTTTTGATAGGTTTTAATAATAAAGAAAATTATTGCTAAAATAAGAAAAACCGGAATTAAAAGAATAAGCGAGAATTTTAAAAGTTGACTAATGCCAAATCCCAAGCCCGCTAGAAGTAAATTTTTTCGGTTCTGATTTTTTAGATACCTTGTAAATAACCACAAAGAGAGGAGACTGCCGAAAGCGGCAGCCAAATCAGTTGTGACATAATGACCGTGAGCCAAAACCAAAGGCGAGAAACTAAAAAGCAAGAGAGGCAAAAAAGCCCAAAATTTTCCCAATCTTTCTTTGCTGGTAAAAAATAAGAGGAGGCTGGTCAAGATGGTCAAAACCATCGGTCCCAACCTCGCCCAATCAATAATCTTATCGGCGTCATTTCCGCTTTTATACAAAAATTCTCGGCCGACGTCCCACTGGCCGTTCGTATAATTTTGCCAATATTCGCTATTGAGCGGGAAATTTAATTTTAAAAATAACAAGGGCAGAGCAGCAAGGTCTTTTAGAAGCGGTGGGTGTTCGGGGTTAAGCCGGTTATCGCCGAATTTTAAATAAGCGTAGCCAGCCGGAATATGAGCCAACTCATCCATTGTGGCCGATTCTTTTAGAGAACTATTCAGCATCAAAAAGAAACTGGAAATCAAAACGATGACAAGGGGGATGATAAATTTTTTGCGCATTTTTTTATTTATTTTCAAAAACCCAAAAAGAAGAATAATCTTTAAATTGACAATCAGGGCATTTTTGAATAATCAGATTTTTCGTTTCTTCATTTTTGGCCAAAGGAATGAGATAAACTGGCTTCTTTATCTCCATTTTATCAAGATTTTCCGGCAAAAAATAGTAAAAATTCTTCTTTTTTTGTTCAGAAGAGAGATAGGTGTTGGTTAGAAACATTACACTTTGCGAGGGCATCGGAATATCTTTAACCAAAACGCCGCCAGTATTCACAATAATATATTTATTGGTTGATGCCGGGAGATTATTAAGATATTGGCCGATTTCCCAGTAAGGCTGGCTAAAGGCGTCTTTAACATGGGAGTTATTCGCCCAAAAAACAAAATAGCGGCAGCCCTCAAAGCCGCTAATAAATAAGATTATTAAGGCAAAAACATTGATAAAAACCCTTTTATTTTTTATTTTTTGTTTTAACCAGTGGAAAAATTCGGCCATTCCTGAGCCGGCGGCAAGAAACACAGCGGGGATTAAACCGATGGAACGCAGAGCATGGGGCATGCCCTCTTTGGTGAGAAGGGCCGGCAGACCTAAGGCAATAAACCAGATAATCATTGTCCACTCAGTTAATCCAGCCTGTTTTTTTCTGAAATTTTTAATTATTAAGTAAATCCCGATAATAAAGAAAATGCCGCTTAAAAATTCCAATTCCGGCCAGCAGCTGAGATTGTGCCGCCAATTGCAGTCGCCGGAGAAATTAAACATTAATAAACTGCGGCCGATATTTTGGAAAAAAGCGAGAAGAGGTTTGGAATCATAAAGGATGGAAATCGGCGCTGAGCGGCTTAAGAAATCATCAGGGTGTTTCAAAAAATAAAAAGCCAAAGGCGCAGCAATAATAAAAGCGGTAATCAGCCAAACAGCCAGGATAGAAAAATACTTTTTAAGATTTTTTTCATGTTTAAAAACCAGAAAGTAATAAACAACAGGAACGAAAGCCAGAAGCGGAGCGATGCGAAAAACAATATAGGTGTGAAAACCCAAACCGAAGAAAATTCCGGAAAGCAAGGCGCTAAAAATTTTCTTTTGACGAAAAGCAATTAAAAGAAGAACAAAAAACCAGACAAGACAAAGCGGGGTCATAATTGCCCGAAAGCCGATTCGCGAAAAATTGACATGCCAAAAGGAAACTGCCAAAAGAAAGGCGCTAAAATAAGGAACTGATGGTTTTTGAGGAAAAACTTCCTTTGCTAGAAAAAACAATCCTAAAACCGTCAAAAAACCGAATAAAGCCGAAACAATTCTTAAGGCCCAAGGTTGATTGCCGAAAATCATTAGGCTCACAGCCTCGAGGTTGATGAACAATCCCTCTCGGCCGTTATTTTCCGGGTAAAAAAGTTTAAAATCGCCGGTCTTAATCGCTTCCAAAGCATTATTGCCGTTCATCGCTTCATCGGGATAAAGTCCTGGCGGGATTTGGTTTATCTTCCAAAATCGGAAAAAAACGGCTATAATTAAAATAACCAGCAAAAGAAAAATTACTTTTCTACTCATTATTTTTATTATATCGCTTCGCGATGTAATCTCGTTCGGAGAAAATGATAAAACTGATGTTTTCTCATTTTCTCCCCGCTTCAATTATATCCTCTTCGCGGATGTAATGTCGCTCGGTCAGAAGCCAAAAATAAAATTTTTGTCTTCTTCCTTCACTTCATTATAACATAAATTTATGCCGGAATTTACCCCTTCAGCTTCAAATTTAGAAAAAGAAATAGAGATTTTAAGCCGGAAATTAGAGGAGAAAAAAGCCGAATTATCCGTTCAAAAAGAGCCCTTTTCGGAAAGAGAATTGGTGAAAGAAGCCATTAGAGAAAGAATGGTCGAAAAGGCCGCAGTTTCAAAAGCGCCGCCATCAACTAAACCCTCCAAAAAGACAAAAACAGTCGTCCCGCTTATTCCGCAAGGGAAGATTTCCCCTCAAATCTTAAAAAATTCTTCAAAAGAGAAACAATTGGATATTTTGGTGGGAGTCGCCCTCTCGACTTCTATTCCCGAAGCCGTTCTTTTGGCGGAAAAATTAAAAAGTCCCTATCTTTTGGATGAACTCCACGATGTTTTAGTTGATAAATTTTATCAGGAATTGATTAAACGCGGGAAAATTTAATTAAATATATCGCTTCGCTTATGTAATCTCGTTTGGAGAAAATGATAAAACTGATGTTTTCTCATTTTACTCCTCGCTTCGATTATATCGCTCCGCTTATCTAATCTCGTTCGGTCGAAAATTGAAAATTAATATTTTCACTTTTCTCCCTCGCTTCGATTATATCGCTTCGCTTATGTAATCTCGTTCGGAGAAAATGATAAAACTGATGTTTTCTCATTTTACTCCTCACTTCGATTATATCGCTTCGCTTATGTAATCTCGTTCGGAGAAAATGATAAAACTGATGTTTTCTCATTTTACTCCTCACTTCGATTATATCGCTTCGCTTATATGAATCTTTTTTCCACTTTTTTATTCATTTTAATTATTGGCGTTTTGGCAATAGTGGTTATCTGGACGAGAAAGAAGAGTTTCGGCGAGATAATTAAAGGTTCGCTGAAATTCTCTTTGCTTTTGGTAAAGTTGCCGCCGGAAGTTTTCAAACCCGAAGAGAAAAAATCATTGAAAGAGCAAGTTGCCGTCGCCGAACAATTTTTGGCCACTCTGAATAATTTGAAAAAGCCGGCGGTTTTGGAAATCGCCCTTCCCCATATCGGCGAAGAAATTTATTTTTATCTGGCCGTTCCTAAAAACTCGGTTGAGTTTATTCAAAAACAAATCCAGGGGTTTTATCCCAGAGCCTTTGTTGAATTGACCGAAGATTACAATATTTTTAACCCTGAAGGCGAAGTGGCTTGCGCTTTCTTAAAACAGAAAGAGTCGTGGTTTTTGCCAATCAGAACTTACCAGGAATTGGAAGCCGATCCTATTTCGCCGCTCTTAAACGCCTTTTCTAAACTGGAAAAAGAGGGAGAAGGCTTGGTTTTTCAGATAATTATTCAACCCGCCTCAAGGGGCATTAAAAAAACCGTTGAAGAAGCGATTAAAAAATTAAAACAGGGGAGTCCGTTAAAAGATGTTTTGGGGGTTTCCGGTTGGAAGGTACTTGGCGGTTCTTTTCAAAGCGTTTTAATGCCATCAAGTGAAGGAAAAGACAAAGAAAAAACAAAAACTATCGATGAAAATGCGGTAAAACTTTTGGAGAGCAAAATCAGCAAAAATCTTTTTTTGGTCAATTTGCGGGTTTTGGCTTCGGCTGCCATCAAAAATCGCGCCGAAGAAATTTTGAACAATCTTCTGGGAACTTTTCATCAATTTTCCAGCCCGACTAAAAACGAGTTCATGGCAATTTGTCCTTCTAAACTTCAACGTTTTATTTTTAATTATTCTTTCAGAACTTTCAATCCCAAAGAGAGCGTCGTTCTTAATGCGGAAGAAATCGCCAGTTTCTGGCATTTCCCGACTTTAATTGAGACAGCGCCTTATGCCCGCTGGGTGAAATTTAAAGAAGCGCCGCCGCCTTTGGATTTGCCGGAAGAGGGGCTTATTTTAGGCAAAAGCGTTTTCCGAAACAAGGAAGAATTGGTGAGAATTTTACCCGGTGATCGGCGGCGCCATATTTATGTCATCGGTCAAACCGGCACCGGCAAGACCTATGAGATGTCCAATATGATTAAGCAGGATATTGAAAATGGTTCAGGCGTTGCGGTGATTGACCCCCACGGCGATTTTATAGAAGATATTCTTTCCTATATTCCCAAAGAACGCGTGGATGACACCATTGTTTTTGACCCGGGCGATCTCGACAGGCCTTTGGGATTGAATATGCTGGAGTACGATTTTAATCGGCCCGAGCAAAAAACTTTCATCATCAACGAATTTATTTATATTTTCGATAAACTTTACGATTTGAAGCAGGTTGGCGGTCCGATGTTTGAATATTATCTGAGGAATGCAATGGGGCTTCTGATGGCTGACACCAGTGAAATGGCCACTCTTCTTGATATTCCGCGGATTTTCACCAACGAAGATTTCCGCAATCAAAAATTAGCCAAGTGTCCTGACCCGACAATTGTCGAATTTTGGGAGAAAGAAGCTTTACGGATAACTTCTGGCGACATCTCCCTCAACAATGTCACGCCTTACATCACCAGCAAATTCAACACCTTTATTTCCAACGATTACGTTCGGCCGATCATCGCTCAGGAAAAATCCGCTTTTAATTTCCGCGAGGTGATGGATAATCAAAAGATTCTTTTGGTCAATTTGTCCAAGGGCCGCATCGGCGATTTGAATGCTTCGCTTTTGGGTCTGGTTTTGGTCGGCCGGATTTTGATGGCCGCCTTATCACGGGTGGATATTCCGGAAGAAGAAAGAAAAGATTTTTATCTTTACATGGACGAATTTCAGAATTTCACCACGCCGTCGATTGCGACTATTTTGGCAGAGGCGAGAAAGTACCGTCTGAATTTAACGATTGCTCACCAATTTATCGCTCAACTTGAAGACAAAATCCGCGAAGCGGTTTTCGGCAATGTCGGCACAATGATCTGTTTTAGAGTCGGCGCCAAAGATGCCGAATACCTCAAAACCTATTTTGAACCGGTTTTTAGCGTCAACGATTTGGTGAACATCGATAATTTTCAGGCCGTCATCAAACTTTTGGTTAAAAATTACACCAGCCGGCCATTTAATATCCTGACTTTAATTAGAGAAAAAGGAGACGCCGAAAAAGCGCGGTTAATTCGGGAATATTCGCGGATGAAATACGGCCGCGATCGAAAAGAAATCGAAATGACTATTAGAAAGCGACTGGCTGATAAATAAAAACAAAAGTCCTCGGTTTCCCAAGGGCTTTTTAATACTCTTTTGAGAAATTATTTAAAGATTTTTAAGCGCTTCACAGTCGCTTCGTCTTTGTTCTTCCCCGCAAGTGAGTTCTTGGGCCATTAGGTTTTGAGATTTTCGGATCTCTTGATTCTTTGGTCCTTGGAAACTTCGGGCTCCTGTTTGTGGGAAACACAAATAGGAGCCTTTTATTTTTCAAAAAAATCAATTTTTCTTCCGTTTTTGAAACAAAAATGGTAAAATAAATACAAATGGATACAATTTATAACCTTATTATTTTAGGAGCAGGACCGGCCGGAACAGCCGCCAGTGTTTATGCCGGCCGCAAAAAAATCAAATCTTTGTTGATTACCGAAAATTTCGGCGGTCAGGCGGTGATTGCCGCTTCGATTGAAAATATCATCGGCCACAATAAATTGAGCGGGGTTGAAATGGCGCGGCTTTTTGAGGAACAGGTAAAAGCATCGGGGATGGAAGTTATTTTGGATAAAATCCTCAACATTAAAAAAGAAGAAAATATTTTCAAAATAGAAACCGTCAATAACGGCGTTTTTCAGGGGAAAAGCATCTTGGTGGCTTTGGGCCGAAAATACAAGAATTTAGAAGTTCCGGGCGAGGAAAAATTCCGCGGTCGGGGAGTGGTTTATTGTTCTACCTGCGACGCGCCGCTTTTTAAAGATAAGCCGGTGGCGGTTGTCGGCGGCGGTAACGCGGCTTTATTGAGCGTCATTGACCTTTTAGCGTACGCTTCAAAAATTTATTTGTTGAATCGCAGCGAAGAACTTCGCGCTGACCCGGTATTGATCGACGAAGTCAAGAAAGAACCTCGGGTAGAAATCATTTTCAATGCTCAAGTTACTGAGATTATTGGCGATTTAATGGTTGAGAAATTAAAATATCAGAATTCAAAAACAGGCGAAATAAAAGAATTGGCGGTTAATGGCATTTTTGTTCAAATCGGAATGAAGCCCAATACTGATTTGGTGAAAGACCTCGTTAAAACCAATGAACAGGATGAAATTATTGTCGAAGCATTGACCGGTCGAACTTCGGCTCAAGGAATTTGGGCGGCTGGCGATATCACCAACCTGCCTTATAAACAAATCAGCGTGGCCATCGGCGACGGCATCAGGGCATTACTCGACATTTACGCCGAATTAAAAGGCGTTGAATTAAAGGAGTTTATATAGAACTTCGTTATAAAAATCGTGTTATAATCGAAGTGAGGGAAGAAGACAAAAATGAAATTTTTGGCTTCTGACCGAACGAGATTACATAGCGCAGCGTATATAATCGAAGTGAGGGAAGAAGACAAAAATGAAATTTTTGGCTTCTGACCGAACGAGATTACATCGCGAAGCGATATAATAAAAAATATGAAAACAATCATCGCTAATTTTAAGATGAATCCAGTCACCGAAAAAGAGTGTCTGGATTTGTTTA
>Ga0210057_1010299_pt1 | contig 10617 bp, 12 predicted proteins | sample CryGeyCG2114_010_2_FD_183968 | JGI IMG/M metagenome (GOLD analysis project Ga0210057, IMG submission 183968) | Groundwater microbial communities from aquifer - Crystal Geyser CG10_big_fil_rev_8/21/14_0.10 (SPAdes) (version 2) | ecosystem: Environmental > Aquatic > Deep subsurface > Groundwater ...
GTTTCGGGATTACGCATTTCACCAATCATCGCCACATTAACATCCTGACGAAACATTGATCGTAAAGAAGTGTGAAAATCAGCCGTATCAAAACGAACTTCGCGTTGATCAATAATTGAACGATCATTTTGAAACAAATATTCAACCGGATCTTCGATGGTTAAAATATGTTCGGCTCGTTCTTGATTGATTTTCTGAACCATGGCGGCCAAAGTAGTCGATTTACCCATCCCGATTGGTCCCACCACCAAAAAGAAGCCTTGTTTTTTATTAATAAAATCTTGTAACTTGTCTGGTAAATTTAATTCTTCAAAAGTTTTGATTTTATGAGGAATTAAACGCAAAGCCATCGCTACCGTCCCCTTTTGATAATAGGCATTACCGCGAAAGCGAACCGTCGCATTAGGACTATAGGAAAAATCAACTTCTTTCGTTTCTAAAAATAATTTTTGATTAGTTTCATTAAGGACTTGCATGACCAAGCCAAGCGAATCTTCCGGGGTTAATTCTGGTTTTTTGACAATTGGGACCAAATCACCCGAGACTCGAATCATCGGATGAGCACCCACTGTCAAATGCAGATCAGAGGCCCCCTCTTGGGTCACAATAGAAATCAAGTCTTCTAATTCTTGACGATAATCAGTCATTATTAAGCTTTTTTAGTATTAACAATTTCTAAAACTTTATTAACCACTTCGGTCGGAGTGGCATTAGCTTTGACAATATAACCATCAACCCCTAAAGAGAGACCTTTTTCGATATCTTCTCGTTGGCCCAAATTAGACAAAATGATCACCACGGAAGTTCCAATCAAATCTTTCTTTTTTAACTCTTCAATCAACTGGAAGCCGTCCATATTCTGCATAATAATATCCACCAAAAAAATATCGGGGTGAATACCTTTAGCCACCAAATCTAGACAAGCTTGACCAGAATCAGCGACATTGACTTCAAAACCACTTTCACTAAACTTTATCGAATACATATCCGATAAGAATTTATCATCATCAATAATTAAAATACTATGTTTTTGTTTAGAATCAGTCATAGAAAAATTATATTACAATTTATTAACTTCTTCAAAGGAAATCAATCCTTGAGCTGCTTTCATAATAGCATCTTCTTTTAGAGTCAAGAAGCCCTTAGCTCGAGCCGCTTTATAAATCGCCGATTCCACTGGATTAGTCAGAATGACTTTTTCAATCTCGCCATCCATCGGTAGAAGCTCAAAAACCCCCAGTCGACCGCGGGTACCACTAGGGCAAGAGGGCGAAGTATCGGTATGAAAAACCTGACTAACAGTTGGAATTGTAGCTTTAAATTGAGGTGGCAAATCCGCAAATTCTTTATCCAACATTACTTTAATACTTTCTTCGACTGGCGCTTGCTTCTTCACTTCCTCACAAAGCATCGGCACCAAACGCTGACCAATGGCCATGACTAGAGTCGGTGGAATTAGATATGGATCAACCCCCATATCGATCAGACGGGGAATGACTCCGGAAGCGGTATTAGTGTGGAGAGTGGAAAAAACTAAGTGACCAGTTAAGGAAGCTTGAATCGCTAATTTAGCGGTTTCGCGATCTCGGATTTCCCCGACCATAATAATATCAGGGTCTTGGCGGAGAATACTCCTGAGACCATTAGCAAAAGTATAATTAATTTCCGGCTGAACTTGAGATTGACTCACTCCCGGAATATCATACTCGATTGGATCTTCCAGAGAAACCACATTATATTTATCCCGATTAACTTCTGACAACATTGAATACAAGGTGGTACTTTTTCCCGAACCCGTCGGACCAGTTAGGAGAATTAAGCCATAGGGGCGATTGACTGCCTCTCTAACTTGTTCGATTTGTTTCGGTGAAAAACCAAGGACCTCGAGACTAAGTAATTTTTTCTCGGGATCGAGAATACGTAAAACAACTTTCTCGCCAAAATAAGTGGGAAAAGTGGAAACACGAAAATCAATTTTTCGATTTTCAATCGTGGCGGAAAAACGACCATCTTGTGGTTTACGTTTTTCATCTAATTTCATATTGGTCAAAATTTTGACTCGAGCAATAATCGCTTCATGAACAGTGCGGGGTAAATTTAGACTAGCGTGCAAAATACCATCGACCCGAAACCGGACTTGAACTTTATCAGCCGTCGGTTCGATATGAATATCAGAGGCTCCCCCAGCAATAGCATGCTGTAAAATCACCGACACAATTTTAGTGACTGGAGCTTCTTCGGTAATACTAGCCATTTTAGCTGGACCAGTCGGAACTTTAGCAAAACTCTCAACTGTTTTTTCGGCTGCTTCAATATTTTTATTTAAATCACCAAGGGTGTCGTCAGCTGATCCAGCTAGACCTTCATAATTTTTGACTCCCATTTTAAAACTATCCAAAGAAATCAAAAAAATTTTAAAAGGTAACTTATTTTTAGAAGCCACGAACTGAACTGCATCTTTTGCTTCGGCATTGTCTGGATCTACCATTCCCACCTCTAAAACTCCATCATTAATCGCTAAGGGTAAAATCTGGAAAAACTCCGCTGAATCTTTGGGAATATAGCGAAGAACATCAAGCGAAATTTTAATTCCCTTAAGATCGCGACTTGGGATTTCAAACGCCGAATTATTTGGCATAGTAATTATTGTTGCTGAAGGGCTCTAAGCAGATCTTCTTGAGCCGAAGGACTCAGACCAGACGATCCCTCATTATTATCAGCTGGAGTTCCGGCCGATGAATTGGTAGTAGTAGTGGAAATATTAATATTAATCCCCCCAGTTCCTGCTCCACCGGTACTGGGAGTATAAGCTCCGCCCAAACCAATATTAAGAAAAGGATTAGCTCGGCTCAAAGGTCGGACCGGAATAGGAACAGTGTAATCTTTCAAAATAGTATAGTAAGGATCTTTGATAAATTGTTCATTAATAGTTTTATCAATATTTTTAACACTCTGCAGTAAAGCTAGAAATCGCGTAGCATCAGCATCGACTGCTTCGGTCGAATTAGTCAAAGGCTGGCCATCAGGACCAAGGACCGAGACTCCAACGGAGAGATCTTTACCAGCATTAGAATAAGAACGATAGCCCAAATAAGCAATAATTAAAATTAAAAGGCCAGCGACGAGATAAATTAATTTTTTGGAATTAAACATAAGTCAATTATTGGAGCCAATAAGTCTTAATCTTCAAATTATACTGATAAAAATCTTTACTCTGAGCCGGAGTCGTCGTTTGGGCATTAACTGATTGGAAAGAAATTTCTTCCACATCCAACAATCGTAAACTGTGTGACAAATTATCCAGGAAATTCAAAAAATTATTATAAGAACCGGCCGTTGAAAAACTCATCCGGAGAGTCGAAATTTGGTGATCCAGACCACCCACCGTCGGATCTTGGCTAGTCGCTTTAGCTGGCGGGAGGGCTTTAGAAACCTTGTCAGCAACAGTTTCAATTTTAATATTCTTTATCTGCATCCCACTTTGTAAAGCAATCGAATTAACATCCAAGATTAGTTGAACATTATCAATATTGTCAGGCAGATAACGATCCAGACGAATCAAGTCACTATCTTTGATACTATTGATTCGTTGTTCTAAATCTTTACTGATTTTTTGTAATTCGGCTGTGGTTTTAAGTCCCTCTTTCAAACTAGCGCGCTCTAAAACTAAAGTTTTGATCCCCTTACCCGAACCGTGAAGTAAATATTGTTTCAGATAAGAATTGTCACTACCGTAATACATTGGCATCGCCAAGCCAAAGAAAATAAGTCCGGCTAAGATGATAATAAAAATAGGAAAGAGGAAGCGCATAATTATAATTTAAAGATTAGTTTGTTTTTGAAAATTAATCACTATCGGATCAATACTTAAATCTAATTTGAAAATGACATTACCAAGTTGATCAAGGTCTAGATCATAAAAATTATAAGTGCTAATTTTGTCTTTAGCTTGATCACCAGCAAAAACTTTCGCTTGGTAAGCGACGTCTTGATAAGATTTAGCGACCCCACTGATAGTTAATCCTTTCTGATCAAATTTGAAATTAGTATAACCAACATTATCAATCGTCAAAGGATTGAGAACCTGTTTAAAAATAGCAACCACATTGACATGACTATCAATCAGCGCTTGACCGCGAGTAGTTTTAACTTCAATCCGTTTAGCCCGTTCCAAATTAGAAAAACCAAGTGACTCCCGATCGTGTTTGAGTGACTCCTGTAGACCACAACGACCACTCTCTCCGCAAGGGCTATAAATATCACTATAAATCCAATAATTAATCGCAAAAGCGCCCGCTAAAGCAATCAAAGACAGAGCTAAGAGAGCAAAAGATATTACCCCAAAGAAATTATTGGTTTCAGACCGACGAGGGGCTAAAACAGTCGGGGAAAAAGTTTTTTTCGGAATATAAGATTGATTGACTGGTTCCATAAATATTTAATTTTCTTCTAGTCCTCGTAAAGCGACCCCTAGAGAAACAGCAAATGATGGCCCGGCTGATTGTAAAATATTTCCTAGAAAAGCAGGAGTTTCGGTTTTATCAAATGGTGTACCTAAAGCAACTGGAATTCCTACTTCGCGTGAAGCAATATCAACTAAACCTTTTAATAAAGCTCCCCCGCCAACTAAAACTAACTTATCAATCGAGCGACGATTTTCTTTCTGATATTTTACCATTACTCGACTAGTCTCTGCAAATAAATATTCCACGGTGGGGTTAACAACTGCTCCTAACTCACCGTAAGTACTTTTATTATCAAGCATCCCTACTTCCCGTTTGATTTCTTCAGCTTTAGCAAAAGGCACTCCAAGGGAACGAGAAATGGCAATAGTGATATCTTGAGAATTTTTATTAATGGTATGAGAAATTCGCACTACTCCCCGATCAATAATCGCTAATTTACTACTGCCCGCTCCAATATCTAGAATAGCCGTAGCGCCTAAATCACCCCGCAACGATGAACGAATCGAAGAAAAAGTTTCTACTTCTACAAAATCAGGAATAAAGCCGGCGATTTTAGAAGCGTCTTGGATTTGTTTGACGGCTTCATTTTGAATAGCGACAATCAAAAGTTTGGTCATGGCTCGTTTCCCTTTTCCTTCGGACCATTCTAATTGAGCATCAGCGGTTGGAGGAATTTTAATCCAATCTAAGGACACTTCAGAAATGGGAATCGGCACATATTTTCGAGCTTCAATTGGCACAATCGAAGCTAAGCGAGAATCTTCCACTTCGGGAATTTCAGCATCGACAATTAAACTAGAACGCAGGGGAATAGCAATCGCCCCTTGACTAGCGGTAACATTAGCTTCTCGTAATAAATCTTTAATTAACTCGCCTAATTTTTCTGGCGATAAACTGGTGGCTTGGCCGACTGCCAAACCACCATAAGGACCAGTGGCTAATTCACCATAAGTTTCTAAAATAACCCGACCCCGATCATTACGTAATTGCACCACCTTGACCGAAGATAGGCCAATATCCACCCCAAAAAAACTATCTACTTTTTTTCTAGTTAAAGCAGTAGGTGTTCGGCCAATTAATTTTTTAAGAAAATCCAAAATAGGCATTATGATTAATAGCTAAATTATACCACGTTGACTCAACTTAGGTTAGAATGAGGGGTGGACAATTATGACTAAATTTTTATTAAATTTTTTCTTTCCCCTGCATTGTCTGGCTTGTGGTAGCGAGGGTCATTTAGCTTGCCCCTCTTGTCGAAAAAAAATCCCGCCAACTGAAAATCCGGATGATTTAATTAGAGCTAAAATTTTTGCCATCAGTGATTATCGAGATCCTTTAGTCCAAGCTCTAGTCCGAGTGCTAAAATATCAAGGTTGGAAAATCGCCAGCCTAGAAATAGCCGAATTAATTCTAGAATCGACTATAAACAACCCTAACTCCTTCTTATCTTCTCTCTTAACCCAAAAAATATCCCCACCTAGTGCCAAAATTTTATTAGTCCCGGTCCCCTTATCCCCTTGGCGTCGTTTTCGACGAGGCTACAATCAAGCGGAACTAATCGCCAAAAATTTAGTTCAATTAAAACCAGATTTGTTTGAACTACGAACAGATTTAGTTAAAAAAATTCGTCACACTAAATCCCAAGTCGAAATCCAAGAACGCCATAAACGACTTAAAAATTTAACTGGTGCTTTTGAACTGGTTGAAATTAATAAACAAAACTTAAAAGATCGAACAATTTTATTACTTGATGATGTCACCACTACCGGTACCACTTTTCAAGAATTAAAAAAACTTTTTCATCACACTCAAGTCAAGGAAGTTATTTGTTTAGCTTTTGCTCATGGTTAATTTTTACCAATCACTTTAAAACTCAAACCGCGAATGATCTCCGGCTCATCAATAGTAAAGCGAAATTCAGCACGCCAAACATCAGTACCTGATTGATAACCCACAATCGCTAAACTATTATCAATAAAAACCACATCTGTTAACTGAAAATCTTTAGCTCTAGCTAAATCTTCAGCCGGAATTAAAGTATTCAAATTATTAAATAAATATTGTTGAACCAAAGCGGAAACAGCCGGCGCAACTGGATTTGATTTGAATTGATTATCAATCTGATCAACGGTCGGTAATTTTTCCGAAGAAAGTCGTTCCAAACCAAGCGGAGTCAGACATTCAGTGCCCGGAGCCGGACTAGTGGAATTACCCCGTCTAAGCCATTGGCCATCCTGGCACTGCCAATAATCAGTCGGACCTAAAAACCAGCGAACTAAAAAACCGAGACCACTGATGATAAGCAACATCAAAATCAACCACCACAGTTTTCGACCCAAAAGTCGAAGTAAAAAACCCAAACTAAAAATCAAGATCAGAATCGCCACCGCCAAATATTGACCAACTCGATTATTGTAAGCGCGCCAAACTGACTGTTCAAAAAAATCTCGTTTTAAACTAGGTAGAATTTTAATCGTTTGCCAAATATTTTTTAGGGAAGGTGTTTCGATCTGACCAACTACTAAAACATATTTACCTAAATTGCCATTATTAGTCACGACAATAGTATAATTTCCAGCTGGCAAATTGGTCGTCGCTTCCGGACCCTTTAAATAATTATCCCCACTATAAGGTTCATAATATTTGGTCCAAAATTTCCCCTGGCTGTTAAGTGAGTCAGCGATTAATTCCCCTGTTTTGCTTTCTCCTTCCAATTGAATAATAAAATCTTCTCGAGCGCCCAGTAAATTAGGTGTTAATAAATTCCAATAAAATTTAAGTGGAGTATCCAGGTGAAAACTAAAGACTTCAGACTGACCTTTTAATTCACCATAAAAAGCTTGAGAAATTTCTGGCTGGTTAATAGTGATAATATTATTCGGAGCAACAGAATTATAAATCAATCGAGGTTGGTGAGCGAACACTGTAGTGGCCGTCAAAAATAAAAAGCTAATTAAAATTAATTTGATGATCTTCATAAAATCTATTTTGGTATTATAACCCAAATCATTCATCAGTGACTAATTTAAAGCGGTATTTTTTCTGAGACCAAATGGGTCCAGCGTAAGCCACCCCCACTCGAGGGAGACGTTTGATTTGGGTCGCTAAAATTTTTTCCCCCCGATCTTCAAACCAGAGACCGGTTTTAACCGTCGCTGGTTTATGATTAAAACCTTGGTCAAGATCTAAAGTTTTTGTCACTCGACCGGGACCAGAAATATTATTGAGAGCCCGAATTAAAATCGCCGCTGGATAACCCTTTTGGCCAGTCACAATATTCAACATTTGATGACAACCATAAACTAAGTAAAGATAAAAATAGCCGGCTGGACCAAACATCACTTTATTACGTGGCGTCTCGCCCCGACTAGCATGAGAAGCCTGATCCGTCGGACCATCATAAGCTTCGACTTCAGTAATTCGATAAGCTTTAACTTTCCCTCTTTGTTTAATAACAAGATATTTACCGACTAATTTTTCCGCCACCACTAAAGTAGCTTGGTTAAAAAATCTTGAGCTTAAAACTTTTTTCATAAACCAATCTTACCTAATATTTTGAAACAAAAAAGCCCCACCCAACAAAGTCGAGTAGGACTATTCTTAGTCAACTGATCAACAGTTTGACTAAGAAAAAACGCGATTAGCTCCCGAACGACTGAACTTGTTCAGTTATTCGGGGAAATTGGTGGCAAATCAACGACAAAGGCATAGCCATAATTCGACAACAACTTACTGTTGCCTGAAACGATGCGACTAGAGCCGATGTGATCCCGACTCATATAACATTGTCTCCAACTCTTTTGAGTGGAACCGTTAAAAGGATCATGCATGATGATCACTTTCGACAATTTCATCTCAATGAGTTTCTTTCTGGTCAAAGCCTGACAAATCAACCAAGTAAGCTCTAGACTCGGTCGGACTAAATTACAGGCTTGAGCCAGATTCAACATTTTCTGAATTGTCCGATCTTCAACCTGTCTAAAGACCGAACCGGGAAAGATCACGACTTGAGTCGTGATTCCACAACTGGGAATGAATTCAGTCGAAAGAAACCGAAGGGCTTGATTAGAAATGAACCTAACCGAAGCTTTCTTCATAATCTCTTCTTCTGACTCATTGCCAGCCACTCCATTTGAAGTAACTGATAAAGAAATCCCACCTTCTTTCTCCCATAATTCTAACTCGGATTTCTGTCCTAAAAAACGAGACAGTCCCCCAACTAAAATAGTAGCCAAGTCAGCCATATCGATACTCCTCATTTTTTCTTCCCCCATTAAAGAAGAAGCATGACCTTAGTCGTAATAACTAAAAAATACCGACAAATCAGAATCTTTTAGTTATAACCACCACCAAATTCATTTCTCAAAGACCTACTCCTTAATGTATTTTATATCTTTTTAGAATATTTGTCAATAGATAACAAATATTTAATATCAAAAACATTTTTTCCAGCTAAATTATAGCAAGTGACTTTTTTAAAACAAGCGCGACTAGCTAATTAACCAAGCACTGTTTCCCCGCTACATAGCCAGTCGTCCAACATAATTGCAGACTAAATCCGCCTGACGGACGATCAATATCCAAAACATCGCCAATTAAATATAGATTAGGAATCAAACGTGACTCCATCGTTTTTAAATTTACTTCCTCCAACATAACTCCCCCTGCTGAAACCACTGCTTTATCCGCTCCGAGTAAACCCTTAACTTGAAGCGGGAGAGATTTAAAAAGAGCAATTAATTTTTTTCGATCTTCCGTTCGGACACTATGATTAGCCGTCTCTCCATCAATCTGAGCTAAAACTAAAAGTGGAGTGACCAAAGCACTGGGAATAATATCTTTTAAAACATTTTTTAATTTTTTATTACTTTCAGAAATTAATAAAGTTTGGACTTTAGCCTTCAAAGCGCCCGGATCAAGAGTAGGAAATAAATCGAGAGCTAAAGTGACCTCACCATATTTTAATAAGTCCCCAATTTCTTGGCTCATATTTAAAATAGTCGGACCAGAGACCCCAAAATGGGTAAATAGTAATTTGCCTTTTTGGCTAATTTGCTTTTGACCATTTTGGAAAATAGTTATTTTAACTTCTGCCAAAGATAAACCGGATATTTTTTTAATCCAAGGGTCTTTCAAGGCGACAGGGACTAAGGCGACTTGCGAGGCGTTGATCGTATGTCCCAGTTTAGCTAACCATTGAAAGCCTTCCCCACTCGAACCAGTCTCTGGTCGCGAAGTACCGCCAGTCGCCAAGATGCAAGCTTGAGCAATAATTTCTGTTTGATTAGTCAACTTAATAATAAAGTGTTTAGTGTCAGCTTGGATTTTAATCCCTGAAACAATTGCTTCAGTTTGAATGGTCACCTGATTTTTTTTCAAATCATCAACTAAAACCTGCCAAACAGACTGCGCTTTATCAGACACTGGGAAGATCCGACCTTCGGCTTCTTCTTTGGTGGCTAAACCTCGGTCCTTAAAAAATTCTAGAGTTTCAGTCACTCCAAATTGACTAAAAGCGGAAAAAAGAAATTGGGCTCGGCCTTTGTATTTAGAGACCATTGAGCGCACTTTGGGTTGATTGTTAGTCAGATTACAACGACCGCCACCAGTAATGAGTAGTTTTTTACCTAAGCTAGGATTTTTTTCGAGCAGTAAAACCGAAAAACCTCGTTCGGCCACCCGCGCGGCCGCCATCATCCCCGCCGGCCCGCCACCAATCACTACTACTGGCCAAATTTTAGATTTTTGATTACTCATAGTTGGTGGCTTCATTTAAGCACAAAAACTCACTAAAAAATACGAATCAAACAAAAAGCCCCACCCTGTGAACAGGGCGGGGCTTTTTGAAATTGGTATTAAGCGCGAGAAACGTTAGTAGCAGCTGGACCCTTTTCGCCGTCAACGACGTCAAAAGAAACCACGTCACCAACCTTTAATTCGTCAAAAGTAACACCCTTTAATTCTGTTGAATGAAAGAAAAGATCTTTCTCTTCGCCTTCGCGAGAGATAAAACCAAATCCTTTTTCAGTCAGAGTTTTGATTGTTCCTGTCATGTGAATTTTTATAGTTTGTTGATATAGAGAAACTCGACCTCTGTTTCTTGAAGCACTAGACCATCATATCAGAGAATCAAATTAAAACAAGGTAAACT
>Ga0210057_1010301_pt1 | contig 10616 bp, 8 predicted proteins | sample CryGeyCG2114_010_2_FD_183968 | JGI IMG/M metagenome (GOLD analysis project Ga0210057, IMG submission 183968) | Groundwater microbial communities from aquifer - Crystal Geyser CG10_big_fil_rev_8/21/14_0.10 (SPAdes) (version 2) | ecosystem: Environmental > Aquatic > Deep subsurface > Groundwater ...
CCGATGAGCATGGCGGGCAATACGGCGTTTGTGTGTTTGCCGATAATTCCGAATGTGAAGAATGGGCTTATTTTCGCGGTGAGTGCGCCTTGGGCGATAGTGGCAATAGTGGATCAGCTACGCTAAGCCAGGGAGACGCCTTGCTGTTGGCGGGTAATTGGGTCCAACAAAACGCGCCCACTTACGTTTATGATGGCAATAATCTGCAGCTGGACAAAGCCGAAAAATTAGCTGATAATAGTGGCTACCAGTTTGTTTTTTCTTTTGTGTCCAGTCACGCCGGCTATGGTGATCGGACCGGTCAAATGGTGGCGCAGGTGATTGCCGAACATACAATTACCATACAAGTAAAAGACAGTCAGGTGGTTTACGCGGTCACCGATGAGTTGTATAATGAAATCTTAAAAACAAAAGCGGGGAAATAAGCGGGAGATAATTGACGCTAATTTTTATGTATAAAAAATCAATAAAAATATCAGGGATTTTAGTTGGCTTGATGTTTTTTGGTGTGGCCGCTGGGGCGTTGGCCCACCAGCCGCGGTTGGTTTTTGACCAGGAAATTTCGGCGGATGACCCGGTGGTGATTAAAAATCCGGAAATTTCCCAGGCCTATTACGGAAAGTTAAAAGGCGCGCCTGATTATTACCAAATAGCGGTGGAAAAAGATTTTGATTTATACGTTAATATTTTGGTGCCGGCCGAAGAAACAGCCCGTCCGTCTTTTTCCATTAGCCGCGGCGGGGAAGTGTTTTTCCTGGCCGATGGCCAACAGACTGACTGGGAGCCATTTTTTGAAAAATTTGCCGGGGATAATTATCTGCAGGGAGCCGAGTTTAAACTGCCGGTTGGCGCGGGCGAATACGAGGTTAAAGTTTTTAGCACCGATAACTACGGGCGCTACGCGCTGGCGGTTGGTCAACGGGAAAAGTTTGGTTTGGGCGAAATAGTCAAAACGCTGGTGGCTTTGCCAAAACTAAAAACTGCTTTTTTTGGCCAGTCGGTTTGGGAGGCATATTTTAATCAGGCGGGGCTTTATTTAGGCGTGTTGTTGCTGGCAATTGCCGGCCCGATAATTTTAGTTGTTTGGCTAATTAACAAAATTAAAAAACAGAAACGGGGGAGGGCCGATTAAAGAAATGGCCCAGTTTTCAAAAGTAATCAGGCCCGACAAAGACCGTTACTATTGGTTAATTGCCCGAACGGTGGCGACTCGTTCCAATTGTCTGACGGTGGAACACGGTTCAGTTATTGTGCGGGACGACCAGATTATTTCTACTGGTTATGTGGGCGCGCCGCGCAAAGTGAAAGATTGTTTAGAGTTGGGCTATTGCGTGCGCCGCTTAAAAAACGTGCCTTCGGGCACGCACTACGAGATGTGCCGTTCGGTGCACGCGGAAATGAACGCGATTATCAACGCGGCCCGCGCTGGCGTTTCGGTGTTGGACGGCGATCTGTTTAACTACTCCTCGCGGCGGACGGAAGATGGCGAAGTGTTGATAAAATCGCATCCCTGTGTATTGTGTAAAAAAATGATTATTAACGCGGGCATCCGCCGCGTGGTCGCCAACAACGCCGATGGTACGCTTTATGAAAATCAGGTGTCCGATTGGGTGGAGCAGTGGCGCAATTTAGACGATTTAAGCCAGGATATTAACCGCTATGACGCTGGGCACCAGCGGTACTAAACAGAATTTTGAGTTAAGAATTGCGAATCCGGATTAAACACAACATTGGTTGGACCGACGCTCCTCATTAGTCCGACTTATGTTGTGTTAATACGCTGGACTATCCTTTTTTACTTGCTTTAATTTAGAGCGAAAAGCTGATTGAGCAGCCGTCCCGTGATAAGCGTGGGATAAAAAAGGGACGGTCTTGCCACCCTGCGGGTGGTCGCCCATAGGGCGAAAAACCAAAATATTTAATCCAGAGCGGAGGGGTGACCGAGAGGCCGAAGGTGACGGTCTTGAAAACCGTTGTCCCTTCACCGGGACCGTGGGTTCGAATCCCACCCCCTCCGCTCTGGATTAAAATGGCGAAAATGATTCTTTTACGGGCCTTGGGGGTTCGCTTGTCCGGCGTAGAGGGGAACCCCATCCCCGCCGTCTTAGATTTTAAGCTTTGTTCTTAACAAAATCTGTTTACTTGTATTAATTTTTCTTTGCGTTATAATTTTTTATAAAGGGGAAAATCTGGGTGTCGCCTGGCGATGCCCAAACTGCCCGGCGTCCAAAAAAATAAAAAGGGCGCACCCAAGACCGCTGGGCGGTGCTGGCGGAGGAGGGCAAGACAATTAAATAATGAACAACAGAATAAAGGACGCCGCGATTCTGGCCAGATACAAAAGGCAGAATCCCTGGGGGATGTCCACCTGTGTCGATTTACAGGGGTGCGACCCAAAGACCATCAGGGACGCTCGGGCGATTAAGCGCTTTACCGACGAGCTTTGCCGGTTGATTCAAATGAAAAAATTTGGCCCAACCACCATAGTTGATTTTGGTGAAGATCCGCGCGTCTCGGGGTTTTCCATGACTCAACTCATTGAAACCTCACTGGTCTCGGGGCACTTTGCCAACCAGACCAATGCCGCCTATCTGGATATTTTTAGTTGTAAGGCATATCCGCCATACCTGGCGGCGGCTTTCTGCCAGAAGTTTTTTGGCGCGAAAAAAGTCAGAGTCAAAGTCAGTTTTCGAGTTTAAAATTTAAAAACAGATGTCAGAAATTTTAGTGCGAGGGGCGACTTTTAACCAAAAAAGAGCGGATATTTTGGTTACGGATGGAAAAATTAGTAAAATTGCTGCCAGAATTTCTGCGCGGGTGAAGAAAACGATTGATGGCCGGACAAAAGCGATTTTGCCCGGTTTTTATAATTTGCACACGCACGCGGCCATGACCTTGCTGCGCGGGCGGGCCGAAGATATGGAATTGCAAGAATGGCTGACTAAAAAAATTTGGCCCCAGGAAGCTAAATTTACGGCTGACGATATTTATTGGGGCACCAAACTGGCGACGATGGAAATGGTCAAATCCGGCACGGTTTTTTTTAACGATATGTACTGGCACCAGGAAGCCGCCATGCAGGCTGCCCAGGAAACAGGCATCCGCGCTTTAATCGGACTGACTTTAATTGACAGCCACCCGTTTGGCCAAAAAGAGCAAGTAATGGCCAATTGGGCAAAATTAAAAAATAAACAGACAGACAAAGTTAAGCTGGCCTTGGCGCCACACGCGCTTTACACGGTATCATCCGAAAATCTCAAGTGGGCGGCCGATTTTGCCCGTCGCCACAAACTGCTTGTCCATTTTCACCTGTCCGAAACGCAAGCAGAAGTGGCGGCATGCCAAAAAAGATATAAATTGCGGCCGGTGGAATTTTTAGATAAAATTGGTTTTTTAGGGCCGGACGTTATTTTGGCGCACAGTATTTGGCTTAGCAAAAAAGAAATAAAAATTATAGCTAAAAGAGGCTGTAGCATTTGCTATAACCCCACCTCTAATATGAAGCTTTCTTCCGGGGTAATGCCCTTTACTCAATTAAAAGAGAATAAAATAAATATTTGCCTGGGCACGGATAGCGCTTCTTCTAATAATAATCTGGATATGATTGAAGAAATGAAAATAGGGGCCTTACTGCAAAAGCTAAACAATGGTCAAAAAATTAAAACAAAAGATATTTTTGCCGCCGCCACCAAAAACGGGGCTTCGTCTTTGGGCTTAAAAAGCGGTATAATTAAAGAAGGGCAAGCGGCTGATTTTATTTTAGTGAACACCAAGCGCCTTGATTTTTTACCCGGATTTAATTTGCTTAATGATTTGGTTTATAGTGTCAGCTCGGAATGTGTTGATACGGTAGTAGTCGGAGGGCAGCCCATTATGCAAGATAGAAAAATAGCGGGTGAAAATGAATTAATCAAACAAATTAACATTAGGTATAATTGGTAAAAATAGATAGTTTCTTATTTGCGCTAAATAAAAAATAGATATAAATGAATATTACTTTTATTTCGCCCAAACAACACGAGAAAGGATTATCTGGTTTATATGTTTTTAATAGAATGCCGCAGCTAGGCATTTACAGATTGGCCAGTCAAACACCGAAAGAATGGGGGGCAGAAGTTATTGATGAAAATATACATGAAATTGATTTTACCAAAAAGACCGATCTCGTAGCCATATCAACCATTACTTCGCTAGCTCCCAGAGCCTATCGGATTGCGGATGAATATAGAAAACGAGGCGTGCCGGTAATTATAGGTGGTATCCATGCTTCTTATTGTCCGGACGAAGCCGCTAGTCACGCAGATAGTATTTTTATTGGAGAGGCTGACGATGAATGGGTTAAGGTTTTAGAAGATTTTGCTAATAATAGTTTAAAAAAATTCTATCGGGCTGTGGCCCCGCCAACCGATTTAAGGGGAGAATTTTTAGTTGAGGTACCATATAATATACCGTTTATCAGTGCTCCAATTATACAAACTAGCAGAGGGTGTCCCATTGGTTGTGATTTTTGTTCAGTTTCAATTTTTAATGGGAGAAAAATACGTCATCGTTCCATCAAAAAGGTAGTGGAGGAAATAAGTTTATTTTTTGATAAGCATAAAAGCCGTTTTAGATATTTAATATTTTCTGACGATAATATTGTTGCTGACAGAGATTATGCTTATAAATTATTTAAAGCACTAGAGCCACTTAAATTAAGGTGGCTTTCGCAGGCGGATGTTCGTATCGGCCAAGATGATGAATTATTAGAGGCGGCTGTAAAAAGTGGCCTGACTGCTGTCTTTATGGGTTTAGAAACCATTGAAGAAGATCAATTAAAAGAAGAGATTTCTTCTGCCAAAGCTATTTGGTCTAGAAAGTATCAGAAATTAATAACAAAGTTGCATGAATTTGGCGTTATTATAGAAGCCGGGTTTATTTTCGGATTAGATAGTCATAATAAGGATATTTTTAAAACAACAGTTGATTGGGCAATTAAAAATAAAATAGATATTGCACAATTTTCTATACTGACCCCTCTGCCCGGAACGAAACTATTTGAAAGGTTGGAAGCGGAGGATCGAATAATTGCTAAAAATAATTTAGGTAAGTATGAATGGGATAAATTTACTGCGGCGGAAGTTGTTTTTGAGCCAAAAAATATGAGCGCAAAGGAGTTGCAGCAAGGACTTGATTGGGCTTATCGATATTTCTATCGTTACTCTTCTATTATCGCTCGTGTGGGTGCTAAAAATCATAAAAAATTATTGAATTATTTAGCAACCATTTTAGTTAATTTTAGTTTTAGAAAATTTAAGAGTAGAATTTAATTATGACTCCAACTGAAGAAATAAAAGACCGCCTGGATATCATAGAATTTATTTCGGGTTATTTGCGCCTGCGTCGGGCGGGGAAAAATTTCCAGGGATTGTGTCCGTTCCATAACGAAAAAACGCCCTCTTTTATGGTCTCGCCCGAAAGGCAAATGTGGCATTGTTTTGGCTGTGGCGAGGGCGGGGACTTGTTTGATTTTTTAATGAAAATAGAGGGACTGGATTTTATGGAGGCGTTAAAGATTTTAGCCCAACGGGCCGGCGTGGTTTTAAAACAACAAGATAAAAAAACCGTCAGCCAGAAAACCGAATTGTTGGCTATTTGCGAATTAGCCGCCAAGTTTTTTACACGGCAGCTGGAAGCCAGCCAAGCGGGGCAAAAAGCAAGGGCCTATTTAGAAAAAAGGGGGCTTTCAGTGAAAACAGTAAAAGATTGGCGGCTGGGCTGGGCGCCGGACGGCTGGGATGGCCTTAATCAGTTTTTGCAAAGCAAAGGATACGCGGCTGCTAAAATTGTGGCGGCCGGACTGGCGATAAAAAGCGAAAAGAAACCGGGCATTTATGACCGTTTTCGCAGCCGAATTATGTTCCCCTTATTTGATTTGCACGGGCAGGTAATTGGTTTTGCCGGGCGTATTTTTAATAAGGAAGATGACCGGCAGGGCAAATATATTAATACGCCACAGACCGAAATTTACGACAAAAGCCGGGTTTTATACGGCATTCATAACGCTAAAAACAGCTTGCGCCAACAAGATCGAGGTGTCTTGGTGGAGGGCAATTTGGATGTAATTTTATCCCAGCAAGCCGGGGTTCTAGAAACCGTGGCGGCCTCGGGTACGGCGCTGGGCCAACAACAATTAAAAATTATCAAGCGTTATACGACTAACTTGATTTTAGCTTTTGACGATGACGCGGCCGGACTGGCCGCGACTAAAAAAGCAGCCGCGCTGGCGTTGGGCATGGACTGCGCGGTTAAAATTGTAAACTTACCGTCCGGCCAAGACCCAGCGGACCTGATCGCCAAAGATAAGGAAAAATGGGTGAAAAAAATAGCGTTAGCGACTGATTTTGTTGAGTTTCTGATTAAAAAGACGAAAGCGGCTTTTGACCCACAAACAACCGAGGGGAAAAGAAAAATTGCCGCCGAAATTCTGCCCTTGATTAAAAAAATCAGCAACCCGATTGAGCGAGCCAGTTGGCTGTCGCGGCTGGCGGCGGTGCTGTCAACCAACGAACGTTATTTACACGAAGCGTTACAAAAAGTGGTTTACGGCTCCCGGGGGGCTACGGCCAAAAAACAAGCGCAAGACGATAAAAAAAATGGTCCACCTTCAACTCGCGAAGAAAAAATCCATAATTTAATTATGGCTTATTTGCTTAAAAATAAAACAGATAAAAAGTTGCTTTGGCAAGCGGAAAAATTTCTGCCGCCAAACCTGCGTCAAATTTTACGAACACAACAGCAAACCGGACCTGATGGCAAAAAACTGATAGCCAGTTTGCCCGATCAAAAACTGCAAAAAGATTGCCAAAGATTGCTTTTTTGGGGCGAGGAAAATCAAATAACTGAAAATGACTTAAAAACTTGCTTTGTCGAGTTAGAAAAGATAAACTTAAAAAAGAAAATTCAGGCGCTGGGAGAACAGATTACCAAGCAAGAGAAAAAGAAACAAGCAGGGCCGCTGAAAAAAAACCTGCTTTTATTGCAAAAATTTTTAGAAGAATTAAATAATTTAGAAAATAATGGCCAGACAAGTTAAAAAAACAGTCAAAAAGAAACCAGCCACTCGGGCAAAAAATAGAAAATCAGCGACTAAAAAACCACGCTCCAGCAAAAAAACAAAGCCGGCGACGCGGAAAAAAGCAGTTTCTCAAAAAAGGCCAAAAAGGCACCCGGCAGTAAAACGACCTACCCGCAGGGGGCGATTGCTGGTGACCGAAGGCATTATTAAAATTTTAGTTAAACGCGGTAAACAGCGCGGCTTTTTGACTGAAAGTGAAATTATCCATTTTGTGCCTGAAGTGGAAAGAGATATTGCTGGACTGGAAAAACTCTATGATGCGCTGGAAGAAAATAACATTAGGTTGCTAGAAAGCGGCAACTTGCTTGTTGGCGAAGAGAAAAAGGGAAAGTCGGGCGAACAAGGCAGTAAGTTTATCGTTAATCTGCCGGAAAGAAACGTTTTAGATTCGGTCCAGATGTACTTGCGGGAAATTGGCAAAGTGCCGCTGCTTTCGGGCGAAGAAGAGGTGGAGTTGGCTAAAAAAATAGAACAAGGTGATGAGGCGGCTAAACAAAAAATGACTAATGCCAATCTGCGTTTGGTTGTTTCTATCGCCAAGCGCTATGTGGGGCGCAGCCCTAATTTAACTTTGCTGGATTTAATCCAGGAGGGCAATATTGGATTGTTTAAGGCGGTGGAAAAGTTTGATTACCACCGTGGCTATAAATTTTCCACTTACGCCACCTGGTGGATCCGCCAAGCGATCACCCGCGCGCTGGCCGACCAGGCCCGAACAATTCGTATTCCGGTCCACATGGTGGAGACAATTTCTAAATATACCCAGGTTAAAAGGCGTCTGACACAGGATTTGGGACGGGAGCCCCTGCCCGAAGAAATCGCCACGGAAATGGAAATTGAGGTGGCGAAAGTCCGGCAAATTATGAAAATCTCCCAGGAAACCGTTTCACTGGAAGCGCCAGTAGGAGACGACGAGGAAGACTCCACTTTGGGCGAGTTTATTTTGGACGAAAAAACAATTTTACCATCGCAATCGGCCGCCCGTAAATTGCTACGCCGGCAATTGAGAGAAATTTTAGTTGATTTGTCCCCGCGTGAACAAAAAATCTTGAAAATGCGCTTTGGTTTAAGAGATGGCGTAACCCACACCTTAGAAGAGGTGGGACGGGAATTTGGCGTAACGCGCGAACGGATTCGGCAAATTGAAGCCAAAGCACTGGAAAAAATTCGTTTTCATTCCCGCGTTAATAAACTTGAGGGGTACTAAAAAATTTTTGCCTTATTGCTTTTAAATTATGAGTATTGTCCTTTGGCTAATAATCAGTTTGTGTTTTTTAATCGGGGTTTTGGGCAGTTTACTGCCCTTTGTTCCAGCGCCGTTGTTTTTATTGGGCGGTATTTTGGTTTTTGTTTTTTGGCAGGGTGTGGCCGCGTTGGGCTGGGGCAATCTATTATTTTTGGCGGGCTTGAGCGTTTTGGCCATGTTGGCCGATAATTTGGCCAGTTTATGGGGCGCCAAAAAACACGGCGCGTCTAAAATCGGCCTGCTGGGCGCTTTGCTGGGGGCGCTGCTTGGTCTTTTTGTCGGCGGTCCGCTGGGCGCGCTTTTAGGTCCGCTTCTGGGCGCTTTCTTGTTTGAGTTGGCGGCTAGCGGCAGTTGGGTTAAAGCCCGCCAAATTAGCTGGGGCACATTTTTGGGTTTTCTAACCGGAATTTTTGCCCGTTTTATTATCGCCCTGGTTGTGGTTATCTGGTTTTTGGCGGTTGTTTTTTAATTTTTTAAACAGTAAAAGCACAAATGGCTTTTTTAACCAAAAAAACATTTTTAGGCATTATTGGTTTATTAATTTTGGCTACCGCCACTTTTTTTGTTTGGTCGTTGCGCCAAGCTTTTAATAACGCTGGCGGTTGGACAAAATTTGCTTGGCCGGCCGCCGCCGCGTTGATTTTGGGCATTTTTTTTGGATTGGGCTGGTTGGTGGCCGATGGCAGCACTAAGAAATTAGCGGTTATTTTTGCCCTGGTGGCCGGTTTACCTTTTATGCTATTTTTTTGGCATAATTTTTTAATGCTAATAGTCGCTTTGGCGGCGATGTTTTTTTTCTGGTTGGCTTGGTGGCGAGGCGCCAGAGAAAAGCAGGCCAGTTTTAAAATCTTTTTGCATAAAATTCTACAAGCCGGGTTGTCATTATTTTTTACCGGGCTGGCGCTGATGATTGCCTCTTTTTATTACAGCGCTAATATTGATGAAGTGCGCCGAGGTGATTTTGAAGTGTTGCAGCAAAATGAAGGGTTTGGGATTTTAGGCGATTTAGTTTTACGGACGGTGTCTGGTCAAAAAGCCAAAAATTTGTCTTTTAACCAAACCGTGGACCAATTCCTTACTCAATTACTTGAGCAACAAACCGGATTAGGTGACGATGTTTTGTCAAATAACCGCTTGGCGCCATCCTTCCAGCACGAGCTTGATTTGCTTAAACAAGAGGTTAGCCAAAATTATGGCGTTTCACTGCGGGGCGACCAGACGGTCGCTTCGGTTGTCAGGGTTTTTATTAACGACAAAGTTAAAACGGCCTTTGGTCCCTATCAGCAATATATTCCGTTAATTTTCGCCTTAGCGATGTTTTTGGCGTTAAAGGCCGTCGGATTTATTTATGCCTGGGTGGTTGTTTTTTGCAGCTGGGTGTTATATCGGGCATTACTGCTAAGCCGGATAATTGTTTTGGCGACCGAAACGGCAGAAAAAGAAAATATTATTCTGCGCAAGCTTTAACAATAGATGACGGCTGGCCCCGCGCATCCGCCTAGACCAAAACATAAAGAGGCCGATTTATGTGCAGATTAAACTTAATTAATAGCAATGGCAAAAGATTATTATAAAATTTTAGGGGTAGCCAAAAACGCCTCGGTTGATGAAATAAAAAAGGCCTACCGTAAACTAGCCCAACAGCATCATCCGGACAGAGGCGGTAATGCGGAAAAATTCAAAGAAGTTAACGAGGCCTATCAGGTTTTGAGCGACCCGCAAAAAAGACAACAATATGACCAGTTTGGCCAGACTTTTGAACAAAGCCAGCGCCAAGGTGGTTTTTCGGGCTTTTCCGGTTTTCGAGATTTTTCTTCTTTTACCGAGGCCTTTGGCGATATGGGCGGCTTCGAAGATATTTTTTCTGGTATTTTTGGCGGCGGATCTGGCCAGGGGGCGCCAACGCGCCGCGGACGAGATGTTTCCGTTGATGTTGAAATTAGTTTGAAAGAAGCGGCTTTGGGGGTAAGTAAAACATTTAATTTGTATAAAGCGGTGGTGTGTAAAAAATGCGGCGGGCGCGGCGGGGAGCCGGGAACCAAGACGAAAAAATGCACGCGATGTGGCGGCGCGGGTAAAATCCAGCAGGGGCAAAGGATGGGATTTTTTTCTTTCGCCCAAGTGGTGCGGTGCCCGGAATGCGCCGGCCGCGGAGAGATTTTTGAAAAGAAATGCGCCAACTGCGGCGGTGACGGTCGGGTAAAAGAAAATGTTTCTTTGCGGGTGAAAATTCCAGCGGGCATTGCCGATGGC
>Ga0210057_1010303_pt1 | contig 10615 bp, 8 predicted proteins | sample CryGeyCG2114_010_2_FD_183968 | JGI IMG/M metagenome (GOLD analysis project Ga0210057, IMG submission 183968) | Groundwater microbial communities from aquifer - Crystal Geyser CG10_big_fil_rev_8/21/14_0.10 (SPAdes) (version 2) | ecosystem: Environmental > Aquatic > Deep subsurface > Groundwater ...
ATAAGAGAAGAAAGGCGCAACGCAAAGAAAGAAGGCAGAGAAGCAGATATTATTTCTTTGATGAAAAAATGGGGCGGGGCAAAGGTTGTTTACCGCAAAAAAATTTCAGATGCGCCAAGCTATCGCCTGAATCATGAGGAAATTGAAAAGGCGATGGAAGAGGGCATAGAATTTGTAGAAAATGTTTCTCCTTCCGGGGTTGAGCTTGATAGGTTCAAACACGCAGAAGCTCTGCGTGTTAACCACACTTATGAGTTGCCTGATGGAAAAATAGAAACCACTGAAAAAATTATTCCTGCCAAAAGCATATTCATGGCAGCCGGGACAAACCCTAACACTGTGGCGGCCAGGGAAGACAAAAAACATTTTGAGCTTGATGGTAAATTTTTTGCGACTATTGATGATGGTGGCAATCATGTCACGCCTGAACCATTGACATCAAAGCCGGAAACTCCACATGTGCTTATGTCAAAAAATGCGGAAGGTAAATTTGTAAGTTTCTTTGGTGATCTGCATCCTAGCTATCTTGGCAATGTGGTAAAAGCCATGGGATCTGCTAAGCAGGGTTACCCAATAATTTCCCGGATTCTGGCAAAAGAAAAGCCTGCAAGTAGTTCTTCATCGGAAAAATTTATAAATGAGATGAACGAAAAATTAATTGCGCGTGTACATGAAGTTATAAGGCTTACACCAACAATTATAGAAATTGTTCTAAAAGCCCCACTTGCCGCTGAAGAATTCAGCCCTGGCCAATTCTACCGCTTGCAAAATTATGAAAGCTTAGCGATTAAAACACCATCAACCATTTTAGCAATGGAAGGCCTGGCATTGACAGGAGCTTGGGTGGATAAGAAAAAGGGCCTGCTTTCAACCATTGTTCTGGAGATGGGTGGCTCATCAGATTTATGTGCCTATCTGGGGAAAAATGAGCCAGTTGTTTTGATGGGTCCAACAGGAACGCCAACAGAAACACCAGCAGGAGAAACAGTTATTCTTGTTGGCGGTGGACTGGGCAACGCAGTTCTGTTTTCTATAGGCAAGGCATTTCGTGATGCTGGGAGCAAAGTACTTTATTTTGCTGGCTATAAAAAGGCTCAGGACCGCTATAAAATCGAAGAAATAGAAAAAGCAGCTGATACAATTATCTGGTGCTGCGACGAAACAGAATTGCCAAAAAGCCGCGGGCAGGATTTCACTTTCCACGGCAATATTGTTCAGGCAATGGTGAATTACGCGGAGGGAAAATTGGGCAACCCACCAATAAAACTTTCCGATTCTAATCGAATAATCACTATTGGCTCAGACCGTATGATGGCAGCAGTTGGTCAGGCAAGGCACACATTGCTGAAGAAACACTTAAAACCAAAACACGAGGCTATTGGCAGCATTAACTCACCAATGCAATGCATGATGAAAGAAATCTGCGCCCAATGTCTGCAGCGTCACAAAGATCCTGTTACTGGTGAGCGTACATATGTTTATTCATGCTTCAATCAGGATCAGTGCCTGGATAAGGTCGATTTTCCACATTTGAACGAAAGGCTAAAGCAAAACAGCGTTCAGGAAAAACTAACAAAATTATGGATAGATCGCGCCCTGAAATTCCTCGGCTTACGAGAAGAAGCGGCTTAAAGGAGAAAACGTCATTCCCTGAATTTTGTTAGAAAACAAAATTATAGGGGAATCCAGTGTAAAAAGATTAGTAAATCTTTTTACACATATCAAAAGTTTACTAACTTTTGATATTGGATACCCTTATAATTTGGACTACTGTCCAAATTTAAGAGTATGACAAAAGAAGAGAAATGACAAACAAACTTACTATATCCATTGCCCAGCAGAATTATGTTGTTGGTGACATTGAAGGTAATTACCACAAGGCCTTAGAAGCAAGAGAATGGGCCTTAAAAAAGGGGGCTGATTTAATTGTTTTTCCCGAATTGTCTGTAACTGGCTATCCTCCAGAAGATCTCGTATTGCGCCCGGAATTTCAACGTGCGGCTATGGAAAAAGCTCAGAAGCTGGCAAAAGTAACATCTGATGGTAAAACTGCCATGCTCGTTGGGTGCCCCTGGTTGGAAAGTGGAAAAGTTTATAATGCTGCTCTGCTCCTTACAAACGGTGAAATAAAATCAAAACAATATAAATATGACCTGCCTAATTATGGTGTGTTTGATGAAAAACGCGTTTTTTTAGCTGGAGAAATGCCGCAGCCAGTAGAATTTAACGGAGTTAGGTTGGGCATAATGATTTGTGAAGATATGTGGAATATGAAGGTAACAGATGCATTAAAAGATTCTGATATTTTGATCTCCATGAATGCTTCACCTTTTGAAATTGGCAAGCATAAAAAAAGAGTAGAGCGGGCTCTAATGAATATCCGGGTGATCAGAAAACCACTGATATATGTTAACCAGATTTGTGGCCAGGATGATCTGGTTTTTGATGGCGATTCATTTGTTATTTCAGAAGATGAGAAAATCCTGCTAAGGCTGCCAGGTTTCAGGGAATATTTGGAAGTAACAGAGTGGGAAAATAAAGCAGGATGGCAATGCAAATCTGGTAATATAGAGACACCTGCAAGTGAAGAAGAAAGGATCTATAAGGCGATGATGCTTGGTCTGAAAGATTACGTTGAAAAGAATAAATTTCCCGGTGTAGTAATCGGCCTTTCTGGTGGGATAGATTCTGCACTTACTGCTGCCGTAGCAGTCGATGCTTTGGGTAAAGAAAAAGTACGGCTGGTTATGATGCCATCCCGCTATACATCTGCTGAAAGTCTGGAGGATGCACAATTTGTGGCTGATGCCCTTGGAGTTAAACTGGAAAATATATCAATTGAAGATGCTTTTAGCGCTTTTGAAGATATGCTTGCGCCAACATTTTCTGGTAGGAAAGCTGATATAACAGAAGAAAATCTGCAATCACGCATACGTGGCAACATATTAATGGCAATCAGCAATAAATTTGGCCATATGGTGGTTTCTACTGGCAATAAATCAGAAATGTCGGTTGGTTATGCCACACTTTATGGCGATATGTGTGGCGGTTATTCAGTGCTGAAAGATGTTTACAAAATGCAGGTTTACGCAGTTTCACGTTGGCGAAATGAAAATAAACCTCAGCAGGCTTTTGGTCCAGAAGGTGTTGTTATAAACAAAAACATAATTACCAAAGCGCCAACAGCAGAATTAAAACCTAATCAGAAAGATGAAGACAGCCTTCCTCCATATGAAATTCTTGATGGCATACTGGAAAAACTGGTGGAACAGGAACTTTCTGTAGAAGAAATAATAACTTCCGGTTATGAAAGAGCAGTAGTTGAAAAGGTATATAGAATGCTGCATGCTGCGGAATATAAACGCAGACAAAGCCCTCCGGGAGTGAAAATTTCCAAAAAACCTTTCAGCAGAGATAGAAGATACCCAATAACAAATAAATTTAGTGGTTGATAGTTGATGGTTGATAATTGATGGTCCAAATTATATAACCATCAACCATTAACCAACAACTAATTTTTATGCTAACAAGATTTGCACCAAGCCCAACTGGTTACATTCATCTGGGGAATATTCGTACTGCCCTTGTTTGCTGGCTTTATGCCCGCAAGAGTGGTGGGCAGTTTATGCTGCGTATTGACGATACTGATGCAGAACGCAGCGAAGAAAAATATGTTGAGGCGATAAAGGAAGATTTACAGTGGCTGGGGTTGGATTGGGATAAATTTGCCCGCCAGAGCGAGCGTATGGAAGTTTATGACGCTGCTGTAGAAAAACTAAAAGAGCAGGGCAGGCTTTATGCCTGTTATGAAACTGAGCAGGAACTTGAGATAAAACGCAAAATGCTCCTTTCACGCGGCAGGCCTCCGATTTATGATCGTGAAGGCTTAAAACTCACAGATACAAAAAAAGCCGAATATGAAAAAGCGGGAAGGAAACCGCATTGGAGATTTAAGCTCAATGATGGCGCAATTGAGTGGGATGATGAAATAAGAGGTTTTACACATTTTCTTGGGAAGAACCTGAGCGATCCAATTCTCATTCGAGAGAATGGTGAATATACCTACATGCTTCCTTCCACTGTTGATGATATTGATCTGGGAGTTACCAATGTAATTCGTGGTGAAGATCATGTTAGCAATACGGCTATTCAGATTGAAATTTTTGATGCGCTTGGTGGAAAGAAGCCGCTTTTCGCACATAATGCGCTTATAAAAACCAAAGAAGGGAAACTCTCAAAACGCAAAAATTCTGATAATATGAAAGATTTGCGGCAAGAAGGAATAGAGCCTATGGCCATAAACAGCTTTCTTGCAAAAGTGGGAACTTCAGACCCAATAGAAATAAGAGACAATCTGGAAAAACTTATCGCTGAATTTGATATTAAAAAATTTGGTAGAGCGCCAACTATTTATTCGTTGGATGATATAAGAAGGCTTAATGAAAAACTTCTGCATCATTTGCCGTTTGACCAGATTAAAAGCCATCTTGCCAATGTTGGTGTTAATGACATTGATGAAGAATTCTGGCTGACAGTCAGGCCTAATGTATCAACGCTTGGTGAAGCGAAGCAATGGCACGATATTTGTAATGGCCAGTTAAAACCTCTGATAGAAGATAAAAATTTTGCTCAGGAAGCCGCAAACCTTCTGCCCGAAGGAAAGTGGAATGCGGAAACCTGGAACAAGTGGGTTGAAGACGTGAAAAATAAAACTGGTCGTAAGGGCAAGGATTTATTCATGCCTCTGCGCAAAGCTCTGACTGGTTTGGATCACGGCCCGGAACTCAAGGAGTTACTCCCATTAATAGGCAGGGAAAAAGCGATTGCGAGGTTAAGTGGCAAAGAAGCCTGAAATTTATCTCTATAATAGCTTAAGAGCAAAAAAAGAGCTATTCACGCCGCTCAACGAAAATAATGTGCGCATGTATGTGTGCGGGCCAACGGTTTATGATCGCCCGCATATCGGCAATGCCCGCGCCGTGGTGGTTTATGATGTGCTTTACCGCCTGCTGCGCCATGTTTATGGCGAAAAGCATGTTACTTACGTGCGCAATATCACCGATGTGGATGATAAGATAAACGCCGCCGCGAAAGCTAATAATGAGCCAATTTCCGCGTTTACAGAGCGTGTCACCAAGTGGTTCCATGAGGATATGGCGGCGCTGAACTGCCTGCCGCCAAACATTGAGCCAACTGCCACCGGCCACATAAAAGAAATGATTGATCTGATCGAAAAACTTATTAAAAATAAGCATGCCTATGAGAGCGAAGGGCATGTGCTTTTTGATGTGAATAGTGTTCGGAGTTCAGAGTTCGGAGTTCAGAGTTCAGAAAAAAATTCTGATAACCGGACTCCGGCAACTGAAAATTATTTTTACGGCAAACTTTCCGGCAAGAAGCTGGAAGACCTGATTGCCGGTGCGCGCGTGGAAGTGGAAGGCTACAAAAGAAATCCGGAAGATTTCGTGCTGTGGAAACCGGCGGAGGATGGGGATGACCCATCCAGTGTGTTCCAAAGCCCATGGGGCAAGGGCAGGCCGGGCTGGCACATTGAATGTTCCGCCATGAGCACTTCCATATTAGGTGCAGATTTCGACATCCACGGCGGCGGGGCAGATTTAAAATTCCCCCACCATGAAAATGAGATGGCTCAGAGCGTATGTGGAAACCCGGGCAGCCACTTTGCAAAATACTGGGTGCATAACGGTTTTCTTACCGTAAATGGTGAGAAAATGAGCAAATCCCTAGGCAACTTCATCACTGTCCGTGATTTGCTGAATAAGGGCGTGAAGGGTGAAGTTATCCGCTATGTGCTACTCTCCACCAAATATAATGAACCACTCGATTGGAGCGAGAAGCGGGTTGAGGATGCGAAGAAGAACTTACTATTCCTTTATAAAAGGAAACAATTAGTAGAAAGTTTGAAAAAGCCACTTAATAAGAATTTTAATGAAAAAGAAATTGAGGAAGAATTTTTTGAAGCTCTAGATAATGATATGAATACACCAAAAGCCATTTCCATATTAAGAAAAGCTACTTCTCATGACATGGTAAAATGCTCGAATTTCCTTGGTTTTCTTGGTGAGGATGCTAGTGAATGGGTTCAAGATTCAAATGATGAAGATATGGATAAAGAACTAGAATCTATGCTAGGCAAAAGCTATGACAAAATAATAGAGGGAAAAATAAAAACTCGGGATGCAGCAAAAAAAGCCAGGGATTTCAAAGAGGCGGACAGGATTCGTGATGAACTGAAAGCTATGGGGATAATTCTGGAAGACACTCCACAGGGCACCAAGTGGCGGAATGAATAATAACTTATACCGTCATTCCGCGATTTATTCGCGGAATCCATGGATCCCGTGGATAAACCACGGGATGACAGAATGGTGATATAAAATGCAATATAAAAATTTTGCTGTTTATATTATGGCCAGTAAGAAGAATGGCACTTTATACGTAGGAGTAACCTCCAATTTGCCGAAAAGAGTCTGGGAACACAAAAATAAGGCAGTGGAAGGATTTACAAAGAAATATGATATAAGTAGGTTGGTTTATTATGAGCTTCACGAAAATGCCGAAAGTGCGATAAAGCGTGAAAAAAGAATTAAGGAATGGCCCAGGCAATGGAAGATAAATATCATAGTTAAAAATAATCCAGTTTGGGATGATTTGTATAATGAAGTTTGCAATTAATTAATTTTGTATCTCCCCCCTAAATCATCCTCTTGTGCAAGTGCGAAGTAAAATATATACTGGTCGGCTCTAACATATGGATTAGCATAGGTTTATGGCAGAAAGAATTTACATATATGATACCATGCTGCGGGATGGCATCCAGACACAGGGTGTTGATGTCAGCGTGCTGGACAAGCAGGAAATCAGCCAGCAGCTTGATGATTTGGGCATTGACTACATAGAAGGTGGCTGGCCGGGTGCGAACCCGACAGATGACGCGTTTTTTGCTAAATTGCCAAAATTAAAGAAATCAAAAATAGTTGCTTTTGGTATGACGCGCAAAATCGGAAGAAGCGCAGAAAATGACCCGGGCCTCAATGCGTTGCTTAACACAGGCGTGAAATCAGTATGCATAGTTGGCAAGGCTTCAGAAGCGCATGCAAAAAATGCTTTGCATATTTCTCTCAAAGAAAATCTCAGCATGATCTCTGATAGCATTTCCTACCTCAGCAAAAAAGGTGCAGAAGTTATATTCGATGCTGAACATTTCTTTGATGGCTATAAATCTAATGCCAAATATTCACTGGAAGTAGTAAAGGCAGCTTATGAAGCTGGTGCACGCTGGGTTGTTCTGTGTGACACTAATGGCGGAACATTGCCACATGAAATAGATGAAATAGTCAGAAAAGTGGTTAAAGAAGTTCCAGGGAGCCATTTAAGCATACATTGCCATAATGATACAGAAAATGCCGTGGCCAACTCAATAGCAGCAGTGCGTGCTGGTGTAAGGCAAGTGCAGGGAACTATAAATGGTTGGGGCGAGCGTTGTGGTAACGCCAATCTGATAACACTTATGGCAACTCTGAAGTTGAAGATGGGTTATGATGTAGGTGTAAGCAAAGCCGGGTTAAAAAAACTTACCGAGCTTTCCCACTCACTGGAAGACAGATTAAACAAACCACGTTATCGCCATGCTGCTTATGTTGGCGCTTCTGCTTTTGCCCATAAAGGCGGGCTGCATGTTTCTGCTGTTGTAAAAGACCCCGGCCTTTATGAACACATCGACCCGGAACTTATTGGCAATGAACGTCTGATGTTAGTGTCCGATCAGGCCGGCAAAGCTAACATCATAAACAGGATAAAAACTCTTGGTATAAAACTGAATCTTGAAGTTGAGGAAACCCAGAAGAAGATTTCCGCTTTAGTAAAAGAAGTTAAGGAGCGTGAAAAACAGGGTTATTCCTACGACAGTGCAGATGCCAGCTTTGAACTTCTCGCCCGTCGGGTATTGGGAAAAGTGCCGGAATTTTACGATTTGCGCAGTTTTCGCGTAATAGATGAACGCCGCTGGAATGCTAAAGGCAAGCTGATAACCAATTCTGAAGCAAAAGTAAAAATGTCTCTTGGTGGCAAAGAGCTTATGGAAATAGCCGAAGGTAATGGCCCGGTGAATGCTCTGAACAAAGCATTGAAAAAAGCTCTTACCTGGAAATATAAAGAGCTGGATGACATACGTCTGGTGGATTACAAAGTTCGCATAATAAAACCGGAAGAAGGAACTGGCGCTATAACCCGTGTGCAGATAGAAACAGCTGATAATGATGGTGATCGCTGGACAACCATTGGTGTTTCCGCCAACATTATAGATGCCTCTTATAATGCGCTCTATGATTCATTCATCTATAAGTTGTTGCGTTCCAAAAGACATGGCAAAAAATAACGAGCCAGCCTTAATACTCGTTAAGCCGCAAATGGGTGAAAATATCGGAGCGGCTGCCAGAGTAATGCTTAATTTTGGCCTTAGTGAACTGAGAATTGTTGCCCCACGCGATGGTTGGCCAAATGAAAAGGCACGGGATATGTCTTCAGGGGCGGTTGAACTAGTTGATAATGCAAGAATTTTTGCCACTACTGCGGAAGCAGTATCAGATATAAATCACCTTATTGCCGCTACCGCCAGGCACAGGGACATGGCAAAACCAATCCTTACACCAGATAAAATGGCGGCTTCAATTCGTGGAAAAAAAGGTAAATCTGCAATAATGTTTGGGCCTGAAAGGGCGGGGCTTTCAAATGAAGATGTTGTGCTGGCAGAAACCATAGTTACAGTGCCAGTTAATCCTAAGTTTCATTCTCTTAACCTTGCACAATCTGTGGCAATATTATGTTACGAGTGGTTTTCTGCTGGAAAGCCCAAAACAAAAGAAAAAGAGCAAATCCCAGCTAAAAAGAAAGAACTTATAGGAATGTTTGAGCATCTGGAAGGGGAGCTCGAAAAGATAAATTTCTTCAAAGTTCCTGGTAAGCGCAAAAGAATGTCGGAAAATCTTCGAAATATGTTCCAGCGTGCCAGTATGACAGAACAGGAAGTTCGTACCATGCGGGGGGTTATAAGAGCTTTATCAGAAGGAAAATAGAGTTCAGAATAGAGAATTCTGAATATTGAACTCTAAAACTATTGACAATTTCACCAAAAACCTTAAATTGCCGCACCTTACTCACGCTGTATGGATTTGCCATACAGAAGCATCTCAAGAGCATTGCCTTAAAGCAATGTCATACCTTTACAATTTGGACTACTGCCCAAATTTAAGAGTATGACAGGTCAGGGTAACTAAGTCTCACGGGGGTGTATGAAATAAATTAGAGGAGAATAAAATGACTAAACGTATTAATTCTAAATATAAAATCAGCCGCCGCTTTGGGGTAAATCTCTGGGGCCGTGAAAAAGATCCACAAAACACAAAAAATTATGTTCCTGGCCAGCATGGTCCTGCCGGGCGCCGCAGAATGGGTTCTGACTTTGGTAATCAGTTGCGTGCAAAGCAGATTCTTAAAGGCTATTACGGCAATATGTCAGAAAAGCAATTCCGTAACGTATATGCAAAAGCACGTCGATTGAAAGGTGACACAGGCGAAAATCTGGTTGGATTGCTGGAAAGAAGACTGGATATGGTTATCTACCGCATGAATTTCGTTCCAACTGTGTTTGCTGCCCGCCAGATTGTTGGCCATAAGCATATAAAAGTAAATGGAAAAACAGTTAATATCCCAAGCTATCTTGTAAAAGAGGGCGATGAAATAGAAATTAAAGAAAAATCCAAGCAGATACCGATGCTTGTTGAATATTCGCAGAACCCGGAGCGCGATACACCTGGTTATGTTGAGTCAAATAATAAGGGCCTGAAAGGTAAATTCGTTCGCGTTCCTAAGTTTGATGAAATTCCTTACCCAATAAAGATGGAACCGAACCTGGTTATCGAATTCTACTCAAGATAGCATTAAACCAAAATAAATTTAAAAAACAAAAGAAAATCAGCCGCCTGCAGTTTTTACCGCAGGTGGCTTTCTTTTTGTCTATTTGGGCGACTCAACCGGCGCGTGAAAAGTCCCGACTACACTGGTTTTTTAAGAAAATTTAACAAAACTGTAACAATTCTATGAGATTATAAAACAGAAACTAATTAATGAAAGAATATAACAAATGCTAAAAGAAAGAATTTCAGCATCTGAACTTATTCCCGGCGCTAGCTCAGATAATTACATTGAGCTTATTAACAATAATGAAAAAATTGATTTTTCTTTAGTTAAAGCAGCTATAATTAACGCTATTAAAAAAATTGCTGGTAACGATAAGGGCATTGATACGCTTACCACAAACCCACTAAATGATGGAAAAATCCTAAAAATAACCAATAACGGGCCAATTTATAACCCACAAACCGGAATGCGTATGTATGGGCAGTCCTTTCCGGAACGCAATGAAATTCAAATAGATTTAGAACTTATAAAAAACCAGATTGATGGGCCATTAGAGCCTGTTAAGTAATTAAGTTATATTAATCTGTTAGTTAGAATTACAACCATCCGCATAGCCAGCCAAGATTCTGCGGTTTTGTCTGATAATTCATAATCTTTTGACAACCTTCGTGCTGGC
>Ga0210057_1010306_pt1 | contig 10613 bp, 9 predicted proteins | sample CryGeyCG2114_010_2_FD_183968 | JGI IMG/M metagenome (GOLD analysis project Ga0210057, IMG submission 183968) | Groundwater microbial communities from aquifer - Crystal Geyser CG10_big_fil_rev_8/21/14_0.10 (SPAdes) (version 2) | ecosystem: Environmental > Aquatic > Deep subsurface > Groundwater ...
CATTGCTTCATACGTAGCTCCCAACGGTAAGAAATATAATGACGGTGCCTGCTATGGGAATAACGATGTTTGCTTGAGCGGTTACTGTGAAAAACGAACTAGTTTATTTAGCTTTATCGATCGCTGTGTCGATTCTTCCATCCAACCCCCCGCCACCGACACCAAAATTCCATACGTCCCTCCCGCTGGCACCGAAGGAAAACCCTATGCTGCTAGCAATCAGAGCAAGTGTAAAGAAGGGGAAACCTTCATCTGGAACATTCCCAACGATCCTAGCGCCAACGGCGTCTGCTGGCCCCCCGGTACTAATCAAAATGATACCTCTCAAGAGAATACTTCCACCCCCGCCCAGCCAGGCACCAACAATCCAAATCTAACAGAATGTTCTGGCGGTATCTGTCCAGATCAATCTATTATTGATACTCCCACCCAACCTACTACCACCATCGACAACTCGACCCCCCAAACTCTCCCTATACAAACTAGCCAATTCGACAGGCCGGAAGGCATTGCTTCATACGTAGCTCCCAACGGTAAGAAATATAATGACGGTGCCTGCTATGGGAATAACGATGTTTGCTTGAGCGGTTACTGTGAAAAACGAACTAGTTTATTTAGCTTTATCGATCGCTGTATTGATCCATCAAACACCAAATCGACCATTGAAGAATCTCAAAGCTTTAACATCCTCAATATTTCCAATCAAGATTTTGAATCAGTCAAGGTAAAAAATAAATCTGATTGTCCTAATGAAAACGCTACCCAATCATGGCAGGGGGGATATCTATGTTATGACCCTCAAGCCAGCACCTTTGAGGTAATAAATACCAAGACAGGTAGACGCATCAACGGAGAAAACTGCAAACAAGCTCATCAATGTGATGAACTATATTGTAATAGTGATGGAAAATGTGCAACTGATCCAGGAAGAACTTCGAACTAATTATATTTTCATGTTATCCTATTCCTAGGCTAATTAATACTGGAGGGCAACATGGTTAAGAAATACCGACGCATTTTACTCAAGCTCGGCGGAGAGTGTCTCCTGGGAGCGCGCGAATACGGCATCGACCCCAAAGCCGCCCTCGAGGTAGCACAAGAAATCAAATCGCTTAGCGAGACTGGTACCCAGGTCGCCGTCTCGATCGGCGCCGGCAACATCTTCCGCGGAATCTCTGCCGCCACCAACGGCATCGACCGTGCCACTGCCGACTACATGGGCATGCTGGCGACCGTCATGAATGCGCTCGCCCTCCAAGACGCCGTCGAGAAAATTGGCGTCCCCAGCCGCGTCCTCTCGGGGCTAGATATGCCAGCCGTGGCCGAGCCCTACATCAGGCGTCGCGCCATTAGGCATCTGGACAAGGGTAGGGTAGTCATCTTGGCAGGGGGGTCTGGTAATCCCTACTTCACAACCGATACCTCAGCCGCCCTCCGCGCCCTCGAGATGGGTTCTGAAATTATCCTCAAAGCCACCAAAGTTGACGGTATCTATGACAAAGACCCCAACAAGTACCCCGGCGCCAAAAAATATGCCGAGCTCACCTACATGGACGCCCTCAAAGAGCGTCTCGAGATCATGGACACTTCGGCTTTTGCCCTCTGCATGGACAACAATCTCCCGATCATGGTCTTCAATTTCTTCGAAAAAGGCAACTCCAAGCGCGCCGTGATGGGCGAAAAGATAGGTACGATTGTAAAGTAGGAAGGTTGGTCGGACTGCAATTCTCAAAGCAAGTAATTAACGCGCCATCAGAAGGTCTGTCCTTAAAAGGAATTCGTGGCTGCAAGCCAAGAAGGGCCCAGCGGCAGCTGGAAGGACAGACCTTATGGGTACCCAATAAATCTCATCGGATTCACGGCCTTATTCCCATCATAAATCTCAAAATGCAAGTGTGGTCCGCTCGTCCGTCCCGTCATCCCCACACTTCCTATATTTGCGCCCCGCTCCACCTTGTCTCCAGGCTTAACGCTCACTTTATCCAAGTGGGCATATAGCGAAGAAACTGTGCCTTGGTGCGCGATCCGCACATAGTGGCCATATCCGACCTTGATTTTTTTCACCTCGATAACCACTCCAGTATTCATAGCGAGTACTGACGTTCCTCTTGGAGCTCTCAAATCAACTCCTTTGTGCAGCGTGTAATAGCCCTGAGAAATTCCCAGCGTAGTTTCTAGGGGAAATTGATACTCTGATCTGGTAGTCACCACCACCGGACTGATGATCTCAGTTTGCGCCAAGTTATACTCAAAAGCATGGGTAGGGTAGGCCACCACCCCCAAAGCCGTAGCCAGCCCAGCCAGAGGTAGCCCAAATAGGCGCGAAAACACTTTTTTATCAAAAATCCAGGCTTTATGCCAATTTCTTACCATAAGCGCCAGATCTTACCAAAAATAGGCCTATAAGTCAAATATAAGTATGATATTATTGATCTATGAATAACTTTTCCATAAATGGTTTTGGTCGTATTGGTAGATTATCCCTGCGCGTCTGGTGGGAACATCATCAGAATACACTCAAATTAGTAGCCATCAACACATCTGGTTCTATGGATATAGACGGCTGGGCACATTTACTCAAATACGACACCACCTATGGCAGTTTTAGAGGGATCGTTACATACGAAAAATATCAATCTATTAAGGGTGTTTCAGACAAAGATCCTCTCATTGGTTTTTTAATTTTAGATAGCCAGGTCAAGATACCCGTCTTTGCTCAGCGCGATCCAGCCAAGATCCCATGGGGGGAATACGCCGTCGACGTAGTAATCGAGTCTACGGGCGCCTTTACCACTGAGGAAAAAGCCAAGCTACACCTGGTTGGTGGCGCCAAACAGGTGGTCATCTCAGCGCCCGCCAAGGGGGGTAATGTCCCAACCAGCGTGATCGGGGTCAACGAGGATAAAATTGTGGTAGCCGACCATCAAAACACTATCGCCGTCTTAAACAATGCCTCTTGTACCACCAACTGCGTGGCCCCCGTCGCCATCGTGGTCCACGAGAGGCTGGGGATACTCAAAGCTGCCATGACTACGATCCACAGCTATACCGATGACCAAAACCTCCAGGATGCCTCTCACAAGGACTTGAGGCGCGCCAGAGCCGCCGCTCACAATATAGTCCCCACGAGTACCGGCGCCGCTATCGCCACAACCGAGGCCATACCAGAGCTAAAGGGTTTATTTGACGGGATTGCCCTGCGCGTTCCCACTATCACCGGCTCGATCACCGACTTCACTTTCCTGGTGAAACGCAAAACCACGCCCGAGGAAGTTAATAATTTTTTCCGCCAGGCCACCCTCATGGACAATCTCGCCGGCATCTTGGCAGTCACGGACGAGCCCATTGTTTCCTCCGATGTTATAGGCAGGCGCGAATCCGCCATCGTGGACCTTGCCCTTACCCAAGTGATTGACGGAGATCTGGTCAAAGTTTTCGCCTGGTACGACAACGAATGGGGTTACTCCAACCGTCTGGTCGAAACCGTGCGCGACATCGCTAGCGCTTAAGCCGTGCCACTCCGAAGCTCGATAGAGCGAAGGGTGGAGGCCCGAGGGAGAATCGAACTCCCGCATAAGAGTTTTGCAGACTCTCGATTTACCACTTATCTATCGGGCCAATTACCCACTGATTATAACAGAGCCCCGCCCTGTGGTAACATTAGAAGTATGAAAAAACTTCTCACAATTATCATAGCCTCCATTCTCCTCGGCGGTTGTACTCTCAGAGATCTCTTTGTAAAACTGCCAGCAGGGCTGGAAATTTCTACCAATCCACCGGCTACAGTTTTTATAAATGGCGAAAACAAAGGTAGTACTCCATACAACAATAAAGACATGAAGCCAGGTACATATACCATCAAAATGATTCCGATTTCAGAGTCAAACCTACCATCTTATGAAACTAAACTCAACCTAATCTCAAAGGCATCAACTATAATCTCTCGCAATTTTGCTCAATCTGAGCTAGATTCCTCAGGATATACACTTCAACTTCAAGAAGATCTATCAGGAGGAACTTTTCTTTCAGTGATCTCTGATCCAGATACGATCAATATCACAATCGACGATAAACCAAATGGATTTACACCACTCTCAAAATTATCTATCTCTCCTGGATCTCATTCCCTCCATGTAACCTCTCCAGGTTACATGGAGCAAGCAATCTCAGTCAACGTTGTCAAAAACTACAACCTGATCGTGAATTTCAAGTTAGCAGGTCAGACCATTACCCTCACCCCTCAATATCCTGCGACCCCCTCTGCCAGTCTTGCATTACCCTCACCCGCCTCTGTAGGGGCCCCCAGTATCAGTCCGACAATCCCCAAACCCTATGTGGTCATTGGCGAGACGGGTACTGGTTGGCTCAGGATTAGGAAAGAAGCCTCGGGGTCGTCAGAGGAATTAGGCAAAGCCAACACGGGCGAAAAACTAAAATATTTAGGAGAGAGCACCGAGCTTGGTTGGCACAAAATCGAGTTCGAAGGCGCCCCCGGCTGGGTATCGGGTAAGTATGTCACTCTAATCAAATAGTTCCCAACCTAAAATCTAACATCTAACTTCTCACAATTTTGCCGTCAGAAGATCTGTCTTTAAAAGGAATTCCCGACTGCAAGTCGAGAAGGGCTCGTCGGCAGACGAAAGGACAGATCTTACGAGTACTATATAAAGTACAAGATTGTGATGACCATCACCCCCCACAAACCAACTACTATTAGTAAGGGTTTGTCTGACATGATTATTTTGTGAGGAGATTCTCCTTGGCTTTTTTCGTAGATTAATTGCATGTAGCGCATGACTCCAAAAATAACGACAGGCACAGTTGCCATCAACCATTTATCTACAAGCAAAGTTTTTGGCAACAAATCAAATAGCTTAAGGACTCTACCTTCAGCGGTAAAAGGCGGGTGCAAAAAAGAAAACAAAGCATAGCTGAGCCATGTTGTATTTGCAAACATGGATGTATAAGCATCGAGCAGTGCAGGCGTATAGTGTACGAGGGTTGTTCTCAAATTTTTTACATCAATATGTGCTCCAGTCAGTAAGGTCATTTCACTTCTTCGCTTTCCAACAGCCAAAAACAACGAGGCAGAAACAACAGTTAATAAGAACCAGACATCCATATGCACATTAATAATAGAACTTCCTGCATATACTCTGATTACAAAACCCGCAGCGATCACAAAAACATCTAGAATTGACACTTGTTTTAACCAAAGCGTATAACAAATATTTATTACAAAATATAATCCCATTGTCATGAAAAAGAAGGTTGAAGTAACAATTCCCAACCACAACGCTATGCCACTAAGAAATATAAACATAAATACTGCAAATTCAATAGGAATTTTTCCACTTGCGATCGGTCGATTTTTCTTGAAAGGATGAAGTCGATCACTTTCTATATCGATAATATCATTAAATAGATAGATTGATGATGACAGTAAACAAAATAAAATAAATACCCAAACAACTTTTGAGAAATATCCTGGGACAAACAAAAATCCAGAAAATATTATCGGTGCAAAAACTACAATATTTTTAATCCAATGAACTACTCTAATTGATTTGATGATAAGAACAAGTTTATCCACAATAGTACTCCCCCTACAATAACTCCAATTAATAAGATTGTATAGACTTTCATCTGGCTATTCAATTGAAGAGCAATTGCCCCAAGAACTGCAGTCACAAGCCAGTAAAAAGTAGCCACTTTTCGCTTACTCCATCCTATCTTAAGTAAACTATGATGGAGGTGATTGGTATCTCCCCAAACAGGAGATTTTCCAGCTGCTATACGCCTAGCTATTACATATATCACATCCATAAGTGGTACCCCTAGTACAATAAGTGCAGTTGCAACCTTAGCACCAGATAGTATTGATAATACTGCCAAGAAATATCCAGAGAGCGCTCCTCCTCCCCATCCAGGCATTATTTTTTGTGGATATATATTAAAAACCAATAATCCAGCATATGCGCCAGCCAAAGCAAAGGAGATATATGCACTAGGCCATGTCGTAATATCATTCACGAATCGAAATGATAAAATACCCATGACTATAGCCGCAATCATTGTAACTCCAGGTAATTGGCCATCCAGTCCTTTTGCTCCCATATTGACAAAATTCATTCCCCACACTATCCACAATATTGTTAAACCAGTAGGCAATATATTTGAATCAAAAAGAATCACTCCACCACCAATCGGATTACTAATATATCCAATACCTATTCCCACAGCAACTATAATTGAAGCAGATATTATCCCAATTACCAGACGTAAATATGGAGATATATCAAAAACATCATCTACAATTCCTATTACAGTAATTAAAGCCGCTCCAGCTAGTATTCCAGCTATTTGTATATCTACTTTTATAAAAGAAAGTGTCGCAAAAGATATCGCCAAAAATATAGGAATACCTCCCCCTCTAGGCACTGCCTCTGTATGGATATGTTTTGGATGATCTTTTGTTGTTGATCGGTCAACGAATCCAAGCGCTCTATAGACAAGAATGGTAATGTAAGTTATCGAAACAGAAATTAAAAATGAAAATATAAATGGAAGTAGAGCAAGTTGTGAAATCATAGTATCAGAGATTGGATTATTCCCAATAGCGACACTATCATCATTACAGTGATTACAGTAGTAGAAACAGCCAAGGTTAATGGCAAAAGCGGGGACAATTTTTTCAGCAATCCTCCGAGACTCAAATTAATTATCCAAAAAAACACTGCTAATCCTGGCAAAGTATACAACATATATTTAGATGCAAGCCTTGCTTCCCCCCATGGGAGTGTGAAATATAGAGGGACTGTTAAAGGCAATTTAGTAAATAGAATCGTGATTATTACGAGCATTACTAAGATTGTTAGCAAAGATACCAAATAACTTTTTCTACCCAATTTATCTGGAATCAATATCTCTGCAGTTTCTTTGATATTAAAGGTTTGTTTATTTTTGATCATAATCAATTAATTCAAACTTAAATATATGGAAACATTATCAATTTCTTTTACTAAAATATAGCTATGATCGAGTAGAGAGCTTAGCTCAGGAAAGTCACCAGAATTTGGCAAAACCACAATATATTTTGGCAATGTTCTATTCAGATTCTCCATTACATAATCGTATTTTTTTAAGTCATGTACGTGGAAGCTCACAATATATTTTCCTCCACTTGGAAGTTTATTAGTTAGATTGTATGTAGTAGAATCAGTTCCCCAAATATATATATTGTCTCTAGCCATAAGTCGTTCATTCAAATACTTTGCAACTGAATAATTTCGTGGTGCATTGTCAAATCTGGTCAAATACTCATCCCAGGATATTTTCTTTGTTAAATATTGCCAATACGTTTTATAAACAGAAATTGTTGGGTATCCCCAAAAATTAATTTGCCACTGAGCAAGTGTGCATATTCCTACAATTACTGCAATTATAATCCAAGAGATAACATTTTCAGCTACGAAAATGAATGGTACCAGTAGCGCAACAGGAGCCGCCATTTCCTGTAGGTAGTGTGGGTATGGACGCGCCGATAAAAGGGCTCCGAACAAAGAAAAAGCCAGCCAAAGAAAAATAAATACTAAAGTTTTATCAATTTTTTTCCGGAATAAATATAATACAAGTGTATAAACTCCAAGAATTATCCCACGAATTATGAGTCCACTTTTGAAAGGATTAAATGTGTATGTATTCGTGGACCAAGACGATACATATCCCAGGTTCATATTCACCATTGTCGCCAGGTAATCTGGACCAGTTCCTTTTAAATAATAATAAATAAAACTAAGGGCAAGTGGGGTTACAAATGCCAACGCATATGCCACAAATGACCATGAGAAAAATGCTAAGGCGCTTTCTTTAAAAGTTTTTTTATTAAATGCAAAAAAGAACAATCCTATTGCAACCATATCAGCCGCCACCGGGATCTTAAATAACCAGCCAATTCCACCCAGTAACCCCGCCAGCAAATATCCGTAGGGACGAACCCCCGTGCCTGCCCGCATATTCCATAGAATAAGCGCAGCTCCAGTCACAGGAATCATCATTAAGAGCTCTGCGTTTACCGTTAACCCTTCAAATGTTGGTAGAGTAGTAACTATTACGAAAATAAAAGATGCTAGGTAAGCTAATATTGGTCTTGTTTTGTTCCAGATGAGCTTAGCTAAGTTCCAAAATAATACCGTGTGGAGAATCATTAGGAGAGCAAGCAGTCCTCTAAAGGCAAACATGGTTGGGGCAATTCCTGCCATGACATAAATGAGAGGTGGTTTGTGGTCAAACATATCTCGGTACAGCGCCACTCCACTTTTCCACGCCCTTCCCATAACAAAATAAATCTCTTCATCCCCATAATAATGAGGCATAATAAAACTGGGTAACCGCAAGACCAAAACTAGGGTAATAAGAAAAATAATCCATTCATACTTATTACACCAATTATATAGGGATTTTAGTTGTTTCATCATGTATTCATTCTACAATAATTATTTGGGAGTTATCTTCTCAGTTACTTTATATTCTATGTATTTGCCCAGCATTAACCTTGTATGTGCGTCGATTCCGGGGAGCGCACTAAAGAAGAATCCAACAATTGGAAGTGTTACAAATTCTAAAGTTTCCATCAAAACACTAATCAAGGGTAATCGTCTTCCTAAGCGCTTGGGTCGCAATTTGTTATTGAGAATAATCATCACCACCATAGCCAACAAACACAGTGTCAAGATTCCCGATGTAACTTGGGGTAAGGTTTTGCCAATAATTGTCCGAGAGAAATCGGCATTCAACAGTGGTGGCAACAGTGCTCCAATAGTGATCGCAAACCAGTTAACCGGCCACAAAAAATGATCTTCGAGCACCCTGAATACTCGAATCGTTTTTTCCCAGAAAGGAATTGTTTCTGCCATCACCCACTTTGACACAATGTAGGGGGTATCAGACACTCCCCAAGCCCAACGTTTTACTTGTTCGTATTGACTATGGTAAGTTTTCCAGATCCCCACCGACTCAGCCGCATCCGCCAAAATCGGCAAAAATAGCGGCTCGACGGTCACTTTCCCGTCCAGTGCAAAAAAAGCTTTAAAAAATAATCTCCAATCTTCTGGAATGACATCGGTATCCCAATAACCAATTTTGTCGATCATTTTGAGACTTGTTGTATAGGTCGAAAAGTTGATCAGTCGATCACGTCTCGTCAGCACCGCCAACTGAATAACCGACGCGGTTGAAGAAAAAACTCTAACCAAGAGGGGAACCTTCCAAATGTTGTTATAAAACATGAGAATTCCTTGCCAAATCGTGGTATAACGGGCAGGATTATCCAAAAAATGATAGGAAAGACATGCAAAATAACTTGGGTGCAAAATTGCGTCCGCGTCTTCACTAGTGATTGTCACGTAGTCGATGTTTACCCCCTCTTGGTCAACAAGTAATCGCTTCGCTTCCTTGGCTCCCCACGAAGTATTTGACGACTTACCCTTTACCTCTCCTGGGAGATCGGGGTGATAGGTCACCCACAAGTGCCCAAAAGACTCGCTATACGCGTTTTGCAATTCCTTGGCTTTTTCTCTGGCTGGTTCACCTTCTCGGTCTTCAAAAGAGAGCATAATATGAATATTTTTGACAGGGAACGTCTGTTCCTTCAGTTTCTCCAGGGTCCGCGTTAGAGTGGCGATGGGCTCTTTGTAGGTCGGGACAATAATAATATGCTGGACCATTTTCCAGTCGGGGAAAGTTTTCACGTCTCCCATCCAGTCATAAATCTGAAAAGTCTTGAGTTTAAAGTAGCCCAGTATCGCCAAGACCGCTGTCGTCATCGAGCGATAAAACCAATAAACAGAGAAAGCAATAATGTAATAAGCTACGATGTTTGGTAAAACAAATGATCCCCAGATTGGAAACAAGATAAGAAACCATGAAACAGTTCCAGGGAGTATTTCGAGAGCTCTTTTTGTGCGGATTGGATGACGTTTCATCCATTTTCGTAAATTTTTCATATGTGATTATGTAGGGGCGGACCTCCGTGTCCGCCCGTGTGCCCCCGCATTATAGATGAAATAGTGTTTTTGCGTTCTCAGTTGTGATTTTGGCAATTTGTTCAAAAGTTTGTCCTCTCAGTTCAGATACCTTCTCTACCAGTACGGCCACATTAGTTGGCTCGTTTCTCTCACCTGGCTTCATAAATGGACTATCTGTTTCAAGGAGGAGTCTATCCAAGGGGACTAGCGGCACAAGTTTCGCCACCCTCTTGCTCCACGCGATATTTCCACAAAAACTTACATAGAATCCCCGTGAGAGCACTTGTTTTACCCCCTCTTCATCATGCGAAAAGCAATGAAACTGTCCCCTTGGCATATTTGGGAGCGCATCTAGTACCTCTAATGTCTCCACCAAGCTATTCCTCGTGTGTACTATCACCGACAAATCAAATTCTAGCGCCATCTCGCACTGCTCTCTAAACAGAACTTTCTGCTCTTCGCTTTTAGCTTTTAACTCTTCGCTAGACATGTCCATCCCAATCTCCCCAATGGCCACGATTTCTCGAGGAGACTCCCTAAAAGGAATTCCCGACTGCAAGTCGAGAAGGGCTCGCCGGCAGGCGAAGG
>Ga0210057_1010307_pt1 | contig 10612 bp, 9 predicted proteins | sample CryGeyCG2114_010_2_FD_183968 | JGI IMG/M metagenome (GOLD analysis project Ga0210057, IMG submission 183968) | Groundwater microbial communities from aquifer - Crystal Geyser CG10_big_fil_rev_8/21/14_0.10 (SPAdes) (version 2) | ecosystem: Environmental > Aquatic > Deep subsurface > Groundwater ...
ATAGGGTTAGGGTTAGGAATTGAGAATTAAGTACCCAAAATGACCTATGGAATCGTTCACTGACCTCGATGTGTGGCAGAAGGGAATGCAACTCGTGAAAGAGGCGTATGTCCTCACAAGGAAACTCCCTCCCGAAGAACAGTACGGCCTCACCGCACAAATCCGGCGTGCCGTCGTGAGTATTCTCGCAAACTTGGCAGAAGGGTTCAGCCGGGCGACAGCTGCGGACAAAGCACACAAGTATACAACCTCAAGGGGGGAATGCTCCGAAGTAAAAGCCTTGCTCCTCGTGTGCGAAGAACTTGGACTGCTCCAGCAGAAGGAAACATCCCGTGCAAAAAATTTATCGGATGAAACGGGGAGACTCCTGAGCGGATTGATTCAGAAATTTGCACATTCCTAACCCTAACCCAAACCCTAACCCTTCATGTTCTCCTTCCTCTCCAACCACGGCATCCTGGGACTCAACGCAAGGAATCTCCTCTACGTGAAACCTTTCAACCCGCGAAAAGCAGTTGCCTTCGCAGATGACAAACTCAAAACGAAAGCATTCCTCGCCGCACGCGGCGTCCCGACGGCGAAAATCTACGCACGCATAGAAACGCGGGAACAGCTGAGAGATTTTGATTTTTCCCAACTCCCGGATGAATGCGTACTCAAGCCGAACTTTGGCTTTGGCGGCGAGGGAATCCTCGTTTTCAACGGACGGAGGAAGGGAGTATTCCTCCGGGGAAAAGAACCAATGACCAACCAGGAAATTACTGAGCACATCGAAGACATTCTCGACGGCATGTTCTCTGTAAACGGGAGAAAAGATACCGCATTTTTTGAGCAGATCCTCATCCCCCATGAGTGCTTCGCGCGCTTCCGGCCAGCCGGCCTCCCGGACATCCGTGTCATTGTCTTCAACCTGGTCCCCGTCATGGCCATGCTCCGCATCCCAACTGCCCAAAGCGAAGGGAAGGCAAACATTCACCTTGGAGGCATTGGCATTGGCATTGATCTCGCAAAGGGGGTGACAACGCATGCAGCCCAGTACCACAGCATCATCACGGAACTGCCCCACGGGGGTTCTCCGAGCGGGATCCAGATTCCACACTGGAATGAAATCCTCGAAGTGAGCTCACGCATTCAGCAGATCACGAATATCGGCTACCTCGCTGTGGATATCACCATCGATCAGCACATGGGCCCGGCATTGTTGGAAGTGAATGCGCGCGCCGGACTGATGGTGCAGGTTGCCAACCTCGCACCGCTCCGTGCGAGACTCGAGCGAGTCATAGGCGTGAAGGTGAACAGCCCGGAGAAAGGCGTACGTATGGGACAGGATCTCTTTGGAGAAGGAAAAGCAAAGAGAACAGAGAAAGAACCTGAGAACAAAAAAACAATTCTCGGAACAAACGAGAATATTGTGATTAGTGGTGACGGTGTGAATATAGAAGTGCCCTGCCTCATTACCCCGGAGCACGAGAGAACAGTGTTTTCCCCGGAACTTATCGAAAGCCTGCAAAGAACGGGCGCATTGGAAGTGGAAGACGAGAAGGAGCGAACCTTCCGCGTGAAGTTCACACTCGCCGGCAAGAAAATCCAGACACTCGTGGGAACAGGTAAAGTATCAGGAGAAGAGAGAGCAATGATCGGACGCCGCGATCTCGCAGGATTCCTCCTCGACCCCTCGAAAGAAACACCTATCCAGGCGCAGAAGGCTTCTGTAAAAGCAGATCTCCGCGTAGTGGACAAGCTGTTCGCTCAAATGGACCGCGACCTGCTCCTCCTCAGACACATCAAACCTGCCAACCTCGAGGAAGAGCGCGGGAGATTGGAACAGGACAGTAAGTACAACCCGATCTTCCATTACAGAGAAGTGGCAATGGATCTGGATGAAGCCGAACGCAAACTCGAGAACCCTGTGCAGGACTCTTCACCTCTGGGAATTTTGCTGGAGAAGAAGCGCCAGGAATTGCTCACGCGCATCGCCCTCCTGCGGTCGCGCGGTCACGCCGCACGCTTCACGGAATATTCCATGAAACTCTTCGGCGCCCCCACGTCCGCACTGCTCAGAGCAGCAAAGGCGGAACTCCACAACCGCATTGCCTGTGATCTGCCACCACAGAAAAAAGATCTCCTCACATCGGAAGAAACGCGGAATATTCTCACAAAAGCACTGGAACGCTACAGTCTCCACGATTGGGAAGTGGTGGTACGACCGAGGCTCGTCTCCGACTGCACAGTCGGCGGAAACAAGGTCTATATCAGAGAAAGCGCGCTTTTTGAGCGGATGCATGTGGATGCCCTCATCGCACATGAAATTGAAACACACATCCTCACCGCAGAGAACGGAGCCCTCCAGCCATATGCACTGTTCAGAAACGGTTGCGCAAATTACCTCGACACACAGGAAGGCCTCTCCATCTTCAACCAGAACCGCGTACTCAGTCCCTTTCATGAGAAGAGGTACAACCCTCCAAGAAACGTCCTCGGCGTTGCCTTCGGCCTCGATCATTCCTTCGCGGAAACCCGGAAATACCTTCGGGAAGAGCTGGGATTCTCCTCCGCAAGAGCGCTCACCCAAACCATCGCCATCAAGCGGGGGCTCTGCGATACATCGGAACCAGGCGGATTCACAAAAGGTGTCGTCTACTTCCGCGGTGTGCGTGCCATCGAGAGATTCGTGGAGGATGGCGGCGATCTCACCCGGCTCTACCTTGGGAAGATAGCACTGGAAGATCTGAGACTTATTGAACAGATCGAGGAATTACAGGACCCCCTGCTCCTCCCTGCCTTCCTCAGAAAAGGCGCAGGAGAACGAAACGAACCGAAGAGAAAGAAGAACCGCAGAAAAAAGAAAGCTGTAGAAGGGGAGGCGGAAACAAAGCAGGAATAGCTTATACGAAATACCTCTGACTCTTATTCCTTCGGTTCCACATTTTTGTCTCTGGTCACTCGTCGCTTGTCTCTGATCTCTTGTCCCCAATCCTTCGTTCATTTGTTCCTTGGTATTTGTCATTGACGAGTGACAAGCAACAAATGACTAGTGACCAATGACAAATCTGTGCTGGAAGAAAGACGCAGGAATACTGATCAGATTTACTCCGTACTATAGCTATTCCTCCCACTTCACACGACTCAGCGAATCCATGACGGTCACCCATGTCTGCCCCGAGGCGAAGACGAGAGGATCCCCCTCAGTATCTGTAAAAACATAGGAATCTGTTGGAGATTTCTTCGACCACCTGCCGCGGTACATCCGGCCGGAGCGGAAGAGGAGAGCTTCTCCCTTTCCCTGAACCCTAATGGCCAGACGCCCGAACTCCCCCGTGTCCTCCACATCCGTTTCGAGAATGAGGACGTTATGAGGCACCGCCAGACTCACCTCCTCTCCGTTCGTACGTATGTATCCTCTCTTCCAGGAATCATAGACATACTCAACATTGTGCAACGGACTGAAGAAATTGATCGTCATAGTGGTAGCACCTGAGCCGCTCCGCGCACGCCCTGTTTTGTATGGAGGCCAGGGAACAGGAGTGACCCCGCCTTCGGCCTCCTGCAGGAGCTCCCGCATAGATTCCCGCGTGAGGAATGCATCATGCGGCGCGGGAATGTCTTTGGCACGCGTAAAATACGTATCATAGAAGATACCGTTGAAAGCGGTGACACCCTTCAGCTGTCCCACTCGTTCCAGTGCCTCCGGGCTTCCGCCAAAGTGGAAAAACACAGAAACCCAGGGAAGAACACCATCAATGAAATACGGACGGAGAGAGCGCACCGGCCCGACGCGCTCAGGAAAATCTTTGACATCAAAGAGCACGTTGAAGCGCGTGATGTACCCCTCGACAAAGAACTCCTCTATGAGAAGCGCATCTGAGAGGCCTCGATGGAACGGACGGGCTGCCTGGTGATTCTCTACCATCACAGACACAATCCCTTTCTTCTTCCCCCACAGAGGAAACATACTCAGTCTGGAAAGCACAGTGGACTCCCCTGTCTTTGGCACATTGGATTCGAGCGGATCTGTAATAGCAGTCTTTGCGAAGCGTACCTCTGCAGGAGGCAATTTTTCCACGCTCCAGATGAGAACAAACCCGCAGAAAACCGCCAGAACAAAGACAAGCGCAGAGAGAAATCGGCTGACATGTTTCATGGAACCTTGGATGACCGAAAAAGTTACGAAGCGCTTTTCTTCTCCTCGCCCTCCTCTCCCCCTTCCTCGCCTTCCTTTGCTTCCCCACCTTCACCCTCCACAGCCTCCACTGCGCCTTCAACCGGCGCCACCTCGACCACTTCCTCTTTCCGAGGTTCCTGTACGGTGGCAATGACTACTCCCGTGTCCAGCAGGATCACGACGTTCTCAGGAACGATAATGTCAGCAACAGTGAGAGAATCGTGGAACGCTTTCAGTGGTTCCAGGGAGACAGAGAGGAAATGCGGCAAATGAGCAGGCAGACATTTCACAGTGACATGGTCCTGTGGCGTGACAAGTATCGCCCCGAGGTCCTTCACCGCAAAAGCTTCTCCCTCGAAGTGCACCGGTACGCTCGCTTCGATTTCTTTCTTCATGTCCACCGCATAGAAATCCACATGTGTAATACGATCTGAAATGGGATCGAACTGCACCGCATGGAACAGAACAGGAACGTTCTTCCCCCCGAAATCGAGATCCACAAGAGTGCTCTCCCCCGCCTTCAGGTACACACGGAAAAGATCGTTGTATCCGCACTGTAATGACATGTTCTTCACTTCGTTGCCATACACCACACACGGCACCTGATTCGACTTGCGCAGTACTTTTGCCTTGAAGGCGTTGTCGCGAGCCGATACTTTCAGCGGAATCATATCCATAGCCCCGAAAGGCTAAGCGATGAAGGGAGAGGGGTCAACTGAAAGTATGGTATTTTCGCAATGTAAGGGAGATTCGCGGTTAGCGGTTAGCGTGTAGCGATGAGCAGTGGATAGCAAGCCGCTCATCGCTAATCGTTTTTTAGGCCCCACTTCCAGAAATACTTGAATCCGCTCGCAATATGGGCACGACCCACGCGCGTGAAGAGGAGGGTGAAAACACCCCCTTCGCTCAAACGCTTCTTCCGATCGCGCGCTTCCATCTGCGGAAAATAGACAACGCGTTTCCCCGCTTCACGGCACCGGCGGCAGAAATCGGCATCTTCAAAGAAAAGGAAGAAACGGTCGTCGAACCCTCCCAGCGCGGAAAAAAATTCCCGCCGGATCAGGAAGCACCCGCCGGCAATCCAGTCTGCATCCCTCTCCCGCTCAGGATCCTCGCGGAGTTGTAAGTAGCGTTCAAGGACGTGAGGGAACAAATGACGAAGGAACGTGCGCTTCACTACGATGTCAGGCACACGGGGATATGCGCGGGCAGAGAAGCGGTAGGTGCCGTCTCCATGTACAAGCTTCGGCCCAAGAATCCCGATAGCAGGTTCCCTCTCCATCTTCTGGACCAGTTTCTCCACACCGTCTTCCTGCAGCAGCTTGTCGGGGTTGTTAATGAGGAGGAACTTTCCGCGGGCGAAGCGCACTCCGTAGTTGTACCCCGAACCAAAACCCCCATTACGAGGAGATTCAATAATGCGCACCCGCCCATATCCTTTCAGACGATTCCGCAGCACACCGATGGAATCATCTTCCGAGTGGTTATCCACGACAATCACCTCCATCCGATCCGCGAGGGATTGCTTCAGAAGTGCGAGCACGCACTCCACTGTAGGCTGCGGGCTGCGAAAATTGAGTACGATTGCTGAGACGAGGGGATTTTCCATGCCGCTGAGGGTGGTACTATACCCCCTGTGAACGCGAAGAAGCCACCAGAAGCGCCAAACTCCCACCTCGCAGAGCTCCGGAGGCGCACTGCCAAAGCATCGACAGACCCCGGCATCTATAAATGGCTCGGGAAAGAAGGAGAAGTGCTGTACGTGGGAAAAGCCAAGAATCTGAAAAATCGCCTGAAGAGTTACGTACAGGAGAAACCGGACCTCAACATCGGCCCCTGGAAACTCTCGCTCATCAGGCACATCGCAGACTTTGATACAACCGTCACAAACTCCGAACTGGAAGCGCTCATCCTGGAAACGAACCTCATCAAAGAACTCAAGCCGAAGTACAACGTGCTGATGAAGGACGACAAGAACTACGTGTATGTCCGTATCGGCCTGCAGAACCCCTACCCGGATGTGGGCGTCGTGCGGCGGACGGAGCATGACGGAGCGAAATACTTCGGCCCGTTCCTCAGCGCATACGATACGAAAAGGACGCTCGATGTCCTGCAGGAAATATTCAACTACCGCGAGGACAGAAAAGCATTGGAGAAATTAAACCGTGCAGCACAGAAAGGAGAAGACCATGGCCGGGCACATCCATCGCTGGATTTCCAGATCGGCCAATCGTGCGGCATTGCCATGGGGAAGATTTCGAAGGAGGAGTACAGAAGCCGCATAGACGCAGTTGTCGCATTCTTTAAGGGAAACCGCAGTACCGTACTCAAGCAGGCGACAGCGCTGATGCAGGAAGCGGCACAGAACAGAAAATTTGAGAAGGCTGCGAAGCTGCGCGACACCGTCCGCTTCATGGAAGAGATGCGGAAGGAACAAATCGTGTCCGGCACCTCGGGAGAAGACACCGACACATTCGCAGTTGCAATGAGCGGATCCAAAGCGCTGATTGTGGCGCTCCGTGAACGGGGCGGCAAGCTCATCGGGGAGCAGAGTTTCCCGCTCAGGGGAGAACCGGACTCCCCCGCAGAAGCACTGGAGCAGTTTCTGCCGCAGTACTACTCCTCGGTGCCGGACCTTCCCGATCTCGTTGTGATCGGAGAAGAGATCGAAGATGCCGGTCTCCTCTCAGCATGGCTGACTGAACAAAAAGAAAGAACTGTGGAAGTGCGCATGCCTGAGCGGGGGAAGAAATCAAAGGTGCTGCAGCTTGCCGAGAGGAATGCCACGGAGAAAGTGAAGCAGCTGGAAGCGAAATGGGAATCTGCCGTGCGGAACATCGAAGAAGCTCTCGTGGAACTTACAGAAGCTCTACATCTCCCGGAGAAACCCAGAAGAATAGAAGGCTATGACATTTCCCACCTTGGCGGCACAGAAACAGTGGGAAGCATGGCAGTAACCATCAACGGGAAACCGGCCACGAAGGACTACCGTTCCTTCACCATCCAGACGCTGAAGGAAGGAGACATCGATGACTACAGGGCACTGGAAGAAGTACTGAGACGGAGACTCAAGTACCTCACGCAGGATCTTAAGCTGGAGGAGGAGCAGTGGAAGAGAGAGGACATCACGTTCGGCAAAGTGCGGAAGGCCGAACAGAAAGCCGTTGACCGGATCCATGAGGAAAATTACAAGGAGATTAACAATAAAGAAATCGACTACAGGAAATACCTCGTCGCACGGAAGGAGGATGTAATTATCGGTTTCTGCCGCATGGTGGAGCATGAGGGAGGACACAGGGAACTCAAGAGCCTCTGGGTCCAGAGCGACGTGCGCGGGAAGCACCTCGGCCAGTTTCTTGTGAGAAAAATGCTCAGCATGCAGAAAAATACGAAGAAGGTGTACGTCACAGTCAGAACCTCCCTTGAAGAGTACTACAGTAACCTCGGCTTCCGGCATACGAACACCCACCCACCCATTGTGGAAAAGAAACTCCGGATAGCAGAGAAAGAGAAGGGTGTGCCCCCGGGCATCGTGATGGTGTACATCTATGCTGATCACAAAAAAGATATCTCTCTCTCAGAGAAACCTGATCTCCTCCTCATCGACGGCGGCAAAGGGCAACTTGGGAGCGCTGTGAAGGTGCTCAAAGAGTACAACCTCGACATCCCTGTGATAGGGCTGGCAAAACAAGAGGAGGAACTATTCCTCCCGGACACCCCACACCCCATACCCCTCCCCAAAGATTCTCAGGCACAATTCCTCCTGCAGCGCATCCGGAACGAGGCGCACAGATTTGCTAACGAGCATCGCAAGAAACGCATTGCAAAGCATGCAATAAGTTCCGCATTGGACGACGTGCCGGGAATAGGAGAGAAGATGAAACAGGCTCTCCTCACAAGGTTCGGGTCAGTGAGAAACATTCAGGAAGCCTCAGATGAAGAACTGAGGAACATCATCAGTGATACACAACTAAAAGCGCTACGAACACATCTATAGAAATAGTACATACTGTCAGCGCTGTTTTTCGATAACTCATTCTCTCATCCAAACAAGTCAACGAGCGGCAGAAAACGCTACATGGCAGAAATTAATGTTCCCGCTGGAAGCGGGTGACTACGTCGGAAATTTGACTGGCTACCTTTCCTGCATACGGGACGAACTTGAGAATGATGGTTTCTCCACCCAACCCTTCTTTGAGACGGATGTGGAGCTTCCCGAAAGGGAAAAGACCCCAGAGCTGCGTCTCGATGCTCACGCCACCTATATTCTCTATGTGAATGGGATTAATTTGCCTGCGGAAAAAAGACGTCTGGTCCACCAGGATGATTTTGTCTGTGGTCACAAATATGAAATCAAACATCCAGTCGATGTATGCCTTCACAACATTGAAAACAACGAAAAAAAGCCAGAAGAGAAAAAGCATCCACGCAAGCCATTCCATCGGCCATTCAAAGAACCACCCCACAATCCCGAGCCCGAAGAGAACGATGGTGAGAATAATTTCACGAAGGATGGCGAAGAAGAACGAGAGCCCATGGTAACGGGTGAAAAGTATCTCGCATTCGCCGTCATGGCAGTACGCCTGTTTAATCTTGTTAATATCCGTCTCCAGTGCAAGGAATCGCATAAGAAACAGTCTACACAAAATCTAAAATGTACACATCTGCTTTTGCGGGGGAAGCGCTCTCGCATATACTCCAGCCAACCGCTCTGCCGCCATCGTCTAGTGGTTAGGACACGAGGTTCTCATCCTCGTAACGGGGGTTCGATTCCCCCTGGCGGTACCAGACACTTTTTAAACATATCACTCTCCTGAATGCCCCTCGCCCTGAGTGAGGAAGCCATAATCGGTGGGCTTATTCCTCTTCATCCAAGAATGCAATCCACCTTAGCGGTAGGAGCTTCTTATCCTCTTCTTCGAGCTTTGTGTAGTGCTCTTGCCAGAGTGAAATGAGATTGCTCAGGTCAATGGCCTCGATGTGGACAGGCGACTTCTGCATCTCCACGATTGCATCCGTCGTAAAACCACCGGAGGAGACTATCAGGCCGACCTCTCCCTCTTTGCGAATGACTCCCAGCAGCTCGCGTACTGTTTGCGGACCGCATTTTTCCTGCCGATGTTTTACTTGTACCTTGATTCGCGGGGGCTGTGCTCCAAGCGGGTCTTTGTATGCCACGATATCCACACCTCCATCCTTACCTCTGGGGGCGACAAATGGAATATAAAAACCCATCGCACGTAGTAGTGCAGCTACGAGATCTTGGAAATCGTAGGCATTGAGGTCGCGGATGTACTCCTCAATCCCCGCCGTGGCATTCGATTCGGACTGTTCCAATGTGATGGAATGCGTTGTGCTCTCCGTTGGCTCCTCCGCCTCTTCTGGTTCTACCTCCTTCGGATGTGCTTTTTGCCATTCCGCATAGGCAATCTTGGCCTTGTTGAAGAGATCGAGTGGGGACATCTTCGCTGCCTCCTCTCCCTCTGGGGTGATAACCCAGTAGCCTTTCTGTTTTCGAAGCCAGCCAGCTTTCTTTAGGTTTATCGAATAGAAATGCAACACTGATTCCCATCGAACGTAGCCGCTCTTCTCATATCGCGCCAGTTCATACTCATTGAGACGGAGGCGGTCACTAAGCACTCGTAACACTTCCTTCGATGGAAGTGAGCCTCCATGCTCCTTCAACACCAACAAGGCTTGCTTCATGTATTCGCCGATGCGTTCATGGGGAATGCTACTCATGGTTTAATACTATACCTTTGCTGCGAAGGTTGCGACAGTAGCGACATTTCTGAGTACATCGAACCATCCTACCATTGCCTCCCATAGGTTTGCACCTGTAGTATTCGGGGCTGCCACTCTGCACCCATAGAAAAACACGAACAAGAGACCTTTCTTTTGCTTCTACAATGCTTCGCTGTCACGAATATGAAGAACATTTTCCCACTTTGTAAGTATGACTCAATTCACGGGACAGTTTACATCTGGACTCGGTCAATCTCAGGCGTACAATCGCTTCCTTTTGCATCGCACTATCGTCCCCCCGTTCAATGGTCACCGAGCATCCTACCCAGCCCGCTAAGAAGAAACGGCCACGAGCCGAGCCGCTGACGATTGAATTGGCCCAAAGATACAGAACCGCGGAAGACGTCGCGAACCTGCTAGCCACTCTCGACGCCGCCGACGATGAGGGCCGCGAACGCGCCCTTGCACAAGCCGGGATGAGCGAGGGGCAGTATGCACACATGACACATGCGGATTTCCGCCAGCGTCTTGAGTTTGCCGTGAAAACCAACTACCCCGTCTGGAGAGGCGGCCACTTAACCCTGCCAATCGAGCTGGGGAACGTGCCGACTAAGCGTCCGGCACCGGCAGTTCAGGCCCGGCCGGATGAGGTCCAAGCCGCTATTAAAAATGCGCCTCCACCGACACCTACACCCTCTCCGTCGC
>Ga0210057_1010308_pt1 | contig 10612 bp, 8 predicted proteins | sample CryGeyCG2114_010_2_FD_183968 | JGI IMG/M metagenome (GOLD analysis project Ga0210057, IMG submission 183968) | Groundwater microbial communities from aquifer - Crystal Geyser CG10_big_fil_rev_8/21/14_0.10 (SPAdes) (version 2) | ecosystem: Environmental > Aquatic > Deep subsurface > Groundwater ...
CCCGCCATGAAATTTAAACTGGATAGAATACGGACAAAGGGCCAAGTAGAAGACCTTATCGCGAAAGAAGTCACAAAATTCTACTTAAAAACCTTAGGGGTTGGACCCAGGGAATCCCAAGTCTATATTCTCGAAGATATGGTGGTCGTAAGGTTGAAGGGACAGCTTCTCCCAATAGAACGGAATCTGCTAGCTCTCTCGAACAAAAAGGGAATAGAGCTCGTCAAAAATATTCGACAGGCTCTGCACGAAATAACAACGAAAAAATTAAGTACGCTGATGAAAAAAATATCCGGACATGCCGTCATAAGCTCTCACAGCGATATAAGTACGAAAACCGGTGAACGCGTTGAGATCTTCGTTTTGGATACGGATTATGAAAAAGAATTAAAACTTAAATTTTCGGACAGTCAACCGTAGAGACGGCTATTTTTACCCAGTAGTCAGTTACACGGTGAACTTCTTCATCTTATTATTAGGGGTGCCGGTGTAGTTGAAAGACTAACTTTTTAGCCGGTTAACTGCAAAGACTCTTCGTTTCCTTGTGAATTCATGGAGAAAAAACTCTGGGAATGGGTCGCAAACATTCTTTTTATTTCCAACAGCCTGTGTATTCTGATTTTGATTGAGATAGTTTTATACAGGTTTCCGTTCATAACGGTCTTTCTTGTTATTTTTTCCCTTACGCTTCGTGGGAATTTAAAAAACAGGAAGAATAGAATAGGTTGAATTACGACGGGAAGAGTCTTGGTTCTTGTTCTGAAGCCGAACGTAGCATATCTTCCTCCATTTTTAGAAATTTGTACTTAGAGTGCACGCGTCTCGCCTTAATAATTCTTTCTAGGCTCCAGGGTTTTTCAGGGTTGATGTTTCCTATGTGTCCTCGAAATGTTGTGCCGAAAAAACCTATTGCTTCCACACCTTCTACCTCGATGATCCTTGAGGAGTGACAGGTATCACCAGATCCTACGTCCACAATGACGTATCTTTGGCTAGGGTCCTGACGGCGGGTAAACACGTCTCCGAAGTGAATGGTGACGGGGGATAGTTTTTCTGGTTCTCCATTGGATTGTTCTACCATAATGTTTACCCTGAGCTTGCCGAAGGGTGAGCCCGTCGGGACTCGAACCCGAAACCAATAGCTTAAAAGGCTACTGCTCTACCAATTGAGCTACGGACCCTATTTTATTATTTTATCATTTCAAGCGAGCCATTTCAACGCTATACTACCACACTTACACACCTCCGAAGTGTATTAGAGCAACAAGATACTCCACATAGGAACTACGTGAACTTTTCTCGTTGTTTGATACGTTCAATCGACCGCTGGTATTCTGCATTCGCGCAAACAAATTCCTTATATCTCTTTCTATTCTGCTTAAACAAATCCAGAATGAATCCAGTATCACAGCGTTTTACAGTAACGTCCGTAATATATTCTCTGAACGATGATAAGTCATATGTTTCTATCTCCTTCGCGGTTTTTAACACATTTCCTGAATAAGGATTTAAATGGATATAGCGAGATGTATGGAGAAGTTGTTCGTGTCCGCGAATTCTCTTTGATTTGAATTGTGTAAGAAATAGTGGCCCGCTTCGCTTATATTTTTCGTTGTAATAACGAGTGATTGAATTCACAGTATCAGACATGAAACGGATCACTCCGTTATTCCGCTTTTGTTTAAGTAAAAAATGAAAATGGTTTGGCATAAGACAGTAGGCTAGGATTTCCACCTTATAATTTTTTTTGTTCCTAATTTTTTTATCAATCATTTTTCTTGTCGGCAAGGGGAGTCTCCGATAGTGTGAGAAGCGGATGCGCGAGGAACAGGAACGATAATATACCATAAGATGGAGAAAGATTTGAGACATTTCTTTCAGTTGAAAAAGATCTCTTTTATCCAGTGTCTTATTAAAAATGTGGTAAAAGCCCCCGTTTACAAAAATATCTTTTCGAGATGGCATAGATCTATATATCAAAAATATTCGTTTTTTTTATTTAATCAATGGATTAGAAGCAACGGAGCATATACTTTAGTTTGTTCCGACACTCTTTCCCACTTCGGAGGTGTGCGGAGTGGGAGTAGGAGTTTCATCCCACTGGTACCAAAGGCCCAGTTTTTGAAGGATTTCCTCTGGGGGACCATACAGATAACCGATCCCTTCCTGTTCATAAAATTTCACAAGATCTGGAGCCTTTTGCTGATATGCGCGTATCCTATCTCCGGACTTCCACGGTTTGTACGCACTTTCACTAAGTTGCAGATCTCCAAATTCTCCGAACATAAAACAAATAATGTTTCCAGACCCATCGACGCCAAACGTATGGTCAACAACCTTATTAAAGCATTGCATTACCGGATCAAAAACCATTACCCTTCCGCTTACTATATTGAACATAAGTGGCGTTGTGTTCAATTGAGACCACGCAGTACATAGGGGCATTTCACTAAGTACCCGTTGGCTTAGATTCAAGAATTCATGGGTCGGATCCCCAATCGTTTGCAGAAGGGTTCTACGAGTCGACTCAAGGGTACTTCCTATATATGGGAGTCTCTTCCTTACCCATGCTCTTACTGCGAATCGGCGTGCGGATAATTCCAGAGAAGTTACTACGCGGCTCTCCAACATAAAATATTGATCAGTAGTATACTGGATTCCTTATGATTTTTCCATCCTCAGGGTAAAAATATGCTATACTGTTTTTTTCATGAGCGCTATCATTTCGGTAAAAAATCTCACAAAACAATTCGGCAGACCGCCCAGCGTCTTCACCGCAGTAGATTCCATTTCTTTTTCCGTGGAAAAAGGGGAAATATTCGCTTTTTTGGGTCCGAATGGAGCGGGAAAAACAACAACGATAAAAATGTTAACCACCCTGTTGACTCCTACAAGCGGGAAAATACAGGTGAACGGATTCGATCCATCGCAGCAGCAGGACAACGTGCGCAAGTCATTCGGGATCGTTTTCCAGGATCCCAGCTTGGATGATGAGTTAACCACGTATGAAAACATGGACTTCCATGGGATTCTATATAAAGTTCCGTCCGACGTGAGAAAAAAGCGTATCCATGAGCTTTTGGAAATCGTTGAACTCTGGGACCGGAAGGATAACCTCGTAAAAACATTCTCCGGCGGGATGAAGCGAAGGTTAGAGATCGCTCGAGGACTCCTACACCGGCCGAAGATCATGTTTCTTGACGAACCAACACTCGGTCTTGATCCTCAAACCCGGAATCACATCTGGAGCTACGTGCAGAATCTTAACAAAAAAGAGGGGATTACGGTTTTTTTTACAACCCATTACATGGAGGAAGCGGATCGGGTTGCGAATAGGATTGCGGTAATAGACCATGGCCATATTGCGGCAATGGGTTCTTCGGATGAGCTGAAAAAACAGACGAGTACAAAAACCCTGGAAGATGCATTCTTGTCTCTGACCGGAAAGAAAATCCGCGAGGAGTCAGCCGGGACGATTGATCAGTTGCGCATAAGACGGCGCATGTTTAAAAGATAACCCCTATGTCAACAATCTATGTTTTATGGCTGCGCCAATTGAAACGGTCCTTACGATCCCGATCAAGAATCATCGGTTCCCTGGGTCAACCTATTCTATTCATGGTGGCTCTTGGGTTTGGGTTTGGTCCCATTTTTCAAAAAGCAGGCGGCGGCAACTATATCCAGTTTTTGGTGCCGGGCATCATTGCGCAAAGCGTTCTTTTTACTTCAGTTTTTTCCGGAATCGAAATCATCTGGGATAGGCAGTTCGGTTTTTTAAAAGAAACCCTTGTTGCTCCGGTTTCGCGCCTCGAGATCATGATCGGTCGCACGCTTGGAGGTTCAACGATTGCAGTATTCCAGGGGATCCTGGTTTTTTTGATTTCTCTAGCCATTGGTTTTCGACCGGCAAGTTACATCAATATTCTCTTATCTCTGGTTTTCATTTTTCTCATCGCAGTTCTTTTTACCGCACTGGGAACTGCTATAGCATCAGCTCTAGATGATATCCATGGTTTTCAGCTTATTATGAACTTTCTCATCATGCCGCTTTTCTTTTTATCCGGCGCCCTGTTTCCCTTAAATAATTTGCCGTCCGTATTGAATATCATAACCCGAGTGAACCCTCTTTCCTATGGTGTGGATGGGTTACGCGGCGCACTCATCGGAGCCAGCCATTTCGGATTGATGACGAATTTTTTTGCGCTGTCGGCTATTACCGTTGTTCTCCTTTTTGTCGGAAGCTACTTGTTTTCAAAAATCCAAATTTAACGGACGTATTTTTTATTGAATTCAGATCCTGAAGACTATATAATTAGCTATGGAAAATGAACAGCGCACTATCTTCTTTGGATTAGACCCTAACGTAAGGAAGGAGATACTGGGCCAGATCGAAGAAAATGAAAAAACGTCGCAACGTGAGCGGAGAAATAACGAACATTTTGGACAGTATGGAAATGGAAGATGGTGTATTTATGGGAAGGGACTTGATGATTACATGCTTACGTTTTCAAGCGTCTGTAAGTTGCCGGATCTCTATGCTTTTCTACAAGGGAGAGGAGAAATGGGTAGGGGAGTGTATGCCCTGGATTTTATGGGAGAAGGGACGGCTATCAGAGATTTGGGGGGAAGGATATCAGGGGGAGCGTTTGTCACTTTAACCGATCGTCGACCAGCAGAAAAGAGAGTCCATGATAAAGAACATAATATTAATCCAATTATTGGAGACGTTTTTCTTCGTGACACCTGGCGCCGTATCGATCAGATAGTGAAGGAATTCGGAGGATTTGATCTTATTTTCTGCCGGCCTGAAGGAGGTTTAAATACACTTCTGGAAAGTATACAACCCCATATGCTCGTGTTTGAAAAATTGCTCCAACTATTAAAAGAAGACGGCGGAATGCTTCTTTCCCAGATACCAAACGCGATTACAAGAGAAACAAGTATTACAAGATGGATTTTAGAAGCGGCAGTTTCACATCCGGATGTAGAAATACTATATGGAGAATCTCATAGTCCCAACAGATGCGCGAGATACGTTCTTGGCTTGGTAAAAAAACATTCTCCAAGACGTATTACATCTTTTGCGCAACAAACAGATAGAGCTCAATTGGTAACAGCGTAATTCACGAAGTATTTTCCAAAAGTTGATTAACACTGGTATGGGGAGTAAAATACATTCATGAAAGTTCAAGAACATACGCTTTCCAATGGTCTTCGCATCCTATTTATTGATACGGATGCTTTTCCGACATTGACGACGCTTCTTCTTGTCGGCGCGGGTTCGCGGTACGAAAATGAAAAAAACAACGGAATCGCGCATTTTTTTGAGCACATGGCATTTAAAGGGAGTAAAAAATATCCCAACTCGTTCGTTATCGCGTCCACGATTGAGGGTTTGGGAGGAATTTTTAACGCATTCACCTCAAAAGATCACACAGGATACTGGATAAAATCAACGAACGAACATTTTGAAACAGTGACGGATGTTCTGTCCGATATGGTACTGCATTCAGCGCTGGCAGAAGAAGAAATCGAACGGGAAAAGGGGGTAATTACGGAGGAAATCAATTTATATGAAGATACTCCCTACCGGCGGGTGAACGAACTTTTTGAGGGTTTGCTCTACAAAGGGAATCCTTTGGGATTTGAAATTGCAGGCACAAAAGATACGGTGAGGACATTTGATCGCGCAACATTCACAAATTACATGGATGCGCTCTATAAACCAGAGAATGCGGTATTGGTGGTGGCGGGGGGACTAAATAAAATTAAGAGTTTAGAATTAAGAATTAAGAATTATATAGATATTATCGAAGAGAAATTCTCAAAGTGGAAGAAAGGGGAAAAGGGGTCGTTTAACCGAGTGGTTGAGAATCAGAAAGAGCCCCAGATTCTTATTAAGAATAAGAAAACCGAGCAGGTGCATTTCTGTTTGGGGTTCCGTGCATTTTCATTTCGCGACAAACGCAAATATGCCCTCAATCTACTTTCCCTTCTTTTGGGTGGGGGAATGTCTTCCCGGCTTTTCATTGAAGTCCGCGAACGCCGAGGCCTATGTTACTATATTTCAACCGGTCGTGAATTGTATCATGATGTAGGAAATATTGTTACGCAAGCAGGTGTTACGAGCAATCCCGAAAAAGTGAAGGAAGCGATACGGACCATTTTGCAAGAACATAAAAAAATCATTCAAGGAGACGTAAAAATAGAGGAATTAAATCGTGTCAAAGAGCTTCTCAAAGGAAGGCTTCTTCTATCAATGGAAGACTCGTCAAATATAGCCTCATTTTTTGGAACAAAGCTTATCCTGGAGGACAAAATACAAACTCCACAAGATATGATACGGGAAATAGAATCGATAAAAGTTGCCGATGTAACACAACTTGCCGGACAAATTTTCCGTCCGGAGAATTTAAATTTAGCTCTCATTGGTAATCTAACACAAAATGACATTTCATCGAAAGACCTCTTCATTTAATAATTCATTTACACTTGAATTGTTAGGATAATAAAAAACCTTACTTTCGTATAAACATATTATACGAATTCCTTACTTTTCCCATCTATTTTTGAGCTTTTCCCCATCTTCCTATTGACATTTTTCCTGAATTACTTTAGTTTTATTGTAGGGACGGGGTTCTATTATTATTGTATTGTAGTGGGAAAAAAATGAGTGACGAAGATTCAATAAATTCGCATAATAACAATCTAAATATTAAAAAAACCGGATTTATTTTCCTGTTATCATTCTTCCTTGTTCTTTTTTTAACCCATAAAATTTTTCTTAAGCCGGTATCTGCAAATACGGAAACTATTTCGACGCGAGCGGACTTTGATGTTGGGTATTACGAAGGAACCGAGGGGAAAAGTAAGGAAGGAGAACTTCGGTTAAAAGCAAAGGGTTCCTGGGTCCCTCGCGTATGGAGATCGCCGAACCTGCCTCTTAACGATCAATCTGCGATTGTGAGCGATGGGGAATATATCTACCTTATTCCTGGAACTGACAATGAGTTTTACCGTTATCTCCCTTCCGAAAACCGGTGGCAGGCTCTGGCAAATGCTCCGCACACTGCCTACCAAGGAGCGGATCTTGTTGTTGTGGGGGATTATGTGTACGCTTCCTTTGGAGGGTTTCAAAAAGCATTTAGTAGGTATTCTATCCGCGAAAACACGTGGACCGATATGGCGACGACCCCAGAGCTCATGTCCACCGGAAGTTCGCTCGCGGCGAATTCAGGAGGAACGATCATTTATGCACTAAAGGGAGGAACGAATACGGATTTCTGGGCGTATAATATTGTCTCAGGTGAGTGGGAGACAAAAGAAACCACCCCATTGACAGTCGGAGCAGGCGGAACATTAGTTGAACATGACGGATATCTATACACTCCACGAGGAGGTAATACCGGTGTTTTTTTACAATATGAAATTTCAAGTGGATTATGGAGTTCGTTTCCCGGGCCAACCGGAATAACCTTTAATAGCACCAACAATGCGACCGTAGTGGATGATGCGATTTACATAACTCGAGGTTCAAACAAGACTACATTCTATCGATACAATATCAGCGGTTCGTGGGATACCCTTCCCTCCCTTCCCTACGGAACACAGTATGCAGGAGTAGTTTACAACACATACGATGACTATATTTACATATTCCGCGGAGCAGGAACTTATGATATTTGGAAATACAATTATTCGGGCGCCGGTTCGTATGTGGGCCCGATGAATCTGCACTTTAACCCCTCTATGTCAACCGATCTTCAGTATTACGATGGGAATATTTATGCCCAGACCAACACCAACATAATGTATCAATACAATCTTGCCGCAGGTACCTGGAATACGCTAACAAGCGATACAGCTCCGGCAGCTTTTATTGCTACTCAGGATTTCAAAGGAGTTGTCGCGGGGACGAGCATTTATTATTTTCAAGGATACAATGATCGGAGTTTTTGGAAATTTACACCAGATCTTCCAGCCGGTTCCCGATGGGCAACGCTTCCTGACACGCTCGCGACGGTACTATATGGAGCCGGGATGACTACGTTGAGTATTGGAGAAACTCAGTATATTTATACAACGCGAGGAGGTGTATCCAATAAATTCTATCGTTTCAACGTTCAAGGAAATACATGGGATGATGCTGGAGCCGCAGACCTTCCTAACGACGCAGAGGTTTCAAACGGATCTCAGTTGGTGAGCGATGGCACCTATATCTATCTTCTTACCGGCAACTACACAAATTCCCTGATGAAATTTGATGCGTCAGTCGGAACTGGAGGAACCTAGACATCACTGGGGATGTTGCCGTTTGCGTCCTATTACGGAACAGAGGCAGAGATGCAAAATGGAAAAATATACGTCCAAGCAGGATATTCAAAAGGGGATTTCTGGGAGTATTCTGCGGCAAATGGATGGCGTAGATTGGCAGATCAATCGCTTACCTATCCATACAATTTAGGTCCCTACCGAGGAGGTTCTCTTACATCAATCGGAGCTGGAACGTTTTATTCAATTCGAGGGTATTTGATAAATAATGTTTATGATACCCAGATGCAAGTTTATGCGGTGGATGATTCGGATTATATCCCTAGCGGTACATGGATCAGTGATACTATAGATTTGGGTACGGTGACCGCATGGGATCCGACAGAATCTCTTAGTATATCGAGTACTACACCCGGAGACTCCAGTATTGCGGTTCGTACCCGTACTAGCATAGATAATTCAACTTGGTCTGCGTGGGGTTCGGTTGTTGACGGATCCGTCCCTTCCCCGGTCCGTCGGTATATGCAAGTGGAAGTGACATTGAATGCAACCTCCGGTACCGGAGCAAACCAGACTCCGATTCTTCATTCAATCTCTATAAATTATACGGGTGATCAAACTAATCCTTCCAACCCTTCAACCGTGAGCGCGGCTTCCCAATCCTCAGGAGGAGTACCGATCGCAACGGGGAACACCTATAAATATCCTAACCCCTATTTTTCCTGGAGCGGGGCAAGTGATCCTGGAGGATCTATTGCGGGATATTATGTGTATTTCGGAGCGAGTTTAACCGGAAATCCTCAAACAGACGGAAGTTATCAAACCGGTTCTACATATATAGTTACTACGCCACTCACAAATGGTCAGAACTATTATTTACGTTTGGAAACATTAGATTCTGCCGGTAGGACAAGCGGCGGAACAACAGCTTTTGTGTACGGGTACAATGGGCCGAATGCCGCAGATTCTGTTACGGCAACGGAAACTTCCGATTTCGAGAGTGGAACATTGGTTGGGACAACAGCTGTCGGAGGACAACTGAAGCTTCAAGGAAAAGCAGGATACTGGGAGCAGGAAAAACTGAGTTTGGCACCCGCTGCAGTTTCCTATGGTTCCGCGATTACTTATGATTCCGCGAACAGCCGATTATATGTGCTTCGAGGGAATTCCTCTGCGCTCTTCGCCTATGATCTGCTGACGGATACCTGGTCTTTGAAGCAGGGTACCGGTACCGGAGCAGATTACGTAGTAAGCTATGGAGACATGTGTGAAGGAGATGGGGATTCACTCTATGCCTTTAGGGGTGCAAATACGAGCACTTTCTGGAAATATGACATAAGCGATGATCAATGGTATTCAGCTCCTAATACACTTTCAACGGTGTGGCGTGACTCGGCATTAGTTTATGACGGATCGCAATATATCTATGCGATCCGAGGTTATTCCGTTACGGCAAACAGCGATTTTTACCGCTATGATACCGGTGATACGGACAGCTGGGAAGCATTGGATTCCATAAACTTTGGCGGAGTGAATGATCAACAGGACAGTAATGTATATATGGGAGCGGATCTTGCATATGGGAATGGAAACGTGTATGCAATTCAGGGAAGCAACGGATCTCCCAATTACCGTACTGGTTTTGCAGCGTATGATACAAACACCAATTCTTGGAGCCAGCTGCTGAATCTTCCCGTAGCCCCGTATCAAGGAGCACAGATTGAGTACGATTCCGCAACCGACTCCATCTATTATCTAACGGGAAACGGGAAGCCCTACTTGTATCAATATAATATTACGGGACAAACATGGACAAAGCTTCCCGATGCTCCAGCAGTATTTTACTGGGGGACCGCAATGAAAAACGTGAATGGGGTGCTTTATATCATTCGAGGAAATACGACTTCCATGTATAAATACGATATCAGCAAAGCTTCATGGCTTATTCCTAACCGCGGTTTTTTTGGCGACGTATACCGAGGGACGACATACCTAAGCTTTACTACAGGCTCGGATATCATAAAAGGATCGGGAAACGAATACTATATGACACGGGGACGTTTTGACAATAGATTTTTCAAATACGATTCAGTTAGCGGTGAAAAGGTGCAGCTTGCCGATATGCCGGTTTCCCCTTATACCGGAGCAGAACTCGTATATGCAGGCGATATTAATAAAGTTTATGCGACGGCAAATACGTATCAATCAAATCTGTTTGTGTACGATATTCCGACAGATACCTGGAGTACTACCGGTGATTCAACTCCTTATAATTCTGCAGCCGGAACAGCAATGGTGTATGACGGCTCACGGTACATGTATTGGACCCAAGGAGGTGCAA
>Ga0210057_1010309_pt1 | contig 10611 bp, 8 predicted proteins | sample CryGeyCG2114_010_2_FD_183968 | JGI IMG/M metagenome (GOLD analysis project Ga0210057, IMG submission 183968) | Groundwater microbial communities from aquifer - Crystal Geyser CG10_big_fil_rev_8/21/14_0.10 (SPAdes) (version 2) | ecosystem: Environmental > Aquatic > Deep subsurface > Groundwater ...
AATTGTTTCTTGGGATTTCGTCCCGCCGTTTGATTTTACCGCCCAATTCCTTGCGAGTCCCGCCAGCAGGCGGGACGAGCAAACTATCGCTTTGGCTTCCCAAAAATCGCGAAGTCCAATTTGGTGCGCAGGGAGGGATTTGAACCCCCGTAGGCATAAAGCCGGCAGATTTACAGTCTGCTGTGTTTGACCACTCCACCACCTACGCATATGGTGATTCGCAAGAATCACCCGAATTTTAAATACTCTACACCATTGCCTTATTTTTTATTTTTGTGTTTCTTTTTTTATCTCCATTTTTGCCAACCACAGAAACAACGAGGCTATCTTTCTCCATGGTTACTAAAATATTACCACCAGTTTTAATTTGGTTAGAAACGATAAAATTCGCAATCTGATTCAAGATTTTATCCTGAATCAAGCGCTTCAACGGCCTTGCACCGTAAGTAGGATTATAGCCCTCTTTTGCCAAAAAGGAAAGAGCATCAGATGTTATTTTGAGTCCGATTTCTTTTTCTCTTAATCTTTTAACGACGTAATCAGCTTGAATCAAAACAATTTTCTCAAGAACCTCTGGGGTCAGACCATTAAATACTATTATTTCATCAAGCCTATTTAAAAATTCTGGTCTAAAATGAGCTTCAACTGCTTTGTTAATTTTATCCTTTCTGTTACTTTCAATTTTTTCAGCCTCTTCTTTTTCTCCCCCAGTAGCAAAACCAAAATTAGTCGTTTTCTGAATATGTTCGGAACCTATGTTGGACGTCATAATAATAATCGTATTTTTAAAATTTACAGACCTGCCCTTGGCATCTGTTAACCGCCCGTTATCAAGAACTTGAAGCAAAATATTAAATACTTCGCGATGAGCTTTTTCTATCTCATCAAAAAGAATAATCGAATAAGGACGATGCCTTACTTTCTCTGTAAGCTGACCTCCTTCTTCGTAACCAACATACCCAGCAGGAGCACCGATAATTTTAGAAACAGAATGCTTCTCCATGAACTCTGACATATCAACTCGGATAAGAGCTTTTTCATCGTTGAACATAAACTTGGCTAAAGTTTTAGCAAGCTCAGTTTTGCCAACACCAGTCTGTCCCAAAAACATAAAAGAACCTATCGGTTTGTCTTCATACGAAATACCAGCACGAGAACGGCGAACAGCATTGGCTATCTTTTCAATAGCCTCCCTTTGCCCTTTTACATTCTTCTCCAACTCATCCTCCATTTTAACGAGCTTCTCGGCTTCTGATTCAAGCATTTTGAAAGCGGGGATACCAGTCCAACGAGCAACTACAGCCGCAATATCTTCCTCTAAAATCTCCTCTTTCAAAATCCTTCGAGAAGACTGCATCTTTCTCAATTTAGTTTCTTCTTTTTTGATTTTCTTTTCAAGCTCGGGGATTCGTCCATAACGAAGCTCTGCCACTTTTGCCAAATCAACTTGGCGCTCTGCATTTTCTGCTTCAAGACGTAAACCCTCAAGCTCCTTTTTTAACTTACCAGTAGTTGAAATAGATTCTTTTTCATTCTTCCATTTCAACTCTAAAGCAGAAATCTTTTCTTTAAGGTCGCTGATTTCCTTCTGAATATCTTCTACCCTTTTTTTAGCATGAGAACCAGCGTTACCTTCTAGGTTAGCCTCTTTTTTAAGAGCCTCTTTTTCGATCTCAAGCTTCATTATTTTTCTATTTGTAATCTCAAGTTCTTCTGGCATACTATCCAACTGCAAACGTAAAGCTGAAGCAGCTTCATCAATTAAATCGATAGCTTTATCAGGCAAGAATCTATCTGAAACATATCTGCTAGACAAATTCACAGCCGCACAAATTGCCTCATCAGTTATTCTAACACCATGATGTAATTCGTATTTATCTTTTAATCCGCGAAGCATAGAAATAGAGTCATCGACAGAAGGCTCGTTTACATAAATAGGTTGGAAACGACGAGTCAAAGCAGCATCTTTTTCAATGTGTTTTTGGTACTCTTTTATAGTTGTTGCACCAATAGCACGAAGCTCCCCTCTCGCCAAAGCAGGTTTTAACATGTTCGAAGCATCCATCGCCCCATCAGAGTTACCAGCCCCAACAAGCGTGTGAAGTTCATCAATAAAGAGAATAATCTTGCCAGAAGCTTTTTCGATCTCTTTCATAATTCCTCTCAACCTCTCCTCAAATTCCCCTCTGTATTTTGTCCCAGCCAAAAGAAGTCCAAGATCAAGAGAAATAACCTCTTTTCCTCTTAGAGAATCAGGGACATCGTCTTTGGCAATTCTCTGGGCCAAACCTTCAGCAATCGCAGTTTTACCAACACCAGCTTCTCCAATAAGGACTGGGTTGTTTTTGGTCCGCCTGCTCAAAACCTGCATCAATCTTCTAACTTCAACTTCTCTGCCAACAACAGGATCAAGTTTATCCTCTCTCGCCATCTCTGTTAAATTCCGCGTATATTTTGTAAGCAATCTAAATTTCTCAGGAGATTTAGAATCTGTGATTTTTGATTCTCTCAACTCTTTCAAAATTTTTAAAATAGTTTCCTTTTCAATTTTAAATTTCTCTAAAATATCTTTCGCTTTTGAAGGCACTTCCAAAATAGCTAGAAATAAATGTTCAGTAGAAACAAATTCGTCTTTCATAAACACTGCAATTCTGTGAGAAACTTCTAGCACTTTAGCGAGCTCTGGTGTTAGGTAAATTTGATACGAAGGAGCAACGGTTGTTGACCCTTCCGGGTCTGGAAGATTTTCGACAACGGAATCAGTGATAAAATCGATATCTATCTCCAACCTCTCTAACATAGAGATAACGACACTCTCTTCCTGCATTGTCAGGGCGACCAAAAGATGCAAAACATCAACGTTATTTTGCCCACGTTCTATTGCCAGCTCATGGGCACGTTTTACGGCTTCCTGAGCTCTGACTGTAAAATTTTGAAATGGTTGCATAATGTTATTTTAACACTAAAATGGCTTATTTGCAAGAATTTGCGGTAATATGCACACACATATGGCGGTTTTCCTGGCCGCCTGGTTTGAAATTAAAAATCTTCTGGTCTTTCTTCAAGGGTTAATTCTACATCCATTTCCTTATCCCCCCTCTTGAATTTCACATTAATTTTATCCCCGACACGTTTAGTACTTAAGGATAACGCCAGCGTGCTACTCTTCTCCATTTTTACGCCATCAATTTTAAGAATCAAATCTCCTTCTTGTAACCCGGCTTTACTAGCAGGCCCGTCTTTTGTTATAGCAAGTTCACCATTAGGACCTTTTACTATTAGTAAACCACCTTCTTTTGATTCATACCTGATACCAACATATGGATATTTAATCTCTCCGAATTCTTTAACATCTTGAATATCTCTCTTTGCTGAATTTATAGGTAAAGCGAAACCAACATTCTCAGCACCGTTTGCCATTGCTGTGTTCATACCAATAACTTCCCCGACTGAATTCAAAAGTGGTCCGCCTGAATTACCCCTATTGATTGCAGAATCCGTTTGAATCAACCCATTAAGCTCTTGAAGTCCAGCCATAGAACCGCCAGCAGTAACGCTTCTATTTATTCCAGAAACAATCCCCACAGAAACAGTATTTTGAAATTCACCTAATGTATTACCGATAGCCACAACCATCTGTCCAGGCTTTGTTTTACTAGAATTACCTAAAGAAAGGCGAGTAAAAGTTTTATCTGTTGTTGTGGCAATTTTTAAAAGAGCAATGTCTTGAAAAAGATCCTTCGCGACAACATCTACTTTGAATTTCTCGCCATCACTCATAATTATAGAAAAATCAGCATCTGAATCTTCAACTATATGCTTATTAGTCAAAATCAAACCATCACTAGTAACAAAAAAACCTGTACCTCCGGAAACTTGTTGCTCTTTTGTTCCATTCTGACGGTATTGAGGGACTTGAACATTTGGCAAAACTCCCTGTCCAAAAAATTCTCCAAAAAATTCATTCCCCTCAAAAGGGTTAATGTAATACGTTTCTATTACAGGTAAATCTTTTGTAGCGACAACACTAACAACAGCGGGGGAAGCTTGCTCCACGATACTAACAACAAGATCTTCTTGGGTAATAATAATCGGATCTGCTGGCTTCGGTACAAGAGAACTCAAAATAGATGCCGTAACATCATCTGGTGTCACAGTCTGGATTGTTCTTTCAACCACCTTGTTTATAGTCGTACTAACAGGCTTCGGTGCTTGGTCCAACAAAGTGACAGTAACAATACCAGTAGCAATAGATACCACAAAACTGGACATTATAATCAAGAGAAATATCTGAGATTTATTTAAATCATTTAAATTCATATTAGTTAAAATTATAGTCTAAAGAGGGGGTAGTGTCAAAAGGAAAATTATTATAATTACCTAACTATGTAAAGCCAAAAACGCATGTTCGCCATCAGATGGCGAACATTTGCCTTAAGCATTTAATTAGAATAAAATGATATTTATGAATGAATCATATACGCCATCCAAAAAAATATTGAAGAAATATGCTGACGTGCTTGTTAACTTTGGTCTCGGCAACGGGGAAGGAATTAAAAAGGGAGATGTTGTATTGATGACAACATGGGAATGTGCGAAGCCTCTTTATGCAGAATTACTTAAGGCGATTTGGAAAGCTGGAGGGCATGCTATTGCCAGGTATTTGCCTTGTGATGATGACAAATACAATATGAGTAAAGACTTTTACAATCACGCAGATGACTGTCAGCTCTGTTTCTTCCCCCAACAATATCTAAAAGGAATTGTTGACGTTATAGATCATCAGCTACTGGTCATAAGCGAAACTAACATGCAAGCCTTGAAAGGCGTTGATCCTAAAAAAATAATGAAGGTGGGGTTGTCAAAAAAACCATATGGAGACTTGCTACACAAAAAAGAAGATATAGGAAAACTCACGTGGGTAATCGGTATGTACGGAACGCCAGCGATGGCAAAAGAAGCTGGTCTTTCTGAAAAAGAATACTGGGAGCAAATTACAAAAGCCTGCTTTTTAGACAAAAAAGATCCAATAGCAGAATGGAAAAAAGTTTTCAAACAAATCCATGATTACAAAAAGAAATTAAGCGAGTTGCCTATAGACAAATTGCATATAAAAGGCCCAGACGCCGACTTGTGGATTACTCTCGGAGAAAAAAGGAAGTGGTTGGGAGGAAGCGGATGTAATATCCCGAGCTTTGAAATATTTACTTCTCCCAACTGGAGAGGAACCAATGGATGGATAAAACTCAATCAACCGCTTTACCGCTATGGGAATCTTATCGAAAAGATCGAACTTGAATTCAAAAACGGAAAAATCATAAAAAGTAAAGCTAAGAAAAATAATAAAGTCCTAAAAGAAATGATTGCAACCGAAGGAGCCAATCAAATAGGAGAATTTGCTCTTGTCGACAAAAGATTTTCTAAAATCACAAAATTTATGGCTGATTCTCTTTACGACGAAAACGTAGGTGGCCCCAACGGAAGCATGCATATTGCGTTGGGAAGTTCTTTCCACGATGCCTACACGGGAGATATAAAAAAGGCCAAAAAATCTGATTGGAAGAAAATGGGATTCAATGATTCGTCTATCCACGCAGACATAATTTCAACCGCGCCGAGAACAGTAACGTCCCACCTAAAAGACGGCTCAGAAAAAGTTATATACGAGAATGGGGTGTTTGTTTTATAACTAAAAACACTATTGCCATGGCGATAGTGTTTTTGGCTTATTGTTTCTTTAACCACTTCTTGTAAGTTTCAGCCATGTGCTCAAAACTCTTTTTATTATCGGCGATAACTTTTTTGCCGTGGACCATTTTTATTGAGGCATTAAGGTTAACTGGTTTTGTATAAAGCGAAACTTTTTCCATTGCCTTTAATCTCTTTTTTGCTCTTTTCATTGTGTCCTCGACACTTCTTGTAACGCTATCAACATAAGCCTTTGAAGAAAGTTTTTTACCAGTCGCCAATTTTATAAAATCTTTAAAAGTTTTTGAGGCAGCCAGTTTCCAGACCTTCGTCATGTCTTTACCAACTTTTGGATTATCAATTATATATCCGTACTTCTTGTAGAAACAATCCACCCACTGACAAACCGCCAATTCTGCCAATCCATACCCGTGGTATGAGCAAGAACTATCCCAGGCGAAAAAATGAGGAATATCTAGAACGTTCACAGAATCGCAAGACATGTCATTGTATTTTTTATAAACCTTCTTAGCGATTTTAATGACTTTTTCTGCATTAAGGTTTTTGCATTCATAAATCTCTTTTTCAAATTCAGCGACACACATAATACTCATCATCCGAAGAGGAGCGACTGGACTTAACTTTTCAACTCTTTTTCTGTAAGAAGAAAAAGGGTAAGAATCTCCTTCCTTATTTTTTGCATATCTCATCCTCCATTCTATGCTTCCTGGGATAGCCTCCATAAGCATGCTTTGAGTTTCAGCCCATGCCGTAGACAAGGGAGGATACTCAATGTTAAAACAGGCCTCTGTCTCTTCTGAACCTAAAATATGGGCGGCATGTGCCCCTTCATGAAAAAGTGTTTCCATCGCATCCTTTCCAGAACCAACCTGTCCACAAACAGCATTAGAGGTAAAATTGGCGCTCCCAGGAAAACGCTTTTCGCCCTTGTATTTAACGACATCGGGCCAGTGGCAAAAGCCATTATTATACTTACCTTTTCTAACCAACAAATCTAACTGCAACTTTCCTCCGCGGTAATTAAGTCCCATCGCAGAAAACGACTTCCCCCAACGAATCAACGAGTCTTCAATCTGGAAATAAGGATCTTCTTCTTTAACAAAATCACCAGCAAGCATGTAACTAAAATTCCACGGCTTGCGCAATCCAGGCATTTTCTTCTCCATTTTTCGAATATCTTCAAAGGCATACTTTGTCTTTTCATAAACACTATCAAAAACATCAAAAACTTCTTTCTTTGTCATTCCTTCCTCGACATAAACCTTGTAGGCATAAAAATCTTCATAACCCAATGCTCTGGCATATTCATTTTTTAGACCTACATATTTTATGAAATCATCCACAAAATCCAAAGAAAGCTTTTCTATCGCCTCAAAACAAGCTTTTCTTATTTTTTCATCATCGTGAGTCATCCGCATAAAAACCATCTGTCTTTTCGAGGACTCAACAAACTTTTTAGTTTTTGGATCAATATACCCTTCCTTACGATTTGCCCTCCTTGAGACAACGTCTGTCTCTACTTCGGCGATTTTATCTCGCAACTCAACCAATCCTAAAGGAGTTTGACATGTTTCAAAAAACTTTTTCCAAGCTTTTAATCTCTTTTTTTCTTTTGGACCAGCAACAGCCAAAAACTCTTCTACTTTTTGCGATAATTTTCTATCAGTGTTGAAAGCATTTTTTTTCCCGAGAGCTTTATTCATTTCATCATTAATAGAATGATCTCCCATATAAGAAATCCAAAAAAGATCCTCATATTTTTTATGAAGACGAGTATATTTACTATTAAGCCCATCAAGAAAATTTTTAATTTCTTGAATCTCAGTTGTTTTCTTACTCATTTAATTTTTATTTATTTTTATTTCTATAATCTTCTACTGCTTTTTCAAAAGCTTGGTCGGCGAGTACTGAGCAATGGACTTTGCGAGGTGGCAAGCCGTTAAGACGAGTCATAATGTCTTTAGGCGTTATCGCTAGAGCCTCTTCAATACCCATCCCTTCATTTTCAGTAACCATCACTGAAAAAGCCGAAGTGGCAGCAATTGCTGAAGCACATCCCCAAGTTCTCCATTTTAGATCTTTAATCTTACTCGTTTCAGAATCAACTTTAATCCAGATCTTCATAACGTCTCCGCAGGCCTTACTACCCACCTCTCCGACACCATCAAACTCTCCTTCTTTTGGATCTTCAACAAGAAAATTCTGCGGATCAAAAAAATGCTTCTTCACCTCATCGGAGTAAAGCCATTCTTGCTCTGAATTTTTATCTACGATATCTGACATAATTTTATACAAACTCAATCTTAAGACTACGATGAAACGCTGAAGCGATCTTTTGCAACGTATCCGTCGTGAGGTTTTGATTCCCTTTCTCTATTCTAATGATAACACTCTGCGTTATACCTATCTTATCAGCAAACACTTTAAAAGCCGTTTTTAAGTTTCGCATTATATTCACCTTATCGCCGAAATACTTCTCAACTTTTCTATTATACCCGGCAATATGCTCATTACATAATCGACATCCTCTTTTGTATTTTCCTTACCCAAACTGAATCTTATAGAGCTATGAGCCAATTCTGATTTTCCTCCAAGTGCCATTATTACATGAGAAGGATCAAGACTCTCAGAGGTACAAGCAGAACCAGTAGAACAAGCAATGCCCGCCTCATCAAGATAGAGCAAGATAGATTCGCCCTCCACGCCTGCAAAAGAAACATTTATATTATTAGGCAAGCGATTATCTTTGCTTCCATTAAGAGTGGTATCTGGAATTTCTTTCAAAAGCCTTTCAACAAAAGAATCTCTTAGTTCTGTGAGTCTTTCGGATTCTTTCTCTCTGTCTTCTTGAGCATTTTTCAGAGCTTCTGCCAAACCGATAATAGCTGGCACATTTTCTGTCCCCGGGCGTATCGCTCTTTCTTGAGCACCGCCGTACATTAAAGGAGATAATTGAACACCTTTTTTAGCATACAAAAGTCCAATTCCTTTTGGCCCGTAATTTTTTGAGCCGTTGAGAGTCAACAAATCAACGCCGAGTTTTTTAACATCAAGTTCAAGATAGCCGGCAGCTTGGCAAGCATCGCAATGAAAATACGGCATATTTTCATCAATTTTAAATTTTAAATTTTCAATTTTCAATGAATTTTCAATTTCCAATTTTTTCTTTTTAAAATCTTTTATTACTTTTGTTATTTCCTGAATCGGTTGAATAGTTCCAACTTCGTTATTGGCATACATCACGGAAACTAACACAGTCTCGGGACGCAAAGAAGCTTCAACATCTTTAGGGTCGACGATTCCGTTCTTCCCAACTTCCAAATAAGTAACATCTGTCATCCCTTCTCTTTCTAAAACTTGGCAAGGGCGTAAAACTGCATGGTGCTCTATTTTTGTAGTTATAATATGAGGGCGTTTCCCCAAGTCTTTAAACAATTCGCTCAAGAATCTTACAACGCCAAAAATTGCGAGGTTGTCGCTCTCTGTCCCTCCATTAGTAAAAATAATTTCTTCGTAACGAGTATTTAAAGTACTAGCAATCTGTTCACGAGCATTTTCCAAAGCAATGCGAGCTTTTCTCCCTTCCGAATGCAAAGAGCTTGGATTGCCAAAATTTTCAATCCAATATTTTTCCATCGCTTCCTTCACCCTTTCGTCCATGTAGGTGGTAGCAGCATGGTCCATATATACCCGATTATCCACTTTAAACATAAAATAAATAATACCACAAAATTGAGAAAAATCAATTATCGCACCGCGACAATGTGATATTCTGGACAAAAAATAAAGGTTTTAGTTCCCTGTGGTTCCGAACCCGCCACGAGTTTGGTTTTTCAAATCATCAACCTCCTCCCACTCTACTTTTTCATATGGTTTGAAGACGCCCTGGACGATGCGTTCTCCACGAGCGACTGCGACAACCTCGTCAGTAAAATTATAAACCGCTGCACAATACTCATCTTCATTTCCGCAAAAATCTTGGTCGATGATTCCCACACCATTGGCGAGCATTAAACCTTTTTTATGAAGAGATGACCTTGCAGCAAGCATCACAAGACAACCTTCTAAAGGTTCCAAAGCAACATTCAACGGAATATATGCGATACTTTTCGGCTCGACAACTACATCTGTCCGCGACATCAAATCAAAAGCCACCGCCCCAGCAGTCTTATACTCCGGCAACGGCAACGTTTTATCAATCCTTTTAATTTTAACTTTCATGGTTCTGATTATAGCAGAAAAAATGTCTTGTGCGCCACCGAGTGACCAACAAAGACTCTTTTTAGCTCTGTTTTCCCAATCCCTAAAAAAATTCTTTTTTAAGCCTTAAGTGTTGTCAAAATTCAAAAATCTGTTAGAATACTATTATTAAATTTGAGATAGGGATAATTCCTATTTTAATTTACGGGCCCGTAGCTCATCTGGCTAGAGCGCCTCACTTGCACTGAGGAGGTGGCAGGTTCAAGTCCTGTCGGGTCCACATATCCGAATTTGAAGAAAAATTGACCTCGCCCGCGCTAAAGGCGCGGGTTCGGGACGGGGTTTCCGCCAAGAATCGCCAAGGGTTTTGAAAACTGACGGAGAGGACGCCCGCCGAAAGGCGGGGGTTCGAGCCGATTTTTTTAAGAAAATTTTTCATTTCCGCGTAATCATCAGTCAAAGCCAAATTTACGGCTTGATTGCTCTCTAAAATCCAGTTTTTCGCGAGTTCGAGCCAATGATTACCTTTTCGTTCAAAATCAGATAATTTCTCCTCAATTGTTTTCTTTTCCGCCATTAAAATATTTTTTCGTTCTTGATATTCAGCAAGCTCTAACACCTCGGCTAAATATGCGTCAGTTAGCCGTTCCAGTTTTTCTTTAATGGAGGAAATATTATTGCGGAGATTTTGAATGAAAAGGC
>Ga0210057_1010310_pt1 | contig 10611 bp, 10 predicted proteins | sample CryGeyCG2114_010_2_FD_183968 | JGI IMG/M metagenome (GOLD analysis project Ga0210057, IMG submission 183968) | Groundwater microbial communities from aquifer - Crystal Geyser CG10_big_fil_rev_8/21/14_0.10 (SPAdes) (version 2) | ecosystem: Environmental > Aquatic > Deep subsurface > Groundwater ...
ACAAGAAGCCGAAAGGGATGGTATGGCAAGCCAGTGTTGACGCCATCCTAAATGAACCTCCTTTTTGTTTTTTTCCATGCAACCTGTTTGCCCGCCATTGGCAGGCAGGTTTTTTTGTAAGGAGGAAAAAATGGCAAATCAAAAACAGTTTCTTCGAATCGAGGGGGACGCTGTCCACCTCGTGACCGAGAGGGTGGAGCGCACCGTGCGCCTTTCTGACCTCATGGAAGAGGTTGGCAGGAGCAAGGGCGTGACCACCCCCATTCTCCCGCTGGGGTGTCGTTTTTTCTCCCAGGCCGGAGAGCGCTCGGTCTTCGTGATCGAGCAGGCGCCCACCACCCGTAAGGTGGTGTGGCGCTATATGGAGGAAGGCGAGCAGTGGAAGCTCGCCTTCCCGTATGTGATTTTCGTTGTCGTTTTTTCCGGAACCGCCGTTTCCACCGGCGAGTGCCGAGTTTTTTACCGGACTCGGCCCCTCGGGTCTCTGGAGGATGGCGTCCTCCGGACCAACCTGTGCAACACTTACCAGAATGGTGAGATTTGCACAGGGGACGCTAGGGTGTCGGGCGACACCCTAGCCCAGAAGGCCGAGAGCTTTGTTTCGGCCTTCTGGAAGTCGGAGTTCAACTCCGACTTGTCCGAAAATTGCTGGCGGCCGGCCAGCCAAAAGTTTCCGCCGGTCAGGTCGCTTACGGCCTGGCAGACGGAAACTCAAAAGAACCCGCTGTTCCCGCTCGGGATCAGCTGGTTTGAAAGCGGCCGGCTGTGTGACGCCATTGCCGGGAGGTGCTAATATGGACCTTCACGCAATGGCAAAAAAATTAAAACCGGTCAAAGGCCAGCGCTTAGCGGCCTGGCTGGATCGGTTTTTGCAGTCTGACCCCGCGCAACTTGCCCAATGGCAGGGCAAGTTCACGGAGGTCATTACCGCGAAAGCGGTGGATGTCCTCCGGCGCCGTGGGGTCATTGAGGAGCACGAGGTCAAGCAAGAAAGTTTTGCTTGCCTCGTGCAAGCCACTTACCGCGCTCCCGCCATGCGGGAGCCGAATGAGAAAGGAGGGTCATGATGGACCCTATAGCATTTGTACACGGGATGCTCCCCGTGTACTTGGCTTTCGCCCCCGGGTTTGATTTGGGGGCGATTCGCGAATCTTTCGCCTACGTCCTGGACGGACGCGGGTGGAAGATGTACAAACGCAACGGGGTGAGTACTGCGCTCATTCCCGTTGACTCTGTCTCGGGCTTGGCCGAGCTCGAGCAGAGCGTTATGTTTACGGCCACCAAAATCCCGCTGGACTTGATCCGGCAGGTCACGGCCTGGTTCTCGGCCGTGTACCAGAAACATAAATCCGAGGCGGTAGGTTATTTATACTACCGCGTCTCGGACGGAGCGTGGGAGTTTCTCCCGCCCACGCAAACCGTCACCGCGGCGTCTGCGAAGTATGAGCAGGCGCCGAAACGGGATGGATGGATGGTGGTCGGCACTATCCATTCCCATGCGTCCATGACCGCTTTCCATAGCGGCGTGGATGATGCGGATGAAAAGTCGTTCGACGGTGTGCATATCACCGTCGGGCGACTTGATTCAGTTCCCGAATACTCCTGTAGCATCGTTGTACAGGGTACTCGGGAAATGATTGACCCGTCGATTCTTATTGACGGGATGGCGCCGGCCGACTCGGTGCCAGCGGCTTGGTTGGAGGCCGTAAAACTCCAACCCCCGCGCTTGCCCCTCGGACCGACCGAGGTGGCTTTCACGGCCCGCGCCGAGGCGCTGTATAAGCGCTATTACGCGGGCGCGATCTCGGAGGTCGAGTATTTGGTCGGCCTCTCCGAGATTGAGAAAGCCGCGGAGCAGGCGGCCGCAGCCGAGCGTTCGCGCTTGGTTTCGGCCGTTCCCGCTTCTGTTGAGTCCGAGCGCAATTGGCTCGGCCTCAACAAGAGGCAACCCACCGCTTCCCGCAAGGGACGGCGGCGGAAAGGGGGCAAAAAATAATGCCTCCTTTCCAAAAAATCCCGGACCGGCGAGTAGTTATCGTCGGTCTAGGGGGTATTGGGTCATGGGTGGTCCAGGCCCTGGCCCCGTTCTTGAATTTTAAGAACGAGGAAAGCTGGACCCTTGTACTCGTGGATGGGGACGAGTATGAGGAAAAAAATCGAGCTCGCCAAGCTTTTGACGAGCTCGGCCCCAAGGCGCAGGTTCAAGCGTCTTGGGCGGCTCGCCGCTATTCGCGGTTGCGCGTAGCGGCAGTCGAGCAGTATCTTTCGGCGGACGGCGCCGAGGGTACGATCCCCATCTCCGACGCCGTTCGCAGTGGGGACATCATTTTCTCGTGCGTGGACAACCACGTTACGAGAAAAGTGGTGGCCGACCACTGCGCCACCTTGCGCGACTGCCTGCTCATCTCCGCAGGCAATGAATACACGGACGGAAACGTCCAAATATTCGTGCGCAAGGGAGGGGAGTCCAAGACTCCGGAACTCGGGAAGTATCACCCCGAGATTCAGGAGCCGAAAGACAAGGCTCCCCACGAGATGTCCTGCGAAGAGCTGGCGGCCAGCTCTCCGCAACTGATTTTTGCCAATTTCCAGGCGGCCGCCTTAATGCTGAACGCGTTCTACGCGTACAGCGAGAGGTGCCTGGACTTTGGCAGGCCCGAGGTTTATTTTGATATCGTGGCCAACGCGGCCACACCTCGGGCCCGGAAGTAGCCCGCCATAGGCGGGCAAGCACTCGAGAGCGAGGAATTATGAATTGCACATTCATTTATTCCTCGCCTCGTTTCAATGAATCAAATTACTGGTTCCTTGAAATGAGGAAATCTTAAACGCCGCCCAGTTGCCAAGCGGCGTATTGCAGTGCACATGGGAGCGGCAATACCCAAAAAACAAAAGGAGGCGGAAATGTCCGCCGGATTGCTGATCAGCGCCTTGCTGGCGCTGATTCTGCTTGCAAATATCCTGGCAGTATATTTTATCTGTCAGGAAATCCAGCATCAGACCAGGATGCTGGAGGAAGCAGTACGCAACCAAACAGAAATTCTGTCTGTTTGGTTGCGTGGTCGAGGCGCGCCATGAACAAAATGCGCGTCTCCGCGCCCCAGCTTGCGCCATTCGTGGCCGAACTGGGGATCAAATGGGATGTGTCGTTTTGGCACGTCCCTTCCAGCGAAGCGTGGGGAAATTTTCCCGTGCGGATAGAATGTATCCCGCGGGAAAAGGCCCACGAGATTGCGGTGAACGACGGGGTTATGAGGAGCCCCGCCTGGTTCATTGCGGATTTGGTGGGTGCGCTCTGCCGAGCCAGTTTGGCAGAGCGCGTTGACCCGTGCTTTGCAACCAGCCGCTTCGGGCCCGCGTCCCGGCGGCTGGATACGCAGGATCCGGAAAAGTTCCGGGTTCTGTATAATCGATTTTTCCTCATCCACGCGCACGCGGACGTGTGGGTGGGGGATGTAATGCATTCCCACTGGCCGGAGATTAGCCGGCAGGATTCCGAGTCATTAGTCGGCTCGGCAATTGGCCTGGCCCAAGATGGCCAGTGGGAAATGATTCAGTCCCCAACCTCGCTGTTGGGGTTGGGGCTGAATTTGGGCGAGATTCGGCGGCATGATTTAGATGTCGCCGATATTTCGCCGGCATTACGCGGGCTGGGGCGGGCGCAACGCGCGTTCGTATTCCGGTTCGCGGACTTTTGCCGCAACCTGCCGCGATTGTCGTATAATCGCGAGCAGGATTTGCGGCTCCTCGAGCGGACGGTTTCAGAGTCCGCTCGACTGCAGGGCCTTTCGCTCCAGCCTCGCCTCATCGAGGACCCGGAGCAAAGGCAAGCAGTGTGGGAGGTGGTATAATGGACACCCCCCATGCCTGGAAGTCCGAAAACGGTCAGATGGCGGCAGTTGTGTCGCCTGACCGTGTTTGCTTTTTCCTGTTCCCCGCTCCAGCATGGACGCGGGAACAGGGAGAGAAGCACGCCCTCGAGATTCAGGAGAAAATCGAGGGCGTTGTTCCAAGTTTCATCTGGGAAGACCCGGTGGTCATCTCAGATGAAAAATTTCGTCGGTGCACTGCCATTATTTGGGAAGGCAGTTCGCCAAAAATTGAAGATGCTGATGAGTTATACAGCATCTTCAATGCTTAGTAAGCTCGGCCAACCAGCCGGGCAAGCGCTCAAAAAGCCGTCTTTCATTGCACATGCAAGACGGCTTTTTTCATTTTTTAATTTAGGCCGCCGCCTTATCATTATATGCTTTTTCTATATACTGCACTCTTGCGGCATCAGCTAAGGCCTGCCAGCGTTTTTCTATTTCCTCAGTACTATTGCTTTCACTTGCTTCGGAAGCAAGCCAGACATAGAGTTCGCCTCTATCCATGTTTGCCAGATCGTTGTATAAAGAGTCAAGAATATGGGATAAACGCTCAATCATTTGGTTATGCCGGCGGCGCGCCAATTCGAACATGCGCACAAGCCTTTCCGCGTGTTTTGGAAAATCGTAATTTGGATTATTGTTTAACAGCCTAAAGAAGAGCGCGTCATATCCCGCTTTTTCGTCGTTGTAATAATCGTATACGCCTTTTTTAGCTTCCGGCTTAGTTAGTTCTTGTTGAATATCTTTTGGGGACCAATCCCGATCCCGGCAATAGGCCAGCAGTTCATCAATAGCCCGGTAGGCGTTAGTTTTTTCGTATTGTTCGGCGAGTTTTTTTAGCAGGCGCTCTGTATTTTCTTCACTTGCCGCCATCAGGGGCTCGCGGGTTTCGTAGTCGTATATGCTGTCGCCGTTTGAATCTGTTATTTCAAAAATGCTGGCATCAATTGAATGTCCTTCTTCATGATACTGCGTACTTGCCAAATCGCGCAGGCTTTTTATTTTTTTTCCACTGATAAATTCGGCAGTAACATCTATGCCAATATCCTGCGCGCGCGTTTTAAATCCGGCTATTTCCTCATGCGGCGTAAATTTGTCATTTATTGGCGGAGTGTCTTTGTAAAAATACGCTCGGTCGTAGTCTTCTGGGTTATAGAAGGCAATATGTACGGCCGTAGGAAGAATTTCTACTGCGACTGTTCCTTCTGGTTCAAACCCAAGAATATCGCCGCATAGCACTTTATCAAAATTTTCCATGTTATATCCTCCTTCTTCCCAGCGCATGTCGTTCCAAATCTGCTGGGCGTAAAAGGCCACATTGTCCCTTTCCTTTTTAAATCGCTCAATAGACGGGGATAGCGATTTAATTTCCGCTTCGTATCCTTGGTTTTTTAATTCCTCCAGAAGGTTATTAAAATCCTTTCTGCCTTGGGCGTTAAATCGCATATCTTCTATGGTCGCGTTTTCACCGCCGTGATTGTAAGCATCCTCCCAGGCATTCATTTGGCTTAATGATTCCTTATAACCGGCCTCAAAATCGTATACTAAAAAATGATCCCTAATTTTTTGGAATACATATGCTTGCCGCTTTTTTTTGTCCAATAATTCTTTGGCTTTTTCTAATTCTGCTTTGGAAACCAATGTTTCTGTTTTTTTTATTTTTGCATTTTCCGCGACATCCGCGACATCCGCGTAATCATCTCCAACTATGGCTGTTTTATTCTCTCCCATTTCAGCCTCCCGCCTATACCTTGTGGGCATGTATTTTTTTTCCGACATATTTATTGCGCTATTGGTTTTTTATCCGGCAGATCCAACTCTACTGTTATGCCGGGCACGCGGTGCGGGGAATTATTATCGTCCCACAAGACGGCGTAGATTTCGTATTTGCCCTTTGTGTCCGGCTTGTTGCTCCAAAAGGCGCCGGTTTCTCCGGCCGGGGAATTAATGGTCTGGATTAAGCGGTATTCGCCATCTCCTCCCTTTGGTTCGGCGAATAATTCCGCTTTGGTTATATTTGAATTCGGAACAGAAAATCTGACGCGGATGGGAAAATCGTTTTCATTGAATATGGCGTTTGCTTTTGGCTCGTTCCATTCCACCGCCAGGTTTGTTTTTTCCAGGAATAAATTAAAATCTACGGAAACAGTTTGGTTATTGTCGATATCGTCGTAAGCCACGGCCTTCAGGGTATGAAACCCGTTGGCAACAGTCGGATCCGGGATATATCGGCCGGTGTAAGGATAGCTTTGGCCGACGGCCGCGAATTTATCATCAACAAAAAATTCCACTCGGGAAATTCCGCGCTTGGCGGCGGCTTCAACTTTAAAGAAGATAATTTCTCCGCTTAGAGTCTGGCCGTCGGCAGGCTCGGTAATGGAAATGCTTGGCTTGTCTTCGGGCACATGAAGGTCGTCATACTCAGTTGGGAGTTCTCCTTCGTCCGCCTTCCAATCATTTTTTTCCATCCAGGCCTGCACTCCTTTTTCCCATTTGGGATATATAGGGTCTCGGTTTTCTTCGCTCGGCGCCGGACCTAGCGGATCTTCGGGATTTATATAGTATAAGATATTATGTCCGGTCCGGAATATTTTTTCTTCGATGTACGTTTCTGGAGTGAATTCGGTGGCGAGTTTCCCCGAGGCTTTGTCTATTTTAATGGGCGTGCCTTCGGCTAGATCTCCCCGCAGAATTGGCTTGTCCGGATATTCAAAGTCTGCCTTTTCGAATTGCTCTACCGGATAATTTTCCAGGGCAATTTTCATGAATTTATTCCAGATAGGCGCGGCCGCGGCGCTGCCGCCTGCCCCCCGCCGCATAGCGGAAAAATCATTATTGCCCACCCAAACTCCGGCCGCGAGCTGGGGCGTGTAGCCCATGGTCCAGGCGTCGCGGTAATCATTGGTAGTGCCTGTTTTGGCGGCCACCGGGCGCCCGCCCAGGGTTAGATAATTTGCTTCACCAAAGAAAGGCGCGCGCGCCGAGTTATCGGATAAAACATCGGTTAAGCGGAGAACAATATCCTTATCCATGACTTCTTTTCCCTTTGCATCGCTTTCCTTCCATTCCTGAAGCATTTTTCCCGTCGAATCCTCCACGCTTACCACCGAAACTGGCTCATAATGAGTGCCTTTCGCGGCAAAAGCGGCATAAGCGGAGGTGTGCTCCAACAAAGTGACTTCCGCGCCGCCCAATACCAGGGAGAGGCCGTATACATCCGGGTCTTTTAGGGTGGTATAGCCGAATTCTTTGGCGCGTTCAATTACGTTTCCCGCGCCTGCCAAATATAGCATTTTAACGGCCGGAATATTTATTGAGCCTTGCAAGGCGGTGCGGATAGAAATAGGGCCGCGTTCTTTTAGGTCGTAGTTATGTGGTTCGTATTCCTTGCCATCCGATTTCTTGCCGAATTCGGTATCCACGTCCCAAAGGGTTGTTTTGTCCGTGTATCCTTTTTCAAAGCCAACCGCGTATACGAAAGGCTTAAAAGAAGAGCCGGGCTGGCGCTTGCCCTGGGCGGCAACATTAAAATTGCCCTGAATATCTTCGCTAAAGTAATCGCGCGAGCCGACCATAGCTAAAATATGGCCGTTTTTGGGATCAATCGCGACCAAGGCCGCGTTGGTGGCGTCAAAGTTTTCTTTATTCTGCTCGGCATAAGAGGCAACAGCATCTTCGGCCGCTTTTTGCATGTCCCAATCCAGCGTTGTAATTATTTTTAGGCCGCCTTGTTCCACTTCGCGTTCTCCGTATTTTTCCGCCATCTGTTCGCGCACCATAATTACAAAGTGGGGCGCCGAGTTCAGCAGGTTTCCTTTTTCGGAAAAAACCAGCTCTTCATTGGCGGCTGCTTCCCCCTGCTCCGGAGTAATGTATCCTCCGTCTTTGAGCATGCCGATTATAAAGTCTTTTCTGGCCAAGAGCCTGTCCACGTTCGAGCCGAACGGGGAATAGAACGTGGTGGCGCGGGGAAGAGCGGCTAAAGCCGCGCCTTCCGCAATGGTTAAATCCTTGGCTGATTTATTAAAGTAAAGCTGGGACGCGGATTCTATGCCATAAGCATTCGAGCCGTAGGGAATTTCATTAAAATAAAGCTGCAGAATTTGGTCTTTGGAAAATTTGCGCTCTATTTGGTAGGAAAGCACCAGCTCTTTTATTTTTCTGGACCAGGCTTTTTCGTTGGAAAGGAGGGCGTTCTTTACTAATTGCTGGGTAAGGGTGGAGGCGCCCTCCTTTTTGGAAAGCGTAAGAATATCCTTGCCAACCGCGCGTATAATGCCTTTTATGTCAAAGCCCCCGTGTTCGTAGAATTTTTTATCTTCCACCAAAATAGTCCCCCATTTTACGTAATCCGGAATTTGATCCAAAGGAATAATCGTCCGGCGTTCCAGGCCATGGACTTCGAACAAAAGGCGCTCGCCGGTTCTATCGTAAATTTTGGTGCTTTGCGCCACGGAGCGGTCGATAATTTTATCCGGATGCGGCAGGTTGCGCGAGTACCAGGCAAACAAGGTTATCATAAAAAACAACCCCAAAGCCGCGGCAATGAATAAATAAGGCGCCAAAAAAGAAATTAAACCGCGGATGGATACCGGCATTTTAAAGGCAGAGCGCGGGCGCGAATAAGAGGAAGACGAACTTCTTTTTATCCTTTTTGACTTATATTCCCTTGAGTCTGAATCGCGCCAGGATTTGCTGTGTTTAAAGTGGGGGGAAGGCATGAAAGTAGTTTCAGCTTTTTTTTTGTTCTTTTTTTTCCTTAATAATATCCCGGATTACTTTCCTTATTTTGCTTATTTTTTTGAGCATTTGATAGGACGAAAGCTTGTTTTCCGGCTTGGCGTCAATTGGTTCTTTGTCTTGGATTAATTCGATAAGTTCATCAATCAGCTCTTCTGACTCTTCTCTGCTAAAATTTCGGCCGGCGGCATCTGCTTTTGCGGCGGGCAAGTAGCCGACGATTTTTATAAGTTTTTGCAGGCCCTCCCTGTATTTTGGCGGCACGTCTTTCGGGTTTTTGAAATGCTGCAGCACATAAATAGCCTGATCGGTCAGTTGTTCTTCTATTTGGTTAAGGATGTTGAATTGTATGTCATCCTTAGCAAGCTCTTCGAGCGCCTGCTTGTCGCTTTTTCCTTTGGAGTCTATTTCCCCTTTTTCGCTTCTAGGCAGGGCGCGGTATTGCTTTTGGGCTATTTTTTTTAGCTCTTCGCGCGGAACAGAGATGACAATGTTTGGAATGCCGCTAAGAGCTTTTTGTTCTCCATCTATATTTGATTCAAAGTATTTAATATTTGTTAGAGCGCCGGCATCTATTTTAGTTCGTATGCCCTCTGATTTTTTATATAAATCCTTGCTGTTTAAAGAAACCGTGACATCAATTGCCAGATATTCGGGCCCTGGGGGCAAGTCAAATTCAACCACCAGATCTGTGTAGTTGAATTGGTCGTCAAATTCGGTTGTTTGAAATGTGTAGGCATTGCCGCCAAGCCACTCGGCCATCTCCAAATTTTCCGCCAAAATAGCTTCTAGGATAATTGCCCGTTCTGTTGTTTCAATTTGAAAAGAATGCTTGTGTTGGTTCTGTCTTTGCTTATCGCGCGCCCGTTCTATGTCGGAATATAGGCCGTCAAAGTCATCGATGGCGGCGGCGCTTCTGCGGTACGGCTGGGCAAAATCCAGGTTAACAATTTCTTCCTCCTCTGACAAAGCTTCTTGATGCCTGATATGCTCTCTGGCGTATAATTGTTCCGGATTCAAGGCCATAGATTTTTTATAGTTATTCTGCTAAAATTAAACTATTATACATGTATATAGTACTGATTTTATGCCAAAAAAGCAAGATAAAATTTCTGAATTGCTGACGCGCTCCGTGCAGGACGTAATTGTTCGCCGCGGTTTGGAAAAACTTTTGCGGTCAAAGAAAAAACTGAAAGTTTATTTGGGCATTGACCCGACCTCCACCCGTATTTCCCTCGGCAACGCGATTCCTTTGCGCAAATTGCGCGATTTTCATAATTTAGGGCATGAGGTGATTTTTTTGGTGGGCTCTTTTACGGCCCGCATTGGCGACACTTCGGATAAAGACGCGATGAGGACACCCCTGCTTCCCAGAGAAATAGAAAAAAATTTTAAAACTTACAAGCAGCAAGCAGCAAAGATAATTGATTTTAAGAAGGCTAAAATCGCATATAATGATAAATGGTTATCCAAGCTTTCTTTTGATGATGTGGCGCGTCTGGCGCAGAATTTTACGGTTCAACAGCTGGTGGAGCGGGATATGTATCAAGAGCGCCTGAAAGCCGGAAAGCCTATTGGGCTGCATGAGTTCCTTTATCCTTTGATGCAGGGCTATGATTCGGTGCATTTGGAGGTGGATGTTGAAATCGGAGGAAATGATCAACTGTTTAACATGCTCGCCGGCAGAACCCTTCTTAAGGTTCTCAAAAATAAAGAAAAGCATGTGGTAACCACGCCTTTGATAGAGGGGCTGGATGGAAGAAAAATGAGTAAATCATACGGAAATACGGTTGATATAGCGGACGAGCCTAACGACATGTTTGGCAAAATAATGTCCTTGCATGATGATTTGATTATCAAGTATTTTGAATTATGCACGGATTTGCCCATGGAAGAAATTCATGATATCGAGGAAGGCCTTAAGGCCGGTGACAATCCGCGGAACGCCAAAATTTATCTGGCGCGGGAAATCGTCAAGCTTTATCATGGGAGCGATGATTCA
>Ga0210057_1010314_pt1 | contig 10609 bp, 7 predicted proteins | sample CryGeyCG2114_010_2_FD_183968 | JGI IMG/M metagenome (GOLD analysis project Ga0210057, IMG submission 183968) | Groundwater microbial communities from aquifer - Crystal Geyser CG10_big_fil_rev_8/21/14_0.10 (SPAdes) (version 2) | ecosystem: Environmental > Aquatic > Deep subsurface > Groundwater ...
ACTTGGCGTTTTTGAATTTCACCAGCATAAGGTTCAAAACCTATCACTCGACTAGCAAAAATTCCTTCCCCACGAGTATCAATAATAAATTTACCTCGATAACCCAATAAGCCTCGAGTCGGACCCTTGAAAGTTAGACGCACCCGATTCCCTTCTGGCTTCATATTAGTCATCAAGACTCCCCGTTTAGATAATTTTTCAATGATGGTACCTTGCATTTCACTCGGGACCTCGATCGTCGCTTCTTCAAACGGTTCGGATTTAACACCATCAATATCTTTAATAATTACTTTTGGTTGCGAAACTTGTAGTTCGTAACCTTCTCGACGCATATTTTCTAACAAAATCGCCACGTGCAATTCACCTCGGCCATAAACTCTCATCGCCTCATCAGCAAAATCTACTTTCAACCCAACATTAACTTCCAATTCTTTTTCTAAACGTTCTCGAATCTGACGACCCGTGACAAACTTGCCTTCTCGGCCAGCAAAAGGCGAATTATTAACCAGAAAATTTAAAGCAATCGTCGGCTCGTCAATTTTGATTGCTGGTAAGGCTTCGGCTTCTTTGGTGCCACAAATCGTATCACCAATATAAATATTAGGTAGCCCAGCGATCATCACAATATCACCGGCTTCGACTTGATCGACTTCTTGGCGTTTCAAACCAGAAAAAGTAAAAAGTTTGGTAATTTTACCTTCTTCCATTTCACCATTTGGTTTTTTAACAAACACTTTGGCACCAGTTTTTAGAATCCCGTCATAAACTCGAGCAATCGCTAAGCGACCCAGAAAATTATCATAAGCCAGATTAAAAGGTTGAGCTCGTAAAACCACTTCGACATTATGAGGGGCAACTGGCACTTCTTCCAGTACAACATCAAGCAAAGGTTCTAGATTGACCCGGGGATCATTTAATTCGCGCATGGCGACCCCTTCTTTGCCGATAGCATAAACAGTTTTAAAATTTAATTGTTCTTCAGTTGCACCCAGCTCGAAAAATAATTCAAAAATTTCATCATGAGCTCGTTTGGCGTCAGCGGCTGGTTTATCAATTTTATTTAAAACGACAATTGGTTTGTGACCAATTTCGAGCGATTTTTTCAAGACGAAACGGGTCTGAGGCATCGGCCCTTCTTGAGCATCTACCACCAATAAAACCGAATCGATTGAACGTAAAACACGCTCCACTTCCGAACCAAAGTCGGCATGACCAGGTGTATCAACCAGATTAATCTTGGTCTCTTTGTAGATAACTGAAGCATTTTTAGCATAAATGGTAATTCCCCGTTCTAATTCTAGAGCGTTCGAATCCATACTAATTCCTTCTTCAGCAAAACCGGTCTGACGCAAAATCGCATCGGTCAAAGTAGTCTTGCCGTGATCAACATGGGCAATAATAGCGATATTTCTAATCTCCATAATGTTATTGTTTGGTCTGTCTGGTATAGATTTTAATTAAAAAAGAAAAACTCCGATCCGAGCGGAGCTTCTGGATATTTTTATATCATATCACGTTTTACTAAAAAGGGAAATATTAAAAATCTAGCCCAACTTAAAAGACACCCTTAAACCTGTTTTACAGTAATCTTGCGCGGCCGCGCAAGATTACTGTATTGCTGTAGGTCTAGAAGAATCTAGAAGAACCCAAATTAACACAATCCTGCGCGGTCGCGCAGGATTGTGTTAATTTTGATTTCATCAAATCAAAACCGGCGTTTTAAAATCATCACAAACTTGCGCGGCCGCGCAAGTTTGTGATGATTTTAATTTTGGCAAAATGGATATTTTAAAATTTTCAAGCTCAAGTATTTTTTACTTATTCTTGTTTTTCTACTTATTCTCCGTTCGCTGGCGAGCGATATTAGTCACCGCTAATTCCAAAGGTAAAGTCGGAAGGTAGGCTGAATCGAGTTGTTCATAAGCTATTAAAAACTCTTTTAAAATAGCTGGCAAAACTTTTGCCTCATCACCATTTGCTAATTCTTGATAAAAAATTAGTTCATCTTTATCCACGGCTAAATAATCTGACCCAAGTAAATCGGGCGAAAAACTAGCGAAAATCCCCCGGCGCAACTCTTCTAAAATTAATTTCAATAAAACTTTCATATCTGTACCGCTTCGGCCAAGCGTTTCAATCAAAATTAAAGCGCGATTAGAATCATTGACCAAAATCGCTCGGACAAAATCTTTAACCAATTCTCGTTTAGGGGCACCAGTAATTTTTTCGACTTCAGTCAAGATTAATTCTTTATCAGTTGAAGAAACCATCACTCGCTGAAGCAAACCTAAAGTGTCTCGATAAGAACCTTCCCCAAGCAAAGCAATCAAGTGGGCTGATTTTTCATCAATTTTATAGCCTTCATTTTTAACCACCGAGCGAATTACTTTTTTAAGCATTTCCGGATCGGGTCGAGAAAAAGTTAAAACCTGACAACGAGAGACAACTGTTTCCGGCATTTTATTTAATTCAGTGGTCGCTAAAATAAAAATGACATGACTTGGTGGTTCTTCTAAAGTTTTTAATAAAGCATTGAAAGCGGGTTTGGACAACATGTGAACTTCGTCAATGATATAAATTTTATATTTAGAGCTAAAAGGCAAGACACCGACTGCTTCTCGCAGTTCTCGAATTTCATCGACACCATTATTGGAAGCACCATCAATTTCCGCTAAATCGTGATCCTCGCAACCAAGCTCGCGAGCAAAAATTCGGGCTAAACTAGTTTTTCCCGTTCCGTGTGGGCCAGTAAAAAGATAAGCCTGGGCAATTTGTTTACTAGCTAAATAACCTCGTAAAGCGGTTACGACGCTATCCTGACCAACAATTTCCGACCATTTAGTCGGACGATATTTACGATAAAGGGTGGTTTCAGACATAAAGACTTATCATAACACTTAGCGAGCCTCAAGAAAATCCTTGATGATTTTTTCGACTGTGGTGTCATTTTCAGCTTCCATTAGAGCAGTTCGAAGTTCATTAGCACCCGGAAAACCAGTCACATAGGCTTTAAAATGTTTTTTCATGACCGCAAAACTTTTAGTGTGACCTTGGAAGTTAACTTGATTAAATTCTCCCGGTAAATACATTTTAGTAAATAATTGAGCGTGTTTAATTAAGGTTTTTAAACGAAGTTCAAGAGAAATATCCTCACCTGCCAAAGTCTTCGGCGGATGCTCAATTTGGCAATCGTTATCACGAACAACTTGGCTATCCGCCCAAAGCGGATGCTCAATTTGGCAACCACACTTAGCGTGGGCCAAATTGGCAAATAACCAAGGAGAACCAAAAATACCTCGGCCGATCATCACACCATCAAGACCAGTTTTTTTAGCTATAGAGATCGCTTCAGCAACAGTTTTAATATCGCCATTACCTAAAATTAAAACTCCTGAACCTTTGGCTAATTCCACCGCCCGAGGAGCTAAGTCCCAATTAGCCGGCACTTTTGATAATTCTTTAGTAGTTCTAAAATGAATGGTAATCGCCGAAGGTTTAGCTTCTAATAAAGCTGGCAACCATTTCTCTAATTCATTTTTAGTAGTCCCGATTCGGGTTTTAACTGAAACTGGCAAATCACCGGCTCCCCGTTTGGCGGCTAAAATTAATTCTTGAGCCAGAGCGGGAGTTTTGATTAAAGAAGCACCCGAACCTTGTCTTAAAACTGAACGATCAGGACAACCCATATTGATATCCACACCAGCAAAACCCATGGTTGAAGCTAGACGAGAAGCTGATTCAATTGTAGCCGGATTAGAACCAAAAATTTGAGCAATGATTGGTTTTTCCTGATCACTAAAATAAAACTCTCGTAATAATTTCTCTCGACCAGCAGAACTAGCTAAACCATCGGCCGAAACAAATTCCGTAAAAAATAAATCTGGCATACCAAAATCGGCAATGATTTGGCGATAGGCTGAATCAGTCACATCATACATTGGCGCTAAAACAACAATCGGTTTTTTTAATTGTTCCCAAATATTTTTTGACACAAAAATTTAGATTTTTTTATAAATTCTACTACTCAACTGGAATATAAGCACTTTTTGTTTCGCGAGTGACATTATCAACCAAAAAACGAATAATTTTAGCCGTATCAGTCTTTCGATCATTACTCTTTAAAAGAACTAGGGCAATCGTCCGTTGTTCAAATTCAGACAAAGGTAAAGAAAAAAGAGCGACTAAAGTTCGACCCGCTTCATCGGTATAACCATTTTTGCCACCGAGATAATAATCGAGAGTATAAAGATCATTGAGATTACGCCATTGGTGAGAGTCAATTCGTAAAGTGCCCTTTTTAGTTAAATCAAAAATATATTTTTTAGTTCGATAAATATATTGCGATAAAGCAAATAAATCAGAAGCACTAGAAACATTATTCTCAGCTAGACCGCTAGGATCTTCGAAATAGGTTTGTTTCAAACCTAGGGTCCGAGTTTTTTGATTCATTAAATCAATAAATTTAGTTCGATCGCTACTTTGAGCGATAACTTCCGCCGACATATTACTAGATTCCAACAATAAAGGATAAAGTAAATCAGAAATTTTAATTTTTTCATTCAAAGCCAATCGGCCAGTTTTACTATAAGTTTTATAAGCATCTTTGGTCACGGTCGTTTTTTCATCTTGATTTAAATTTTCTAAAGAAACTAAAGCAGTCATCAATTTGGTAATGGAAGCAATTGGCAAAACTAAATGGGAATTTTTTTGAATTATAATCTCCCCGGTCTCCACATCAGCCACCAAAAAAGATTCGGCGGATAAAGGTAATTTTTCCGGGTCTTTTAGAGATAGGTAGGACGAGGCAATATTTAAACGCTTAAGATTGTCTGGTAAATCGCTGACCCTCTCGAGCTGTTTAGGGGAACCAAAAATTAAAACTTTAGTATTTTCATCAGCAAAATCATAAACCATTTTAGCGAAATCGTTGGCTAAACGAATCGAACCAGCACTAAAAGAATCTGGAAGTAAACGACGATTAGAATTTTCTGGTTGACCATGAATAAAAAAATTACCAAAAAATTGAACACTATAAGGGAACCAAACTTTGGCCAAAGGAGAAAAATGACGAAGATCTTTTATTTTAACCGTATATTCCCCAACTGGAGCTTCCCAAGGACTGCCGACTAAACCTTTAGCTAAAATAGTAGTCGAAGAAACAAATTGTTTATCTTGATATAAATAAAGAACCATTTGGCCTAAATCAGCCACAATAGTTTTATGAGAACTAATTAAATTTAATTGCTGAGGTTTGAAAATCTGCCAATCAGCAATAGTCGCCACCTTAGAATCCCCCGCTGATTGAGTCGCATAGGTCCATTGATTACTTTTGATTAAAGTTTGATAGATTAAGTGACCACCAGTAGAAACACTCCAAAAAGTCCCCGCTCCCAAAATAAGAGCCACTAAAACCCAGAGACCATAATAGAGGGTTCGAGACATATTCTTAATCTACATTTTTTCGATCCTTGGCGCTAGTCCCGAACCAGAATTAGAATCAGCTTCAAAATAAACTTTCATCCCCTGACTAAGAGTGTCATTGATTAAAAGATCAGCGATACTTTGTTCAATATTATCTTGGATATAACGTTGCATTGGTCGAGCCCCAAAAACCTTGTTAGCCCCATTTTGAGCGACAGCCGTCACTAAAAAATCAGTAACGCCCAAAACAATCCCTTTAGCTTCTAAACGAGTGGCTAGTTTCTTTAACATTAAACGGGCAACTTGGATTAACTCCGCTTCAGCTAGGGGTTGATAGACCACCACGGCATCAAAACGATTTAGAAGTTCTGGTTTAAAAATCCCTTGGGACACAATCGCTTCGACTAATTCAGTCGCCTGAGGTGTTTTCCCAGCCGAAACTAATTGCCAAATCAAATCAGAACCAGCATTGGAAGTGGCAATAAAAATAGTATTTTTAGCAAACACTTTTTTCCCCGATCCATCAGCAAACACTCCTTCGTCAAAAACTGGTAAAAAGAGATTGAGAATTTCGGGGCTAGTTTTTTCAAATTCATCAAGTAAGACCACACCATAAGGATGTTCCCGAATAAGGCTGGATAAAAGACCAGCTTGGCCACTAGTGTAAGAACCAATCAAACGCGCAATCGCATCAGCTCCTTGAAATTCGGACATATCTAGGCGACGCATTTCTTCCTCTTGGCCAAAGAAAGCCGCGGCCAGAGCTTTTGCAGTTTCGGTTTTACCCACTCCCGTTGGACCTAAAAAGAGAAAGGAACCAATCGGCCGATTAGGATTACGAATCCCCACTCGAGCTCGTCGGATAGCATTAGCCACCGATTTAATCGCTTCAGTCTGACCAATGACTCGGGCTGAAAGAGTAGCTTCTAATTGATTTAATTGGGTTTTATCTTCGCTATTCATCACTCCCAGCGGAATGTTGGTCTTGGATTGAATAAAGCTTAAAACTTCCGCTTGACCGAGAGTAGTTAAATTATTTTGTTTAGCCCAAGGGGCAATCTCCAATAATAAGTCCATAGTCTTGTCAGAGCTGATACTGTCAGGAAAATAATATTCGGCACTATGATTGATTTCCATTATCGCTTGATAGGTAAAAAAGAGATGATAATCAGTTTCAATTTGGCTAACTTGGCGTAAAAGCAATTCGGCCAATTCGGCAGAACTCAAAGCTTCAATTTTAATTTTTTCAAACCGAGACAAAAGACCGACTTGATTTTCAATTTGATCATGAAAGTGATCCAGATCAACCAGGCCGATAACTTGCAACTCGGGCGCGGTCAAAAAGGGATCAATTAATAAAGCTAAATTAGAACCTAGGATTTTAGCCGAAGCGAGAAGATTAGGAAAATCATCAATAACTAAAATAATATTGCCCGCTCGAGCGGCATCAGAAAAAATTTTTAAAATTCCTTGTTCAAAAGTATTTTTATCTTTAAACGCCGAAATAAACTTGGCACTTTCTAATAAGACTGGTCGCCGATCACGCAAAGGTCCTAAAGTTTTCCCTAAATAAATAGACCGCGCTAAATGATAAACTAGGTCTAATTTATCGGGACCAGCGGAGCCAATAATTAAAGCATTATCTTCTCGAGATCGAACTAAAATATTTTCTAATTGTTGTAATTCTTTTTGACGAGAATTACTGGCTGACTGGAGGGAAGAAACTATTTCATCTTTTAATAAATCTCGACTCCAGAGATCTAAATTATAAGTCTCGCCATAAACCCAATCTTGGCCAATCCCCGGCCGACGTAAAAGGTTTTCTGGGAGCCACCAACGTCGACTTAATTCTCTAGTCTCTAATTGCAGAATCACCCAATTCACCGCCCCTAAAAAATCAGCTTCTTTGATCCCACTGGCTAATAACCAAGTTTTGAATTCAGGAGAAGACAGCAGAAAATGTTCCATTAAATCGGACATTTTGACCACCGGTCCAATTTTAGGCACCGGCAGAGATAAAACTTGAGTGTAAGGGGTAGCTAAAAAAGTCTGCCAGACTGCCTGGCTCAAACCCAAACGACGAAGAATAGCCCGACCCAATTTGGCTCGGCCGAAAGAAGCCAAGAGGTCGTCATCTTTAAGTTGAAATAAAATCCGACCGACCGAAAAAGTATAGCTATCAATCGCCTGATAACGATTTTGAGCAATTAATTCGAAATAATAACGAGCAGAAAAATAAAGTTCTAATAAATAAACAATTCCGAACAAACTTAAGTTAATAAATAACAAACCCAAAATTTTATTTTTGATTTGAATTAAAAATAACCAAAAACCCGCCACTGGTGACCAATAAGTTGAAACTTGGTAAACAACAAAAATCAACACTAAAATAAAAATAATATACCGCAGTAAATGAAGGAGAAGACGTCTAAATCGTTCAGTAATTAAATCATCCAACAACAAAACTGGATAAAGACAACTCTGTTTAATTTGATTTTTTAATTCAGACATTAGGGTAGAAATAATAAACCTAGACCGACTAAAAAGGCGACTACTACTCCAAAAGGTAGGACCAACCAAGAGAGTAGGACTAGAGGAAGAGAAAGACTAAGAAGAACAAGGACACCTAGACCAACAATAATAATGATCGTTCGAATCAGGAAGCCGACCAGACGCATTAAAATATTGACCACAAAAGCCTCAAACCATTGCCCAGCATTAAAAATATTTCCCTGATAATCTAAATCAAGCCGACGCCAAGGTGAGATCCAAGTTCGAAACATTAAAGAGAGCGAGAAGAAATTAAAACTAAACTGAAAAAAGTTTCGATATAAAACAAGAAGCGATTTTAAGGCCTGACCGTAATGCCAAATAAAATAATTAAAAATGATGATTGCAACGCGCATAAAGTAATAATATTATAACAGATTTTTAGTAGGAGTGTCTTTAAATTTATAAAAAACTTTAGAACTAAAGCGTAAATCTAAATAATCCAAGTGCGCCCCGGCTTGAAAAGCTTCTTTAAAACTGACCGCCGAAAAAACGGCTTTCAGATTAGCTAAAACCAAATCCGGATTGACCTGGCTATTGACCAGTAATCGCCACTCTTGTTGATCTTGAGTAAAAATTAAAGCCAGATCTCCAGCTGACCCCATTTCAATTCGTTTAAGAGTGCTTGGACTTAAAGTTTGAATTAAATCTGTCGCTTGAAGTGAAAAATTTAAAAAAGGTACTAAATCTAATTCCGGTAGAGGTTGAGAAAATAAAGCTATGGTTCCAGTGGCCTGATAAAATTCTGGGAAAATACCGACGGAAAAAAGCGGGGCGGTCGAAAAAGCTACTCCCTTTTGGTCAAGGAAAAAACATTGTTTCAAGTCTTCGTGGCCATAGCACCATAAAGCCAGTGGTTTACGTTCTAAAATAGTGACAGTTAAGGTCTGTCCCATTAAAGACATTCCTACTTCTCCGGCTCGAGGAGAAACCTGATGGATAGTCTCTGATAATAAAGTCCGCGGATAAAACAATAGACTACGACGAGGAATCAAATTTGAATTATCAGTAAATAAAATCTTATTCAGCGCCTTAGAAATATTCTCTTGTTCATAAGGTGAAGCGCCAGAAATTTTTATTTGTTCAATTAAAAATTTAGGTGAACGAAGTAAAAAAATTAACTCGATTGTCACAATTAAAATAAAAATAATAATCAAAACAATGCTCACCGACAAACGTCGATGGGCGCGTTTTTTTCCAGTCGCTAATAAATCTTTTTTAGACGAGGTCATAAAGATAGTCCTCGAAACAAATCCAAGCTAACGAATTATTTCTTGTCCGCCCAGATAAGGACGTAAAACTTCTGGAATAATAACCGAACCGTCAGCCTGTTGATAATTTTCTAATAATGAGACTAAAATACGTGGTGAAGCCACAGCGGTTCCATTTAGAGAATGAACCAAATGAGTTTTTCCTTCGAGATCTTTATATTTTAAATTTAAACGGCGAGCTTGAAAATCATGAAAATAAGAGATGGAATGAGTTTCGCGATATTTATTTTCACTTGGCACCCAAGCTTCAATGTCATATTTTTTAACTTGACCCAAACCAAGATCACCACTGCAATTGACGACCACTCGATAAGGTAATTTCAAACCTTGCATCAATTTTTCAGCATTAGCTAATAAAGCTTCATGCCAACGAACACTTTCTTCATGATTAGCTTCACATAACACAACTTGTTCAACTTTATAAAATTCATGAAGACGAATCAGACCCCGAGTATCTTTACCGTGAGAGCCAGCCTCCCGTCTAAAGCAAGGTGACCAAGAAACAAATTTCAGAGGTAGATGATCAATCGGCACAATTTCATCCATATGATAACCCATCATCGCTACTTCAGCGGTTCCAGCTAAATAATCTCCATCTTGAGTTTTATATAAATCTTCTTCACCTTGAGGTAAATAAGCAGTACCATAAAAAGAGTCTGGTCGAACCAATGACGGTACCATCATCGGAGTAAAAGATTCCTTTTGGAGTAAATCAAAAGCATACTGCCACAGAGCGAAAGATAAACGCAAACCTTCATTTTTTAAAAAATAACCTCGAAAACCAGCGACTTTAGTCCCCCGCTCCAAATCAACCAGATGAAGATTCTGCATCAATTCAATATGACTTTTAGGAATGAAAGGAAATTGGGGTCGTTCACCATTAGTTTTTAATTCGACATTATTAGAATCATCATCACCATCTGGCACAGAAATATCGGGAACATTAGGCACTTGGACCATCAAGGCCTGCCAATTTTTAATAATCTCTTTTAATTCAGTTTCCTGATTTTGCAATTCTTCTTTCAGAGATTTCATTGCCAAAATATTCTCTTCTCGTTTAGAAGTATCCTGAGCAATTTCAGTGGAAATTTTATTTTGATGAGCTCGCTTAGTTTCGACTTCAATTAAAAGTTTGACCCGCTTTTCATCTACAGCCAGTAAGTCTTCAACTTTAAATTTGAGACGTTTTTTTCGAGCCGCTTCTGCAATTAACTCTTTGTTCTCTCGAATAAATTTAATGTCTAACATTAAATTATCATAACAGGACTACTAAAAATTGCCAAACAAAAAAGCCCCGTCGTGTAAAGATTGGGCTTTTGCGTCATAAGGGTTTGGCGCAATACACGACGGGGGTATAACCCTCTCTG
>Ga0210057_1010318_pt1 | contig 10606 bp, 8 predicted proteins | sample CryGeyCG2114_010_2_FD_183968 | JGI IMG/M metagenome (GOLD analysis project Ga0210057, IMG submission 183968) | Groundwater microbial communities from aquifer - Crystal Geyser CG10_big_fil_rev_8/21/14_0.10 (SPAdes) (version 2) | ecosystem: Environmental > Aquatic > Deep subsurface > Groundwater ...
GCATTCAGTATCTGTTGGACGTATGGAGTAGTGTTGATGTCCCTAACAAAAGAATGGTCATACTCGGGAAATTCATGGGGTGGCCACGAGAAGTCCTTGCTAGGTACCAGAGGCAGATGGATGCAGATCCAACAATCACCATCGCAGGGTTTTCGAGTATACCCGAGAAGTATTTTAAAGAAGCCGACATTGTTGTGTTTCCGACTTTTACCGAAGGGTTCAGTCGCTCAATTGCTGAGGCAATGGCGTCAGGAGTCCCAGTGATAACAACCCCCGCAGGTCAGGGGTTGTTGGAAGATGGTCAGACAGGATTTATTGTTCCAGAACGTGATAGTCGAGCAATTAAAGAAAAGATAGAGTACCTCTACTCTCATAGAGAGGAGCGTATTGCTATGGGTGTTGCAGCACGCGAGACCATGCTGCACAAACGATCCTTTGGAGAAGCTATCTGGGACGTCTGCAAGGAGTTACAAGACTCAAATACAAAATAAATATGGAACCCACGTTTGTTATACGCGATGACGACCTTAACTACTTCAGTACTCCTGAAGATATTCAGCGTTGGTACAAGGATGTGCTTGCTCAGAACATACCAGTTGGGTTTTCCACCATACCGTTTGTGAAGCCGATTAGTGACGTCTACACCGCTGGATACAATGACGAAAACAAAGAGTATACAATAGCGGAAAACAAAGAACTCATTGAGTATGTAAAAAGCAATCCTCTCATCGAAATACTCCAGCATGGCTGTACCCACGAAACCAAAGATGGAGTATTCGAGTACATGACCGATGGCGGATTATATGAAAAAACAAAGCGAGGTAAGGCAGAACTAGAGCGTGCGTTCAATAGAGATATTAAAGTGTTCGTCGCTCCGCACGATAGTATTAACGTACACGGCGTGCTCGCGGTTGAAAAGAGTGGTATGGATATTATTCGAGGCCGTGGCTCGAAAACATTTATGTGGCGTGCACAATACATTCCTGCCATATTGAAGATGATTCTTCATAAGGTTCTTCATCCAAGAAAACTCACCATGCCTGCGTATCCGTATGTACTTGACCTGGGTAAGCACAAGGAGGCGTATTCGTATCGCTTGGAAGCGGCAAAGAGAGACTTTCTGCGTACCTCACTCGAGTACGTCCAAAAGAAAGGGGGATGTTTTATTTTAGTTAACCACGTACACTTTTGCAATGAGGAGCGTCGCGAACTTATGCTCGAGACAATTGCGTACGCGCGAGAGCTTGGATTCAAGTTCGTATACCCACGCGATCTTTTCACGTAGTATGGGCAGGTTTCTCAAAGACCACGTCCCATGGTGGGTAAAGTTTTCGTTCAAAATTGCCACAGGTGCTTTGGGGTTAGGGCCATTGTTGCACAAAGCAGGTGTGTACAGTCATGGGACAAAGAGCGTGGAGCGTGATTTTAATGTATTTTCTAAGCATTTCGATGCCGTGCGCTCACTGTTGCCCGAAAAAGATTTTGCGGTGCTTGAAATTGGCCCGGGGTATTCGGCTGCTTCGGCTGTGTTTGCAACTTACTACGGTGCGACCCATACGTACTTTGTTGACCAGGGAATGTACATACGTAAAGAGAGCGAACGTGAGGCGAAGCAGTTTCTCAAACAAAAATTCGATCGTGCGCCCGAAAGCGTGGAGTACACGTGTCTGGATGGGGGAACCGCGTCGCTCAAGGAACTGTCAGACAACAGCGTCGACTATATTTTTTCAAACTCAGTTCTTGAGCACGTACGTAAAGACGAAATGCTCCCCTTGCTGAAAGAGTGCCGACGCATTCTAACGACTGGAGGAGTGTGCTCACACTGGATTGACTTCAAAGATCACCTCGGTGCATCGCTGCACAGTTTACGTTTTAGTGAGAAATTTTGGGAGGGGAATCTGGTGGGTAACGCGGGGTTTTATACGAATCGCTCGCGGCTTTCACAACTGCAAGAGCTTTTTGAGGAAGCGGGATTCAGTTGCAAAATAATTAAGACGGCTGAATTCCCAAAGATGAAGTTACGACGTTCACAATTTAGTACCGAGTTTCGTGATATGAGCGACAAAGACATGGCAACCGCGGGGTGTCACGTTATACTGACGTGCAAGTAAAAACATTGCTATGAGTGAACCTGACATTACGATAACACCGGAAGCCGTACCTTCTTCGACCATGGGCTTCCTTGGTTCAGAAGGGCTTCACGAGTTTATACGCTATTTTGCGGCATCCGCGGCTGCGCTTGTGGTAGATGTGGTGGTGCTGTGGTTTCTTACGAGTGTTATCGGTCTATCGTATTTATATTCAGGAGCGATTGCGTTTGTGCTCGGACTCACGATGGTATATGTGCTGAGTATTTTCTGGGTTTTTGACAAGCGTGCGCTTGCTGATTGGCGTGCAGAGTTTCTCGTGTTCGCGGTTATAGGGATAGTAGGACTCGGGCTCAATGAGCTCATTCTCTGGGTTTTGACTGGATATTTTGGATGGTTTTATCTTGTCTCCAAGGCCGCGAGTGTACTGGTGGTGTTCTCTTGGAACTTTGGCGCACGTAAACGGTTTCTTTTCCGACATGGATAAGAAGCAAACAGCTCTTATCATAGGTGCTGGACCGGCAGGGCTCACCGCTGCGTTCGAGCTTCTCACGCGCACTGATATTCACCCGGTCGTTGTCGAAGCAGATCCTGAGTACGTCGGAGGTATTTCTCGAACGGTCAATTACAAAGGGAACCGAATCGATATTGGCGGGCATAGGTTTTTTTCAAAATCTGATCGTATTATGCAGTGGTGGGCAGAGATGTTGCCGGTGCAAGTCGCAGAAGGCACAGATATAGATATTACCTACCAACGGACGACGCGTGCGCTCACCGAAGGATTGAAACGCGCAACGGCAGAGGACGGCGAGGACGTTATGTGTGTGCGGCCACGCAAAACGCGCATTCTCTACGACGGTAAGTTCTTCGCGTACCCAGTGGAGCTCTCGCTCGACACGTTGCTCAAACTCGGGCCGGTGAAGGTGCTCAAAATTGGCTTTACATATTTGTACGCAACATTCTTTCCAATGCGACCTGAAAAGACGCTTGAAGACTTTTTTCTCAACCGCTTCGGCCGCGAACTCTACGAAACGTTCTTCAAATCCTACACGGAAAAAGTGTGGGGAACGTCATGCGAGCAACTTAGTGCCGAGTGGGGTGCGCAACGAATCAAAGGACTCTCAATTTCAAAAGCGATTTTGCACGCGGTCAAAAAAATCGCACGCGTTGGTCCGCTGAGCGGGAAGGGGGTTGAGACGTCGCTGATTGAGCAGTTTCTGTATCCAACCTATGGGCCGGGGCATATGTGGGAAAAAGTAACTGAGCGTGTGCGCGAACTTGGTGGAGAAGTGCGCATGGGGACGAAGGTTGTCGGGCTCAATGTGGCGGGCCCAAACATTACTTCTGCGATGCTCAAACATGCCGGAGAACAAGAAGAAATTCAGGCCGACTACGTCTTCTCAACCACCGATGTACGCGCGCTTGTGAACATGCTTCCGAGTGCGCCAGAGAACGTGCGGCGTGTTTCAAACGCCCTCGAGTATCGAGATTTTCTCACGGTGGGGCTGCTGCTCAAGACACAACCACGCGAGAAAATGGGAAGCCTCTCAGCGACACCTGGATGTACGTGCACGAGCCGGGTGTGCACGTCGGCCGCGTGCAATTTTTTCACAACTGGCACCCAAAACTTGTTGCAAACCCCGAGCATGGTTGGGTTGGCCTTGAATATTTTGTAGACGAGGGTGACGAGCTATGGAGTATGGATGACAAAGCTCTTAAGAAACTTGCGGCAGACGAACTCGAGCGGATTGGCTTACGTCAAGGAATAGAGGTAGTGGATGCGGTTGTGATCCGACAACCGAAAGCATACCCGGGATACTTTGGAGCATATGAAGAATTCCCCAAGGTGCGCAAGTTTTTAGATACCATCGAGAATCTTTATCCCGTAGGTCGCAACGGTATGCATCGCTACAACAATCAAGACCACTCGATGCTTGCTGCTATGACGGCCGTCGATAACCTTGCCGAAGGGCGTAACGACAAGGAAAACATTTGGGCCATTAATACCGAAGAGGAGTATCACGAAAAAAAGTAGAGATATGAAGCGGTTATCGGTACACATCAGAGCGCGGAATGTTTTTATAGTTGCAGCGTTTGTGTACTGCGTGCTTTTTTCAGTGCTTGCAAGTGTACACGGGACCGAGTTTATGATTCGCTCGGACTCTCCGGGGTACTTGCAACTTGCACAGAATATTAGTGAGCACCAGGTGTTTTCGCAGTCTCTCCAAGAGCCTCTAGAGCCTGATGCATTTCGCACACCCCTCTATCCGCTGTTTCTTTCACTCATTTTTCTTGTCGCGCCCGGGCCGTGGTTTGTCGGAATCATCCAAGCACTACTGGCTGCACTAACGGTGAGCTACACATACAAAATTGGAGAACAACTTAGCGGGAAAGTAGCTGGGACTCTCGCGGCGCTTGTGTTCGGATTTGATTTCTTCCATCTCGTGGAGTTTCAAACGGTTTCTACCAACGCGTTGTTTGTGCCTTTCTTGGTGATAGCAACGTACTACCTGTGTCGCTATGTAAAGACGCGGTGCACGCGACTACTTTTAGTCTCAGCGGTGATGTTTGGGCTCGCCACACTTACGCGCCCTGTCGGCATGTACTTACTGCTCGGCTTGCCACTTGTATTACTGGGCATTGAGGTGATTCAGTATAGGAAAGTACGTGTGCTTGTGCTGAAACATGCACTGGTGTTTGCGTCAGTATTCTTCATTGTTCTCTCGCCGTGGTTGGTGCGCAACAGCGTTGTCTTTGACGAATTCTCGCTCACCAGTATTCCGCCATATAATCTTTACTTTTGGAACCTTGCCTCACTACACGCCGACTACTTTGGGGTCGCGTACCAAGATGTCCAGGAAGTGCTCAATGCAGACATCCAGGAGAAGTTTCCTGGCCTGCAACAGCATGACATTCGGAACTTTACACTAAGCGAGTACTACAAGGACGAATCTCTACGAATCATTAGAGAACACCCAGCTGCCTACGCTCGAGAACATATGGTCGGTACGGTCTACTTTTTCCTTTCAAACTACTACCGAAAAGCCGTGTACATCGCACTCGGCACGAATGAGAGCGACATCCCGGTATATAACCCGGTCGGCATGCTTAAGAGCGGTGATTTTGGATCGTTATTTGCGTTGGCGATCAGTAAGAGTGGGGTGCCGATAATGGCGGCGTTTGTCGGATTTGGAATTTCTACGGTGCTCGTGTTCTTTATGATCGCGAATGTTTTCTTTTTGCGTAGATCACAAATATGGGAGTATGAGTTGGTATTGTACGCGCTTATTACGTACATGGCGCTCATCACTGGCCCACTGGGCTCTGGTTCGTATCGGTACCAGGTGCTCCCGCTCATAATTATTCTCGCCGTTGTAGGCTTTGCGCGAATGTGGGGAAAATTTGTGGCGGATCATCGACGTGTTTAAACAAATATTGTTGGTATAATCCTGGCTATGCAAATTGAAAAAATACTCAGGGGCATAGTTGTGGTAGGCGTGTTTGCGTTACCACTCGTAGTGCTTATCGTGTCGAGTTCGATGTACTTTCCCTACATAACAGGTAAGAATTTCACTTTTCGGATACTCGTAGAAGTATTTTTTAGTGCATGGCTCGCGCTTGCAATTATAAATGCGCAGTATCGTCCGCGTTGGACCACGCTTCTGCTTTCAGTAACTGTTTTGATGGGGATCCTCGCCGTTGCAAATATATTTGGTGAAAATCCAAGTCGAAGTTTCTGGAGTAACTTTGAACGAATGGAGGGGTTCATTACATACCTGCACTTGTTTGCCTATGTGTTAGCAGCGGGCACTGTTTTAACTACTGAGCGAATATGGTTATGGTTGTGGCGCACATCACTTGGAGTAAGTGTCGTCATTTCTCTCCACACTCTGTCGCAGTTTGTCTCATCCGGCGGTGACTTCCGTCTTGCTTCAACACTCGGGAACCCGATCTACTTGGCTGTATATGCCATGTTCCACATTTTTATAGCGTTAGTACTAGCAACACGTCGTGATATTCGAAAGGGTGAGCAGCTGACCTATCTGGTAGTGCTTACACTTCTTGTCATCACACTCTTTTTTACCGCAACACGCGGCGCAACACTTGGCCTTGTAGGAGGCTTATTTATTGCAGCTACCGGTATTGCTCTGACACTTCGAGGTAGTAAGACATTGCGACTCAGTGCATTGGGAGTAGGGGTACTTATACTCATTCTTGCTGGAGGTATGTGGTTTGCGCGAGACTCCACATTTATCCAAGAAAATCGTACGCTTAATCGACTCACCAATATTTCGCTTGAAGAGAGCAACATTTCTGCTCGTGCAATTGTGTGGGGAATGGCATGGGAGGGAATCAAGGAGCGCCCCATACTTGGGTGGGGGCAGGGCAACTTCATTGCAGCATTTTCAAAATACTACGACTCGCGCATGTACCAGCATGAAGAGTGGTACGACCGAACGCATAATGTGCTCATTGACTGGCTAATCGCAACTGGGGTTCTTGGATTTCTTGCATATATTTCGATTTTCCTTGCACTTATTTGGGCGGTGTATAAAGCAGTTAGTTTTACTCTTGTGCAGAAGTGGCTCGTCGTGGGATTGTTGGCGGCCTATGGGTTTCAAAACTTGACGGTATTCGACAATATTGTGAGCATCATGTTGTTCATGACACTTGTTGCCTGGGTGTACGCGATGTCTCGTATTGAGCGACATGAGGATGTTGGAAGCGCACACACCTGGGAGCTTCCTCAAAAATTATATATTCCAGCTGCAGTAGGGGCAGTAGTACTTGCCGTGAGTCTGGTTTGGATACTCAACCTGTCGCAGATGCATACAGCGGCGACACTACTGGATGCTCTGAGATACGCAAATACCGCAATCGCTTTAGGTCAGAATGACCGTGAGGAAGAAGCGGTTGCCTATGCTCAGGAAAGTTTGGGTATGTTTGAAGAAATAGACGGCACGACGACTCTTGGTGCGCAGGAGGCAGCCGAGCAGTGGGCATTAACGTCTGGGAAACTCTTTACTGTAGCGTGGTTATCTGATGAAGAAAAAACACAATGGTATACAGAATCTCTCACTGCGCTTGAGCGACGACAGGAACGTGCACCGCGAAATGCCCGGGTTGCTGCGTTTATCGGAGCGCTACATCAAGCTGCCGGAAACACGCAGGCAGCACGAGAAAAGTACGAATACACACTTTCACTGACACCTCGGAAACAAAGTATCCTCACACAACTCATTCTTTTGGAGGCAAACGCTGGAGACATTGAGTTGGCGCGTACACACGCACAAGAAATGTTTCAATCTGAGACGTCAAACGATGCAGCAAGGATGCTGTACGTAGCCTTGCTTATTCGTACAGGTGCTGTCGAGCAAGCATTTGAGCTCTTAAAAGAAGCCCCACAAGTCGCACTGGATACGAATGTGTTGGGCGAGCTTATTCGCAATGGGTTGCACAATCGTGCGCGCGAGGCGTGGGAGCTCGGATTGCTGCGTGAAAATAACCTAGAAGATCTAAATGCCGTTTTTGTACTTGCACGGACATATGCGAGTCGTGGCGATACGCAGCGTGCTGCGCAAGAAGTGCGCTATATTGCAGAGACGTACCCGCAATTGCAAGAGTTTACGAATGCAGCACTTCAGGAAATCCAACAAGCACAACAGTAGGGGGGTTAGAAGCGAAGTACTTGATTTCTTTCCTTTATATATGCTAGAATCTCTCGCGAGTGTCACATCTATGAGTTGTGTGTGGCTTACGAAAATCTTCGACAAAACCCCCGTAAGGGGGTTTTGTCGTGGTTTTTGACCAGGTGTTGCCGTGGTATACTGCCACTTAAGTCGCAGGTACCGTGGAGGGCGGCGGCACTCATAAAGATTTTCGTTTTGGAGTTCGCACCCGTCCTCCACCGTGTCTGTGACTGAGAAATCCTCGGCCTGGTGCCGGGTTTCTTTTTAAGTATATGTTTGAAGGAATTAAGAAACTACTAGGAGACGAAAATGCAGCAGCTTTGAAAAAAGCGGCTCCTATTGCCGTGCGCGTAAATGCACTTGAAGGCGATTATGAGAAACTCTCAGACGAGCAACTTCGAGATAAAACAGCTGAATTTAAGATTCGTATAGAAAAAGGTGAGCCACTTGACGATCTGATGCCCGAGGCGTTTGCAGCGGTACGCGAAGCATCTAAACGTACGCTTGGACAACGGCACTACGACGTACAACTTATTGGAGGAGCGGTACTTCACAATGGTGACATTGCAGAAATGCGCACTGGTGAGGGTAAAACACTTGTGGCTACGCTTCCAACATACCTCAATGCACTATCCGGAAAGGGGGCTCACGTGGTGACCGTTAACGACTACTTGTCGAGACGAGACGCCGTTTGGATGGGTCAGATTTATGCATTCCTTGGGATGAGTGTCGCTGTTGTGAACCACGAGGTCTCATACTTGTACGACCCAAACCATCCAGAGGTAGATGAGGAGCGTGACACGAAGGGATCCTTTGAAGTAGTCGACGATTTTCTAAAAGTATGTACGCGGCAAGAGGCGTATGCGGCAGATATTACGTACGGAACTAATAACGAATTTGGTTTCGATTATCTGCGAGATAACATTTCATATAAACCAGAAGAGCTACGCCAACGCACAAGGGATCAGGGAGGGTTCCATTTTGCGATTGTTGATGAGATCGATTCAATCTTGATCGATGAAGCGCGGACCCCGCTAATCATATCCGCACCTGCAGCGGATGCTGAGAAGTTGTATTCACAATTTGCCCAAATAGCTCGCGGTCTTGTGCGCGATACTGACTTTACAGTTGATGAAAAGCAAAAAGCGATACAGCTTACGGACGAAGGTATCGAAAAAGCCGAGAGGATACTTGGCATAGAAAATATTTACACTGACCGCGGGATAAAGTATGTGCATCATCTTGAAACAGCGGTACGAGCCAAGGCGTTGTTTGAACATGACCGCGATTATGTGGTGCGCGACGGTGAGATCATTATTGTGGATGAGTTTACTGGACGTATGCAGCCGGGGCGACGATGGAGTGAAGGTCTACACCAAGCAGTAGAGGCAAAAGAGGGTGTTGAAATCCAACAGGAGTCGCGCACATTTGCTTCCATTACTTACCAAAACTATTTTCGCAATTACAAAAAGCTCTCCGGAATGACCGGCACCGCTGTTACAAGCTCTGAAGAATTTTACAAGGTGTATGGACTCAATACGGTTGCCGTTCCCACAAACAAAGAGATTCATCGTACTGACCATGATGACCTCATCTTTCAGACTGAGCAGGGTAAGTTTAAGGCTGTTGCGCGTAAGGTGCGCGAACTTAATGAGAGAGGCCAGCCAGTACTCATTGGTACCGTTTCGGTTGAGAAGAACGAATTACTGGGGGCATTTCTAACTAAGGAGGGAATCAAGCACGAAATACTTAACGCCAAAAATCACGAACGCGAAGGAAGTATCATAGCCGATGCTGGCCGCAAAGGCGCCGTTACGGTCTCTACAAACATGGCTGGGCGAGGTGTTGACATTAAGCTTGGTGGAGAAAGCGCGAGTGAGCAGGAACAAGAAGAAATTCGAAAACTTGGAGGACTCTTTGTTTTGGGTACGGAACGACACGAGGCACGTCGTATTGATAACCAGCTCCGTGGGCGTTCGGGGCGTCAGGGAGATCCTGGTGAGACTCAATTCTTCGTCTCGCTTGAAGACACACTTATGCGTGTATTTGCAAGCGACACCATCAAAGGAATGATGGGACGCTTTGGCATAGCAGAGGACGAGCCAATTCAAAACAAGATGATTACCCGTTCACTCGAGACCGCTCAAAAGAAAATAGAAGGTTTCCATTTTGATTCTCGAAAACAGGTACTTGCATACGATGATGTGCTCAGTCTCCAGCGCAATACATTTTATGACCGACGCAACAATATTTTACTTGGTGACAATGACGCGCTTGAGGTAGAGATCGTAAGTCTCGCAGCTGGTGATGAGGTAATGACTAAAACCATCTCAGACAAGAAGGCCGAGATAGGGGAGGATGAATTCTATCGCGCACTGCGTCGTGTGCTACTTCAGACACTCGACATGCTTTGGGTGGAACATCTCGAAACGATGGACTATTTACGCAGTAGTGTAAATTTGCGCGCCTACGGACAACGTGACCCACTTATCGAGTATAAGAAAGAAGGGCTGCGATTATTTAATGATCTAGAAGACTCATACGCAGAAAACGTACTACGGCTTTTGCCACAACTTGCGGGTGGTATGTTCGCACGCCGCGAGACCCCAGAAATGAGGGAAGTGCATGAAAGTGCTCAATCGATTGGGAGGCGCGATGGAAACGCTAAGGCTCATGCAGCAAAACGAGCTGAGCAAAACCAAATTGGGCGTAACGATCCATGCCCATGCGGTTCAGGGCTTAAGTACAAGAAGTGTGGTCTCGTAAATTCGGCAGAGCACCAAAAACGAATTCAGGGTCGTACATAAAGTGAATTTCGTAGTCGATCTT
>Ga0210057_1010319_pt1 | contig 10606 bp, 10 predicted proteins | sample CryGeyCG2114_010_2_FD_183968 | JGI IMG/M metagenome (GOLD analysis project Ga0210057, IMG submission 183968) | Groundwater microbial communities from aquifer - Crystal Geyser CG10_big_fil_rev_8/21/14_0.10 (SPAdes) (version 2) | ecosystem: Environmental > Aquatic > Deep subsurface > Groundwater ...
CCGGTTGTCCCAAAAGGGCATCGCCGGGTAGCTATATTCCTACGGGATAAGCACTGAAAGCATCTCAAGTGCGAAGCCTTCTCCAAGATGAGAAATCCCTATTAGTCTGCAGGAAGATTACCTGCTTGATAGGCTCTAAGTGTAAGTGCAGCAATGCATTTAGCTGAGGAGTACTAACTGACGATCTCCCATCTCTCTTGTTTGTCAAATAACAAGTGACATACTAAATCAGTGAAATATGATTTAGAGATGGTGACCTACGTTTGAATAACGACAAAAAAACCACGTTTCGGCGTGGTTTTTTTGTGGGGTATAATGATGTACATGAATACCATTCTTAAACGACTAATTATGTTTCTTATTGTGGTAACAATCTTTACAGGATTATTGTTAAATTATATATATCGAAGCTCAAAAGCAGATCGCATAACTACAAATGAAGAGTATCTTGAACAATTAAAGAATGCATCTGCGGGTAAGAATTTACCGGGGAATGTTAATCCAACTCTAGCAATTCAAAAAGAGAGGGGACCAATTGAGACCATATTTGAATCCTTTTTTAGTTTTTTTGACCAACAGTAAATCATTATTAGGCAACTGATTTAACTATAATTTTGCGTATGAAAATTCTTTCGATTGATCCGGGATTTGAAAAAGTTGGCTGGGCCATTTTTGATAAAACAGGAACGACTAACTCAGATTTTACTTTCATAAGATCAGATCTTATTAAAACTTCTAAAACTAGATTACATGAATTGAGGTTGAAAATAATTTATGACATGCTCAACAAAATCATTAAAAAACATTCCATTGAACATCTTGTTATTGAAAAACTTTTCTTTTTTAAAAATAAAAAAACAGTTCTTGAGGTATCTCAAGCAGTTGGAGTAATAGAACTTGCTGCATCAAACAATGCTATTCCAATAACTCGATTGACACCCCTTGAGATTAAACAAATCATCACGGGATATGGTACCGCAGATAAAAAGTCGGTACAAAAAATGATTCGTCTTGAATTAGGAGATCAAATTGTATTCAAAGATGATGATGAATCTGATGCAATCGCGTGTGGTCTGGCGTATATTTATACTCAAAGGTAGATGACTTAATAAAATCAACATTTTTATGGACTCAAAGACTTCAGAAATAACTCAATACCCCGACGCTCAACCACCAAACAAACTGCATGCACTCAGAACGGCATTCGATCAATGGTGCATTGATACGTCAAACGTGACGGAACCTAAGTCTCCATCTGACATATTTGCAGTATTTCAATATAATGTTGTTGATGAAGTTAGTAAAAATCTACCTACTGATTTTAAAAGATTTCCAACAAATTGCGGGACATTAATTCTTCAGAAGGGATTTCTAGACTTCATTCAAACAATACCTGATCTTCCAATGCCAACAGAGGTTCAAAGTGATCTGCAACCACCTAAAATTGAGGTATGGAAAAAACTCTGCGATGAATTGACAGAAATTGGTGCTGAGAAATTATTGGCAGATTATCTTGACGGGATCAGTAGTCAACGAGATACTCATAATCACTTGTTGTTGAGGGCTTTTTCATCACTTGATACTGACGCTCAGGATGATATCCTTGCCCTTATACCTACTCTTAAATTCGGTGGATCATTAACACATCTCGTTGGAGCTGTCTCACCGTTTGATTCAGGATCTGAAGAGACTTGGAGGAAGCATGGAATTACTTCCGAGGACGTTGGGAGAATATCTGACTGGGCTAAAATTACTAGTTCAGGAGTAGTGCTTTCTTCAGCTGACTTTCAATCAGGTCAAAAATCTCACGATTATATTACATATGCAATGATCAAAGCAGCAAATATGGGCATCTCACTGCATGATCAAATGGTCAAGAATACCTGTTTACACGAAGGAAGAGGACATGGTTTTATTGATGCTATTTTAGATCACTACTTAGGAAACTCTGACAGATATTCAACTGAAGGATTTGCTGGGGGGCTTGGACAAGATAATCGCATTGAACAACCAGTCTCACAACAAGAATTACAAGATTTTCTTTCAGACAAACTACCCAGAGATGAAGACAGAATGTATGACATTGGCTATCGAATCATGCCGGTATTTTTGACAAAACTTCACTCTGCAGTGATGAAAGCAAGAGGAGTAAATGATGAAAAAGCTTGGGAAGAAATAATTGCTGCAAGTCTCACTGGAGCACGAAATATATCCTTGATACCCAATCAAACACCGGATGAAAAACATGCAAAGTTTATGCCCGAAATGTTGAGACTAGTCGGATATGAAAAAGATCTTGAAGCGGTCATATTTGAATCAAAAGGAGAAAAGAGTACGCCGCTCCCAACTCGTGTTACTCAATTAGCCCCCAGTTTCGCCAATACAGATGCTGCATAATGTGCTCCTTTACTCATTGCCTTTTTAATATCGTTTGATCCGAGATATTCTGCAATAAATCCGGCCGTATACGCATCACCCGCACCAGTAGTATCGAGAACTTTTGAAACTTTTATCGCTTCTTGATGATACACTTTTGATTTATGATACGCATAGCTTCCCTTTTTGCCATCGGTGATCACCAATAATTGATCTTTTGTGAATGGGATAAATTTATCAATTACATTTTCATTAAAATCAATTGATGAATATGGCATTTTTACTATATCCGCGTACTCATAGCCATTAATGATCAAAGTATCGACGTGTTCAACAAACTGCATGACTTCATGAATTGGTCTTCTACAATCGGTCACATTTAAATTTGCAAATACTTTTTTACCAACAGATTGGGCATATGAAAGTATTTCAATTCGTTCAGAAAGAGATACTTTTGAAAGATTTGCCATGTAAATCGCTTTTGTTTTATCAATCTTCTTATAATCATCGGTACATTTCATTATCGTCTCATGAGGAGTACGATAATTGATGATTGTTTTTTCTCCGTTTGCATTCAGCAAAATGGAGGAAATATTGGTATATTCATCCTCAATATCACAATATTCTTTATGATTAATATGTGCATCATCAAGTTTTTTACAAATGAGGGATTTGAAGGGATTGTCTCCAATTTTTGCAATAAGACCAGACCTCAACCCTGCCTTTGATACGCCAATTGCAACATTGGCACCGCCGCCTCCAAGGCCTTCATAAAAATGATCAACATAATATTTCCCCCCAATAGCAAGTTCAAATCTCCCCTCACCTTCCGTGAGAGAGGTCCCCTTGTAATAAAGATCAATACTGACACTTCCCAAACAGATAAGATCAAGCATAGATTTAGTATAGAATAAAATGGTATCTTTGGCGAGAACATTTCAAAATCCTGAATGATAAAGTACTGTTATGCTACAATAATGTCATGTTGACGGTCATTGCAGGAGAAGATTCTATTACTTCACGATCGAAGATTCAATCACTCAAAAAAACCTTTGTACAAAAAGGGTATTCAATTACCGATACCACTGTTTCCAATCTGGAAGAGATTCTCAAGGACAGCTCGGGTGTGAGGGATTTGTTTGGAAAACAATCGGCATATTTTGTAGAAGGCATATCGAATAAATATAAAGGACGTGAGAAAACATCGTTTAAAGAAACAGTACAAAAAATTGCAAGCGAAAGTGGTATTCATGTCGTTGATTGGGAAAATGGTAAATCGGCGTACGAACTTTCTGGACTGAAGCGTATTGCAACAACTTTTGATGAATACAAGCCAGGAAAAAATGTTTTTCAGCTTCTGGATGTCTGTTATCCTGGGAACTTAAAGATTTTTATTGATACGCTTGCAATTGTATCAAAAACACAAGATATTTCTTTTATTTATGCACTATTATGGAAACACATTCGTAAACTTATTCAAACAAAAAAAAATACACTTGATTCCTCAATTCCCTCATGGCAAGCTCAAAAGCTGACCATTCAAGCAGATCGGTGGGACGAACAATCTCTTCTGAATTTTTATGAAAAGCTCGCAGGAATTGATGTATCTATCAAGACAAATCAAACAACGTTTGATCTCAAAGAATCTATTGAGCTTTTGGTATGTTATTATTTGAAATAGGATAACGAAACATTCATTATCATTTAATACATCTATGACCGACATCGATACTTCAATTTTTAAAACGTATGATATTCGCGGAATATATCCAGATCAACTTAATGAGGACGTCATGGAAGATATCACCCGCGCAATATTTACTTTCATGAATAGAAAACTTAAGAAGACAGATATATCAATCGTGCTTGGACATGACATGAGACTCTCATCTCCCGCGCTCCACAAGATTGCAGCAGAAACACTTCGAAAATGTGGCGCTCGAGTTATTAATATTGGACTTATTGCAACACCAACAATGTATTTTACAGTCAAAAATGATGAGTATGATGCAGGAATACAAATTAGTGCATCTCATAATCCAAAAGAATACAACGGGATAAAGATAGTAATCAGGAATGGTGATTCGATCATCAAAATTGGTAAAAATGCAGGTATGAACAATATCATATCAATAGTTGAGAACAAAGCATTTTCTGATTATATCGAAGGAGGATCAATTACAAAACAAGAGGGTATTCTGAATGAGGAAATTGATCAAGCACTTCTTGCCGTTCCTATTGAAAATGTATCTGGACTCAAGATAGTAGTTGATCCGGCAAATGCGATGGGAATACTTCCCATTACTAATCTTTTTGAACGAATTGACGCAACACTTATCCCCATGAACTTTGAACTTGACGGAACCTTTCCTGTTCACCAAGCAGACCCATTGCAACACAAGACACTTCGTGGACTGCAAGATAAAGTTAAAGAAACACACGCGAATCTGGGTATCGCCATTGATGGCGACGCCGATCGCGCCATGTTTATTGATGAGCGAGGAGAAATAGTTCCGGCAACTCTTATCACCACACTCATTGCCGGTGAAATGCTCAAAGAAAACCCTGGTGCACGTATTCTTGTTGATATCCGCTATATAAAAAACGTTGAAGATATGGTCAAAAAGATGGGGGGAGAAGTCGGATACACCAAAATAGGACATGCATTAATTACTGAACAAGTAAATAATGAAGGCGCACTTTTTGCAGGAGAATCATCGGGGCATTATTATTTCAAGTCAATGGGAGGCTGTGAAAGTACTATTCGAGTCATCTTGTACGTCTTGAACGTCGTTGCCCGAGAAAATAAACCCTTTTCAAAAATACTTGAAGAAATCAGTTCTTCGGTAGAATCAGGAGAATTTAATTTCCTTTTGCCAGAAGCAGTAAGTACTGCAGATATTATCTCAGAGCTCGAACAACGTTACTCCGATGGAGAACTTTCAAAATTAGATGGCATTGCTATATCATATCCTGAGTGGAGATTTAGCGTAAGAACTTCAAATACCGAACCACTCATTCGCCTCAATGTTGAAGGAACTTCAAAAGATCTGGTTATGAAAAAAGCTGGTGAGATCAAGGAAATGTTGATAAAACGGGGAGCAAAACTCCATGAGTAACGACTGCTGACTGCTGGTATAATAAGTGATTACACCGGTATTGTATATTGCGTCAAACTATCATGCCAGAAGAAGATATTCCGAAAAATGTTCCTTCAATCATATCGTTGTCTACAGTCACAAACAATTTACTGGGTGCGTTCCATTCAATAAAACAAAAGCCACAGACCGATGAATTCACAAAACTTTCTGTATCTCAAACTGTTTCTTTTCTTGCTTTGGTGTATGAAAAGGTACGAAATGCAATTGAATATCGAGAAGATCACTTGATTCGGAGGGCGGCAATAGAACGAATACTAAAACGAAGGCTTTCACTCAATTCAGAAGCAAAAGGTGAGGCAGAAAATATTCTTCGAGAGCTCATGTGGGCGCGCTACTTTCCAAATGGATCACTTGGCGCGCTAGACATACAAGAAATTCAACATATTCTTGACCGATATATTGACATACGAAAACAACTTCTTACCGGAAGAATATACAAGACAAAAGCGTTTCTTGCTGAATTTTTACTCCAACTCGTAACCGCTGAGATAGAGGAACACTTAAGTCCTGCAATATCACAACAAGAGGCTGATTTTGGCTATTATATTTTTCAAACACTCAAAGATAAAGTTAAGATTGAAGACGTCCAAACAGAACAAAAAGATACCTATTTGTTTATTGCCATTGAAAAAGCGTATCGAAAGAGCGACCAAGCATATCAGCGGTATCATTTATTTCGCTTATTTTACAAACCACTAGCAAACTACACAAACGATGAAATCAGTTCACTTATCCCAAAATTGTCGGATATTTTTCATAAAATTGACAGCCTGATCAAAAATCCTACAGTCGAAAAATTGGTTCGCTTCACGCGAAAACAACTTCCTCCATTCCTTATCATGTTTTCGTTGTTTCGAGAGAATAAAGAAAAGATTGATGAAATACTAGTGAATAAAAGTATGCTATGGACGTATGTAGAAAAGATTGCCCGTGAAAAATATGCACTCGTCCGTTCTCGACTCAATATCCTTGCGTTTCGAAGTCTAATATATATTTTTATTACAAAGATGTTATTTGCCCTTATTCTTGAGGTTCCGGTATCACAATACCTATACAATGAAGTCAATTATTGGGCAATAGGAATCAATAGCTTAGCACCACCTCTTTTCATGTTGTTAATCATTCTTTCAGTATCAGTACCTGGTGAAGATAATACCAAACGACTGTTTCTTCGAATAGTAGACATAATTGATAAAGACTCTACTTTTGAAAAATCTATCGCTTTTATTACTAAAAAAGTAAAAAATCGTCGACCCGTTTTGGCATTTGGTTTTACATTTTTGTACGTATCAACTTTTATTGTTACATTGTATTTGATTCATCTTGGTCTAAAAATGATGAACTTCAACATTCTGAGTGAAGCTCTCTTTATATTCTTTATCAGTGTGGTTGCATTTTTTGCGTATCGCATCAAACAGCTTGCCAATATGTATCGCTTGACCGAAAAAGGAAGCTTTTTTTCTCCAATATTTGATTTTTTCTTCATGCCCATTCTTTCTATGGGAAAAATATTTAGTGAAGGCGTTTCAAAAATTAACTTCTTTATTGTTATTTTTGATTTTATCATTGAGGCACCATTTAAGCTTATTATCGAAGTGATTGAGGAGTGGATTTCATTTGTCAGACTTAAAAAAGAAGATATTATCTAAACCTATGAACCCGTGGAAAACTCACTCAATCATAGGTCAAGCTCCCATGGATGGAGTGACTGACGCTGCCTTTCGATATATTACCGACCTTCATGGAAAACCTGATGTATTATTCACTGAATTTGTTTCTGTAGAGGGAGTAGGAAATGGGGCAGTGCGATTATTGAACGCGCTCATCACTCACGAAACGAGAACTCCTATTATCGGACAAATATATGGCACTGACCCTCATCACTTTTATACTGCGGCGATCATTGTTGCCGAACTTGGTTTTTCAGGAATTGATATTAATATGGGATGTCCTGATGCATCCATATCAAAACGTGGTGCTGGTGCGGGTCTTATCCGAACACCGAAACGTGCTCAAGAAATAATCAGAGCGGTTCAGAAAGCTTCGCAAGACTGGAATGATGGAATTACGATTGATGCGATCAAAGTTCGTAACTCTATTTACAAATGGGTTAAAGAACACAAACCAGCACAACGTATACGAACACTTCTGCCGGTCTCTGTCAAAACACGTATTGGACTCGATGAAATCAGCACCTCAGAATGGATTCCACACCTTCTTGAAGCACAACCTACCGCAATAACGATCCATGGAAGAACCCTCAAGCAAATGTATTCGGGTCAAGCAAATTGGGAGGAAATTGGAAAAGCTGCTGAAATGGCACAAAATACGAAAACGCTGATTCTAGGAAATGGTGATGTCCACTCACGAAATGATGCACTTTCCAAAATAAATGAATATGGCGTTGATGGCGTATTGATGGGCCGAGCATCATTTGGCAACCCATGGATATTTAACGGAGAAGAGGTGTCAAATAAAATACGTCTTGAAACAGCACTCGAACATTGTAAGGCATTTGAACGACTCACGCCAGACGGTCATTTTTTGAGTTTGAGAAAACATCTTGCTTGGTATTGCAAACATTTTAGAAACTCAGCAAACGTTCGAGATAGACTGATGCGGGTTACCTCTTCAAATGATGTTGAAGATATTCTTGATTCTGTTATTTCTGTTCTTGAATAAGACTGAGAAGTTTCTGCATTTGATCAGGATTATAGATTGAAATCGGTAATATTTCTTTCTTAAATTTTTGAAGGGTTTTTATATGTTGCTTCAGCCTTGTATCATCTATAAGATCAGTTTTTGTGAGTAAAATTACCTGTTCCTTTTGCGCAAGTTCAGGATTATATGCGGCAAGTTCTTTCATAATTGTTTCATAGTCTTGTGAAACATCAGGTGAATCGCAGGCAATACAATGGAGGAGAAACGGAACCTTTTCAATATGCTTTAAAAACTTGAATCCTAACCCTTTTCCTCTTGAAGCACCTTCAATAAGTCCAGGGATATCTGCAATTACTTTTTTTCCGCAAACCCCTAAGTTTGGTTCGAGTGTGGTAAAAGCATACATTGCCGTTTTGACATGCGCATTGGTCAGTTCATTGAGAAGGGTACTTTTACCAGCACTAGGAATACCGATCAAACCATAATCAGCTATAAGTTTTAAAACAAGACGATACTTTATCTTCTTAGTTTTGATTCCTGATTCGTATTCACGAGGAACTTGATTTGTTGAACTTGAAAAAGATGCATTCCCCAGACCACCCTTGCCTCCTTCGGCAACTAAATGCAGCGTTGAAGTATCTAATACTTCTATAGCGGCCCCCGTTTTCGTATTTTCAACCTGAGTTCCTATCGGTACCGGAATTATAAGGTCTTCACTATCTTTTCCTTGGCGATTGAATGTTTCTCCTGGCTCTCCATCTGAGGGTTTTAAGATTCTCTCACCCATATACTGATGTAAGTCTGCCATTTGATCATTTCCTTTTATAAATACATTTCCCCCATCGCCACCCTGCCCACCACACGGACCTTTTTTCATGGGAAAAAATGCTACTGCTCCAGAACCGCCATTTCCACCTTGGACTGTTATGATTACTTCATCGACAAACATAGATGTATTATAGCGCAAAAAGGACGTACGAACGCACTCAAATGATCAAATTTTGTTATAATGATTTCTCATATGGCATTCTTGGTAATTTTCGTTCTTATCTTATTCAATGGACTTCTGTCTATGGCAGAAATTGCCATTATTTCGATAAAAAAATCGCGTTTAAAACAGCTTGTTTCACAAGGTAATGAGCGAGCAAAAATCTTACTGAAACTGGTTGAAAACCCCAATCACTTTTTCTCTACCGTTCAGGTTGGTATTACGTTGATTGGGGTATTAACCGGAGTATTTGGAGGCGCAACACTATCCGAGCCACTTGAAAAAACTTTTATACAACTGGGGATGCCTCAAGTTGCGGCAACGAGTTTTTCGCTTATTCTTGTCGTTGTCATATTAACCTATTTATCACTCGTTATTGGAGAGCTCTTTCCCAAGCGTATTGGTCTTCAATTTTCTGAAAAAATTGCGCTCTGGATCTCGCGCCCCATGAATCAACTATTAATTATTTTTTACCCCATTGTATATATTCTCTCGGCAAGTACTGATTTTATTTTTCGCTTATTCCAGATAGGGCCATTAAAAGATACACAAGTAAGCGAAGAGGAAGTTCGCATGCTGATCAAAGAAGGGGAACGGGTAGGAATATTTGAGACTGCTGAGAAAAATATTGTCGAGCAAGTTCTCAATATTGGCGACGCCAAAGTAAATTCATTGATGCAATCAAGAAATAAAGTAATCTGGCTCAATATCAATGCATCGCCACAAGAAATCAAAGACACAGTTCTCAAGTATCAATTTTCCTATTTTCCCGTGGCAGATGGGACTATTGACAATATTGTTGGCATCCTTCGAACCGACACCTATTTGTGCCAGCTTGTTGATGAAAATACGAACGTACCTTTGAAAAATCTTTTACATGTGCCCCTTCTCATCCCTGAAAATAAGAAGGTACTTGCGGCGCTGGAACTATTTAAACGAAAACGAATTCATCTTGGCGTGATTATTGATGAATATGGCAGCGTGGAGGGAATTATCACGTTAACAGATATTCTTGAGGCAATTGTCGGAGATATTCCGGATATAAATGAGCAGCATGAAGAAATGATCATAAAACGAGAAAATAATTCTTGGCTTGTTGATGGACTTCTTCCAACAGCAGAGTTCAAAGAACGCTTTGCAGTTGAGCATCTTCCACGAGAAAATGGTGCAGAATTCAATACCATTGGAGGCTTTGTAATGAATCGACTCGGTCGAGTGCCAATTTCAGGAGATCATCTGATGCTAAATAGATACAAGATTGAAGTAGTAGATATGGATGGCAATCGAGTCGATAAGCTTATGATCAGCAACAATAATTCAAATCAAGTCACTTGATTGAGTTTGAATACTCCAGATTGATTTTCATATCTCCTTCATCAATGAATTGAGAGGTTTTAAAACGAAACGGTGGCAATCTTCT
>Ga0210057_1010320_pt1 | contig 10606 bp, 9 predicted proteins | sample CryGeyCG2114_010_2_FD_183968 | JGI IMG/M metagenome (GOLD analysis project Ga0210057, IMG submission 183968) | Groundwater microbial communities from aquifer - Crystal Geyser CG10_big_fil_rev_8/21/14_0.10 (SPAdes) (version 2) | ecosystem: Environmental > Aquatic > Deep subsurface > Groundwater ...
TGATGTTGGTTGCGGGGGCCGGACTCGAACCGGCGATCCCGCCTCGGCGGGATTATGGGCCAAGCCTTTTATTTGTTATTATATTTTTCTAAAATTTTTTTCAACCCCTCGCCACCTTTCTGCTTTTTTAAATAATTTTCCCACCGTCTCGCTTCCGTTAAATGATTAAATGTTTTTCTATAAATAATTTTCCAATTTTTATATCTACTTGTCCATTTTGCTAACCCCGCATTGTGTTGACGTAACCTATCATTTTCATTTTCGCTTAAACCAATATAATGACGATTATTTTCGCTTCTAATAACATAAACTGTATATGGTTTGTCAGTATCCATGTTGCGGGGGCCGGACTCGAACCGGCGACCTCCAGGTTATGGGCCTGGCGAGCTGCCAACTGCTCTACCCCGCGATAAATAAATTTGCAATTAACAATTATCAATTACGAATTTTAATTCGTAATTTTAAATTGATTATTGATGTCTGTGCGCCCGGATGGATTCGGACCATCGACCCCTGCCTTATAAGGGCAATGCTCTACCGCTGAGCTACGGGCGCGCATAGCGCGGTTTGCCTGTTTATTGTATTACTTTATTTTATTTTTTTCAATAAAAAAAGCTCCCGTATCGGAGCTATTTTACAAACGCAAATAGCCCCATAATCTATTTGCTTAACCAATTTTTAGTATTAACAGGCGCCAATTTCCCTCATGCTAAAACTTGCGCTTTAGCACAAAGGCGACCATCCCGCAATCCTGCGGGATACTCCTTAGAAAGGAGGTGATCCACCGACAGCTTCCGCTACCGGTGCCTTGTTACGACTTCACCCTTATCATCGGTTTCACCTTCTCCCGCAATACTGCGGGATTCGGGTGCCCCCGACTCTCTTGGTGTGACGGGCGGTGAGTACAAGACCCGAGAACGTATTCAACGCGCCGTGGCTGATGCGCGTTTACTAGCGATTCCGGCTTCATGGAGTCGAGTTGCAGACTCCAATCCGAACTGAGAGAGGTTTTATAGGATTTGCTCCGCCTCGCGGCTTGGCTTCCCATTATACCCCCCATTGTAGCACGTGTGTCGCCCAGGATGTAAGAACCATGCTGATTTGACGTCGTCCCCTCCTTCCTCCCAGCCCCAAACGCGCTTCGCGCTTCAATTATCAATTACGAATTATCAATTACGAATTTTAATTTTTAATTCGTAATTTTTAATTGATAATTTGCGTACGCAGTACGCTTAGGGCTGGGCAGTTTCCTAAGACACATGAAACTTAGGATAGGGGTTGCGCTCGTTTCCCGACTTAACGGTACATCTCACGACACGAGCTGACGACAACCATGCAGCACCTGTCCAGCACCCTCGAAGGCCTTCCCATCTCTGGGACATGCAGCTGGATGTCAAACCCTGGTGAGGTTCCTCGCTTATCGTCGAATTGAACCACATGCTCCACCGCTTGTGCGGGTCCCCGTCTATTCCTTTGAGTTTTAGCCTTGCGGCCGTACTCCCCAGGCGGGATGCTTAACGGGTTTCCTTAGGTAGACAGCACTGGCAGGGTCGATACTGCCAATACTTAGCATCCATAGTTTAGGGCGTGGACTACTGGGGTATCTAATCCCATTCGCTCCCCACGCTTTCGTCGTTCAGCGTTAGAATCCGTTCTAGCAAGCTGCCTTCGCATTTGGTGTTCTTGCTGATATTAATGGATTTAACCCCTACACCAGCAATTCCGCTTGCCTCTCCCGGCCTCAAGTGTAACCGTATCTCCCGCAGCCCCGAAGTTAAGCTTCAGGATTTAACAAAAGACGTGTTACACCACCTACCGACGCTTTACGCCCAATAAATCCGGATAACGCTTGGGGCTCTCGTATTACCGCTGCTGCTGGCACGAGATTAGCAGCCCCTTATTCATGAGGTACCGTCATTTGTTCGTCCCTCATAAAAGCCGTTTACACCCCGAAGGGCTTCTTCCGGCACGCGGCGTCGCTCCCTCACGCTTGCGCGCATTGGGGAATATTCTTGACTGCAGCCTCCCGTAGGAGTCTGGGCAGTGTCTCAGTCCCAGTGAGCCGGGTCATGCTCTCACACCCGGTACTCGTCATAGCCTTGGTAGGCCGTTACCCTGCCAACAAGCTGATGAGACATAGGCCCCTCCTTGAGCCCCGCCTTGCGGCGGGTTTAAGTGAGAATGTCTTAAGACCCCTCACTTTCATTGAGGATTATCCCCGCTTTCGCGGGGTTATACTCATCTCAAGGGTAGGTTACCAATGTGTTACGCTCCCGTTTGCCACGCATTCCGCATTGCTGCGGAACACGTACGACTTGCATGCCTTAGACACGCCGCCAGCGTTCATCCTGAGCCAGGATCAAACTCTCAGTAAAAATTCGAGAACTTGATTAAAGCTCTATGTAATAATTTTTTGTTTTAGATTTTACCCCGTGAAATATTATTTCACAGAGCACACCCCGTGAAAAATTATTATTTCACAGGGTAAATTGGCGCCTTTTAATACTAAAAATAAAATAGTTTGACGTATTGCAATATTCAGTTGTAAGGAGCAGAAAAAAACAGAAATACTCTAATTCCTTAAAGTATTACTGTTTTTCTCCAAAGCACGCTTTTAGTTGTCAAATTTTTATGCTTTTGAAATGGTTAGGTTTAAGTAAGTAAAAAAAGAGCAAAGTTTATGTGTACTGTTATCTTAAGCTATTAGCCAAAAGGTGTCAAGGGGAATGGTAGCCAGTAACGAGTAACGGGTAATTGAGAGTAGTAAAGTTGGTTAGTTTTGGCAAGGATGTTATAATAATATCTATATGGCTGAAGAGCAAATTAAATATAAATTTCCGTCCGGCTTTATTTGGGGCACGGCTACAAGCGCGCATCAAATTGAGGGCGGCAACGAAAATAACTGGACCGAATGGGAGCAGGACGGCCACATCAAAGACGGTTCTGTTTCCGGCCGCGCCGCCAATTCCTACGAACTGCACGCCGAAGACATTAAGTTAGTTAAGGAATTAAACAACAACGCTTATCGTTTTTCCATTGAGTGGAGCCGCATTGAGCCGCAACGAGGGCGCTGGGATAAAGCAGAATTGCGCCATTACCAAAAAATAATTGAAGAATGTCGGCGCCATAACATTGAACCATTCGTCACGCTTTATCATTGGACCCAGCCGCTGTGGTTTGCCGAAATGGGGGGGTGGCTGAATAAACAGTCGCCCCTAATTTTTCGCAATTATGTCGAACAAGTGGTAAAATTTTTAGGGAGCGGCGTTACTTTTTGGTGCACGATCAATGAACCGCTGGTGTACGCTTACAACTCTTATTGGCTGGGCAAATGGCCGCCGCAGGCAAAAAGTTTTTTTAAATTTAACCAAGTGATCAACAATTTAGCCCAAGCGCACCGGCTCGCTTATTTTATTCTCCACGAAAAAAACCGCCGCTGTCAGGTTGGGGCGGCAAAAAACAATCAATTTTTTGAACCCTATTTAGACACTTGGCTCAATCGAACGGCAGTCAATTTTATCCGCCGTTACTGGAACCACTCTTGGCTAAAAAAAATTAAAGACACGTCAGACTATTTAGCCGTTAATTACTATTTCCATAATCTGTTGTACGTGTCGCTGCGGGGGTACGTACTGATGAATGAAAATAAAATAATTTCTGATTTGGGCTGGGAAATATACCCGGAAGGCATCGGCGCCGTGCTGAAAGAATTGCGGGGGTATCAGTTGCCAATTTATGTTTTAGAAAATGGTTTGGCCGACGCGTCGGATGAAAAGCGGGCGGATTTTATCCGCGCGCATCTGCGATCCGTGCGCCAAGCAATTGCCGAAGGCGCGGACGTGCGCGGCTATTTTCATTGGTCGTTAATGGATAATTTTGAATGGGCGGAAGGCTTTGAGCCGAAGTTCGGTTTGTACCAGGTTGATTTCAAAACATTTAAGCGCGCGCCGCGGCCAAGCGCGGCCGTGTACGCGGAGATTGCTAAAAGCAATGGCTTTTAGCCAAATAGCAAATTTCAAATAACAAATAGCAAACAAATTTCAAATTAAAGTCTATGTGGCTTTACATCACAATTGTCGCCTATTTTTTCAATGCCGGCGTTTATGTCGCCGACAAGCATTTTTTATCAAAAAAAATACACTCCTCCGTCGCTTACGCTTTTTATGTCGGCATCTGGAGCATCGGCAACGTTATTTTTTTATGGTGGGCGCCGTTTTTTCCTCCTTGGCCATGGCTCGCGATTGATTTAGCCGCCGGAATATTATTTTTGTGGGCGTTAATTGCTTGGTACAAAGCGCTGCACCAGAGTGACGCAACCAAAGTCGTGCCGATAGTAGGCGCTTTTGTCCCGATATTCAGCTTCATTTTCTCCTACCTTTTCTTCGGGCACGTCTTTAGCGGGCAGGAGTTCCTGGCTTTTATTATTTTATTGGCCGGAGGCATCCTCATCTCCGTGAAGCAGCGGCAGCAGCGCTGGTGGCGATGGCTGCTGGACAGAACGCGCATTTTTTTTGGGTCTACGAGCGCGGAGCTGCATCCCACGCGGCGGTTAATCGTTAACTCTATCGTTTCCGCTTTTGTTTTTGCCGCTTATTACGTTTTAATAAAATATATTTTTTTGCACCAGCCGTTTTTAGGCAGTTATATTTGGACGCGGCTGGGAAGTTTTTTAGGTGCGCTATTTTTAATCGTGCCCCGGCGCAACTGGGATATTATTTTTGAGCCGCAAAGAAAAACAGAGGCGATCAAAAATTTGCCGCTCTTTTTGGGCATTCGCTTGCTGGCGGTTATTGCTTTCATTCTGCTTAACTACGCCATCAGCTTAGGCAATGTCGCGCTGATTAACGCCTTGCAAGGCATCCAGTACGTTTTTTTGATTTTTATCGTGCTGTTTTTGTCCGAGAGTTACCCGGGAATTTTAAAGGAGGAAATGAATAGGGCGGTGTTGGCGCAGAAATTAATCGGGATTATTTTAGTTGGAGTTGGTTTATATTTGTTAGTGTAAAATTATGAAATTATGAAATTAATAATTTATTTTAAGCGTCACAGATTTTTATTCGCTTTTTTGATAGTAGCGGTTGCGATTATTGTTCTGCTGCCTTTAGCGAGCATCCGCCCGATTTACGACCCGGACGAATTATCTTACGGCGTAACTTTTTCGCCGCGTCTCGTGCGCGGCATGGGGCTAAACTGGCAAGCCGCGTTTACCGCCGCCTTGGATGATTTGGGCGCGCGGCAGTTTCGCCTAATGGCTTATTGGGACGAAATTGAATATAAGGCGGGCGTGTTTAATTTTGCCGATTTAGATTGGCAGATCAGCGAAGCGGCCCAAAGGAACGCCAGCGTCATTTTAGCTCTTGGCTACCGCCTGCCTCGCTGGCCGGAGTGCCATTCCCCCGAGTGGGCGAAAGATTTAACCGCTCAAGAGAGGCAGGAAAAAATTTTAAATTATTTAAAGCAAGTAATTGAGCGGTATCAAGACCGAGGCAACATTATCGCTTGGCAGGTGGAAAACGAGCCGTTCCTGCCGCACTTCGGCGACTGCCCAAAATTAGACAAAAAATTTTTAGACCAAGAAATAAAATTAGCGCGCTCGCTTGATCGGCGGCCGATTATCCTTACTGACAGCGGCGAGTTGAGCTTTTGGGTGCTGGCGGCTTCGCGAGCCGACATTTTCGGCACCTCGCTTTACCGCGATACCTATAGTTACCACTTTAATCGCTACATCCATTACCCGCTTACGCCCGGATTTTTTCGCCTGAAAGCGAATCTGACGGAATTTTTAAGCATGCCCAAACCGCGCGACATCGTGGTAATTGAATTGCAAGCCGAACCTTGGGGACCAAAGCCCTACTACCAATTGACAAAAGCGGAAGGCGAGCGCACGATGAATTTAGAGAAATTCAGGGATATTTTGGAGTTTGCCCGCCGTTCGTCTTTCCGCGAATTTTATCTCTGGGGCGTGGAATGGTGGTATTGGGAAAAAGAGGTTAATGGAGATAGCGGGATGTGGAATGAGGCGGCAAAATTATTTTAACATTTTTTTGTTGTTATTCCCGCCTGCCTGCCGCCTGCCTGCCGGTAGGCAGGGTAGGCATGGCTTTCGCGGGAATGACATGTCCAGATATGTCCGAAGAAAAACAAATACAATATTCCATCGGCGTAGACATCGGCGGGACGAAGATGTCCGCGGTTTTATTTGATTTGGTTAAAAAGGAAGTAGCGGCGGACTATAAGCTCGCGACGCCGAAAAATAGTTTGGAAAAATTTTTAGTGATGTTGCATGCCTTAATTGATCCCCTGTTGGAGCGGGCCAAGAAAGGCAATGGCCAAGTCATTACAATCGGCATCGGCGTGCCGGGCATCATCAGCGCGCCTACTAATAAAAACGAACAAGGAGAAGTATTGCACTGTAATAATTTAAAAATTTTAAATGAGGCGCCGATTGGAAAAATATTGCAGGAAAAATATCAATTGCCCGTATGGGTTGATAACGACGCGAACTGCTTTTTGCGCGCCGAACTCGCTTTGGGCGCGGTTAAAAATTCCGCGAGCGCGGTCGGCATCACGCTTGGTACCGGCATCGGCGGCGCGATTAGCATTAACCGCGACATTTTCCAAGGGGTGCACGGCTCGGCCGGCGAGCCGGGAGCAATGGTAGTGGATGTCGTAGACAATACGCCGATGACTTTAGAAGAAATTTATCATAATTTAACGCAAGGCAATCCGCAGGCTAAAGCCGAAGAAGCGTTTCACGGCGACGAGTTAGCGCTCAAAGCGTATCAGGAGTTTGGCCGGTATTTGGGCTTGGCGCTGGCGAGCATCGTTAATTTGGTGGACCCGGAAATTATCGTTATCGGCGGCAGCGCCATGCACTCGGGCGAGCTGTTTTTAGCCGAAGTAAAAAAGAGCTTAAGGGCGAAAATTTTATCGCCGAAATTAAAAAAGATAAAAGTAGTGCCGGCAAAGTTAGAGCAAGCCGGGGCGATTGGAGCGGCGCTGCTCTAACCTCACCCCTAACCCCTCTCCTTATAAAGGAGAGGGTACCCGAAGGGAGGTGAGGTAAAAAAAATACGGCCGAGGGGCCGTTTTTTTAAATTAGCGATATTTTTTAAGCGTCAACACAAACCAAATATTGAATATTAAGACATTAGATATTAATGAAACTTTCAAACTCTCGGCATTTAATATCCCAATATCTAATATCCAATTTAATTAGAGTCAGGGTTGTTTGGGTCAAGCACTCTGCCATATTGATCTGTTTGTATCCCTCCGCCATTTCCTCCCACTGCCCCGATGCCTTTGAAGATAATAAAATTAACTAAGGCGTAAGAGGCAAAGATGATAAATAGTCCTAACGTCGCCCAAACTAAAACATCTTTACCCTGTTTTACTTTTTCATCGTTGCCCCCCGAAGTCATCCAGAGCAGACCGCCGTAAACGAACATTATTAAAGCAAGCGAGCCGACTACTCCGAGCACGCCGTTGATGACGCGGCCGATAATTAATCTTACATCCTTAGCTTCTGCCGTGTTGCCGAGGGGGTTATTGAGGGAGACGGGGTCGCCAGTCTGGGTTGTTTGTGGGCTCGCTCCTTGTTGAGGGTTAGTCTGTGGGTTCGCTCCTTGGTTTTGTGCCAAAATCATTTGATCATTTAAAACACTAAACAAAGTAATCGTGCAGATAATTATAGCTGACAAACGCAGCATCATTTTAAAATGAATTTTCATATTTTTCATTATATGATTATATATTTAAGTATATCATAAATTAAAAAAGAAAAAAGGGAGCAAGTTTGTTTGGCAAACCCTCTCCCTTTCAAAGTATCCAAGACAAAGATAAAAAATAATTATTGAATAGTAACGATTACTGTTCCCGCAATGCGGGAATAAAAACAAAGATCAGTTGGCGCGGAAAATGTGATAGTCCGCGCCTGCCCGGCCGGGATCAAAAAATCATCGGTACAAGCCGGATTGTACCAGAAAGGTACGGCCGAGCGAACTACCAACTTGTCACCCGGCCGAAATGATCGGCCGATATATCCCCGCCAAGGATCGGCAGGGTCCGGCATCTGCCCGGCGATCTGGACTGTAAAATTGTCTTGTTCGCCTCCTCGCCTTTTAGGAGGGCTGATCAGGCGCCGGATTTTTGCCCGGGCGTCTTCGGCCTCCTGAATTTTCCCAACGGCTTTGTTAAGCGCATCGGGTTGTCCAGAGTTCAAAATGTTCTTTACTTCAGTGAGGGTTTGTTTCTCTCCCTCACGTTGATGTAACAAAAGATATGCTTTTGCTTCCAGCGCCGTTGGGTCCAACTCGGCGGCTTTAGCTAAATCTGCCGCTGCGCTGGTCCGCGGCAGGGTGGCAGTTATGAACGGGAACTGTCGCTGAAATTGTAGAACCCCATAATTCCAAGAGAGTAACCCGATACTAAACGCCGCCACTGCGACTACAAACAAGCTGCTAATTTTTCCTCCCCCCATCTGCGCACTCATCTTTTGCACACCGATGATGAAGAGTGATAGGAGGAGGAGGGGAGTAATCGGCCAGCCAAACAGCCAGCTAGCGATAATGGGTGTAATAATAAACCACGCCCAGGTTTTTACAAAGTTAATGATTTTTTGCATCATTGGAATTTACCTCCGGAAGATTGATGCCAGCAAAGCTGGTATAACATTTATTGTTACATCACTTATGAGATCTGATTTTAACAGATCCCAAAAGGTCAGGTTGCCATGAACTCCCCCCGTTGGCGTTCCTTCGGGGGCGGCTACTCTTGGCGCAGGATTGCTGACCGAACCACGCATCCCGCACCAGAGCATTAGTTTTTCAATCCACGGATCGCTGGCACGACCGTGGGTTTGGCGCAAGAACCTATTTAGCCCGTTTTGCAGCCCCTCATAAACCTCTTCTCTTAGCGAGAAGGGGGAGTAGATGAGGGCAAAAATGCTCCATAAAAATGCAAAAATGAAAAAATATTTTTGCCAGTCGCCCGCAGGCGTGATCGCTGGAGCTTGAGGTATAATGTACCCCTTGCTTACCATGCCAGCAATTTCGTTATAAGCTTTTTGCTGAGATGATAATTCTTGACCTTGTGGAGCAGTCGGAATCAATTGATCTCCGAACCCGACATAAAAGCAGATGCTCCACAGAACCGCCATTACTACTAAGAAAGTAATGGCGCGCCCGTTATTTGTGCCGAGCCACCAGCTCGGCGACCACCGTGACGGAATGTATCGGCGCGCATGTGGTCGTCGTAGCCACAAATGCGCTTGGCCCTCAATGCCTGACACGGTGGCTGTAACCTCCACTTCCTCTCCGGCGTTGAGGGTACGGGGATAGCAAAAACAACTTGTCCCCTCGGGATTTGTCCGAGTGGACATTTTTCGGCTTTCCGCAAAAATTTCCACTCTTTTGGCGAGCCCTACCCCGCCCGCCGCCGTTACTCGGACAAAAATGGTAAAATTACCATTATTGTCATGGCGACAGGATAGAGTAATGTCTTGCGGGTCTGGGGGTGCAGCCGGAGTTGGCAGGTTTGCTGATGGCGTTGGAGCTGGTGGGGGAGTTGGCGCAGGTGCCGGAGGAGGTGTCGGTGGATTTGCCGCCGGTGCTGCCGGGGCTTGTGCTGCGTTGCACCAGCCGCAATACGGCTGGGCGGCTAGTATTTTTTTTCCACAAGTTACGCAATTTTTAAATTGCGTTTGTTGTTTCGGATTGTTAGCCATGATCTTAACTCCTTTTTTATTTCAGATTTTTTTTCTAAATTGCCTCGTTCTACTCCTGATGTTTGCCCCTCAACTAATAAGAATAATCTTCAGCCGAAGGCGCCCCAACACTTATAAATAAGTGGTGGGGTAAATCAGGAGTATAGTGAGACAATTTAGTTTTTATGAAGGCGCATAAACCGCAAACCCCCACACCGCTACGGGTGCTGCTGCTTGTTTCCCAAACATTATCTATCCGGCAGTTTTCAAGCCAAAGGCCTGAAAAAAGCTAAATATTAATGCCAAAATTTTGTTTTTGTTTTTATTAATAAAAAAGGGAAAGCACCCGTAATGATGTGGGGGTTAAAAGCAGCTTAATACCTTGTTTGTAACGAACTACATAACAACATAGCATAGCATAAATAAAAAAATATGTCAAGGTTAGACATATTTTTTATTTAAAATTAGCTAATTTATAATTGAGATTATCTAAAACTTATCTTTAATTCCGCATTAAACGCCCGAGCTATTTTATCCAATAATTCAATGGTAAAATTTTGTTTGCCGCTTTCGATACGGGCGACATTGCTTTGGGTAGTACCGATTTTTTTCGCTAATTTCGCTTGGCTCATTTTTTCTTTTTTGCGTAACTGCAATATCTGATAAGAAATTTCTAACTGACGGCCGTATTCATCGTAAAGCCGTTTAAATTCGGGGTCTTTTAGGTGCTCTTTAATAACATCATTAAAATCAGTTGCTTTAAATTGTTTTTTATTCATATAGTTGTGGGTTATTTATCGTATCTTCATAATTTTCTATAGCTTTTTTTATCTCATTTGCGGGAGTTTTTTTTGTCTTTTTCGTAAATCCGTGTAATAGAATAATAGTTTTTTTAATAAAAGT
>Ga0210057_1010321_pt1 | contig 10605 bp, 12 predicted proteins | sample CryGeyCG2114_010_2_FD_183968 | JGI IMG/M metagenome (GOLD analysis project Ga0210057, IMG submission 183968) | Groundwater microbial communities from aquifer - Crystal Geyser CG10_big_fil_rev_8/21/14_0.10 (SPAdes) (version 2) | ecosystem: Environmental > Aquatic > Deep subsurface > Groundwater ...
ATTTGAAACAAAGACAGGAGAATTAATCCATCTTATTATGACAACACCAACAGCATATGCTCATTCTTTAGGTCTTGAAAAGACAAGAGAAAACGACTTGCTGATTCCTTACAGCGCAATAATAGCCATTGGTGACTTTGTTGTTATAAGTGAAGAAGATATAGCTTAAGTTTCTCAATCATAATAAACTTTAAAAACACTTATTAATCATCATAATCATGAGAATCGTTGGTTTTTCATTAACTAAAAGCAGCATAGAAAAAATAAAAGAACTAGAAGGAAAGTTCAAAGTCACTTCTCAAATAGATTTGAAGGATGTTAAGGAAGAAAAAGCAAGCCCTGTGCAAGGTCAAGATGTTGTAAGGTTCGATTTTACATATAATGTAAATTATGAGCCTGATTTTGCAAAAGTAAACTTTAACGGATTCATAACTGCAATTGTTGACAAAAAAGAAACCAAAAATATAATAGATAATTGGAAAAAGAACAAATCAGTTGTTTCAGACGATAAGATGAATATGTTTAATTTAATTTTTCAGAAGTGCAATATCAAGGCTCTTGCCTTGGAAGAAGACCACGGACTGCCTCCACACATAAGGCTTCCAACTCTAAAAGCAGAAGAAGCTAACACTTCCTCAAAAACTTCTTACACTGGTTAAAATTTTCTTAAAGAAAACACCACAGTTGCTGCTTCTAAAATAGCTATAAAGAATTCAATATTATAAATATCATACTATTAATCTGAAAAGAATATATAACAAGCATTATTGAACCAATAAAATAAAGCATTCCAAATTTCCAGTCTATCTTGCTTTTTTTGTCTTTGCTTATTTTAAACATCTCAATAATCCAGCCAATTACAATCAGTACAGCTCCAATTATTCCTACAATCATATTTTCCTCAATACCTTTTTCTGTTCAGTCCAGGTTAATAATTTCAAAGCATCTTTTTTACTAACCCATTTAAATCCAGAATGTTCATTCTTGTCAAGTTTGATTTTAAAATTATTAAATTCAGCAGCATAAACTCTGTTTCTTGCCCCATTCCATAAAATCTTGTCATGCACAAACAGCTTCTGATATACAAAAGAATAAGAATATTTTGTCTTTTTTAATATATAATCGCAAAAAGATTTTCCAGTTTCTTCTTTTATTTCCCTTCTTATTGCATTGTTTTCATTTTCCCTATTTTTCAGGCCGCCTTTCAAAAGCTCCCACCCATTCCAGTGCAGCTTTCTCTTTAATATAAGATATTTCTTCTTATTGTTAATTCTTGCAAAAATAACTACTGCAACTCCTTTTCTTATTTTCATTTTTTGTTCAGTTTGCTTCTTTTTTATATTTTTAACGCCGGGAGAAGGATTCGAACCCCCATGTCCTTGCGGACACCTGTTTTCGAGACAGGCGCTTTGAACCATTCAGCCATCCCGGCAAAATTTACTAAGTTTCTGGAATTTAATTAAATGATTGAATCCAATTTCTTTTAAATAATTTAATCTAGACTCCTTTTTAAGGATATATAAAAGATAATTAGTATTCCAATTCTTATTTTTTCGTTGATATTTATAAATTTTTGATTCTATATTAAATTCTTTTAGTAGTTCATGTATTTTTTCTATTCCTTTTTTATTCACTGATTGAATATGAATAACATTTTTTCCAACATATCCTTCACAATCAAAATATGCCCTCAACCATTCTGGCAACCTGCCTTGCAAAGAATAAGAATTATTTGTTTAAAACACTATCTAAACAATTGTTTAAACAGACAGATAAATTTTAGAATCAAAAGGCATTTTTCCCATAATCATATCAATATGCTTCAAATTTCCAAATTCTAACCTTTTGACATCAATTTTTCCTACATTAGTCAAAGCCAAATTCTCCATAAAATAATCAGGCATTTTATCAAAAGTATTATCTGCTTTAAATCCTGTAATTCTTTCAATCAAGGCATTTCTTTTTTCAATGTAATTTATTATTCCTTCTCTTGAGTATGGGAATTTGCCGTCATAATCTCTACATCTGTGTTCAAGAAACAAACCACGAGGTTCTCCCAATCCTTCATTAAACCACCATTTTAATGCTTCTTTTGCAGAAAGCCAGACTGCCCCAGGATCAAATCCCAATTCATACAATACATTATCTAAATTGCAGCACGCAATTCCTCCATCTTTATCTTCTCTATATTTTCCCCCTTCACCACATTTTCCCCATCTAAAGTGAGAGCAATCACCACAACTTTCGGTTTTAAATTCATCATCATTTAATAAATCTCTTTCAACACCAGTTAATTTCATATATTCAGAAGGCAGATATTTTTCAATTTTTATCAATAAGCTCATGGTTTTTACTGGAAATGCTTGTTTAAAAATAAGTTTATACTGCATAATATCTTTTATTTTATATCTTCCACTTTTCCAAACTTATAAACTTTATCTCCAACAGCAAAGACATCAAAATTATCTATATTTTTCAGATAAGGTGAAAGCAGTTTTCCTTTCAGAACATCAGTTCCTTCAATTATAGGAAGAAAAGAAGGCATTACAACCATTTTCTTATTTTTGTATTTTCCAAGCAAAAAACACTTGTATCTTTCTGTCTTGATTCCTTCTTTTAATGAAATTGCAGGATGTTCATGCCCAATAATCACAATTTTCTTGTCTGTCTTTAATATATTATCTCCATGAACAATACAAATATCATCAGTTTCATACTTATCAACAATCTTTAATCCTCTTTTTCCTGCAATTGGTTTCAATATATTGTCATGATTGCCTTTTATCAAAACAACCTTGGCTTTTTCAAGAAGCAAATCAAGTATTTTCAGTGTTTCACTCCACTCCTGGTTTGAAATCTCTCCAAATTCGTGTTTCAAATCACCATTAACAACTATTGTCTTTGGATTTACTTGTTTTAGCAACCTCTCCAATTCATTAAATATCTCTTTAAACTGAATTCTTGGAACAAGAATGCCTTTTTTGTTCAGGCATTCTTCGTAACCAATGTGCAAGTCAGAAATTATCAAGATTTTCTCTTTTCTTAACCACAAGCTCTTTCCTAAAATTTCAATTCCCTTGATAATTTCCATTTTTTAAAAAGTCCCCAACTATTTTCTCCTCTACTTGCACATTATAATTGTCTTTGTCAAATACAAATACTAAACTTCCTTTTTTATCTTGTTTCATAAGAGCCATAATCTTTTCTATATTCATATTAGAAGGAAATTCTGTAGGTAATTTGTTAACTTTTAATATATCTATTGTTTCTTCTGCTTTTTCTTTATTAACTTTGCCGATATGTTTTCCAAGCCTTAATTCATTAGCCATACCTATTGCTATTGCTTCTCCATGCCTTAAGCCATATAACAGCTCAATTGCATGACCTATTGTGTGCCCAAAATTTAATGTGTGCCTGTATCCTTTATCAAATTCATCTTCCTCAATCACTTCTGCTTTGATTTCACAGCATTTAACCAAGATATTTTCCAAATCCACATCTATTTTTTTAATGCCTTTTTTCAACCTTTCTATTTTTGGTTTGTTGAATATAGCACCATATTTTACTATTTCGGCAATTCCATTTCTAAATTCTTCATCAGGAAGCGAATTCAGAAATATTGGATCTATTAAAACCTGTTTTGGCTGATAAAAAGTCCCGGCATAATTCTTTAATTCTCCAACATTAACTCCATTTTTCCCGCCAATGCTGCTATCAACCATGCCAATTAAAGAAGTAGGAACATAAATTAAGTCAATTCCTCTTTTATAAGTGGAAGCAACAAATCCTGCTAAATCCCCTACAACTCCCCCTCCAAAAGCAGTAATCTTCTCAACATTTGATCCTAATCTTTCAATTATAGTTGTGTAATTTTGAAGAGTCTTGCCTTTTTCTCCAGCAGCTATAATATGCCTGTCTCTTTTGTGCCCCATACAATCTTTTATAAAAAATTTAACATATTTTTCATAAATATTTGAATCACTAATGATAAATCCTTCAGGCAACCCGCTTCTATCTATTAATCCTTTTTCTATTTCAACATTATAAGAAGGATTTACATTAATTTTTATTTTCATCTTATTACTTCATAAGGCTCTTTTGTCAAATCATAAATAACAGATGGTTTTCCAGTCTTGCATTCTCCCTTAAATGTCAAATCAACCTTTTCCAAGATTTCCTTGTCAAGTTCATCAAAACCCGCAGCTGCAGGTTTTCCAGATACATTAACTGAAGTTGTTATAATTGGGCCTGCTTCTTTTGTTATTGCCTTTACAACTTCATTGTCAGGAATCCTTATTCCTATAGTGGATTTAAAGCTTGAATGAAGAAACATAACTGGCTTTTTCTTTGCAATAAATGTAAATCCATTTCGCATATCTTTCAGCTTTTCACTGATAAAATCAATTTCTTTCTGTCCTAAAACAGCATAGCTCTGTGCCTGCTCAATGCTGTTAAATGCAACACTGAATGCTTGCTCCTTGCTTTTCTGCTTTATCTCATATATTTTGTCTATTGCAGAATTTGCAAAGTACGAGCATCCAATCCCATAAATGGTGTCTGTAGGATAAACTATTACATTGCCTATCTTTACAGCTTTTGTTGCTTCTTTTACATCTTCACTTATTTTCATTTTTTTGATAATTTAAATCTAAAATGGCTTGCTTAAATGAGTTAGTGCAAACCCATTGATGTTTTTACTTTTAATGTTAGTTAATTTAATTTAGTATTCCTATTTAGCAAAAGGTGTCAGCTTTTGCACTAGTTTGCCATTTTAATCTTTTGCACTTTTTTATTTATTTAAATATATCCTGTCCATAACAGCTTTGTGCATTCTCTTTAAAAATTCTATCTTGTCTTCAATTCTCATTAAGTCAGCTCTGCTCTGCATGACTAATCCAAATGAAAAAGGCGAAGGATAATCCTTATGTATGATTTCTACTTTAATTTTATTGTCTTTAATCATGCTTAACACTAATTTTGCATTTTCAATATCCATCAAATCTTCTAAAATTTCTCTCTTAGCTTCTCTTAAGACAGGAAAGTCCTTTGATGTTTTTTGCGCAGCCGAAAGCAGAAAATGAGATGACATTTGCTGTTTTCCAACACTTTTTGTTCTCCCCTTGTATGTTTTTAATAACATTAATGATCTTGTGGCGCAATGCCTGAATCTTCTCTTGAAAACTTCGGTCTTTGTAACTGCCTCTTCAACTATTTCACTAAAATTCTTGATAGTAATTTCTTTTAGTGCTCTTTCAATCTGCATAGGCTCATTAGATGCAAGATAAAATCCATTGTCATTAATTCCTATTTCAATATCTCTTCCTCCAAACCTGCCAACAGCATAACCTATTGCTTTTGAAAGCGCATCATTTACTCTCCTCCCAAATAATGAATGAAATACAACCTGATGCTTCCCCATATCATTCCAGTGCTCAACCAATATTCTTCCTGAATGTGGTATTTTGCTGTATTTGAACTGCTCATTAAAATAAGAGTAAATTGATTTTGCTGTGCTATCATCAATATAAAGATATTCTGAAATAAATTTTATTATTTCTTTTTCTTTATCTTTGTGCTCAAACTTTTCATTGATTAATTTTCTAAATCTTTGTTCAGCCATAGCCAAGTCAAATGACAAAGGCAACATTTCTGAAAACCAAGAAGGTATTGTTGGTGATTTAACAACAGATGCATTAACATAAACATTCATTCCTCTTGCATAAAGAAACTCATATTTTTGTCCACCTAAAACAAAAACATCCCCTCTTTTCAGCCTTTCAAGAAAACCCTCATCTATGCTTCCTATTTTTTTGTCTTTCAAGTAAGACGGAACTGCAATAACAACATTTACAAAACTTTCATCAGGAATGGTGCCTATATTTGTCATATAAATCACTCGTGCAAGCTTTCCTTTCTTTCCAATCATGCCTGTTTTCTGGTCATACCATATTTTTGCATAAACATTTCTTGCTTCAAGCTCATACTCTCCTGCAAGATAGCTTATGACTGAGAAAAAATCTTCAGTTGTGATGGTGTGATAGCAATAACTTTGCCTTATTGTCTTCAGCATGTCAGCAACACTCCAAATTCTGGAAATAGCCATTCCATAAATCTGCTGTGATAAAACATCTAAACAATTTTTAGGAATCTGTATCCTGTCTATCTTATTTTCCTTTGCTTCTTTTAGTATGACTGAGCATTCAACTAAATCATCCCTATCCAAGACAACAAATCTTCCTTTGCTTATCTCGTGCAATTTATGTCCTGCTCTTCCAGTTCTTTGTAAAGCTCGTGCAACTGATTTTGGACTTCCTAATAAAATAACCAAGTCAACATATCCAATATCTATTCCAAGTTCAAGAGAAGTTGAAGTAACAACTGCTTTTAATTTTCCATCTCTTAATCTTTGTTCAATATTATATCTTAATTCTTTGCTTAATGATGAGTGATGAGCTCCAATATCATCCAAATATCTTGTAGGAAATTTTTCTTTCAGATGATTTACAACTCTTTCAGTCGCGCTTCTTGTGTTTGTGAATATTAGTGTTGTCTTGTGCTCTTGTATAAGTTTGTCAAGCAAAGTATACAGGTTATGCTGCTGCTCTCCAGCTGTTGTGTTTATAAAATCTCCAGATGAAATAACTGCCAAGTCCATTTTTTTAGTGAATTGTACATCAGCCATTATACAATTTCTCTGTTTTCCGTCTTCATATCCAACAAGATAGCCAGCAATCTCATCCAGAGGCGCAATAGTTGCAGAAAGCCCTATTCTTACGGGCTTGATAACACTTAACTCATTTAATCTTTCTACACTCAAGTTCAAATGCACCCCTCTTTTGTTTGATGCAAGCGCATGAATCTCATCTATTATTAAAAACTCAACAGCATTTAGCTTTTCAACAAACTTTACAGAATTAATTATTATTGCAAGTGTCTCGGGCGTTGTAATTAATATGTGGGGAGACTTTTTCAGCATCTTTTGCCTCTCTGCTGTTGTTGTGTCGCCAGTTCTTATGCTGACTTTTATTTCTTGCAGTTCAGTTCCTTCTTTTTTGGCAATTTCATAAATCTCATTTAAAGGTTCTTGCAGATTTTTGGCAATATCGTTGTTTAGAGCCTTTAGCGGAGAAACATAAACAGCATAAACCTTGTCTTCAAGCTCTTTTTTTCTTGCAAGAGATACAATATAATTTAAAATGCTCAAAAAAGCAGTGAGTGTTTTTGTTCCTCCAGTCGGCGCGGATATTAAAATATTTTTTCTTTCCCATATTGGCATTACGCCATATAACTGGGGCAGTGAAAATTCCTCAAACTTGGAAAAAAACCATTTTTTAATAAGAGGATCTAATGAATTTGCTATTTCTTCCTTCTTTCTTAGTTTTGCAGCATCCATCGCGCCTATAAGCAAAATAAGTTTTTAAGGCTTTTCATTGATATCTATATCTTAAAATAAATTCTATGAATTTTCTGATATGCGCTTGTGCTCTTCTTTGATTCTGTTCACTTCAGAAAGAGGTATCAATATTATCTTCATGCCTTTCACTTTGGTGTCTTTTGGAGTTATATTTAGTATGTCCAGCAGGTTGTAAAGTCCATCCGCATCTGTCTCCAGTTCATCACACAATTTGTTAAATTCAAAATAATCTTTCAAGTTTATTTTCTCTTTATTAATATTTTTTTCTTCAGTTTTTTCTTTTTTTCTCTTTTCCCCCTCTTTGTCTTTCTGCCTGTTTTTCTCTACATCCGTCTTCACCCTTTCACCAGTCAATAATACCCCAATTTTAGGAGTTATCTCATAAAATATCTTATTGCCTTTTTTAATCTCTTCAACTTTGATTCCATCTATTCTTTTCTTGAATGTTGGTATGGAAATGTCATATTCTTTGCAAATCTTCTCTATACCTATGAAATTTTTATTTCCATCACTCTTTTCAATTCTGGCTTCAGATTTATTTTCTTCCTTTGCTCTTCTTCCTTTTTTCTTCAAAATTAAATCTCCATATTTTTCAACAGAATAGTAATATGCACCACCTTCCCTTTCACCTTTTATTCTTGCTTTTTGTATCCTGTTGTATATTGTCCTGTAAGGGACACCATATTTATTCGACATTTCCTGTATAGTCATCTGTTTAGTGGCCAATTTTTTAGCCCCTATGCTATTTCTTATTGTTTCTATGAGTTCATTTTCAGAATCTTTTTTATACACATAAACTGCACCCTTATCCTTTCCACCTACATTTATCAAATAATCTTTAAAAAGAGATAGATTTCTCTTAACACATGTAATCTTTGCGCCTGTTTCTTTTGCAAACAATCCCATATTCCTTATGAAATATTCACATCCTTTCATGAACTCAATAAACTTATCTGCAGATTCTTTAGTGATTTTCCCTTTTACTGATTTTAAATTTCCGCTTTTGATGAATTTATTCATCACTACATTAGCAACACCAAGTGTTTTCTTAACTTCTTGATAATTGTAGAATCCTTTATCTTTTTCTATTAAGTCTGAAGTGCCTAAATTATATGATTTTTTAGGTATTGTCTGGCCATTAAGGCAGCTTTCAAGGTCATCTATATTTTCAGAAAAACTTCTGGCCTTTTCCTTTAAATTCTGAATATTGTAGTTTATTCTCTCCTTGATTTTATTATTATATGCAGTTATTTGCCCGACATATGTCTTAAATTTATTGTAATCATCAATCTGGGACTTTATATCTTCAATATTATTAGAATTTAAACTCTTTTTTTCATATTTCTTTATCAGTTTTCTGACTTCATTTATTGAAGAATTAATTTCTTTAGCCATTGCCTTTAGATAAAAATGGTGTATATAAGGATTATTGCAACTCAAAGATGGCATTAGAAAAAATATTTTTGGTTGAATTATACTGAGATTCACCGCTCACCGAATAACTTTTAAACACAAACAGCATTTGTTTTTAATGAGGATTTCAAAAGAGAAAATAGACAGAATTAAAGAAGAAATACTCGCCAGCTTGTATAAAAATTCTCCAAAAGCAGTGTTTACATCAGATGTTGCAATGTCTTTGATTCGCGATGAGGAATTCATAAAAAAGCTTCTTTTGGAATTAGAAAGCCAGAATCTCGTTGTAAGTGTGAAGAAAAACTCTGAAGGCATAGATTATTCCAGAAGATTAAGATGGAGGCTGTCAGCAAAGGTTTTTGACGCATACAACACTATAGAAAAACAGAAGCTTCAATATGACGACAATAATCATACTTATATCTAAATTCTATAAGTCATAAGCTAAAGTATATGTAGAAAATCAATAAAGCTTTTTAACTCAAGTCATATGATTTAATAATGTCAGAAGAAAAAATAAAAGCATCCTTTGAAAAAATCAAAAAAGACATAGAATTCTTGACAGAACAGTTGGCATCTTTAAGAACAGAAGTGAGTGAAATTAAAGCGAACTTTACAGGTAAAAGTTCCATAGGAAATGAAGGGGTTCCAACAGACAGACAGACAGACACACCAACATCCAACAGATATTCAGCACTTGTCGACGATGAATTCTCGCCAGTGTTTGAGACTCCAACACATAATCCAACACAAAACCCAACACATACCCAACACACCAACACAAAAACCCAACAGACCAACACATCATTTGATGGCATAAATTCAATGACAGAGCTTGTAAATACACTAAAAAATGACCTGAAAACACGATTTAGGTCATTAACAAAGCAGGAATTTAATATTTTTTCAATTCTTTTTACCGTCGATAAAACACAAAAATCAGCGACTTACAAGGACTTGGCAGACAAAACAGGCCTTTCAGAGTCAAGCATACGAGATCACATCCAAAGGATAATAAAAAAAGGCATTCCAATAGACAAAGAAAGGATAAATAATAAGATAATAATCCTTAAAATACCTGAAGAAATACGTAACCTAGCTACATTAGACAACCTATTGCGCCTTAGAAATCAGATTCCAGACAAGGATTTGAACTCGTTTTCTCAATAATTTGCCAAAATAAGCCTTAATTCATCAAATTTTTTAATAATTACTTGCGCTTAAAACCTTTCGCTCTCACTTTTGCCGTTATACCGAATACTTTCCTGTTAAACTCACTTTCCTGGTATTTCTCGCCTCTTTTTTCCAACCTTCACTATTTTACTGATTTTTCTCTATTTTTTGCCTTTTCCACTAGTTTTGCAACTCTCACTTTTTCGATTTTCATTGACAAAAAGTTCGTTTAAGAACACACTTTCACTATATAAAGTTCGTTTTAATCAAAAATAACTCTCACTTTGCTATTTTTCTTCCTTTAACCCTTACATCCTGGCTGACTCTAGATACTATCATTTCCTTAATATTATCATCTATAAAGAACCTCTTTTTCCCGTTTTTTTCCATGTTTTCACTTATCAAATCCTCATTCTTTTGCCTTATAGAATTTAACTGCCCTCTGACAGTAGATCTCTCCTTATTTAGTATTACAGATATGTCTTCACAGCTCAATTTCTGGTTTGTATTGGCCAAAACCCACACAATTGCTCTTTCCATGACACTCAAATGACCTAAAAACGCTGTTTGAACACCTGTTTGAACAGGTGTTTGAACACCTTCAA
>Ga0210057_1010322_pt1 | contig 10605 bp, 9 predicted proteins | sample CryGeyCG2114_010_2_FD_183968 | JGI IMG/M metagenome (GOLD analysis project Ga0210057, IMG submission 183968) | Groundwater microbial communities from aquifer - Crystal Geyser CG10_big_fil_rev_8/21/14_0.10 (SPAdes) (version 2) | ecosystem: Environmental > Aquatic > Deep subsurface > Groundwater ...
GAAAATAGAATCAAAAATAAAGGAGTTGAATCAATTGAACCATAATAAGGAAGGGGGTAAGAATTTTCCGGATGGTGGGATTTTTCCAAATCAGTTTCATGAATTATTTTCCCTGGTTCTTCTTCTCTCTCGTCATTAAATACTTTTCCCTGATACTGAGATAAAATTTCCAAAGTTGCCTGACAAATCCCAGGATTTTTATCCAACAATTGCCAGGCAGCAATCAAAGAATCTCGACCAAAAAGCCGGTTGAATCTTGGCAAGCCGGCTCGGATGAATCCCTTTTTATCTTTTAGTTGCCTAATCTCGGTTAAAGTTTTTCTTTTTATTCTTTCTTTTTTGAAATAATCAAAGAACATTTTTAATTATTTTTTAATATTGCAAAACTCACTTAAAATCTTTTTGGCTTTTTTAAGATTTTTTTCTTCAACCAGAACATAATTGGTTTCATAGGTTGAAACATTAAAGATGCTGATTCCAGCTTCAGCCAGAGGTTTTGCTAAAGAGGCAATAACACCCACTGAACTTAGGTCCAGATCGCCTTCGAGTTTAAAAGCTCGCCAGTCTCTTTCTACCATTACCCCACCCGGAATTTTATCTTGGGGCAAAGTTATGGAAAGTTCATCCATTGTTCTGGTTATTGAGGTGAAATTTGTTTTCTCTAACGCCCAGGGAGGAATGGGACTATTTTTATCAAAATGACAAATGCCCAATTTCTCAGGCAATACGGATAATGTAAATTTTGGCATAGGTTTATCGTTAGGCGATGAGAACTTCGTTCTCATCTTTACCTTCGTTCCGACTTCATCGGAACTCGGTAATTAATTTTTATTAAAAAGACCTTGACGGAAGGGGCGAGATTCGAACTCGCGATACCTTTCGGTATATCCGCTCTCCAAGCGGACGCACTCGGCCACTATGCGACCCTTCCATTTTAAATTGACATTTCTCATCGAGTTTCCGCTTCGCGAGGCGATGAGAATTTCGTTCTCATCTTCACCTTCGCTCGGCTTCGCCTCGCTCGGTAAACGAAGATCGAAAAGAGATTTATCTCTTTGAGTTAAATTCTCATTCCTCTCAATGCTTTTACCCTCTCTTCCACTGGCGGATGGGTCATAAAAAGTTTGTGGAGCCAGGAGGTTTGCTCTTTTCCCCGAAAGGGATTGGCAATGTAAAGATGGGAGGTAGCGTCATTTGCCACTTTTAAAGAATTGGGATCAACAGAAATTTTTTCCAAAGCCCGTGCCAATCCTTCAGGATACCTTGTTAAAAGGGCACCGGTAGCATCAGCTAAAAATTCTCTTTTTCTGGAAATTGCCAATCTGATTAAGGTTGCGGCAATTGGAGCCAAAATAGCAGCTAAAATCCCAACAACTGCTAATGCTGAACCGCCAGAATCTCGAGAGCTTCTTCTTCCTCCTCCCCAAAAACTAATTCTTAAGAAAAAGTTGGATAAAAGAGCAACAATTCCAGCTAAAATCACAATAATTGTTTGCAATAACATATCCTTGTTTCCAATATGAGACAACTCATGAGCTATGACGCCTTCCAACTCCACTCTTTCTAATTTTTCAATAATCCCTCTAGTGACAACTACAACTGCGTGTTTAGCATCTCTTCCTGTAGCGAAAGCATTGGGTTGAGATTCTTCAATAACGTAGATTTTGGGTAAAGGAAGACCAGCAGTAATACAAAGATTTTCAACAATTCGATAGAGCTCTGGGTTATCTTTCTTCTCAATCGGTTTTGCTCTGGTTAAAGATAGAACCATCTTATCAGAATACCAGTAACTACCAAGGCTGGTTAAAATACTAAAAATGACAGCAAAAAATAAAATATTCTGGTTTCCAAATAGGTAACTAAAAAGCCAGCCGAAAGCAATAATCAAGATTAAAAAACCAGTTATCAAAATCCAGGTCTTACGGATGTTTGATTCAGCCTGGGTATAAAGCGTTGCCATAATTAGAATTTAACACTAACTGGCTGGCGGGCAGTTGCTTCTTCAATTTCAAAAAATTCTATTTGTTTGAAACCGAAAATTGAAGCAACAATGTTTGCTGGAAAACTTTCGATTTTGGTATCCAAGTCCCTAACATTAGTGTTGTAAAATCTTCTGGCTGCCTGAATTTTATCTTCGGTGTCGCGGAGTTCTCTTTGCAACTCAAGAAAGTTAGTTGAAGCCTTCAGGTCAGGATAATTTTCAGCTACGGCAAAAAGAGATTTTAAAGTTGAAGAAAGCATATTTTCTGCTTCTCCCCTCTCTTTCATACTCCTGGCTCCCATTGCCCGCGTTCTGGCCTCTGTTACTTTTTCAAAAACTCCTCTCTCGTGACTGGCATATCCTTTGACTGTTTCCACTAAATTGGGAATTAAATCGTATCTTCTTTTTAACTGAACATCGATATCTGACCAGGCCTCTTTTGCTCGGTTGCGCAGGGTAATCAAACGGTTATAAGTAAGAATTACCCAAAGAACTATTACTATAACTACTATTAAAATTATTTGAGAAATGCTCATAATTTTAAAAATTTTTATCTGACGTTTTGACCTTTAACTACTTTTTAGTATAGAAAATTCTACTAATTTTGGCAACCCAAAGCCCCGCTGAAAGCGGGGCTCATATCTTTAATCTTAAATCTTAAATCTAATACTCTTCTCCCATTGGGGGCATTCCACCCCTTTCTTTCTTTTCTTCTGGGGCCTCAGCCACTACCGCCTCTGTCGTTAAAAACATTGAGGCGGCTGAAGCAGCATTTTCTAAAGCCGCTCTGACCACCTTAGTTGGATCGACAATTCCAGCTGAAATTAAATCTTCATAAACCATGGTCTGGGCATTAAAACCAAAAGCAGATTCTCCACCTTTTACTTTTTCTGCCACAATCACTCCGTCAACACCAGAATTTTCAGCAATTTGCCTAATTGGTTTTTCTAAGGCCTCTTTTAATATTTTTAAGCCGGTCTTCTCATCTCCTTCCAGGTTCATTGCCTCCAAATTTGGAATACATCTCAAGAGAGCAACTCCCCCACCTGGCAATACCCCTTCTTCAATAGCGGCTCTGGTAGCATTTAAAGCATCTTCAGTTTTCCTTTGTTTTGCCTTTTGTTCAACTTCGGTGGCAGCACCAACTTTAACCACTGCTACTCCGCCAGCTAATTTTGCCAACCTTTCCTGGAGCTTTTCTTTATCAAATTCCGACTCAGTAGTTTTTAACTCATTTTTGATTTGGCGAATTCTGGCTTCAATATCTTCTTTCTCCCCTCTTCCTTCAATAATGGTAGTTTTTTCTTTTTCCGCCACTACCTTTCTTGCCCTTCCCAATTGTTTTAATTCAATGTTTTCCAATTTTAGTCCCAATTCTTCAGAAATCAATTGAGCACCGGTAATAGTGGCAATATCTTGCAACATTTCCTTTCTTCTATCACCAAATCCCGGAGCTTTAACAGCTAAAGTATTAAAAATTCCTCTTAATTTATTAACCACCAAAGTTGCTAAAGCATCTCCTTCGACTTCGTCAGCGATAATGACTAAATCTTTTTTCCCTGTCTGAGCCACTTTTTCCATCGTTGGCAAGATTTCAGTTAGAGCGGAAATTTTTTTGTCGGTAACCAAAATATAAGGTTCCTCCAGGGTCCCTTCCATTCTTTCGACATCGGTAATCATATAGGGAGAGATATAACCTCTATCAAACTGAAGTCCCTTGACAATCTCTTTTTCTAAGCCGAATTTTTTTGATTCCTCAACTGTGATTACTCCTTCTTTGCCGACTTCAGAAACCACATCGGCAATGAGATTGCCAATTTCTGGGTCTTGGGCAGCAATAGTGGCAACCTGGGCAATTTCTTCTTTTTTGGAAATGGGTTTTGCCATTTTTCTCAAATTCTCAATAACTTCCTTTACTCCTTTTTCAATTCCTTTTTTTAAAGCCAAGGGATCAGCGCCAGCCGCTACATTTTTTAGACCTTCGGAAATCATTGCCTGAGAGAGAACGACGGCAGTGGTGGTGCCATCTCCAGCAACATCATTGGTTTTCTCAGCCACTTCTTTCATAATTTCAGCTCCCAGATTTTCAATTTTATCTTTTAACTCAATTTCTTTAGCAATAGTTACTCCATCATCGCAGATTTCCGGAGCTCCAAAACCCTTGTCCAAAACAACATACCTACCTTTTGGACCTAAGGTGACTTTTATAACATCGACTATTTTATCGACTCCGGCTTTTAATTTTTTCCTGGCCGCTTCATTAAAGAGAATTTGTTTAGCCATAGTGGTATTACCAAGTTAGTCGCTCGCCCTCTCCAGCACTTTGTGCTGGCGCCCTTATGGGCTTCGGGCTCGCTCTTTAAAAGCCAAACCGCAGTGAGGCGAAAAAGAGATTTATCTCTTTGACTACCCTCGGTTTTTAATATTTTCCTATACGGGAGAACCGGAGGGTTCTCCCGACCCCTCTCCGATGTGTGAGGTTACTCAATTATTGCTAAAATATCTTCTTCTTTTGCTATTAAATATTTTTTGTCATCGACCTTGATTTCGTTGGGACCATATTTGGTAAATAAAACTTTTTGGCCTGGTTTAATGTCAAGAGGAATATATTTGCCAGTTTTATCTTTTTTGCCAGGACCGACGGCAATCACTTTGCCTTGCTCTGGCCTTTCTTTCTCTGCTGTCTCTGGAAGCAAAATTCCAGTCTTAGTTTTCTCTTCCTCTTTTATTGGCTCGATTAAAATGTGATCGGATAAAGGTTTTATTTTCATATGTTTTGTAGGTTAGCAAACATGACCTTTGAGTGCTAATACTTTATTTTAATAATCAACAAAAATTTGTCAAGAGGGATAATAAATTAAGGGGCATTTTTAGAAACGAATAAGCCCCTTATTTGTGAACATGGTTGTTGTTGTTTTCCTTCAGAAATAAAATCTTCTGCTCAATGAATTCTATGTTTTCATCTAAATCAATTGGAATTACCGGGATTTCCGGATGTTTCCTCTGATGAATTTCTATCCATTTCTTTCCAGTTACCGAAAAACGACAAATTTTGTAAGCAACGTCCACATAGACAAACAGAAAATCTACTCCCTCAATTAAATCATAATAACTTAATTTTCCAGGCACTAAATAGCCGAAAATTTTTCCTTGTTCTTTTAGATTTTTTAATGCAATAGCGACTTTCCTTTCTCTCAACTTACCAATAATTTGAGACTCTGATTGTTTCAATGTTTTCCCTTCAATTTTTAGCCGAACCCTGTTTAAATCTTCGACCATTTGAATCTCTCGAGGAAACAGTTTTAGCCAATGACTTCTCTTTGTCGGCCACTTCTCTCCCAATCTTTTTCTTTGAGTTCTTCTTTTTAACCGTTTTGCCAATTTCTTCACCTCCTTTCTGAAAATATTTTATTTTTCGCGAGCTAATTTTATTTTAACACCGATTTCAAATATTTTCCAGTATAGCTTTTTTTGTTTTTTGAAATTTCAAAAGGCGTTCCTTCGGCAACAATATATCCTCCCTCGTCTCCACCTTCGGGCCCTAAATCTATGCACCAATCTGTGTTACGAATAATATCGATATTATGTTCACAGACGAGCACCGTATTTCCCTTTTCTACTAAGCTTGTTAAAACCCAAACTAATTTTTTAATATCGTGAGGATGTAACCCGGTAGTTGGCTCATCTAAAATGTATAAAGTCCTGCCAGCTCCTTTTTTAGAAAGCTCAGTGGCTAATTTTACTCTTTGAGCTTCGCCGCCAGAGAGAGAAGGAGCTGGCTGACCTGATTGAATATAACCCAAGCCAACATCATTTAGAGTTTTTAATTTTTGAAAAAGACTGGGAATATTCTTAAAAAATTCCAGAGCTTCTTCAACCGTCATTTCCAAAACATCAGCAATATTTTTCCCTTTATATTCAACAATTAGGGTTTCCTGGTTAAATCTTTTTCCTTTGCAATCTGAGCATTGAACATAGACATCGGGTAAAAAATACATTTCAATTTTCTTTACCCCTTGACCTTCGCAGGCCTCGCATCTCCCGCCTTTAACATTGAAAGAAAATCGGCCCGGCAGATAACCCCGGATTCTGGCTTCTTTTGTTTTTGAGAAAAGATCTCGAATATAGGCGAAGGCTCCGGTATAAGTAACCGGATTTGATCGCGGAGTCCGGCCAATGGGCGATTGATCAACTAAAGCCACTTTATTTAAATTTTCGGTTCCCAAAATGGCTTCGTGCTCCCCCGGTTCCTCTTTAGATTTGTAAAATTTTCTCATCAAAGCCCGAGCTAAAATATCATTCATCAAAGAACTCTTGCCAGAACCAGAAACCCCGGTGATACAAACAAATTTCCCCAGAGGAATCTTGACATTAATATTTTTCAAATTATGCTCTTTTGCTCCTTTGATAATTAGGAAGTGCGTTCTCCCCAAACTTGCACGGGTCGGACCCTGGCCAATTTCAACTTTTTTCCTCCCGGCCAAATAATCTCCAGTAAGAGTGTGAGATTTTAAGAGTTCTTTTGGTGTTCCTTGAAAAATTATTTTCCCGCCATGCTTTCCCGCTCCTGGCCCAATATCAATTGTCCAATCGGCATTTCTAATGGTTTGGCCGTCATGTTCACACAAAACCACGGTATTCCCTAAATCTCTTAATTTTTTTAAAGTTTCAATTAATCTTCCCTGATCCCTGGCATGAAGACCAACTGATGGCTCATCTAAAATGTATAAAACGCCAGTTAATTTTGAACCAATTTGAGTAGCTAAGCGAATTCTTTGTTCTTCGCCTCCAGCCAAAGTGGCTGCTTTTCTATCCAGAGTTAAATAATTTAAGCCAACATCAATCAGAAATTGCAAGCGATTAATAATCTCTTTAACAATCGGTTTGGCGATGAAAACTTCGTTTTCATCTTTACCTTCGCCCTGCCCCGCTCCGCGGGGCGGGGCTCGGTGAGCAATCTTTAAGGAACTAAGTTTCTTTAAGGAAATTTTTTCGAAGAATTCCTTTACCCCTTTTATATCCATTTCTACTATTTGATCAATTGATTTTTCAGCAACCTTTACTGCTAAAACTTCGGGCTTTAATCTTTTCCCCTTGCAAACCTCACATTTTTTTTCAATCATATATTGCTCAATTTCTTCTCGGGTATATTCCGAATCTGTCTCATGATATCTCCTTTCTAAAGAAGGAATTACTCCTTCATAATTAGATGTTAGATATTGGATATTAGATGTTAGATTTTGGGTTTCCGACTTGGCGGGCTCTCCATATAAAATTAAATTAAGGGTTTCTTTTGATAGATTTTTAACGTGTGTATTTAAAGAAAAGTTATATCGCTCGGCTAAATCCTCCAGCTGATACCAGAAAAATCCCTGCCTGCCAACTTTATGAGACGCATGGGCCCAGGGGAAAATCGCTCCTTCAGCAATTGATAAATTGGGATTGGGAATGACTAATTTTGGGTCAACTTCTAATTTCTCTCCCAAACCCTGACAGGCAGGGCAAGCGCCATAAGGCGAATTAAAAGAGAAAAGTCGGGGTTCCAACTCTGGCAGAGATACGCCGCATTCCTCGCAGGCAAAATGCTCTGAAAAAACCAAATCGTTTTCTTTTTGATTTTTGATGGGCGAAGAGAACTTTGTTCTCTTCTTCCCCCTCGTCCCGTTACTACGGGACTCGTTTTTTGATTTTTGATTTATTATTACGATGCCTTTCCCTAATTTCAAAGCTGTCTCTAATGAATCCACCAAACGCGATTTATCCAAATCTTTATCTAAAATTAATCTGTCAACTACCGCTTCAATAGTATGTTTTTTCTTTCTATCCAACACTCTTTCTAAAGCTTCTTCTACTGCCGAGCCCCGCGAAGCGGGACGAGGCGAGAGATGAGGTAAAACCTCATCGATCCGATACAAAATGTCATCGATTCTTACTCTAATAAAGCCGGCTCTCTGAATTTCTTCTAAAATTCCGTGATGCTCACCTTTTTTGCCTCGAATTACTGGACCCAAAATGGTAATCTCAGTTCCTTTTTGTAACTTCAGAATTTGTTCTGTAATTTGGTCTATTGTCTGTCGGGAAATTTCTTTACCACATTTTGGGCAATGGGGTTTGCCAATCCTGGCAAATAAAAGACGGAGATAATCATATATCTCCGTGATAGTGCCTACTGTTGATCTGGGATTGTGGGCTGCCTTTCTTTGGTCAATGGAAATGGCTGGAGAGATTCCTTCAATTTTATCAACATCGGGTTTATCCATCACTCCCAAAAATTGCCTGGCATAGGCCGATAATGACTCAACATATCTTCTTTGACCTTCAGCATATAAAGTATCAAAAGCCAGAGAAGATTTTCCCGAACCCGAAATTCCGGTAATCACCACTAGCTTATTTTTGGGTATATCAACGTCTATATTTTTTAAGTTGTGTACACGTGCTCCACGTACTTTAATGTATTCTTCCATAATTCTTTAAATTGCTTGCCCCGTAGGAAGCCGAAGGCTTTCCTTCGGGGTGAACCCTCGCCCCCCGAATTTTGATATAATCCTCAGCCATAGTGTTAAATTATACATCAAATTTAAACAAATTTCAATAAGAGTTGACCTAAATCGTTTTCTATGATAAATAAAATAGACCTTAAAAACTAGCTCAAAAGGAGGGCAAGGTTGAAAAAACAACGAGTGGTTATAGGAACTTTAGTCTTTGTGATTATAATCTTTGGATGTCTAGGAGGATGCGCCAAAGAAATAAGTTTTGAACCTAAAGAGCCAACAAAATCTCAGTTAATTTTATTGGAAAAAGTTTATAACGATTTATACAATTTCGAATATCTAGAAGACGAGTTAAAGTTTGAATGGCAAGGGCCCCTAAAAGAAAGGTTCGAACAGTTATCTGGGGAGAAAACGAAAATCAGTATCGAAGTTGAAGCCGAAGATTATCAGTTACCCGGAGAAACACTAAGAACAAAGAGAGGAGATTGCACTGACTTTGCGAATTTATTCGTCAGCGCTGCTCGAACATTAGGGGTTTCAGCTCGGGTGGTAATAGGAAAAACTGCTGAGTCCGAAGATCATACCTGGTGTGAAATCTATTATCGCAAGGAGTGGCGAAAAGTTAATCCTCGAGGCGAGATTGGAGAAGAAAGAGTTCCTCTCAAGCATCAAATGGAGGGCTTGGTTGTCCTTCGTACAAAAGAGATTTATTGTCGCTACGATGAAAAAAGGTATGAAGGAATACCTTTGATAGAGATTCCTAGAGTTGACAAAGAAACGAACGAAATCGAGTTCTTTAACCAGTTAGTCAATTTGTTCAAGGAAATTCAAGGAAGAGAACCTACCGAAAAAGAGCAATCAGAATTTAAAGAAATGGCTAAGGATATCACCGAACAGGCTTGGAAGGAGATAATTAAATATATCCCGGAAAATCCGCACACTTTAATTCAATCTAACATTCCCGGAATAAAGGCTTGGGTTGGAAAGAATGGCAAGGGATAACCTTGCCATTTTATTTTTAGCTTTTTAATGAGAAAATTAAAGGATGAGAAGATCAAAGTTAAGCCAAAGATTATCTATTCTCATTTTGGTTCTCTTTTCAGGATTAATTCTCTTTATTGGAAGTTCTTTTTTAATTAAACCAAAAGTGGTTAAAATTATTCCTTCACCAGAACAAATTTCTGAAATTCTTCCTAACCAAACTCAGCCAACTGAAAGCGAAACGATTAATATAATTTTAGTTGGCGATATAATGCTTGACCGAGGGGTGGAATATATGATTGAAAAGGAAGGCGGCGGCGATTTTAGATTTCCTTTTTTGAAAATTGCTGATTATTTAAAAGAGGCTGACATTGTATTTGGAAATTTGGAAGGGCCGATTTCGGATAAGGGAACGAAAGTGGGTAGTATTTACTCTTTTCGGAATAATCCAAAAGCAATCGAAGGATTAACTTTTGCCGGTTTTAATGTTTTGTCTTTGGCCAATAACCATGCTTTCGACTACACAAGAGAGGCTCTCGAAGATTGCTTAACCAGGTTAAGTAATGCCGGCATTTATTATGTTGGCGCCGGATTAAATGAAGGGGAGGCTTTTTCTCCAGTAATAAAAGAAATTGGAAATACTGAAATTGGCTTTTTATCTTATACTAATTTGGGACCCGAAACTTGGAAGGCTGGCGGAAATAACTCTGGAATTGCCTGGATTTCGGAAGAAGATATAGAAAGAATTAGAAATGATATTAAGGCTGTAAAAGAAAAAGTTGATACTTTAATTGTTTCTTTGCATTCTGGCGAAGAATATTTAAAGGAGCCAACCCAATTTCAAATTGAATTTTCGAAAATGGCAATTGATGCCGGGGCTGACATAGTCATTGGCCATCATCCTCATGTTGTCCAGCCAAATGAAAAATATGGAAATGGTTATATTTTTTACAGTTTAGGTAATTTTGTCTTTGATCAAAGCTTTTCCGAAGAAACTATGGAAGGTCAAATTGTTAAAGTTTTAATCAGAGATAAAAAGATTGAAAAAATTACTCCTTTAAATATTAAAATTAATAATTATTTCCAACCAGAAAAGAAACAAGGTTTATATTGACAAATCCAAAAATGATGATATAATATAAACAGTATAAA
>Ga0210057_1010324_pt1 | contig 10601 bp, 9 predicted proteins | sample CryGeyCG2114_010_2_FD_183968 | JGI IMG/M metagenome (GOLD analysis project Ga0210057, IMG submission 183968) | Groundwater microbial communities from aquifer - Crystal Geyser CG10_big_fil_rev_8/21/14_0.10 (SPAdes) (version 2) | ecosystem: Environmental > Aquatic > Deep subsurface > Groundwater ...
AAACCAAACTTCTCTTAATCGCGATGTTAGTTTCAATTTGTCCATCACCTAAACTAGAAATCGCTTACACTATAAACTATGAACTTTAAAGTTGGCTCCCTTTAGATGTAAAAGCATGTTTGACCTATAACTGAATACCCGTAGATTTTCTAAAATTCTCTTTACTAATATTTCCACCAGATACTACACACCCAACATTTTTCTTTCTTCTCATATCCTTCAAAGCAGCAGCATATGCTATCGCTCCTGCGCCTTCTACAACTTCCCCTGTTTTCAAATAAATCTCTCTCATTGCCTTCTTCACTTCAACTTCAGTAGGCATGATAAAATAATCAACATATTTCTGAACAATCTTAAAAGTAATCGTCTTAGGATTCAAATTAACAGCTAATTTCTCTGCTACCGATTTTCTACTAGATACAGCAACAACTTTTTTCTTTTTAACAGAATCAATCATCGCATGCATTTGCTGAGGCTGAACACCAATAACTTTAATCTTTGGGTTGATTGACTTCACAGCAACAGCAATTCCAGATATTAACCCCCCTCCACCAATCGGAACATAAACAGCATCCAAATCTTTTATCTGATCTAATAATTCTAAACCAATTGTACCCTGTCCCGCAATAACGTCTTTATCATTGTATGGATGAACAAAATGAATATTATTTCTCTTTGCATATCTAAGAGCCATCTGCTCAGTATCAGAAAACTTTTCTGTTCCATACATAACTTCATCAACCAGTATTTTCATTTTCTTTTCTGCATCTTTTGGTGGGTTTGTAATCATCATGCAAATGGTTTTAATTCCTAATTTTTTACCAATATATCCTACTGCAAAACCATGTGTTCCTAAAGCAGAAGTCATTACTTTCTTCTTGTTAGTCAAAATCATAGAAGAAGCCGCTCCACGGATCTTAAAACCTTTAACAATAGGTTGCTTATTCTCTAGTTTAAGAAAAATACCATCTCTTATTTCAACAACAGGAGTTTTTTTAACATATTTATTTATTCTTTTCTGAGCATCTTTAACATTCTGCAAAGAAATCATTGCAGAACCCCTATTTTTCTTAAAATACTTTCAGCTAAAGCAGCATCAGTAACCGGAAGCCCATGATGTTTAAAGACAATTTTCCTCTCTTTAATCATAGATTTCTTTCTGTTAATCACTTCTCCCATCTCTCCAACAACATTCACACTAAATTTCTTTTCTTTAGCAATCTTAATTTCATCATACATTGGAATATTTTTTTCAGCATCTACAACGATAAGTGCTTCTCCCATCGTTTCAGCAGGAATTTCTTGATCATTTTTCATTGCTCCTACGCCAACAACTAAAACATCATTCTTTACATCTTTGTTATCAAAAACTGGCTTAGAAGAAGTAGTCGCACAAATGATAATATCTGCACCTTTAACGGCTTCCTCAGAACTTTCTGCACATAATAATTTTACTTTCAATTTTTTCTTTAATTCGTTAACGCAACTTTCACGATGTTCTTTTGTTGGGCTATAAACACTAATCTCATTGATACTCTTAAACAAAGATGAAAGAACAATTGCATGTGTTTTTCCTTGTACTCCTGTTCCTAAAATTGCTAGTTTCACAGGCTTCTCTGAAAAATACTTAATTCCAACAGCAGAAGATAAAGATGTTCTAATCGCTGCAAAATGTCTGCCTTCAATAATTGACTTTAATACTCCTGTTTTGCTATCAAAAACGAGAATGTAGGGATGAACACTTGGCAAACCATATTTTTTGTTATTTCTAAAATCTGTTGCTTGTTTGGAAATAAAAACTTTTCTTCCTTTGATAAAAGATGGGAACGAATAAAACATGCCATCATTTACTTCCATTGAAGTTGTTGCGGGGGTAACTGTCTTTCCATCAGAGAAATCAGCATAACTTTTCTCAATAAATTTGAAAGCTTCTTCTAAATTGATGCTTTTTTCAACCTCTTTTTCTGTGATTATCTTCATTGTACCAAATTCATACTATTTTCTTCAACAATCTTTTTAATTTCATTAAATGCTTTGTCTAATTCTTCCTTTGTTGTCCATTTTGAGAGTGATAATCTTAAATTCCCATGCAAATATTCCATAGGACAATTAATGGCTTTCATCACGTGAGAAACATCTGTTGAACTTGAAGAACAAGCAGAACCAGTGGAAACGCAAATACCTTTCTTACTTAATTTATCCCTTACTAATTCTCCTTCAAGCATGAAAAATGATAAATTAATGTTGTTGCAAAGCCTGTTTTCTTTTTTAGGCCCATTTAATCTAACATTCTGAACTTTCGTGATCTTATTAATGAAATAATCACGTAACTTTTCCATCTGTTTGATATCTTTTGCAGAAGCAATCTCTACTGCTTTGGCAAATCCAACAATGCCTGGAATGTTTTCTGTAGAACTCCTTAAACCAAATTCCTGCCCTCCACCGTGTAACAGAGGATTAATCTTAATTCCTTCTTTAATATATAATCCACCTACGCCTTTCTGACCATGGATTTTATGGGCATTGATTGTCATTAAATCAATTCCATCGTCAACTACATTTATTGGAACTTTAGTAAAACTCTGACATGCATCTGAATGGAATAAAACATTTTTCTTTTTACAAACATCACTTATTTTTTTCAAATCTTGGATAGTCCCAATTTCATTATTTCCATGAATGATAGAAACTACAACTGTTTTATCTGTAATTGCGTCTTCAAGTTCTTTTAGGTCAATGAAGCCTTCTTGGTCAACTTTAAGATATGTTACTTTTGCTCCTTTGCTCTCAAGCCACTTACAGGCATTCAAGACACAATCGTGTTCTATCTCTGTCGTTACAATGTGATATTTTTCTGGATAATGCTGGAAAAATAGACCTTTTAGAAAAAAGTTATTAGCTTCTGTTCCACTTCCAGTAAAAATGAGTTCTTTACTCTTCGCTCCAATTGCTTTAGCAATTTTTTCTCTCGCCCCATCAAGTGCTTTTTTTGCTTCAAAGCCCATAACATGAACAGAAGAGGGATTAGCATAATTTTTATCTAAAAATGTATTTATCTCTTTCTTTACTCGTGGATCAACCCTTGTTGTAGCTGCATTATCTAAATAAATTTTCATTTTTTCTCCATTTGAAAGCTAGTAACTATTCTATCGTTTAGTAAATAAACATTTATTATATCTACATCATCATAAAATTCTTCAGCTACAACTCTACCTTTTTCAATAGCGAAGTAATTAGGAATATTTTCTTCATTTTCTAAATCAATATAGTAAAAGTTTAGGCTATGGTTGAAACCATCTTTCTGTTTTTGATACGCAAAAGCGGCCATAATGAGGGGACAGGCAGGAATCCCATATTTATCATTTTGGTTTGGTCTGGAAAGAGTGATTCTTCTTCCATCTTTTGGATTAACAAACCAATATGCCCCTTCCTTATATTCAATATAATCTTCTTTAGCATCAATCTTTTTATGAAGCTCTTTCTTACCTCTATTTCGCAAACTCTTTTCCCAATAAATTTTTACTTCCTCTCTTTTAATACTGTATTTTCCTAATACTTTATTATATTCATCTGGAAGTTCAAAATGTTTTTTTAATTCCTCTGGGTTTACAACACAAACTTTCTTCTTCGTATCACAAACACCACCCATATTATTAATGAGGGTTCCTAAGCCAACCTTTAAATTTCTGTCCTTGGCTTTTTTGTAAGCTTTAACAGCGGCTTCAAAAGAGTTAATTGTTCCCTCATTTAGGTTAGGCTTGCCATCTTCTAAAATCATAAAATGGCCACCCGTGATAATCATATTATTACAGAGCCTTTTCTCAAATAATTTTTCGTCAGCTTCCATCATATAAGTAATAAATTACCTTTGTTTATAAATATTTCTATTTTTGTCAATTATTTGGCATTAAAATTACGTTTGTAAAATTATTATTGGTTTATTTATACAAAGTGCGTTTAAATAAGCAAACAAAAAGTCCATGACCCCATAATTCAGAACTAAAAGTCTTTTTATACGTTTAATTAATTACATATGTCAAAAATAGTAAGATAATTAATTACAAAACGTAACATTTATAAAGATTTTACGCTTTCTAGTGTTCATGACAGAGATTGATCTGCTAGATAGAAAGATTTTATCAACTTTAGATAGAGATGGAAGAATTCCAGTAGCAGAGATAGCAAAAAAGCTAGAAGTTTCTCGGCAATTAGTCAATATTAGATTAAAGAAACTTGAAGCTAGAGATATTATTTTTGGAACACTCACAATCTTTGACAGTGGAGTTTTAGGGTACAATTGGTATAGGGTATTATTTAGGTTACTTAATATTTCAAAAAAACAAAAAGAGGAATTTATCAATTATCTTAAAGAACATAAAAACGTTGTTTGGTTGGGGGAAGTTGGAGGGCGCTGGGATATTGCCGTTAACTTTGCTTGTGAAAGTCCAGTCGCATTTAACACTATATCTGAAGAATTATCCGTCAAATTTGGCGAATTTGTCAAAGAAATGGAAACATTAGTCTACGTAGATATTTATGATTACTCAAGATCATATCTTGATCCTGACAATTCTTCAAGAAAAGAGTTCTTTCATAGAATGAGTGAGAATAAATCAATAAAGTTAGATTCTATTGATAAGAAAATAATCAAAAACATCTCAACCAATGGCAGAATTGACAACACTCAATTAGGAAAAATGTTGGGTGTGTCTAGGAATACAATCAAAAAGAGAATTGAAAATCTAATCAAACAAAAAGTAATCTTGGGATTTAGAACATTTCTAAAATTACATAACATTGGATATCAGTCAAACATGCTTTTTTTACAAGTAAATAAATTAGATAGAGAACGTGAAACTGAACTCTATTATTATCTCCAAATGTTACCACAAGTTACATTCGTCGTTAAACACATCGGAAAATGGAAAGTGGGATTAGAAGTAGAAACAAAAAATGCAGAAGAATTTCAAGACTTACTTCTAGCTCTTCGTTCAAATTTTAGTGACATTATTACAGACTATGACACATTCCCACTTCTTAAAGACCACATAATAAACTATTTTCCAGATGGTGTTTTATAGGGATAGGGGCGCCAACTAAAAACGTACTGTGATGGACAAACTTTTCGGACGAAATTTTCCCACACTATGTATGGGAAAAGAAACTAACAGGAATTATCAGGAAAATTCGGTCGGCTTCGCCTAAATCGCCAAGCGATTTCCCGAATATTTCCCAAATTTTTTGGTGTGGGTTGCCTCACCAAAAAACTTCTGATAATTCCGATGTTAAGTTCAATTGTGTTTAAGTTCTAAATTACGGTAACGAGGGGGAGTTCGGTGCTTCGCACATATTGTATTTTACTTCGTAAAATCTATTTATTATAGAAAGGGGAGTTCTAAACGACGGATAGGGGGAGTTTTGTTTATGATGTTTAACTTCGAATAGCACTTGATGTAATCGCTTTTCTCACACCTTCATCAGCAGTAGCTAATTCCTCAAAAATCTTATCTTTTTCTACTTTCAACTTTTTATTTAACCATTCATGTGAAATCTCAAACTCATCAAAGATTTGACTCCAGGTCTTAACATAAATCTTGAAATTCCCAACTTTATTAGCTAAACTGGCTTCTCCATGCTGTTTATTACTTTCAATTTGGTTGTTAATAAATTCATTTTGATCTTTGCCAACCAATATAAATTCCCAATCTGCCATGGAAGAATTGAACTCAGGGTCATTTAAAACTGCAGTTTTGTATTTGTCCACTTGTAAATATTCCTTCTCGGTCAATTTTTTTATTTTTGGACTTTTAAGTTCGATAATTACATTTTTTATTTTGCTCGATTTCCATCTTTGACAAAGAAATATGTCCATTCTGTCCGATTTATTACCTGTAAAATTTGCCTTTTTGTCTATTCCATCAAGAATATAAAGATATTTTTCCAGTGATTTTTGAAAAGATTCGTCCTTAGAGACTAAGTGATATTGTTCACCGAAAAGCCAATAGTTCTCTTGTATTACTTTTTGAAGATGATCTCTTTCATTAGCTTTCAATTCTTCTCTAAATACAATTTGCTTAATATTCTCAACTGTTCTGAATCTTTCAGTTATTAAGTCCATGGTCTTGATTACCCTATGAAGACTATGAACTTGGAGAATATTTCTCAATTCTTCTCGCTCTTTTTGATCTAAATCAATAATGTTGCCTACTATCTGCAATATTCCTTCTCGCTCATCTGATTTTAAAAGTAGTTGTAGAAGACCAACAAATATTTTTTTCTGTTCTTTCCTGAGACTCGTAAAGAATTTTGGTTGTAATTCATACAGTTCTTTGAACACACCCTCTAATTCTTTTGTTTCTATAACTTGCAGGGGGTCTTTTTCATTCATAGTGATAATTCCTTCTGCCTTGAATTCAGAAAGAATTTTAGTAGAATGTTTCTTTAAAAAAGGCTTCCTTTTTTTCCTTAAATAAGAGTAAATCTGTTCCATAAGAGATTTGAAAATATCATCTGATCTAACTCCTCCTGAGATGGTCTTCTGAGCAGAGTTTTCACTCGATTGAAAATTAAAATCATCAAAATAGGTAGAAGTTATAAAAACAGAATGATAGAAATCGTCACCCTGATTATTCAACTTTGTAGTTTCTTTCCACAATTCGTTTTTTTCTTTATTAAGATAGTAAAATTGAGAATATTCTTTATTGAGTTGGACATTCCAACGGATATACCTTAAGCTAAATTTTTCTTCCGTATTCTTGGAAGTTATTTCAAATTGATCAGTTTCTCCAACAAGTTTAGAATAATCTAACGATTTACCATTTATTACTAACTGAAAATTACGTTCTTTGTTAAGTTCAAGAAACCAACAGAACTCTCTCTTAATGTAGTTTAATAGCTCATGCTCTACATTTTCTTTCCCTTTGAGCGTCGAAAATCCTTTAAAAGTTACTTCTGTTCCCGTTTGACCATTAACTTCTTTTGCTTCAATCTCAGTTTCGGTAAAATAGTTAAGTTTTTCTGCTGCAATATTAATTTTGTAATTATATCGTCTTCCCTCTTTTGTAAAAATAGTATCCCATTCAGCAAAATTAGCAAAGGTGAAGAATGTTAATCTTCCCACACCTAATTTGCCATGCATTGCAGATTGATGACTCTCATAATCACCATTACTTATTTTTTCAGAATCAAATAGCGGTTCAAATTTCCTATCAAGTTCATGCTGTTCGATACCTTTTCCGTTATCCTTAATGAAAAGCTTTCTAAAATATCCTTCATTTTTTGATTGGTATATCTCATAATTTAGTTCAACTTTACTAGCATTCGCATCAAACCCATTCCAAATAAATTCAGCAATTGCACGATAATAAGTACTTTCGTTGAACCGTAGTTTACCAAGAGCCGACTTTATTCCCCTCGTGTCAAATCGTGTCTTAGCCATTTTATTCCATCTTTAGGAATTTATCCCCGTTAAAATGTATCATGTGATTTGGGATTTCAGAAAGCCAAACTTCTGTTTCCCAAGCAATATCGTCAACGTGTCGCTTAAACTCTCTAAAATCAGAAAATGCGCTCACAAAGATTTTTTTATAATCAAAGTCTGAGAAATACTCATTTAACTCAATCATCCTTTTGTTAGAGACTGGTCCATGAGACGAAACTGCTTCAATCAGATATAATCTATGTTTTTCTTTATCCAGCAGAATGATGTCTGGCAAAATATCATGTTTCTTTATGTCCATGTTTATTTCTTGTAGTAATTCTTTATTCAGATATAGCATTTTATGGGCTGTATCGCCAACATACAAAAGCTCTGCATTTGGACAGAAATTCTTTCTGAAATTGTTTAAAATATCAATTTGAAGCTCGTTATGTTTTCCCGGCGAGAATGTTATTTCTGAATCATCTAAAGTTATGGAAAGCTTGTTCTTGCCCCTCTTAACTTTGTAACTTACGACAGTTCTTTTTATTTTCTTAAGAAATTTTGATAATTCCTTTTTCCATGCTGCTGTCCCGTACATTTTCACAATTTTAAGAGCATCATCTGTGACTGACCACGTGGTGTTTGGGCTGTTTGTTGCTCTGGTTATGTCATCAGCGTTTCTTTCAACCATACCTACTTCTTTCTCAAACTGGTGTAGCGTTTGCCTTCTGAATGTTTCTCTGCTGTTCTCTGCATATTCTCTGTTGTATTCTGCTTTGATGAATTGCATCATATCATGGACTCTAATCAATGTTTTTTTAGCGTCCTTCCAAGAATCTTTTTCTTTCAATGAAAGCAATGCTAAAAGTGCCAACGCTGACCGTTCATTTTGCTGTTTTTTGGGAACATTAAACTGTTTCAGTATGTCCAATGCATCTGTTATTTTAGTCATTTTAATTCCTCAGGCATGTATCGGCTCAATAACTTCTTTCTCTTGAAAATTATCGTTTACCACCTTATTTTTAATTTTCAACATACTCACACCATCACTCCCATTTTTGCCTAATTGTTCTAATTGTTCTAAAGATGGGAATGGTAATGCGTAAACTTCGTTGGCGTTTACTTGCGTATGTCCATTTAATATTCTAAAGTATGAATCAACTATGGGCAAATCGAGATACTTTGCCATCCCTTTAATCTGATTTTTGCTCAATTGAGAGTTTGGTCTGTGGATATAGTTTACCATATTATCTAAGGCAAAATAGCCATATTTTTCAAACTCATCCTTGAAAATACACGCAGTTACAAATCTCTTCTTTTGCTCTTTTGTCGTAAATCTTTTGAGAACCAAATAGTTTCCTGCTTCAGAAAATAGCCATTTTGTCATGGCACTATTTTTAATCGCAATTGCTTTATCTTTCTTGTCAAGAGGCCATTCAATTCTACCATTCTTTATATTGTGCATCCAAATTAATGGAACAGAATCTTTGTTTAGATTTTTCTGCAGATGCTCTTTATTTCTAAAAGCAACAACCTTACCAGTAGAGATTTTCACACCCAATTTATAAAAATTATCAGGTAGCTTATCCAACTCTTTAATAACTTCCAATTCATGTTTATTGGATGGTATCCTAAAGAATATATGACCATTGCTTCTGTAAATCACATCTTTTTTGGAAACATTAATCATATGCCTATCAGTGAAATCTCCGTTAAATGTTTTTGAGATTGTGATCTCATCTTTTTCTTGTTTAGTGAATTTTGTAATGATATTTTCTTGAAGAACATTCTCCTTTGAGAATAATTCTTTTCTTGAATCAAATAAGTGAATATTCTCAAAATTCACCTTGTATATAAGCCATTTTCTGAATTTACTGTAATATAACCCCGAGCAAAAACTTCGAGGTGTAATAAAAATCATTTCTCCTGATTCATTCAATAATTTTGCAGAAATTGCCATAAATAAGAAATACATATTTGGCTGTCCAGAAACAATATCTTTAAACTTAGCCATCTGCAAATCGCTTTTATTGAGTTTAAAATACGGGGGGTTTGAGATAATAATATCAAAATAGGGTTCGTCTGACTTGCTGTAATTATCAAGATTAAATGTCAGCCTATTGGCATTTGATTTAACAAAATCATTTTCAATTATATTATATTCAAAATGTACTTTCCCATGCAGACTTTTCTTAGTTTCATCTAAAAGCAAGTTTAGAAGAGGTAAAACCTGCCTATCTGTTTCATAGCATACAAGATTAATTCTCTTAACCTTTCGTTCACTTGTCAGTTTTTCAATAAGCGCAACAGATAAAACGCCAATTCCTGCACCAGGATCTAGTATAGAAATGCTCTCTTTAGAAATACTGCTTAATTCAGCCATAAATTTAGAAACACTTGGGGGTGTAAAGAATTGCCCTTTGTCCTTCTTAGTTGATTTAGTATTCTGATGATTATAAAAACTAGCTAATCTATTTGCAAATTCCGTTAGGCTTTCATTTTCAAGCCTTGATATGTTTTTCATCTTTAACTCCATTTGATTTTTTTAGCTTCTCAAAGATTGCACTATTAACGAAGGTTGAAATATTTGGGTAGTTGTATTTGTTATCTTCTTTAGAAATGTATTCCAGCACTTCTTTTTTCAATTTATCATCAATTCTGACTACACCCATTTTTACACCAGTTACTAAATGTTACTTAGTGTAACTGATATATAAAGCTTACGTGCGCCTGTCCAGTGTCCAGTGCAACAAAACTCCCCCCTTCTTCTTTAACTCTATGAGCCTTCGGCTTTGATGCAACGAACTCCCCCAGTCCTGCGAACAGTATGTCTCGGCTTCGCCTCGAATTGATTAGAACTTAAACACAACTCTGCGGACGCAGGTTTCCAGAACTTCGTAACTGGAAACGAAACTAACAGGGCTTAAAGGGTTCAAAACGACCGCTTCGCTATTTTACCAAGCAAAATTAGTTTCTCTCCTCATTAAGCACGTAATATGCTCCTCTGTAAGAGCCCACCTTTTTTATGTATTTGAATTTTAATAATTCATTGATCTCTGCAATAGCTGTTCCAAAAGATGTGTTGTTCAATTCTTCATACTTTCTTGTCTTTATTGATTTGTGCTTTTTCAAGAATTCAACACATTTCTTTTGGCGCTCATTTAAATCAGCATATTCTTCA
>Ga0210057_1010326_pt1 | contig 10599 bp, 14 predicted proteins | sample CryGeyCG2114_010_2_FD_183968 | JGI IMG/M metagenome (GOLD analysis project Ga0210057, IMG submission 183968) | Groundwater microbial communities from aquifer - Crystal Geyser CG10_big_fil_rev_8/21/14_0.10 (SPAdes) (version 2) | ecosystem: Environmental > Aquatic > Deep subsurface > Groundwater ...
AATTAATAATAAAACTTCTTTATGGGTGTGGGTTGAGGTTGGATGAACTTAGAACTTTAAAAAAAGAAGATGTTGATTTTGAAGAGGAGTTGATTCATATTAAATTGGCTAAAGGAAGAAAAGATAGATTTGTGAAAATTCCAGATTCTGTTAAATCTGAACTTGAAGGTTATTGTAAATTAGTTGATTCGCGATTTTTGTTTTTATCTGCTCGTGGAGGAAAGCTTCATTCAAGAACAATTGCAGCAATTGTTAAAAATGCTGGGAAGAAAGCTGGAATAAAAAAGAGAGTGTATCCTCATTTACTTAGACATAGTTTTGCTACTCATCTACTTGATTCTGGAGTTGATTTAAAGATTATTCAAAAGCTTCTTGGTCATTCTGATATTAAAACAACTCAGATTTATCTGCATATTTCAACCCAAAGTATTAAAAATATTAAAAGCCCTCTTGATTCTATATAATAAAAAGGTGAAATTATGAAAGTTAGTTCATTAGCTTCTGGAAGTTCTGGAAACTGTTATTATGTGGAGAATGGAAATGATGCTTTACTTGTAGATGCTGGGATTTCGTGTAAGCAAATCTGGGAGAAGATTGGGGAGGTTGGGGGAGATGTGAATAAAGTTAAGGGGATTTTTATTACACACGAACATGGAGATCATATCAAGGGGGTGGATGTTTTTGCTAGAAAATTTAATGTTCCTATTTTTACTCCAAGAAAGATTGCTGAGAATTTTTTCCTTTGCTCTAATCCTGATCTGATAAATCCTATTAAGAAAGATGAGCATCTTAAATTAGGGAGTTTGAATATTCAGGCGTTTCCTAAATCCCATGATGCTGTTGATCCTGTTTCTTATACAATTGAGAATGGAAAAAAGCTATCAATCATTACGGATATTGGATTTATTTCTGATAATGTTAAAGACTTCATCTCGGATTCTGATTTTCTAATTATAGAAAGTAACCATGATAAAAATATGTTGTTGGAAGGACCGTATCCTTGGTTTTTGAAAAATAGAATTAATTCTGATAGGGGACATTTATCTAATGTTGATTCTGCTGTTGGAGTTTTACAGTATGCTCAGCCACATCTGAAGAATTTGATGCTTGCCCACTTATCTCAAACAAATAATACTCCTAACTTGGCTTATAATTTTTTTAAGAATGTTTTGAAAGATAGTAGAGCCCTAACCCCTAACTTGATGGTTGCTGATAGGTTTAGTGCTTCAAGTTTGATGAAAGTTTAAAATGGTTTTACAATATAGAAAAAAGAAGAGTAAAGATAGCTGGAAGAAGTACCCTGGGAAAGATAAACTTGAGAAAGGAGTTAGTAGTTATGAGTTTAGGTTATTGAGTTCTGATAAGAAGAAAGTTTTAGTTGATGTTGGAGATTATACAAAAGTTATGAAGAGATTTAGGCAGATTGAGTTTTTTAAGCATCGGTAAGTATTTATATTTCTATTATATTCTTAAGAGATGGAAATTAAAGACTACCAAGATAAATCTAAAAAATTTGCAAAGAAGTTTGAGAATCCGGTTATTGAGATTTCTACGTGGGGGCTGGGGGTTACTGGGGAGGCTGGAGATGTCGCGTCTTGTATAAAGAAAACATATCAACATGATAATGATAAAAAAGAGGGAATAAGAGAGAATATAGGAGACATGTTTTGGTATGCAGCTCAGATTTGTAGTTTTTTTAATTGGAATATGAATGAAGTTCTTCAGGAGAACTTAGATAAGTTAGAAGGAAGATATAAAGATGGGAAGTTCAAAGTGGAGCATGCGAGGCGGGGTGGGGAGATGGTGGATTGGAATGAAGATGAAAAAGAAAAATGATTGTGGATTATTAATCATTTTTAATAACTAGAAGGAGGTAGCTTAAATGAAACACAAATCTGAATTAGATTTCCAATTTTGGAGATTCTGGGTTTTTAGTTTGCTTGTATTAGTCGTGTCTGGATTATTTGCATTTTTTACTTTATTAGCAAATAATAATCCAAATGCTAAGACTGTGCTATTATTAGTGGTTGTATTTTTCTTTTGTTTCTGTATGTCTCTGTACGAATTCTTTAGAAATTATGCTAACCTTAGGAAACAACTTAAATAATATCTACATCCTCTCTAAGATCTCAATTCTCTTATCAATAGAAGGATGAGTGGAAAAGAAATCTGATTGTTTCTTTTGTAAGTCTGATTTTGTTGGATCATTCATGAATAAAGGATTAATTGCTCCTGAAACTTTTATTGGTTTGTCATTTTTGATTTTCTTCAATGCGTTTTTCAAACCCGTTGGTGAACGTGTGAATTTCACTGCTGTTGCATCTGCTGTGAATTCCATTTTTCTTGAGATTGATAACTGAACTAATTGAACTACTATTGGAGCGAGAATTGCTAAAAGTATTCCTATAATCATTATGACTGCTCCTGCTTTGCTATCTCTATCTCCGCCACTATTTCCTCTATGAGAAAACCATAAACTTCTTAGAAATATTTCTGAAATGATTGCAATCATTCCAACCATTACTGCAACAAGAGTCATGAATCTTATGTCATAGTTTGCTATATGAGAAAGTTCGTGAGCTAATACTCCTTCTAATTCTTGTTTATCTAATTTTTCTAAAGCTCCGGTGGTTACACAAATCACAGCGTGTTGAGGATCTCTACCAGAAGCAAAAGCATTGATCTGATCTGATTTCATGGTGTATAATTCAGGCAGGGGTAATCCGGATGCTAAGGTTAATCCTTCGACTGAATGATAGTATTGTCTATATTCTTCTCGTGATGCTTTTTTTGCATTTACACTGGCTAATGCTATTTTATGTGAATTGTAATACGAAAGTAAAATATAGGAAATTGAGATTATAATTGCAAGAATCATAATTATGAAAAACAATCCTGGATCAGATAACAAAGAAATTACATATCCAAGAGCTAGGAAAATTAGGAAGATTATGAATATTAAAAAGAATGATCTTCGTTTATTTGATGCTATTTGATCGTAAAAAATCAAACGAGGGGCTTCTTTTGACATGTGGTTATATATATATTTTTAGTTATATAAATGTTAATAAAGTTTAAACTCTGCATTAAGTTATGATTGCTGAAGGAAAACTTTGGACAGGATTAAGACCTAAAAATCAGACAGAACTTGTTCTCAAGGAAGGTGGGAGATTTACATTGATGGAATGGAGAACTGATGAACGGAATTTTGATGTTCTCCGGATTGATGTTGATTCTTTAATTCATGGAGAATTTAATGGGGGAGATGGTGTGCGATTAGTTGCATCAGGGCTTTCTGTTCATAGAGGAAATCAATATGTTGGAACTCCAATTATTGAAGTTGGCCAAAGATTAAAATTGTATGAAGGAGTCTATGCTCGATTGGTTAAAGTTGGTAGAAAAACTGTAAGATTAGATATTATGTATGATTCTGATCGGTTTGATGTTCATGAATGATTCTAAAAGTTTATAAATTAAAGATTTGAGAGGAAGTTATGGGAAGGAGACATTTTGATCGAACACTTTATGGTCCTGGACATCCTAGAGCGAACTGTTATATTATTGATGAGCAATTTAGAATCAGCTTAGTCGAAAGTCTTGGAGCGGATACTGCTTATTTGAGAATTAATGCATTAAATGCTCCTAGAGGGAATGGTTATGATGGAATGCAAGAAGTATTAGTAAGGCAAGGTCCTCCAACAGAATTGAATAGTTTATATGTGCCTCACCGAGGACATGTTCAGCTAGTTGATATATTTGAAGTAGAAGATGGAATAACTCCTGCTGGTTTCCCTAGAAGAACAGATGCGGGAATTGTCAAAGTTAGATTTAAACCTAATGAACATCGGAAATTTGAAGTGCAAGAAAAACATTATTCTTTTGGAATGATAGAAAAATAAAAAACTAATCAAAATCTAATTCTGGTACTGCTTTAGATTCAATTGGGATTTGTAAATATTCTTTCTTGCCTTTTCCATAGATTCCTGCAAAGATAACTCCTGGGAATCTCTCAACTGCAGTGTTATAAGACAAGATTGAATCATTATAAAATTGTCTTGAATAGGCTACTTTATCTTCTATTGCTGATAGTTCTTTTTGTAACTGCAAGAAGTTTTCATTTGATTTTAACTGAGGATAATTTTCTGCTAAAGCAAATATGGACTTCAGAGCTTTTTGCATTTCATTTCCAGCTTTTACTTTTTCTGTCAAGTCAGTTGCTTTCATCATCTCTGTTCTTGCTTTTGTAACGTCGCTGAAAACTTTTTTCTCGTGCTTAGCATAACCTTTAACTGTCTTTACTAAATTTGGAACTAGGTCTGCTCTTTTTCTTAATTGAACATCTATTTGACTTAGAGAATTATCTATTCTGTTTCCTAGAATTACGAATTTGTTATAATAATTTATGAAAGCCAAGACTATTAAAATTCCTATGATAATCAAAATCCATAATAATAGTGTCATGTTTATATTAGTCAGAAGTTGTTTATAAATTTAACTTATACTTGAGATCTATATGTTTCTCCTCTAACATGAAGTTCGGGTATTCTATCTAGAGAAATACTTAATTGTAATATTTTGGGGTTTGTTTCACAAATTGGTTTTGGCCTTCCATTTTCATTTGAAGGTCTATTAGAAGAAACTGTGGTTAGATAAGGGTAAACATAACGGCAGTGGGTTCCATTAAAATTATATCTGCAGGTTGTTGGAGAATGAGAACAATTTTTATCTATCTTACATAAATAAAAAGTTCCATTTCCTGACATTTTATTTATTATATCAAGAGGAGATAGTATTTATAGTTTTTTATATTTGTTTTTTGTCATATGAAATAGTTTTCTTCTTAGATTAAAACTATCTGCCCATTTTGCATAAGCTTACCATCCTTGAAAACTTTCTATAAATTTATATTCAGAATAATTTTAATAAAATTAAAAATCTATTGGTTTAGTGATTCTAGAAAAGCTCTTGTTTTTTCTATCTCTGTTTCTAACCTTCCTAGTCTTTTTAGTTCTCTTTGAATCTGTCTTTGATTATAAGGAAGTTTTTGTGTTGGATTTTTGCGTCGAAGCGCCTTCGGCGCTTTTAAATACCCCACGAGTCCCGTCGTCGTAGTACAAGTCCCTGCTGTCACCATAAAGGTCAGACCTGTAGTCAGTACTGTCGAACCACAGTTCTGTCATTAAAGTTCCATCTTGGTCATCAACGGTACTTGAATTAATGAGATAAACTCTCATAGGCCCGTGCATTTCAAAATAAGGTTTTGCTTGATCTTTCAATAATGCTTGTAAAGTTTCATCATCCGCAGAATCAAGTGTAAAATCCTGTCTTGAAGGTAAAACAATAACTCTTCTTTTTGCTGGATCTTTATTTCTGTCTTTTTCAGCTAATTCTAATGATTCTTCATATTCAGCTGTTGAACTTGTATGAAAATAGTTTCCATTTGAATTTGATTTAACAGCTCTTTTTGCTAGTTGTTTATTTAATAATCTTGAGTTATCAACTCTTACAATTGGGAGTTTTCCTGCTACATATTCAAAACCAGTTCTTGTCCATGTTCCTTGACTTTGACCTACATTCTTATTTCTTCTTGTCTGTAATCTTGCGTATGCTTCATCCCTTGTTTTTATTAACTGAGTGCTTCCTAATTCTTGTAAACATTCATAGAAATTTCCATCTGCTTGTTTTACTGTTCCTAATCCTTTTACAGTTGCTAATGTTCTTGTCATGTTTTATTTTAGATATTGGAGTATTTAAAGTTTTCCCTTTGTTACTACTTAACAGTTTATTTGAATTAGATAACAGTCTTAGTTTATTATTCAAAATCATATGAAAAGCAGATAAATGCGAAAAAGAGTTTCAGAAACTTTAAATATCACTTTCTTCTAGTTGTAATATAAAAATGAGGCAATGTTTGATTTGCTCTTACTGTGAATCTGCTCGCCTCACAGCTGCGCGATTTCTCGTTGTGGCAAACAAACATGAAAGTGAATATATTACTCGGAGGAAAAGCAGGACAAGGAATCGCAGAACTTGCTCTATTTGTAGCAGAAGTTTTAGTTAAACAAGGTTATTATGTTTTTAATTATAGAGATTATCAGAGTTTGATTCGTGGGGGACATAGTTTTAATGTTGTTTCTGTTTCTGAGAAACCAGTTCATATTCATGATTTAGATTATGATGTAATTGTTGCAGTTGATGAAAATACCATTGATGTACATAAGAGCAACCTAAAGAAAGAAGGGAAAGTTTTATCAGAGAAAGAAGTTAAGGCGTTGGGAATTGTTCGGAAGAATAAGTTGGATATTAGAGTTGTAAATATTGTTTATGCTGCTACTTTGTTGAAGATGTTGGGGGTTGACAAGAAAATTATAATTGATGAGATTAATTCTCGATTTAAGGGAAAGAGTTTGTTGAATGATGATTTGAAGGCTGCTGAATTTGGTTATATGAATAATCTTGGAAAAGTTAAGATGCCTAAAGTTAAACCTGTTAAACGATATTTTATGAATGGGAGCGAGGGAATCGGAATTGGCGCTATAAGTTCTGGGTTAGATGTTTATTTGAGTTATCCTATGACTCCTTCTACTGGAGTTCTGCATTATTTAGCTAAGAAACAACTTGATTATAACTATATTGTTATGCATCCTGAAAATGAGATTGCAGTTGCTAATGCTGCTTTGGGATCGTCCCATGTGGGGGCACGAACAATGATAGGGACAGCGGGGGGAGGTTATGATTTAATGACTGAGGCTATGAGTATGCAGGGGATGGCGCAAATTCCTTTAACTGTTTATCTATCTCAGAGACCTGGACCGGGAACAGGAGTTCCTACTTATTCTTCTCAGGGAGATTTGAATTTAGCATTAAAAAGTTCTCATGGAGAATTTCCTAGAGTTGTTGTTGCTCCTGGGGATCCAATTGAATGTATTGAGTTAACAAATCAAGCTATGTATCTTGCTGAGAAGTTTAGAATTCTTTCTATCCTCTTGGGTGATAAACATGTTGCTGAATCTGAATATACCTTTGATTCTATTCCTAATATCTTAAAGATTGAGAGTTCAATTGATACAAAAAAATATGGGGATAAATTATATCCTAATTATCTTAACGAGAAGAGAAGTGTCCCTGGATTGTCTCTTGTTCGTTCAACTAGTTATGAACATAATGAGATGGGATACACTGTTGAGGATGCTAAGACTACAAAGAAAATGGCTGAGAAGAGATTAGAGATTATGAAGAATATGAAAAAAGAGATTAAAAAGTTTGAAAGGATTAAGGTTTTTGGAAAGAAAAGTTCTGATAAAGTTGTTATTTCGTGGGGATCTACAAAAGGAGCTATTCTCGATGCTGCTAATGAGTTGAAAAACTGGAAATTTGTTCAAGTTTTGTATTTAGGACCTTTTCCTGCTGATTTGGTTTCTAAGGAATTGAATGGGGCTAAGAAAATTGTTTTGGTTGAGGAAAATTTAACTGGGTTGATGGGGGATTTGCTTAAAGAAAAAACCGGGATTGAAGTTACTGATAAAGTTTTGAAATATGATTCTCGTGTTTTTACTAAGAATGAGCTGGTTGAGAAGTTGAGCAAAATTTAGTATATATGTTCTGATATAATTATGTTTATATAATTCTATTTTGTTTTTGGGATGCTAAAATGAGTGAAGATGAACTTAGAGGAATCCTTGAAAGAGTTAGGGCCCTTCCTGGCATTGGAGACCATAGATATAATTTGTGGCTAGGCGGAGCCTCTGTTAAACCAGGAGAAGAAGGAGTTATTGATATTGGACTTCCCAATAACTTTTTGATGGAACAACTTGCTAGACATGGGCAAATAAAAGATGCCGTAAGGAAGGTATTCTATGATGCAGGATATGAAGCTAGATTTGTTGTTGATGAAGGATTGGAAACTAGAGCTAAAGAAGAAGGTCAGAGATTAGCTCAAAGAAAGGTATATGATCGAGAAAAAACAGCTGCTCTAATGAGAGAAAAAGCAAGGATTGCTAATTCTCAGCTAAAAATTCCAAAGGATAGAACCTTTGATGACTATGTTGACGTTGGGGGGTTAACTGGGTGGTTGAAAAGGAATATGGTAGCAGTTAGTGAGGGAATAAGGGCGTATTTGGCGGGAGGGGAGTTGGGGGTGCCCCAAATTACAGCGCTAGTTGGAAGGCACGGGACTGGAAAAACTAGTTTATTGGCTGCAACGTACAATGCAATTGTTCAGGATAATGAAGGTAAGGTCGTTCTCTTCTCGGGTCCGGTTCTTAAAAATACTTACAGTGCGTGGGGAAGTAAAATGAGGAAAAATGATGATAGTGCGGATGAATTATTGATTAGATTTAAACCTAAAGAGCATGAAAGAAAGGTTTGGATAATCGACGATGTTCAAGGCGCGTGCAATAAACAAAAGACAGAGAATTTTTTAAGAGAAGCTATTGAAACTCATACTGGATACGGACATCCACTAGTTCTTGTCTATCGGCTAGATGATGATGAGTCAATGCCACTTGTGGAAGAACTATTAGGAACTGCTTCTGCTAATGGAAATGCTTTAGTTTTGAGAACAAGACACTATACAAATGAAGAACTGCAAAGACTTTTTGTGACAAGAAGCCAAGGAAGTGTTGAGGGCGTTCCAAAAGAATATCTCGAAAGAATAGCCAAGAGAGCACTATCTGGAGGAACAAATCCAGATAGAATCTATCAACTGTTAACTGCTATAAGATTTGATGAAAAAAATCTTGGTAGGCCTCTTGAAATGAATGAGTTAGAAATCTTGGCGGGAGATGAAGTCTCTTCAGATTCACAAAAGCCAGTTGATACAGCCGTTGTCTTAGAAGCGGTAGCAGCACATTATGGATATAAAGGAGCAAATGAATTTTTAAGAACTGTAAGGGGAAGTAGAAGACAAGTGTATTTTGAACAAAAGATGGTTGCTGCATATTTATTAGTTAATTCTGTTGGTTTACCGTATCAAGATGCTGGGGAAATTTTGGGTTATAGAAATCATACAAGCACGATGCATGCTTTAGATGCATTTGAAGATAGAGTACTAACTGCTGAACCTGACGCTCAGAAAGTTTTAGCTTTTGAAGGAAATACTATGAAATACAAAAATGGGGTAGACGAATTCTTAGCATTTGTAGCTTCTAAGCAAGTTAAGAAAAAGCGAAAACATAAAAAGGCTTCTTAACTCTAGATTATAGTTTATAAAATGGTGAACTTGGAGACTGGACAAACTAACACTTGGTGTCCAGGATGTTTTAATTTTGGAATTTTGTCTAGTATGAAATCTGTTTTGAAGAAACTGATTGAAGAAGGTGTGAAACAAGAGAATATTGTCATGGCGACGGGTGTGGGGTGTGCTCCTAAGATTTTTGATTACATGAATATTGGGGGAATTTACGGGCTGCATGGAAGAGTTGTTCCTCAGTTAGTTGGAATGAAGATTGGAAATCCTAATCTAACTGCGATTGGTTTTGCAGGGGATGGAGGAAGTTATTACGAGGGGATTGCACACTTAATTCATGCTGCACGTTACAATGCAAATGTTACAATGATTGTCCATGATAATCAGAATTTTGCTCTGACAACTGGGCAATCTACTCCTACATCTGAAAAAGGATTTAAATCAAAAGCAGATCCATTAGGAGTTGCTGAGGAACCTATGAATCCCCCTGTTTTAATGTTGGGAGCTAATGCGTCTTTTGTTGCGAGAGTTTATGCTAAAGATATAAAACAAATGACTGAAGTTTTTGAAGCGGCGATTAAGCATAAAGGATTTTCATTTGTGGAAGTACTCCAACCATGTGTAAGTTTTCATGCTGATGTGCCTTATTTAGATGAACATATTTACAAAGTTTCTGGAAATAATTTGAAAGATAAAAAAGAGGCAATGGAATTGGCAATGAAGTGGAATTTTGAAGCTCATAAAGATCAACCAGGAAGTCAAAAGAAGATCCCTACTGGAATATTTTATCAAAGAGAGAGGGATACTATGGAAGAGAATTATACTCAACTTAGAGAATTGCTTAATGAAGGGAAGGGGTGGTTTGAGGTTAAGAGAAAGATCCCTAAGATTCAGGAATTGATGAAATAATTGTATATTTTTAATCAACTATATTTAATTACGATTATGTTTAAATACTATTTTTATCATATAACAGGATGAAGATTGTAAAAATCGATGATGCAAAAACAAAAGTAAAGCGGGAAATGATTTCTAAATTCGGAGAGTCAATTTATCATTCAGATGGGGTTGATGAGGTTTTTATTAAAGTCAAATTTAAGGATGGAAGTTCTATTGGATATGAAAGGTGTGAAGATGATGATGATGTGGAGATGTTAATGGGCGGGGAGGGGGAGTAATTCTAGATAGATTTTTATAGTTGAAGAAAAAATATTTTTATGGTTGTTTCAGAAAGAGCCCAAAAAATATATGAACAGCTTATCCGAGCAAGAATAAAACAAATATATTCTCTTGTCGCAGATAGAGAATCTGATCCTAGTGACCTTGCTGAAAAAGTAAAACAAACTCCTAAGAGGGTGTTTGGAGTAAGACATCTTAATTTTATAAGAAATCATCCTGAAGTTCGAGATTAT
>Ga0210057_1010328_pt1 | contig 10598 bp, 11 predicted proteins | sample CryGeyCG2114_010_2_FD_183968 | JGI IMG/M metagenome (GOLD analysis project Ga0210057, IMG submission 183968) | Groundwater microbial communities from aquifer - Crystal Geyser CG10_big_fil_rev_8/21/14_0.10 (SPAdes) (version 2) | ecosystem: Environmental > Aquatic > Deep subsurface > Groundwater ...
CGAAGGTCACCATTGTAGAATTTTCAGATTTTGAATGCCCATTCTGTTCAAGAGCATTTGGTACGGTGAATCAAATCAAAGAGGCGTATCCAAACGATGTGAAAATTGTATACAAGCACCTTCCTCTTTCCAACATACATCCAAATGCACAAAAAGCAGCTGAAGCTTCAATTTGTGCGGGAGATCAAGGAAAGTTTTGGGAGATGCATGACAAAATGTTTGAAGCACAACTCTAACACTACCTTTCAAGTAAATACAAACGGCCTGATACATATCAGGCCGTTTTTTTTATGATTTATAAATCTGTCTTTGACTTAAACATTTGGATCAGTTTCTGAGTCACGGGACCGACCGTTGCATCTCCGATTATCGTTTCGTCGATTTTCACCACAGGGACAATTTCGTGACTCGAATTGGTGAAAAATGCTTCATCCATCGTTGAAAGTTCAGATGTTGATATAAGTCGATACTCCACCGGTATGGCGAGTTCTTGCGCAATCTCAATGATCGCTTTGCGCGTAATTCCTTTGAGAACTCCATCTTCTGCGGTGATCAATATGTTATTTTTCACAGCAAAAAAATTACTTCGTGTTGCCTCATAAATATTCATATCTGAATCGGTGTGAAGAATATCCATGGCTCCCGAAATTTTTGCTTTTTGAACTTCTGCAATGCTTGCGGCATAGTTTATGGTCTTGGCCAAAGGGTTCTGCCGCATCAACTGAGCAGTTTTTAGTGCAACTCCATCGGTATACATCTCCTGAGGATAATCGTGAGCCTCATAAAGATAAATAAAAAACGTTTGTGTTTCTGAGGGAGTAAATCCATCGTCACTCACTCCACCTGTTTGGATAAGTTTGATATTTGTATGGGTAAATCCACTTTTCTCAATACCCTCTTTCACAATATCTATAATTTTTTCCTTTGAATATACGGGCGTCATCCCCATAAGACGGGCAGAGTTAAAAAAACGATCAATATGATCATCAAGCCTGAATGGTTCTTTCCCATAAGTCCGAAGAAAGTCAAAAACTGCAAATCCACGGAGAACGGCAATATCCAAAACAGATATTTTAGCCTCATCATCAGCCATCCAACTTCCATTTATGTAAATCATATTCCGTTAAAATGATAACTGCACTGGTAGTCGGAAAGTGGTTAGAAATCATTTAGTTCTGACAATTCACCCAAGGCGACTTGATCTTAAGTCCCGACATTTTTTCATGAAATTTTTTGAGGAGAAGAAACAACGTGAGGATGATTTTGGATATGTTCTTCGCAGTAGCAGATCATTGGGTTACATTCATCGCAGTATCGTATACCCATATCCGGATTGTCAATTTCATTTTTTTTGCAAATAGTACACACATGGTATGGTTTTCCTTTCATAGCCACTGATCGTACTCCCATTGATTGTTTTTGAAATATATTTTTAAAAATCATTATTAATTCATCTCCAAAAAACAAAAAGAAATTGGCGAGAGAAAAAAGTACCAAAACTTTTTCACCTGCTGACCCCGTGACAAATGATGCTCCGGTGATGATCCAAGTAATTGCTGCTATCCATTTGACTTTCACTGGAAGAACAAAGAAAATCATCAAGGTGAAATCGGGAAACAGGAATGCAAATGCAAGAAAAAGCGAAGTGAATAAGGAGAGATTGGTAAGAGGGATCGTTGGAAATAAAATCGAAAAAAGCAAGCTTGCAACAAGAGAAATGAATACATAGACTGTATAGTGAAATGACCCCCACAGCCGTTCAAGTGCGGTTCCATAGAGATAATACAGATACATTGCAAATGCCAAAAAAAGCACATTGGTAGTGAGCGGCTCCATAAGGTAGGTGACCGATCTCCACCACTCACCCACAAGAATTTGTGCTCCAGTAAACGAAAGAAGTTTATATGTCTCAGGGCTGATAGTTATGAGCAAAAATCCAATTCCTTGCGCAATAATGAGATAAAAGGTCAGATTGGAAATTGCCATCCATCCAAATTTTTTTTCAAGTTTGTCAAGGAAATTCATATCACAAGTATAGCATCGACTATCATATTGCATATATCTCTCTCCAATACTGCTATAATCGTCACTATGAAACCTAAATTTAAGGGCTTTCTTGCACTTCTGGGCACTTCTTTTATCTACGGATCCTTTGGGGTGATTGTCCGCGCGCTTGGACCGTATCTTACCGCAAATCAAATGACCTTTCTCCGGTCAATAATAGTTTTTTCGATCATTGCACTAATTTTATACATAAGAAAAGTTACGGTTTTCAAAATTCCAAAGAATTTACTTCTCCCGCTCTTTGTCCACTCCGCCACATTTGCCGCGACCATTTTTCTTTTTACGTACGCCGTGATTTTCACCTCTCTTTCGAAGGCAACCTTTAGTTTTTATTCTACTACCCTTCTTGCATCACTTTTTGTAAGTATTGTATTTTTCAAAGAAGGTTTTAGCAAACAAAAAGCCATAAGTCTTGCTCTTGCACTTGCTGGACTCATATTCTTTATTCTCCCCCGAGGGATCGGCACAATCGGACTTGGTATGGTCCTAACCGGAATTGCAGGAATTGGCGACGTCGTGACCAATAGTATGAAAAAATATCTGGGAGGAAAAATTGAACCATTGGTTCTTGTGCTGTATCAAATGCTCGCAGGACTCATCGTCGGCCTCATCCTCATCGTGTCGACTCAACAATTTACCATTCTGCAAACGCTTGACATAAAAGCTATTGCGTGGATTCTGTTCTTTTCTCTCAACTTCTTTTTGCTTTCATACCTCACGGTGTATGGCTTTCAACATTTTGATCTGAATTTGGGAACGATCATTCTATCACTCGAATTTGTCTGGGCAACTATCATAGGATATGTATGGTATGCAGAAGTATTGAACACGTACCAGATAATCGCAATGGGGCTTCTGATTTTTTCTATCGTGAATATGAATTTGCCAGTTAAAAAACAAGAATTGAAAAAATAACTCAAAACCCAAATGAATATTCTTCCAAAAATTTCAGAGTACCGAAAAGGGGTTCTTTCCCTCATTCTCCTCTCCCTGGTATTTGCCTCAATGGGACTCTTCGCACGGTATTTGAGTACTGGATTTCTTCTTTTTCAACAAGTGTATCTTCGGATTTTTGCGGCATTCATTCTCAGTTTAATATTTTTCAGAAACGACATAGATTTTGGAAAGATTAAAAAAATAGAAAAGAAAGAGTGGTGGTTAATTTTCTTTCGGGTCATTGCATTTTATGTTTTTGGCGTGACCTTGTTTACCCAGGCGATCATTCTCACCAAGTACAGCAATGTCTCATTCATTGGTGCACTGCCCATGGTTGCAATCATGGGAATTTTTCTCATGAAAGAAAAGCTGACTGCAAAAAAACTTGCACTCATTATTATGGCTTTTTTCGGCGTTCTCCTTATTGCGGTAACCGATTATTCTGATATTTTTTCATGGGGAAAAGGAGAGCTTATCGCACTCATTTCGACCACCACGTTTGCGCTTAGTTATGTGGCTCGCAAATGGCATTCAGGACTTCTCAATAATAAAGAAATTACGACGCTGATGTTATTTCTGGCAAGTATCTTACTATTTGTCTCGTCTCTATTTCTTGGTGAAGGACTCCCCCTCGGAGGATGGACTGGCGGATTAGTTGTTGCGATAATCGGCGCCGGTATTTTCAATATTGCAAATCTCCTTCTCACCAATTATGGATTCCAAAAAGTCGAGGCTATATTTGCAAGCAATATCCTTTCTCTTGAGAGTGTATTTGCCATCGTTTTGGGGCTTCTTTTTTACAAAGAAATCCCGCTTGCTCGTGAGCTTGCTGGAGGAGCAATCATTGCCCTCAGTGTGATCGGAATGAACTGGGTCGAGGCAAAGGAATAAGAAGATTTGTTCTCCGCTTGTAAGCCTGGTATTCCTGATTATCTTTATACCGTTCATTGTATTTCTTTTCCAACGTAGGGATTCCCGTTGCAAATAGAAGTGTGTAAGTAATAGATAGTGGTCCGATGATTGTAATCCAAGAAAACCCGATCTGAAATGGGAGAGAGAATACAAATATTCCCCACCAGCAGAGCATTTCACCAAAGTAGTTGGGATGGCGGGCATACTTCCACAATCCACGGTCAATCCACTTTCCTTTATTTGCCGGATCAGTTTTGAACGTAAATTTCTGCATATCTGCGATCGTTTCGACGATCATTCCCATGAGCCACATGCCAATCCCCAATACCATCCACACATTGAGTTTGCGGTCTGAGCTGATGGTAAAAAGATATATTGAAGGTAAGCTGACAATCCACACAACAATTGCCTGAAAAAACCAAAACGTGGCAAAAGAAAGAAATTTTTCACGAATACCATCAAAACGCCTATCACGCTTCATGGTATTTATTCGTAAAAATAAGTACGTTGCAATTCTGATGCCCCACGCCACAACCATAATAAATGCAATGACGTGAAACTGAAGATATGTTTGGGTAAAAAATAATCCGACACAGGCAAGTATGATAAAGGTCAACCCATATGAAAGATCGGTAACGGTATCGATTTTCTTCACAGCCGCATAGACAAAAAAGAGTATCTGCACGCCAAAGCTTACAATCAAAGTAGATATAAAAAGGTTTTCAAACATTTTTGTTTAGTTTAATTTCCAAATTGCCGCATTCAGAATCGTTGCAAAACTTACCCAAAGGAGATACGGCATCAACAAATAGGACGATCGCCGATCAATATCCCAAAACAGTTTGATCAAATACACGATCATCAACCACAAAACAAGGATAATGAGAAGCGCAGCGCCCAGATTTCGTGCACCAAAAAAAACTAGTGACCAAACAGCGTTTATCACCAGATGGATCAAAAAAAGATTCACCGCTCTTTTGATCGTTAATTTTTTATATCCCTTCACCCATACAAAATAGAGCGCAATTCCCATGAGTGTGTAAAGTATCGTCCAAACAGGACCAAAGACGAAGTTTGGAGGGTTGAAACTTGGCTTTTCTAAATAAATATACCAGTTGGATATTGAAGAAACCGTACCAAACGACCCGATAATCCCCGCAAGTTGGGAAATAAAAATTGAAAATAAAAGAAGAGGTATGTTTTTTATCTTCATACCTCATTGTACAATAATCTCATGGGAAACATTATTACTGTCGATGATCTGATGCAGCATGGGTACTCATATCCTCTCAGCAAACCTCGAGGAAAAAACTTTGATCCGATTTTTACCCCCGATCTGACTCCAAAAGAAATGCTTGCGATGGGAGTTTTTGGCGGAAAATATATGACTGATTGCAAAAAAGAGTTCCCCGCCGATTGGTATACCCATGCAAAGCTTTCCCCTGAGAAAAGAGATTGTTTGCTCAACTATTTCAAAGTCGATGCAAGCCAACCACTTGCAGTCTGGCAAAAGAAGGGTTGGATTCATCCGCAGGATCCGCGAGGATGGTTTCAATGGTATTGTCGCTATTTTATGGGAAGAAGGACGCCAGATGATATTCGACAAATCAAAAGATGGAAAGCCATGACTCGACACGTCGCTCAAGTCAAGAGAAATTGCGTTCTGGGGGATTTTTCATGTAGACCGAAGCAGCGCCAAGCTCTGCTCCACTGGGCATATGATTCAAGGGAGATGTGATCGGTCATCTGTGAGTTTTTTTATTTACAATTTAAATGTAAATATTATTGTAATCAAATGGAGATGACGAGCGCTAATTACTCCTCATTTGAAGTTCCTTGACATCATCTGGTAAATAGTCAATATTGGCAAATTCTTTCACCACAATTGAGTGAATTTTTGATTTGATTACTGGTTTAATATGCGGATAGGTCATCTCAGCTTCCCCACCAATACTTGCACAATCGTCTTCGATAAAAATATCGGGAATTAATGACTCTGCGACATCTTTATATTCCTGTCCTTCTTTTCGATACAAAAGATTTTGCATCTGGGGAAAATGGTACTTCTCTAAAACAAAACGAATCTCATCAATTTCTTCGGGAGTTTCCCGTGAGGTAAGATAGTATATTTCTGCACCCTGCTCTTTCCAACTCTGAAGTTTCCAAACTACATTGCCATTGGGAATATATGACCTGAATGCATGAGATTTGTGAGATTCCTCAGATCCTGGCTTAAGTGCGGTCCCTTCGGTAAAGATGAGTATTTTCATATTTTTCATTATACTCTTCCAGATTATTGATTTTCGTTACTTTTAACACATTTGATAGTATCTGAATAAATACATGATACGTTTTTATTCATTCAACTTAATACTTATTAATTAACTTCAATGTTGAAAGGATTTGATCTAGATTTATCTTAGCTTTGCTAATTTCATTTATAGGATACGTACTATGGAATTTGAGCATTAGAAAGATTACGACAGAAATATATCCCTACTGCAAAACCCAACATCAAGATTAATGTACCTATTCCGATATACTTTAACTTAAGAATGCTTGAAGGAGGTGCTGCTCTATAAACGGGAGGAGAAAGATCTTCAGGATTTTGGATGCTTTCGTTTGTTTCCATGTGTATACTATAACAATTATAATTGAATTCTAAAACCTATGAAAAATAAGGAATTAATCAACGTAAGTGTTGTTGTAAAATCCCCGATTGATAAGGTCTGGGATGCGTTTACCAAGCCAGAACACATTACCCATTGGGCGTTTGCATCTGATACTTGGGAAGCGCCGTATGCGGAAAATGATCTGCAAGTCGGTGGTAAGTTTGTCACCACCATGGCTGCAAAAGACGGGAGTTCCAAGTTTGATTTTAATGGTATCTATAGCTCGGTCAAACAACACGAATCCTTTGAGTACACGATGGAAGGCGGACGATATGTAAAGGTAACATTCGAGAAAGTTGCAGATGGTATCAAAGTCACCGAAGATTTTGAACCAGAAACAGAAAACTCGCATGAGCTACAGCGCTCCGGTTGGCAGGCGATTCTTGAAAATTTTAAAAAATTTGTAGAGAGTCAAAAGTCATAAAGAATCGAAAAAATAACACTTCTCGCAAAAATCAAATAACTGGCGAGCTCATTTGGCAAACCCATATAGTTGATTTGTTCTTGTATTTAGACCACAAACTGCACAATATATCGAGGTTTCCGATTGTGATCAACCAATGTATTGAAAACGACAATATTCCCATGAAGGATCATCTGCCGGAAGTTCTTGTCTTTCATCATCTGGCGCATCCGATCAAAAAGTTCATAAATCCCATCAATAAATCGGATTGCATCACCAAACTCAATTACAACATTTTTCTGCTTGACTGCTTCAAAAATAAACTTTTGCATATTGGATTTTCGCCAGCTGAGCACTTTTGTATCATCCCAAGCTATTTGAGAAAAACACGAATCAATGTCTAGGTCTTTAATTGCTTCCCAGCTTTTCTCCTGAACATTTCTAAAAATACTTTTATTGGAGATGAATACCGGGGAAGAAAAAAAATCATCTTGCGAGAAGGTACTACCTGCAATAGGGTTTTTCAGTTTTCCCGATTTTCGGAAAGTCCTGATAAGATCAATCGTCAACTTGGTATTGGTCAGTAAAAAAGGATCTCTCGGAAAGACGGCGAATGCGTCAAGAGCGGGAAATGGAGCATATCCTCCATCGGTAATGACAATTAACTCTTCTTGGTGATTGGCATACGGCCATGAATCTTCAGACCCCGCGATGGAATAACGGGTAACTAAATTTTTTAATAAAAACTTTGCCTTTTGATGTAACGTTAAATCCGAAATAGCACTGTTTGCATAAACATATTTTAGTTTTTCCAATATTATAAGGAAAATTTCGCCCTTACCTTCGCCGTACAGTTTGGTGGTCGCTTGCCAGTTGAGCAGAAGTGATCGCGGATAATTATTGCGAAAATCAGCCGTTCCCGGCAGTATTGCGTCGTTCAATAATCGTGCAATTTTTTTATCTTTGAGTAAATCGAACGTTCGAACAATAGTGTTTTCAGAAGCAAGTTTATTGAGTATTTCTTCGGTAAATCCAACATTTGCCACATCTTTGTCATTGACGTGGATCTCTAAACCACTTATTACTCCACCTTTTGAAGGATCGAAAGAAAAAAATATGGGAATAATTTCGGCTACTTTTTCTCCCTCATCATGAAGTTCTTTTTTCAGTTGGAGAATCCCCTTTGCTGTCATCAGTTTATTGATGATATCGGATCGTACTCCTCCATCAATTTGCTTTCCCCCTTCAGTCGAGTGAATTAGCGCACGAGCTGCACATCCAAGATGAGAATCGAGGCCATAGTAAATGGTGTCCCCTGCCTTTTCTCGAAGTAAGGTCACTATTTGTTCTACAACATAGGAATCTCTATCGATAAAAACAGATTCATCCTTTTGTCCTTCCATAAAACCATTGACTACCCCCGCGGGAGTGCGAAGGGTTCCACCGACTTGAGGCGGTTTTGAAAACATGATGGTTGGCATATTTCTTCCATCCACACACGTCACAAAAAAATCATGATTTTTTTCACCGATATACTGTTTGGCTAGTTTTTTTGCCTGGGTAACTTCAGGCGCATCTAATTCTCGAGCCCTTTGCATTCGAGATTGAAAATGAAGAAGTGCGAATTTTTGTAACCACAAAAAATTGGTTTTGATCGTCTCTCGAAGTTTTTGGTCGTGATCGTGTTCAAGACAACTATTGAGTTGTGCTGAAATAAAATTATGGAGCTGTTTTTTTAAACTTGCAGGCAGATCATCGATCTCTGACATATTCTCTTTTTTATTCTAATTTTTAAAATAGAGCGATATACCTAAATAACCAATAGTGGGAAGTATTGAATCGAAAGTATAATAGGTCATTATATACCCTTCGCAATTGAAAATGCCATGAGTATAAACACTCGTAGGTCATTTTTTCACTAAGATATTTGTAAAGAGTATTTTCATATTTTTGTAACACTCTTTCTGCTTGATTTTGGTATATTCCTCGGGGTATAATACTATCAGTATTGAAATCCGTCACACAAGAACTGGCACTTCTTGATCGACTTTTGGTCGAACGGAGCTTGAGGAAAAATTCAAGACGAATGCAGATCGTCATCACACTGCAAACCTATGTCACCCTCGCGGAGTACAGAGCAGGTTAATAAGGCGCACGTAGCGATAGGTGCGTAGAAAAAGAGTGGAAAAGCGTACTAACGCCTCTTTAGTTACCAGACTTTTTGGTAATTGAAGAGGCGTTTTTTTTTGGTGTAAAAGCTGCACTAGAGAAAAATTGCCTATTGAGGGGGGAACGTTCACAACCGGAGTATATTCAGACAAAAAACCAACCATGGAGGTTTGAAATGGATTCTAGCATTGCGTTTGTTCTAGCAGGCATTCTCGTGATTTTCTTGGTAATTGGTCTATTTTTCTTAGCTAATTACCTGATGAAATGGATGTCCGATAAAGACTGAGTAGTTGCTCAGTCAGTTCAAGTAGTTTCTTAACCCCCTCTCAAAAGCCGGCTGAAAGGGTGGCGGATAAAACCGCCACCCTTTTGGATAAATGTACTTCGTCCTCGGGAAATGATTAGTTAATCGAAGAACAAGAATTGCGAATATAAAAATTGTGTCCCGAATGCATTTTGTTTGAACAAGAAAATAATGATCCAGAGATATTGATTTGGATTGTCGAAAAAAGCAACGACAGGCGCTGCTTCATTGGGCATATGACGCCAGAAGAATCTAATTGAACAAAATTGGGATTCCATTGCAGATCGTTTCTTCTGAATGAATGAAGTACGAAGAAATATATTGCTTGATGGAGGTTGGTCCCCGTTTTTAAACGGAACGGGGAAACCGGTAGATCATTTCTTTTTATTTTTGTCTCTCTCTTCCTTAAGCTTTTTGAGATCTTCATCCCACTTTTTTTTACACTCATCGCACATTCCGTGCGATATCTGATCCTCTGGACCTTCTTCGGTTCCAAGATCTTTTTTACACCACGCACAAATTACCTTCATAAATCCTCCTGCTGTGTAAGGGTTGAAAGTCGATCATTTATTATACTATAGGCTACGTATAATTTCAATCTTTTTTGGAGTAGTATCATCTTGCAAATCAAGCAGCGAAAAGCAACGGCAGGCACGCTTCATTGAGCATATGATGCGAGGTATTGGTGAAAAGTCATCTGAATTCTCCATTTAAGACACTACATTGATATTTGGAAATAATTTTCTTTCTACTATTCCTATGTGTAGAAAAAGTGATTAGTGACTTGCTGTCATAAATAACAAATCCGGATTTACACTTATTGAGCTTATTGTTGTTATTGGTATCATTGGAGTTCTTGCTACGTTAGGAATTGGTTCATATTCAAATATTCATAAATCTGCTCGAGACTCAAAGCGATTCTCAGACCTCCGAGAACTGAAAGAAGCATTACTACAATATTTTGCGGCAAACGGAAAATATCCCACAACGGCGGGAAGATGGTTCACTGTATGTACAACAGGCGCAGATCCTACTGCAAGAACTACTTCAGGCTCAGGTGGTTGGATCCCCGATCTCGCACCCGAGTATATTGACATATTACCAACAGATCCTTCAGGTTGTGTTGGGGGTGCATATG
>Ga0210057_1010329_pt1 | contig 10597 bp, 12 predicted proteins | sample CryGeyCG2114_010_2_FD_183968 | JGI IMG/M metagenome (GOLD analysis project Ga0210057, IMG submission 183968) | Groundwater microbial communities from aquifer - Crystal Geyser CG10_big_fil_rev_8/21/14_0.10 (SPAdes) (version 2) | ecosystem: Environmental > Aquatic > Deep subsurface > Groundwater ...
TTTATTTGATATTCCCTTAGCCAGTTCAATAAAGTTTATAAGTTTTGAATGGCTTATCATTTTGGCTTACCTCATGTTTAGTTGAATAAGGTAGGCCTCTTTATTTTATAAGGGTTTCACCAGAGCCTGATTCAGACAGTAGTTAGGAAAGTAAAATAGTGGGCAAACAAGAGCCTAAAATAGAGTTATAGGCGTTATTAAGCCTGTTTTCAAAGATTCGCAGTGCAAGCTCTTTTTGTGCATCTCTTAAATATTTGATTCTTACTTCAATCTTATGATTCTGGCGATATAGGGCTTGTTGAGCCAGTATCTTGGCTTTTTGCTTGTTGTAATTTTCTCTTCTTTTTTGTTGAAGATGCTCTTTATTGCTTGCCCAGTATTCTCTTTTTGTTTGATTGTACTCTTCACGGTTTTCTTCTCTAAACTTTCTTTGAACTTCTCTACTTTTTGCTAACTTCTCTTCTTTGCTTAATTTTGGCTTTTCTTTACTTTGTCTTAATTCTTTTTTTATTCTTTCTTTCTCTTCTTCTCTTTGTCTTTTATTCCATTCTTGAAATTCTTTAGTCTCAATTTCTTTTTGAGCAAACAGCTTTCCACATTTTGCACATTTATACTTCCTTCTATGTTGAAGCAATACAAGTTCATAATTACAGTTTGGACATCTTGACATAAAGAATCAAAATAGAACCAATATTTATATTTTTTGTGTGGAGCTATAATGTAAAATAAAAGATTGTATTCTTATAAAGGATTTTATTTTATTTTATTTTTGTTTTCTTCATTCTCTTTGAAATTAATTAACATTTTAAGATTAACATAAAGAAAATCTTCATGATATTCATATAAAACTTTATCACTAAAAGAAAGTATACATGGCTGTTCCTTTCTATTTTTTAGTATGGAAAGGGCTGCCTCGGAAATACCAAAAACCTTATTTCTGAAGTTATCTAGGTCTATTAATGTCTCTCTTTTGATTTCCTCTTCTTGAATATAACTAAATTCATCTCTAAAAAGCTCCATAATTTTCTTATAATGTTTTTCTGATATTTTAGGTTTTCTTTCCCAAAGCAGATGAATAAATTTTGTGAAAATATGAGGGGTTATAAACAAGGGAGGATTCAAATGAATCGTTACTTTTATTTTATTTAATAATTCTGTTATTGCTTTAAATCCAAAATACTCGCCTCGATTTAAGGAGAAGTGGTTAATATTGATTCCAGAAAGATTCTCTAAGCCCAAAGCATAATTACCAATGACAAGATAAAAAAGACTCTCTGGACAGATTAATATACCATTTTTGAAATGCCTATTATAATCTCTTATATCAAGTTGACTCTGCTTATCTTTAAAATCATATAAGTATGGTTCGGGTTCGAAAATCATTCTTCACCAGGAGGAAGGTTTTCTTCTTTCCAATCTATCTTTCCTGTTTCTGGATTTCTTATTCCTTTAGAGACCTTCAATAAATTTCCATTTTTAATATCTATTTTCATAAAATAATATCCTCTTGGTCCTCCAACATTAGTTAATAGACTACATAAAACGATATATCTCGTACTGTCCCCATTTTGTCTTACATCTTCTATTCTAAATAAAAGAAGATTGAGATTCCCATAAACACCTTCTAAATATTCTGTTGCTATCCTTGTAGCTTTACTAGCATCAATAGGGTTTATTACTTTTTCTTCTTCTTCAGAATCAGCTTCTTCTTCCTTTTTTTCATCTGCCATTTTAACCTCTTTTATATGAAAAATACAAGATTTATAAGTTTTTATATCTTATTAAGTTATAGTTTTTTATTTATCAAGTAGTAGCAAAAAACAAGAAAAGTTTTTAGTACTCCTTAATTCCGAGAACATCTCCTAGCGTGCCTTTAACTTTTGCTTTAGTTAATTTTGCATAATCCAATATCTCTTGAGTAGTTGCTCCCTTTTCACTCATGCTATAGAAAGTATTTTCTCCAAGTAGTACATAACTCCAAACACAATTCATTCTATCTTCAGGTTTTAATTCATTAATTTTTTCTATCCAATCTATTGTTGCAAGTCTTTTCTGTTTTACATTAACACTACTCAAATCTCTTTCTGCCTTTGTCTCCACTAAATAAATTTTATCTCCAATTCTTACTAAAAAATCTGGAAAATAGTGTGCAAGAAGCCCATCTTCTCTAACATAAATTACATTTGCAAAATCATGAATATGCTCATTCACTTTAATGAAGGATTTGACTTTTGAGTCCGAGTCTATAAATTCAATAAACACTTTTTCAAATCCTCCCTTATTTGAAGGAAACGCAATCTTGTTGTAGATACTCTTTGCAACATTGATAGCATAAGTTTCTCTAATTTGCATTTCAGATATTTCTGAAAAATATCTCTTGATTATTCTAGCATCAATAACTTTCAGGCTATTTTGCAAATCATAGATTGACTGACTAACATTTTTAACAATATGTTGGATTATTTTCGCTTGAGTTAAAAGCAATATTCTCCAATTATTATCTTTCAATGGGTCAAACTCTTCTCCAAATAATCTATGTTTAATATACTCATCAATTAATTTAGCAATTAAAGCGATGTTTATTTGCATTATCGGAAAATTCTTCTGGCTCTTTTTACTAATCTTAACAGGAACAGCAGAAACTGCATTTACTATTTTAGATATAAATGAGTTATAGCTTTTAGCTGTAAAAATATCTGCTGTGACGGAATACTCTCCAAATTTTGTTTTAACTGTCAATTCTTCTCCATAGAAAGTATCTCCTTCTCTGCTTACTAAAGGTTTTAATTCCTCAAGTTTAATTGGAAATGGTTGTAGCTTTTCAAGAGATAATTGAGCAGCAGTTAATTCTTCTTCTTTGTCATGTATTATTATTGGCCAGAATAAATCATAATCCTTATAATTATCTTTTAATCCTACATTAATTATATCTCCAACAACTCTATCTTTTTTTGGTAGAGTCTTAACCTCACCAAATGCTCCACTTAATTCTCTCTCATAAAATTGTATAAACTCTGGATGTTCAATGATGCTTAGAATATCCATATAATTATCTGGCTCCTCTTTTTTAATAAGAAGTTTTTCTCTGTTTTCTCTTTTGCTTTCTTCGTATTGTGGTTCCCTCCACATTAATTTTAATTTCCTTCCAATTGTTCCTAAGAATGCTCCAAGTCCCATATTAAACCCAGAAAACATCTATATTTAAATGTTACTATTGTTAAGTTACTTATTTCTCTTAATATAAACTACAATAGCAACTGCTCCAATAATAATAAGCAATAATAGCAACTTAAGGTTTTCTAATGATAAGCGTAATTAATATCAAAAATAGCAAAAAAACTATACCTATTATTAAAATAAGATTTTCCATTCCAAGATTAACTTTAGTTTCATAACCTTTAGAATATATTATATTAACTGGAACATTCTTTATTTTAACAGTTTCTTCAACTTTACAATCTTCAGGACAACTAAATTCGTCCTCCCCAATTCCTGAGTCACATATAAAATCTCCACATAAATTTATTTCAATTTTCTTCTTATGGCAACATTTATGTTTTTTCTCAATTATAATTTTCTTTATTACAACATTTACAACAGAAATATTTATTCCTGCTTCATAATGCACAATTCCTAAATCGCTTCCTTTCAGATTTCCCTTTACTGCTGTTACATTTACATTATCTCCTATACCGCATTCTGTATCATTAAAACCAACACCATAAGTTCCATCGCTTACACTTATAGTTTCTTTTATGTAAGTTAAATTTCCATGATAGCACCCAACTTTGATAGAAGCATCTGCAACTGAGTTTTCATCAATTAAAATAGTAGAATTATAAATTTTCCCTACAACAAGTGTTTCTGCATTAACTAAACTCATAAAGAAAAATATAAATAATATAACACAAACTAAAATCTTTCTAACCATTATAGGAATAGTAAGAAGAAGTTTAAATATAATATTATACTCTAAAATATAAATTTTTTTGCTACTAAAATTGGGTAAATTTACTCTTTTTTCTTCTTTTGCTTCCTCAAATAAACAAGTAGGGTAGCTATTACTACAAGAAGAATAAATAATAAAGCAACTGTTCCAGCAGTCCCCAATGCTCCTATCACTCCACCTGTAATCCCTGCTCCTCCTCCAGTTTCAGGCAAGCTAACATTTTGAGATGTTGTATTATTTTCTACTTCTTTGTTTTCCTCTATTTTACAATCTTGAGGGCATAAACTTGGAGTTTCTCCTGAATCACATACACCATTTCCACATAAATAGAAACTTCCACCGCCTCCACCGGAAGAGCCGCCTCCAGAACTTCCGCCTCCGTCTCCATCAGATGACTGAACTGTCATAACTATATTTTTAACTGTAAAATAATCAGTTTCGTTACTATTATCTATCTCTCCCCCACTACTTCCATATAAATTATCTTTTGTTGCTGTAATAGAAACAGAACTTTTATCAGCACATTCACTTACCTCAAATCCTATACCATAAGCTCCGTCATTTAAACTAGTGGTTGTTTTTGTATTCCCTTGGCATGTTACACTGATACTTGCTCCAGAAACAGGATTATTAAAGTTTGTATTATAAACCTTGCCAATAACAAAAGTATTTGCACTTACCAAAACGAAAGACAAACTAATAAAAACTAAAATACTCAAAATTAGTCTATATATTTGAGCCATTTTTTTATTAAAACTTAAGCGTATTTAAAGATTGTTGTTTTTTAATGTATTAATTTTTTAACAACTAATCAGGAACAATTATTCAGCATTAATCAGGAACTATTGTAATTGTAGGTCCTTTAATCTCTTCTACCCATAAATGTATAAACAAACTTATATTTTTCAAATTAAGGTCTTTTTGCATTGGATTTTCTATTAGCTTATCTAATCTTACACTAATTTTTGCTTTATCAAAACCCTCATTCATAATAAAGCTGTTTTCAATTGTTTTCGTTTCATTATTAGCTAAAAAGAAATTCCCTGAATTTGTTGGAATTGTTTTGTTACTATACTGTATTATTATATCATAAGAATAATCCATATCCATATATTCTAAGTTATGCACTGAAAATGAAAAGTTGTAAGGTTTGTTCAAAAATAAGTATTTTGGCAGTTTTGTATGGTTCTCAAAATATAACTCTGTTAAAGGCTCTATTCCCATAGGGATTTTTGTTAAAATAATTACAAAAACTATTAGAATTGCCAATGCTGCAATAAGAACATATTTCATTTTAGTTATATAGCTCTTTAGGTATTTTAAATTCTTTATCTGAAAAAATAATTTCCTCGCATTGAGAAATGGCCCTTCTGCACATATCCATCATACTATCATATTTTTGTATAATTTCTTCACTTTTAATAGAAGAACCATATCTAGATTTTTCTCTTTTGTCTACATCAGATGTTTCTTCTTTATCTTTGTAAACAATTATTCTGTCAATAAATTCATCATCATAATCAATTAAATCACTGTCTTTAGCATATCTAAGAAAAGCTGCAGTGCATCTTTGACTTCTGCTTTCAATTCCAAATTTAGATAAAATTGACAAAGCACAATAGTAAAGAGTATAAAACCATTCCTCTGGAATTTTATAGTCAAATTTTTTTTCTTTATATAAATCACACAATTCTAAATTCTTTTTTGCTTTAATAAGATATTCATCTGCTTTTTTGTCATCTCTTCCCACAATTAACAAGCCTTTATGTTTTTTGCCTTTTTCTTCAGATTTTTCTGCATTTATAAAACATTCTTTCAACTCATCTATTCTCATTTTTCTAAGTTTCTCATAGATTTAATAAATTCCTCTTGTCCAAATAAGACAACTCCTTTTTTTACAGCATCAATAAAAGCTCTATTTTTAATTAACTCTTCTTTAAATTCTGTTGGTGTAAAATTTAAAGCGTGAATTTTTTTAAGTTGTGTTTTTTGTATTTTCATAACAATCTCTTCAATTTCTTTAAATCTCTTCTTGTTTGAAACTACTCCTATAATATCAATGTCGTTTGCTTCTTTTGAAAAAGTGATTGCACTTCCATAAATGATAAGAAAGTCAACTTCTTTCTCAAGTTCAGAAAAAACACTAAGCCATCTTCTGTTTTTAAGAGCGTCTTCTGTAAGGTAGATGGCTAAGGTTTTGGCAGTAAGAACGTTTTCCCAATTCAGCTTTACTTCATCGGTGCTTGTTTTTCCCTTTCCAATTGGAGAAAGAACAATTAGTTTTTCAGCCTGCAATTTTTTAAGATTTTTCCATGTTCCTACTCTGCTCATCTTAATCTCTTCTGCTAAAGATGTTATAGTGTGCTTTGTTGTAAAATCTTTTAATAAAATCTTCAAGATTTCTGATTTTCTTGCACTTCTTTCCATTTTACTATTTCCTTTTGGTTAATAGTTATTAACTAATAGTTAATAGCATATTTAAATCTTTTTATTTATAATTTTAAATTAATGTAATTACTCATAAATTACATAAAGTAAAGTTTATAAACCTTACCCGCATATAAAATTTATTCTTAAATTTAGTATTTTGGGCTAAGGGAATAAGGAGAAAAAATGAAAAATCTAAAGAAAATTACAGTTGTAATTCCTACTTTGAATGAAGAAAAGGCTATAGGAAAAGTTATCGAGAATATCCCAAAACAAGAATTAAAGAAATTAGGATGTAAAGTAGATGTTTTAGTAGTGGATAATAATTCAACAGACAATACAGCTATTATAGCTAGAAAAAAAGGTGCGAGAGTTATCAAGGAATTGAAAAGAGGAAAAGGAAATGCTTTAAGAACAGGATTTAGAAATATAAGCAAAGATACAGATTATGTAGTTATGTTAGATGGAGATGATACATACAAAGCAGGAGAGATTCCAAGGCTTATTGAGCCATTATATAACAATTTTTGTGATGTTATTATAGGCTCAAGATTAGAAGGAAAGATGAATGGAAATTCAATGAGCTTGTCTCATAGATTAGCAAACTGGTTTTTCACTTTTTTTGTAAGGCAGTTTTATAGGGCAAATATAACAGACACTTGCACAGGTTATTTTGCATGGAAAAAAAGTGTTATTGACAACATTCTTCCATATATTAAATCAGAAGGATTTGCAATAGAAGCTGAAATGCTTACAAAAATGGCAAAATTAGGCTATAAACTATATTCTATTCCTATCACTTATAATCCAAGAAAAGGCAGTTCAAAATCAAAATTAAATCCAATTGGTGACGGCATAAAAATAACATTAATGCTAATTAAAAATCTTAGCTGGAAACCTTAAAGATGAAAATTGCTTATGTTTTTGATGCAATTTATCCCTATAATCTTGGAGGTAAGGAAAAAAGACTTTTTGATATATCAAAAAATTTATCTGAAAAAAATGAAGTTCATATATATTCTATGAACTGGTGGAAGGGTAAAAAAATAAAAAAAGAGAATAATGTCTCTTTGCATGGAATATGCAAATATTATCCTTTATACATTAAGGGAAGGAGATCAATTAAACAAGGCATAATGTTTGGTTTGTCTTGCTTTAAACTTTTGAATGAAGATTTTGATGTTTTAGATGCAGATCATATGGTTTATTTTCATTTATTTCCTGCAAAATTAGCCTGTTTGCTTAAAGGAAAAAAATTTATTATAACTTGGAATGAAGTTTGGGGGAAAGATTATTGGATTAACTATATGGGAAGGAAAGGTATTTTCGGAGCAATAATAGAAAAATTAACAAGTAAGCTTCCAGATAAGATAATTTCTGTTTCAGAGCATACAACAAAAAATTTAATAGAAAAATTAAAAGTTAATCCAGAAAAAATTATTACAATTCCAAATGGTATTGAATTTAACAAAATCCAAAAAGTCAATCCAGCAAAAGAAAGCTCAGACATTATTTTTGCAGGCAGGCTTTTATCTCACAAAAATGTTGATTTGTTAATTAAAGCAGTAAAAATAATAAAAGAAAATTCAAATAAAAATATCAAATGCGCAATTTTAGGTGAAGGTCCTGAATTAGAAGATTTACAACAATTAACAAAGAAACTAAAATTAGAAAAAAATATAAAAATTTTAGGATTTATTAAAAAATCAGATGATGTTTATTCTCTAATCAAATCTTCAAAGGTTTTTGTCCTTCCTTCAGAAAGAGAAGGGTTTGGAATTGCAGCATTAGAAGCAAATGCTTGTGGAATTCCAGTAGTTACAGTAAATCACAAAGATAATGCAAGTAAAGATTTAATTAAAAAAGGGAAAAATGGTTTTGTATGTAAGCTAGATGAAAAAGCTCTGGCAGAAACAATAATAAAAGCAATAAAAACAAGCAGTAGCATGAAAGAAGCATGCATAAAAGAAGCAAAAAAGTATGATTGGAGCAAAATCATGTCAAAATTTGAGGAGGTTTATAGAGAATGAAAATTTTGATAGCTATTCCATATTTCTCTCCTGCATTAGGTGGAATGGAAAAGCATGTTTATACAATTGCAAAAGGACTTAAGCAAAAATATGGTTGGGAAATAGTTGTAGTTACTTCAAATCATGAAGAAAATAAATATAAAGAAGAAATTTTAGAAGGTATGAAAATTTATAGATTAAAAAGATGGTTTAAGATTTCTAATACGCCAATTAATCCTTTATGGTATTTTCAAATTAAAAGAATAATAAAAAAAGAGAAACCTGATATTGTAAATGGAAGAGCTCCAGTTCCTTTTATGGTAGATATGGCTGCATTAGCTTCAGGAGATATCCCATTTATTTTAGGGTATCATTTTCCAAGTATGAAGAAAGGAAATTTAATCTTAGACATGCCCATATTAATTTATGAAAAAACTCTTCTCAAAAAAACCATAGGAATTTCTAAATTAATAATATGTTCTTCTGAGTTTGTCAATTACAATTTTTTTAAAGGTTATAGTGATAAGACTATAACAATAACTCAAGGAATTAACGAAGATAAATTTAAGCCAAATAAAAAAGTAAAAGAAAAATATGATGTTCTCTTCGTAGGAAATTTTGCCACACCACTAAAAGGACTGGACTATTTATTAGAATCAATAAGTATTATTAAAACCAAAATTGCTAATATTCAACTTGCAGTTGTTGGTGATGGCAATTTAGATAGGTATAAGAAAATAGTTAATGATTTAGGTATTAATAATAATGTGCTCTTTCTTGGAGAATTAAGCGAAAAAGATTTGGTGAAGATTTATCAAGAATCAAAAACATTTGTATTACCTTCTCTTAATGAAAATTTTCCGAGTGTTTTATTAGAAGCAATGGCTTGCAAAAAACCAGTTATAGGAACAAATGTTGGAGGAATTCCTTATATTATAAATAATAATAAGAACGGTTTATTAGTTCCTCCAAAAAATCCGCAAGCATTAACAATTGCAATAATAAAACTTCTCAAAAATCCAAAGTTAACCAAAAAACTTGCTGAACAAGGTTATAAAAGTGTGAATAAAAGATATAACTGGAATAATAGAATCAAAAAAATCAATGAATTGTTTTTGAAAGTTCTCAAAGAAAATGAAAATAACCCGAAATAATCTCATACTAGCATTCCTGCTCTTTCTCCTAGCCATAAATCTCTTTCTTATATTTGACTTGCAACTTTTCTACATAAGAGCTATTCTTGCCTTTATTTTTATTATCACAATTCCAGGCTTATTAATTATGCTAATGTTCAAAATCCGAAAAGTTGGATTTTGGGAATATCTTGTTTATATTATAGGTTTATCAATAGCTTTCATCATGTTCGCAGGTTTAGCTGTAAACTGGATTCTACCTCTTTTATCAATTACAGACAAACCTCTTTCTCTTTATCCAATTTTAATATGCTTTGATATTTTTCTTCTTATCTTTACTTTTATTGCCTGGAGAAGAAATAAAGATTTGGAATTCAAGCCAAAATTCCCAAAATTCTCTTGGCTTGACAGAATTTTTCTTATTACCCCCTTCTGCTTCCCGCTTATGGCAGTTCTAGGAGCTTTTATCCTGAACAACTTTGGCCCTAATTACCTAACAATGATTATGCTTGGCTCAATTGCTGTTTATGTCTTCATGCTTGTTCTCTTCAGAAATAAACTCAATGAGAATGTTTATCCTTGGGCTTTGTGGCTGATTGGGTTATCTTTACTTCTTTCAGGTTCTATGAGAAGTTGGTTCCTATCTGGGAACGATACTAATACAGAATATCAAATATTTCAAATAATCAAATTAAATAAGTTTTGGACACTAAAAATATTTCCTAATGCTTATAATGCTATGTTAAGTATAAATATCCTCCCTATCATCATTTCTCATTTTACAAAAATAAGTGATCATTTTATTTTTAAATTTATTTTACAAATACCCTATGCTTTTCTTATGATTATAATATTCTTATTGACATTTAAATTTAGTTGTAGCAAAATAATTTCATTTTTATCTGTTTTTTTGTTTATTTCTCAAAAAATTTTTATCGAGTGGTCTGTGATAGGAATAAGACAGCAGATTGCGTTCTTATTTTTTGGCATTATGCTAATTGTTTTGTTCACAAAAGAATTGTCTCCTAATATAAAAAAATTATTCTTCTTAATCTTCGGCTTCTCTATGATAGTATCTC
>Ga0210057_1010331_pt1 | contig 10596 bp, 10 predicted proteins | sample CryGeyCG2114_010_2_FD_183968 | JGI IMG/M metagenome (GOLD analysis project Ga0210057, IMG submission 183968) | Groundwater microbial communities from aquifer - Crystal Geyser CG10_big_fil_rev_8/21/14_0.10 (SPAdes) (version 2) | ecosystem: Environmental > Aquatic > Deep subsurface > Groundwater ...
TATTTTGAACGAAATGAATGATGCGCGCCTCGTCCGCTCCCTGCGGTCGTGGGAGCAAAAACCAAAAATTTTCTTTCCCTTTCTTCTTTTCCTCGGCGGGGGGTGTGGGGGGAGCCGACAAAAAATGGAAAGGAAATTTTTGGTTTTTGCTTCGCCGCTATCATACTTGAATTATAGTACAAGATTGTTTGAAAGTGCAATATCTCGTATGCTATAATTATGTTGATGAGTAAAAGACTTGGGGATAACATCAAAAAGATAAGGACTCGCAAGGGAATGTCGCAAGGCGACATTTGCCGAGCGCTTGATATGGATAGAGGCTATATGAGCGCGATTGAGAACGGCAAGAAAAATATCACTATTTCTCAATTAGAAAGATTGGCTCAAGCGCTTGAAGTTTCAGTTGATAAGTTGCTAAAATAAGAGTATTATATAAATATGAAAAAATCATTTTTAATCCTTACCCTTTTGTTGTTAGCTGCTCCGTTTTTAACTTTTGCGGATAGTTATGACGGACCGTATTGTTTTGAAAACCCTACTGATTTTCAAAATAAGACATATAATGACGATAAAAGTCATATTAGAGGTACCTGTAAATCTGTTGAACTTACATCCGTGGTTTCCCTCGATCCATCATTGCAAAACGATTACTTGTTAGCACAACACAAGCCTATCGATCTTCTTTGTGAACGCGGTTGTGTTACAACAAAGCGTTCTGAAATCATACAAGCGACAACAGCTACACTTACTTTTCCAAATCAAGATATTACGCGTGAGTTTCAAAGTTACGATTATTCGTCCGGTGAATCAAAATCATTGGGGTTAATTTACGATGATACCGTAGCTGTTCTGGATAAGAAATATGTTCTGGACTATATATCCGCAGTTTATAAACAGTTTGGTAAAAAACTAGACTACAATAAATTGCCACAGATTGTATTGATGGATCAAAGTGAAATGAAGAAGGTGGATAAAGATAGTGTCGGATATTCATACGATGAACTTTTTGCTTTATTTAAAGGAAATGATCCTTTGTATGTAGAGAAGGGTTTAATTGGTGATACCTCCTCTCCATCGATATATAGTTTTAACTACTCGGATTTTGGTAAGCACATAGCATCTCTTAAAGGAAGTTTGTCTGAATATCGTTATCTAGATCTAGATAAAACGAAATTGCCATCTATGGATATTAAAACTGTAAGTTCTGGCAGAGGTAGAATTGTGTATGTCGTGCCAATAACTAGCCCCGTCAAATCTGTAAAAAATTATTGGATATTCACAAAGAAAAACGGGAAGATTGTGCTCGCTTGGCAAAAAAGCGAATATATTCTAGACAATGGCACAACGAAGATTGATACCAACACCAATATAAAAGTGGACGATTCTTCATCGTCTATCAATTCTACGAATATCGTTACCCCTTCCACCCCGAATGTTCCCAGCACTTTGCCAGCAGAGCAGAAGAAGGGATTTTTCTCTAGATTATTGGATTTTATTCTATCTTGGTTTAAGTAATACCCATGTTGGATTATGTCCATCACTTTCTCTATAGTTTAATTTTTTCGATTCTTACAGAAAGCTTTGCTGTATACCTCCTATGTGTATACCTCAAAAAAGATAGGCGGATTTTTTTGATTGCTGCACTAGGAACGCTTTGCACTATTCCTTATGTATGGTTTGTTTTTCCAACTGTATTTTGGTATTCCTTATCCGCGATTATTTTTATCGGTGAAAGTTTCGCATTTTTATTTGAAGCCCTTCTCTATAAGATACTAGGAAAGTTAAGCTGGAAACACGCTCTGCTGTTTTCTCTTTTAGCAAATATAACATCGTACTTTCTTGGTAAAATTTAACTGGCGATATTCTTGAATTTTTTCAAGCGAAAGGCATAGACATTACTGTTTACAACTCAAAATGGCTTAACACAATTCGCAAAATTAAAGACCGAAAAAATGTAGGTTTTGGCATGGCCGCAAGTCAAACCAATAAAAGATGGCCAACGGCTAAGTGGATAGAACTTGCTCGTAATGTTCTTGCAAATTCAGATGAAAAGATTGTTCTTTTTCCGGGGCAATCGGAAAAAGAAATTGAAGAAGCAAAATTGGTTACTAAAAATGTTGACCCAAAAAGGCGCAAATTAATTATCAATGAATCTGTTAGAAACATTGCATTGCAGATTAGCGGATTAAAGTGTTTCATTTCTAATGATATCGGTTTTCTCCACATGGCGGCGGCTATAGGCGTTCCAACAATTGGATTATATATCAGCACTAACGCGGAAATTTGGTCTCCGTATGATAAAACAAACTTCTTTGTGGATCGAAGCATGGTCGCTTCAATAGTTGCGGCCAGCACAATAACAAAAGAAGACATCGTTTACGAAATCGGGCCTGGTGAGGGAATAATCACCGGGGAGTTGGCTGAGAGAGCCGGAAAGGTTGTGGCAGTTGAAAAAGATGCCTCTCTGGCAGTACGTTTTCGGAGCAGGTTTCGCGGCAAGGGGAATGTGGAAATCCACGATGGGGATTTTTTGAGATACAAAATCAAGGAGAAGAAATACAAAGTGTTCTCAAACATCCCTTTTAACATCACCGCGGATGTGGTGAAGAGAATCCTCTTTGGAGAAAACCCCCCAAGCGAAGCCTACCTCGTACTTCAAAAAGAAGCTGCTGGTAAATTCTCCGGCAATCCAGCCGAAACAGAAGTTTCGGTACTCGCCAAACCTTGGTTCGCATTCAAGGTCTTGCGTGAATTCCGAAGGACAGATTTCGTGCCGGTTCCGAGCGTTGATGTTGTTCTTCTCCTCATCGCAAGGCGTGAGCAACCGCTAGTATCTCCAGCAAACGCCCAAAGCTACAGGAAGTTTGTGCAGTTTGGTTTTGAGGCATGGGAGAAAGATTTAAAGACCGCCTACAAACACGCGTTCACATACGAGCAATGGAAGCGGTTATCCAAAAATATTTCTTTTCCCCTCAAGGCGACTCCCGCAGAACTGAAGTTTGAACAGTGGATTGGGCTGTTCGAATACTTCCTGGCGGGCGTCATTGATTCGAAAAAAGCGGTGATCCTGTCGAGATGACAACCCCGATTCGTCACCATACGATTCGGGGTTGATTTTTTGAAATTTTTTCCCTTTTCGTCAATTCCCGCGAGGACGGCTCGGCAGGAGGGGGTTGGGGGGAGGAATGCCGAGCCGTCCGAGCGAAGTCCGCAAAGCCCCGCCGCCTGCTCGTTCAGAGCAGAGCCGAGCAAAATACTCTTTTCCTTAATTAGAAAAATTTTTCGGGGGTGCGCGCAAATCAAAAAATGCAAACAAAACTTTTCTTTGGTGTGGCGAGTCCGCCAGTTGGCGGACGAGCCGCTGGCGCGGCAGGAACTCCGCCAGAAATTGCGGCGGGCGGACAAAAATTCCTCCCCCCAAAACCCCTTTTCTTTTTGCCCGCCCGCCTTGCCCGCTTCGCGGGCGAGTCGCTGCTTAATTTTGCTTTTTATCTTTATTTAAGAATATCAAAAAATTAAAATTTTTTCAATTCATTCACAAAACATTGACTAAAAACAGATATTTGATATAATAGAATACTACAAGGTAAATCCTTGGATAGTACATTAAAAAGTGAATAAAGGAGGTGAAAAACGATGGATAAAACCGTGATATTCGCGAATCCACCGGCTATAGTAAGAGAAGGGCAGCAACGACGAGGAATGTTTCCTCTACCCCTTATTGCCTTGGCTGATTTTCTTGACCAAGAAATAGGAATTGAAAATGTTTCGCCCGACCTTTTAGCTGATTATTCTTCAGCATCTGCTATTGTTTCTTCATCAAATTCCGATTGGGTAGCAATGACTTGTTATCAAGAAACGATGAAGTCAGTAGTAGAGATAGCAAAGATTGCTAAAAGTTCTGGCAAGAAAGTCGTGCTTGGAGGACATCACATTACAATATGTGGTGGTGAGAAAGCTCTGAGAGAAATTCCAGAAGTTGATTATGCTATTGTAGGCGAGGGAGAGGTTCCTTTAAGACTTCTAACAGAAGGGGTTGATCCAGAACGAATCCCTGGTCTATGGTGGCGAGAAAATGGAATTCCCAAAACTAACAGACTTCCTTTCTATTCCGATGATTGGACAAATCGACCACCTATGATCAAGGGATATTCTGCTTTTGGTTACTCAGCGCTCTGGAAAAGAAACGAAAAGATTGGACGAACAGGTTACAAACGACCATTCTCCATTATAGGCATTCGAGGTTGCGCCTATGCTCAACGGACTGGGAGACGATGTACGTTTTGTGCAATGCCATTAAGTAATCGTCTTCGATGCCGAAGCCCTAAGCACTTTTGGGGAGAGATTGTCTGGATAGTCAACCAATTTCAGGTTGATCTCATCTGGGACCATTCAGATTCTTTGCTCGGGTCACGGACCTGGTTGGCAGAAGTAGCAGAATGTCGCCCCCAAAACACTCCGCCTATATGGTGTTATGGTAGAGCTAATGAAATTAATACTGGAACAATCGAATTGATCTCAAAGATTGGCATAGAGCATGTCTATATTGGTGTGGAGGTTGGTTCAAACGAACGCTTAAAGGAAATCAAAAAAGGCATTACCCTTAGTCAAGTCTTAAATGCCATTCACCTTTGCCGAAGATATAACATCAGAGTACAACCTTCCTTTATTGTTGGTCTTCCCGGAGAAACGGAAAAGTCTCTTAGGGATACAATAAACTTTGCTTTTCAGTGCAAAGAAGAAGGTGCTGATGACATCGTTTTCCACGAGTTTATCTTGCGGAAAGGGCTACAATGGTGGAAGATCCTTGCTACAAAGTTCCCCGAGTTGAACCGAGTAGTAGTTGACCAAGGAATGATTCAAAAACTTATGTGGGAAGAATTCAACCCCCAACTACAACGAAAGGAAGCAATAGAAAAAGTGAAAAGTGTCCTTAGAGAATTTCCGCATTCCGAGCTAACTGCTTGGAACATCTGAAATTATCTGGTATACTGAAAAGGAGGTGAAAAACATGAAAACACTCAACCTATACGCATTAGAAGGCATTCCCTTAATTCAACAAGGAGATGATATAGGAGCGATCATCTGCGAAATCGCAGAAAAAGAGAAATTTTCTTTTGAAGGTGACGATATCGTGGTGGTCACTTCTAAAATTGTCTCCAAGGCTGAAGGACGACTTATAGACACCTATAAAGTTGAACCTTCTAAAGAAACGGTTGCCTTGGCCAAGAAACTTGAAATGGATCCAGGGAAACTTGAGGTTATCCTTAGAGAAACCAAGAGAGTATTGATAGCCAGGCCGGGCTTGATTGTGACAGAAGACCGTTTAGGGTTTATCTCCACCGGTGCCGGTATTGATAGCTCCAATACGCTCCCAGGTCCAAAAGGACAAGTACTCAGCCTTCTACCCGAAGACCCTGATGTGAGTGCTAAAAAAATTCGACAGGCGATTGAAAAAAAAATAGGGAAAAAGATCGCGGTGATAATCAACGATACCTTTGGAAGACCAGACAGGAAAGGGTCTGTTGGTATGGCAATTGGAATTTCGGGCATTGCTGCGGTGTATTATCCTCCAACAAAAGAGGATATACATGGCAAAAAGAGAAGTCCTGAAATTGCCCAAATTGATGAGATTGCCGCTGCCGCCTCGCTTGTTATGGGTCAGACCAATGAGCGTCGGCCAGTAGTGATGGTCAGGGGCGTTGATTTTCAGCCGTCGGAGACGGATAAAATCAAGGATCTTCTCCATCCGGTCACCAAGTACATTCAAGATGCCTTAGAGGCAGTAAAACAGGCTAAAGGGGAAAAATAAGACCCAAAAGCCTCTCTTGGTAAAAAACCATAGAGAGGCTTTTTTATTTTTCGTCTAATTCTTGGTTTATAAAATTACAGATCGCATTCATAGAACCAGAGATAAAATAAAATCCAACTTTATCCATAATCCAATTTATAAATTTTAGGCGATTTTTATGATATTTAGAATTGTCCAGTGACGGCAGATAATCACCGATATAAAATTGAGAACCATAAACGATGGGAATACACGTACCTCTTATATACCTTGATAATTCATCGTATAGATAGAGTCTCCCCATATATGAAGTCTCTTTACCTCCAATTTTTTGAATATATAAAGGTGCAGATTTATCGTTTAGGAGGTGCACATAAAAAACTTTAATTATTTTAGGATGATTTCTCTCAATAGAAATTCCTAAATCTTTTGGGAGAAGTCTTACTTTATTAGTCCATTCATTAAGATGCTCTTTTTTAAAAAATTTTTGGAGGTCGGTGTTATAATATTGAACTGTTGTGAATCTTAGGGTAAATACCTTTGCACCTCTGAAGAAATACCCTTTATTTCTCTTAAGCCCGACCAAAACTAAATCATTCCCTACAAGTTTGTAATTATATTTTCTACATAATTCTAAAGTTATAGAAGTCTTTCCAGCCCCTCTTTTCCCCATTAAAAGGACAGCTTTCCCTTGTTTAGACACACCTGCTCCTTGGGTTGTGAAAATAGAATCTTTTTCCATCTGTTGTTCAAGCATGAAATGCGCCCTAAATGGAATAGTAGCTGCTTCCACCATATCTTTTAATGGGCCTTTTATTTCTAAGGTTTTATTATCATTAAGCATCCTTGCCGAAGAAAACTTATCCTCAATATAAATTATTGAGTAATCTGATGCCGCTTTTGTTTTAAGACAACGATATTCTGGGATGAAAGGGATAAATGAGCCTTTTCGTAAGATATCAAAAGTCTTAGGATAATTACTATAGACATTAAGTCCGTAATCGCCTATATAAATTGCACATCTAAATTTAATCTTTTTGTCCATAATACCTCCCTGGCAAGGGTAAAAAATATTTATCTTCAACTATTTTTTGTATCCAATCTTTTTTGGATAATTCTCTTTCAATAATTTCTTTAATCTTTTTTTCATCCCTTTTTTCGCTTATATTAATTATTATTCTCTGGGGGGAATCGGTCGGTCTTTTATTCTGAGTGGCTAATATTACGGTACATTCGCATTTCATTTCCTCAGCAATAGCTTTTGAAATTTGATCAGCAAAATAAGTATAGACTTTCCCCACATGAAATGAAGGATTTTTTCCGTGAATGGCATCGGTACTGTTGGGCCGAAGGCAAGACCTTACTCCTCTTGCCCGATTTCCTCTTCCAACTACCCCTTCTTCTCCATAATCTAAAGCTGAACCAGACGCAGAAAAATAATAACTGGTTCTTTTTTTCGTTTTCCCTAATAGGGCAAAATCTTGGGCGTTTAAAGTGATATTTATATTAAATCTCTCTCCTAAAATATTTTGAACCACTCTTTTAAGTTGAGATTGAATAAAGTCCAATTTTTCTAAATAAAAAGTTCGATTAGAGATTTTGGAAGAAATAAAAGGAACACATAATGTTAAATTTATATTTTTAAAACTTCTAATCGCCAGAATTTTTATATCATGGCCGATATAATTAAATTTCGGATTTTTGTTATCATCATAAAAATATTTTTCCATTTCTAAAGCCAATTTTTCAGTAGATGATAATGGCCAGAAACTGACAATCGCAGAACTGTCGTTAACAAATGGAGTTTTAAATTCTGGTAAATCATCTAAACTTCGGGGTTTATACCAAACAGGAGATTTAGAATAAGAAGTAGAAAAAGATTTTATTTCTACCCATTTATCTACATCTAAATGAGGAAGAGTACTTTTTAAATATTCTTTAGCTGCTTTTTCTTGGATTTCTTGATAATTAATTTTTTTATTGCCGAATACAGAACTAACACGACCATTTATAATTAAACGGAAGGGCTTTATCATTTTTCCTACACCAAAATCTATTTTTGCCTGCCCTCCCATGATTAAAGTTTTATCAAAATGATGATGAAGTACCGCACCAAAGTTTTTAAGGCAAAAGCGAGAGTAGTCAATTGAAACAGCTTCAGAAACGCCGTCTGCTAAGGTATCCGGATGGCCAATCCCTTTTCTTTCTACAACCTCAAATGGTTGACTATCCATTGGAGGTACTACATTAATAAATAATTGTTTCTTCATATTTATTTTTAATTATTTTTTGTTTTATGCGAAATCATGTCATCTTTATCTTTGGTATGGGTATAATAAATTTTCCGCCAGCATCGTGAAAGTCTTTCAATCGTTTCCTAATTTCATCTGCAATATTCCAACTTAAAATCAAAAGGTAATCAGGTTTTTCTTGATAAATTTTTTCTGGCGGATAGACCAACAAATGAGTACCCGGGGTATATAAACCTTGTTTTAATTCTGATTTATCCACGATAAAGTCAAGATAATTTTTCCCTATACCACAATAATTAAGCAAAATATTTCCTTTTTCCGGGGCACTGTAAGCGGCTATCCTTTTTCCTCTATTTTTAAGATTTTTAAGCAAACCCACTAATTCTTTTTTTGTTTTCATTATATTATCAGCAAACTTTTGATAGGTTTCTAATTTATCAAACTTTCCTTCCAGTTCCTTACTAATAAAGTATCTAATATTTTTACTAATTGGAAATACGCCAACATGAGAAGCAAACACAGTTAAAGTACCCTGTTTGATTGCTACATTATATATTTCTAAATCTGCATTTTTCAATACATTGTTTAAAGATAAAAATGAGAAATAAAAAATATGTTCATGAGTAATAATATCTAACTCTTTTTGTATAAAGAATTTTAAAAAAACTGTACCTTTTGGTTTTAGAAGTAATTTTATACCCTCTAAAAAATCTTTGATTGTAGCTATATGGTTTAAAAGATGAGTGCTAATTATTAAGTCTGCTTGGAATTTTTTCCTCTTTAATTTTTTAGCCAGTTTATAGCTAAAAAAATCAACAATTGTTGGAATATTTTTTTTATAGGCTATCTCAGCAGAATTCCAAGCAGGATCAACTCCTAAAATTTTCATGCCAAACTTTTTAAAAAACAGCAGTTGGTAACCATCACTACAACCTATATCTAAAACTGTACTTTCGGACTCGAGATTTAATCTTCTTACAAGACAAATAACCATTTTTTTACTCTCTTCCAAAATTGATTTAAAAGTGGAGGGGAAATAAAACGTCTTTCCATAAAGCTTTTTTAGAGGAACTATTTTTATAAGTTGAACCAAATAACAATTAGGACAAAAACCAACACCTAAATCATATTTCCTTTCTGAAGAAAATTCTCCACTTTTTAGAAAACCATTCCCTAAAGGCGATTTTCCTAAGGAGAAAAATTTTATTATTTTTTGATTACAATTTCTACACTTCATAATCTGGTAATTAATTTTTTCCTCAATAATTTAGCTTGATTTCTAATTTTTTTATCAATCTCAATCGGATTTAAATAATTCATCTCCTCCCAAAAAGAAATAACCCTCCAATAGAATATTGGAGCAATTAAATGACATATTTTGGGGATTAGTTTTACATTGAAATTCTTTGCGTAACATAAATTTAGAAATCTTGCTAATACATCCGTCCAAAGATCAGAAGATACTGTTAGTTTTTGGTCTATTATTATCACTTGGGATAATCTATTTGTTAATTCTTTTCCAAGGCATCTATTATATTTTGATAAATTATTTTTGAAGTCTTGCTTAAATTTTTTTAACTGGATTTTCACTAATTTTTCATCTGGCCGTTTTTTAGTTTTAAATATTTGGATATTCTTATACTTTTTAACAGGTTTTACTTTATTTAGCTTATCTTTATAAATTCTACTAACCATTATTGCGGATTGGGAAAATTGTAAAAACTTATTCATTAAAGTAAGGAAACCTGGCTTATGTTTCTTTTTACCCAAGAATACTTCACAAATTCTAAACTCACCTCCAATCGCATGATAGGTCATAAAAATATCAATTCCAAACTTCAAGTCAGTCTCACTAATTGGCCGCTGTAATAAATATTTGTATAAGCGTTTACTTAATCCGAACTCTCCACCTATGGGCTGCTGAAGTTCAACTCCAAAGATTGCATAAGTTAGGGGATAAGCAAAATTATTCGTTACATTGCCATCATAACAACCTCGAGAATATACTGGTGTTGTGTAATCAAATTTTTTAGTAATTAATGGATTAAGAAGAGAAAATACCCAGTTTGGTTTTATTGTTTTAATATCGCTATCAAATAAAGCAATGTAATCAACATCTAAACTATCGCAATATTTAAAAAAATCAATTAAGTTCTTCCCTTTACCTCTCGGTTTTTTGCCTGTATTTAAATATTTTTTTGAGGAAAAAGTTTGAGTTTTTAAAAATGCTTCTTTTGTATTATCCGTGCTATCACTATCAACATTTATAATTAAACAGTTTGCTAATGGAAAAAATTTTCTCAAACCCAAATCAACTTGCTTTACTACATAACTAATAGTATCTCCTTCGTTATAAGAGGGAATGCCGATTGCAATCTTTTTATCCATAATCTTTTCAACAATTAAATTATTTATTTTAATAAATCATCAACCGAAACATTAAGGGCTTTGGCTAGTTTTTGAAGCGTGTCTATTGAGGGGTTGGTGATACCGCCCGACTCCAGCTTTATCACCGTGTTATAGGAAATATCAGCCAATTTAGAAAGCCGGTCT
>Ga0210057_1010335_pt1 | contig 10592 bp, 13 predicted proteins | sample CryGeyCG2114_010_2_FD_183968 | JGI IMG/M metagenome (GOLD analysis project Ga0210057, IMG submission 183968) | Groundwater microbial communities from aquifer - Crystal Geyser CG10_big_fil_rev_8/21/14_0.10 (SPAdes) (version 2) | ecosystem: Environmental > Aquatic > Deep subsurface > Groundwater ...
TCAGAAACATCACCAACCACAGGAAAAGTAGTAGAAGAAGTAAACCAAGCTAATGAAGGACAGAACGGACAAGAAGTAAACAGCGAAGGACAAAATATTAGTGGAGCAGCAGTCGGAGGAAGTAGCACAGGATACATAATAGCAATAATAATAGTACTTGGAGTGGTTCTAGGATACTTCATAATAAGAAGGATGAGAAAGGACGTTAAAGGACTTGGAATTATAGGAACAGGAAAGAAGAAGGAAGTAGTCAATGGTAAGGCAAAAGACCAACTAGACAAGATACTTGACAAAATTGATAAGAAATAAAAAATCCCAATAATAAGAAAAGGAATAAGAATTTTTCACGTTCAGAATGAAAAACCACTCAGAACAAATAAAAACTCCTAAAAAACTTAATATGCAGAAAAGACTAATACCAACACTCAGAGAAAATAAGAGGTATATATTACTGAAGGATACTGATAAGAAGAAAGTTAACGAAACAATAATGAAAATGATAGGAATAATGGGATACGCAGAAGCAGGAGTAAAGTTCGTTAATACAAAGAAGTTCAAGAATAAAGAACTACTAGTAGCAGTTAATAGAGAGAAAATAATGAATGTAAGAGCAGCATTAACCACCGAAGGGATAAAGATAATAAAGGTAAGCGGAACGATCAAAGGATTAGTAAAAGGATAAACTTATAAAGTAAAACACCAGAACAAAGATACTAATCTAGTAATTAATACTCAATAAGGGATAATAATCAAAAAATGTTAACAATAAATTTTGAAAGTATGAAAGTTCTTGATGAAAGAACAATTGAAATAACCGGAAGATACGAAGAAAAAGAAGTGACACTCAAAGTATCAACGATAATAGCAGCGTACCTATTAGGAACAAACAAAGAAATAGTTGATAAGATAACTTTCGGAGCAACAGAAGCACAAATAACCAATTGTTCAGAAACGAGAAAAGTAGCAGAAAAGTACCCACTTATTAACCTACCAGAAGATAAGAGAGAACTAGAATGCCACGTACTAACAACAGAGAAGAATAACGGAAACGTAGTAATACACGCAGAAGACGACAGGCTATGCGGATGGAATAATGATTGCATAACCGTTGAGATGCCCAAAGAAATGTATGAAAAGGTGTTTGGGAATAAGAACGACATAAAAATAACCCTAACAACCAAAGAATTAATAATCAATGATAAGTACTAAAACTCAGAAAAGCACACAAAAACATTTATAAACCCTCACAAATAATTAACCTAAGGAGAGAGTAAAATAAAAAAAGTAGAGATTATCAAATTCTCAAGTTAGAAATACTTTAATATTATAAAAAAATGGAAGCTATAGACGTACAGAATCAAGTAATGGGATACGACAGAGCAGCAACTATGTTCTCACCAGACGGACACCTATTACAAGTAGAATATGCAGAAAAAGCAGTAAGATGGGGAAGCGCAAGTATAGGAATGATCTGCAAGGACGGAGTAGTAATAGTATCAGACAGAAGAATAAGAGAAGAACTAATAATGGCAGAATCAGCCAATAAAATTACTGAAATAGACGAACATATAATGTCCACAGCAGCAGGAATACTATCAGACGCAAGAGTACTAATAGAACAAGCACAATTAATAGCACAACAGAACAGAATAACCTACGACACAGAAATAAACGTAGAATCAATAATTAAAGAAATAGCAAACCAAAAACAGAAATTTACACAATACGGAGGAGTAAGACCATTCGGAGCATCAGTAATGGTAGCAGGAATATCAGGAAAAACACCAAAACTCTACGTATCAGACATCACAGGAAACTACTTCTCATACAAAGCAACAGCAATAGGAGAAAACGACCATAAGATAAAAGACCTGTTAAGAGAAGAATACAAAACAGTAAAACATGTAGACGAAGCAATAAAAATAGCATTAGGAATATTTAAAAAGATATTAGATAAAGAATATAATGAGGAAAGATTTGACGTGGCATTCATAAAAACCGCAGATAAAAAATTATCAAGAATAACAACAGAAGGATTAAAGAAATATGAGTAATGTAGAAGCGAAAATAAGAATTAACGGAAAAGTATTTGGAGTAATGGTAGACTCAGATAAAGCAATAAAGCTTAAAGAAGGAAAACTCGCAGATAACGAAATAAGCGAAGTATTAGTAAGCGATGAAGTATACACAGACATAAAAAAAGGGATGAGAGCATCAGAAGCAGAACTAGAAAACGCATTTAAGACAATAGATGTTAATGATATCGTTAAGAGAATAATTAAGAATGGAGAACTACAAATACCAACAGAGTACAAACAACAACAAAGAGAAGAAACCGTAAAGAGAGTAATCGACTTCTTAGTAAGAAACGCCATAGACGCACAAAGCGGAAGATCATACACTAGCGAAAGAATAAAAACTGCGATGAGCGAAGCAGGAGTCAACGTCGATAACAGACCAGTAGAAGAACAAATACCAAGAATAATTGAAGCATTAAAAACAATAATACCAATAAAGATTGAAACAAAAAAGTTAAAGATAACAGTACCAGCAGAACATACAGGAAGAGCATACTCCCTACTAAAGGATTATAAAGAATCAGAAGATTGGAAGAATAACGGAGACCTAGAAATAATAGCAAAAGTGCCATCAGGAATGATAATGGACTTTTACGATAAGCTTAATAAGCTAACTCACGGAGGAGCCATAGCAGAGGAGATAAAACAATAAAATGAATGAACAAATAAAACCCGTAGCAATACCTGGGGAGATAATCAAGACAGGAAAAGAATACCTCCCAGGAGAATGGACAATGAGAATAGGAGACAACATAATAGCAACAAAATACGGAATAATCGATGAAAGCGGAAAATTCTTAAGAGTAATACCAGTATCAGGAATTTATACACCAAGAAGATCAGACTTAATAGTAGGAAGAATAACAGACATAACATTCAACGGATGGGTAGTTGACGTTGACGCACCATACTCAGCATTCTTACCATTAGCAGAATACCCAAAATTCATAAGTAGCGAAGAACTAGCAGAATACTTAGATATTGGAGACCTAATACTATGCCAAGTTAACAAAAACAAAAGAAAAGGCGTAGACTTAACAATCAAAGGAAGAGGGCTAGGAAAACTTGACGACGGAATGATAATAAAAATAAACCCTAATAAGGTACCAAGAGTAATAGGAAAAGAAGGAAGTATGGTAAGCCTAATAAAGAATTATACTAATTGTGAGATAACAGTAGGACAAAACGGAATAATATGGATTAAAGGAAAAGAATTAAAAGATGAATTATCAACAAAGAAAGCAATAGAATTCGTAGTAGAAAAAAGTTCTGTAAACGGGCTAACAGAAATAATGAAAGAATACTTAGAAAACGGAGGAAAAAAATAATGGCAGATAATATTTATACTAAGAGACTCGACGGAAGAAAGATGGATGAACTAAGAAAGATGAGTGCAGAAGTAGGCGTGATACCAAACGCTGATGGAAGCGCAACATTCTCATTCGGAAGTACTGTGGCAATAGCAGCAGTATACGGACCAAAACCGTTACACCCACAACACTTACAAAATCCAAAAAAAGGAATAATAAGATGTAACTATGACCTCCTATCATTCTCAGTAACTGAAAGGAAAAGACCAGGACCATCAAGAAGAAGCCAAGAAATAAGCAGAATAATAGAATGGGCCTTAGAACCAGTACTAGGACTTGATGAGTTCCCAGGAACAGTAATTGACGTCCATCTAATGATAATACAAGCAGACGCATCAACTCGTTGCGCAGCAATAAATGCTGCAGCAATAGCACTAGCACACGCAGGAGTGCCTATGAAAGACTTAGTATCATCAGTATCAATAGGAAAGCTTGACAAGCAACTAGTAGTAGACGTAAGTAAAGAAGAAGAAGATTACCATGAAGGAGAAGGAGCAACAGACATAGCAATGACATTTATGAGCAATAGCGATAAAGTATTAGCATTACAACTTGATGGAAAGATAACACCAGAAGGACTAAAAGAAGCAGTAAAACTGGGAAGAAAAGCAACAAAAGAAGTACATAACTTACAAGTGAAAGTGCTAAAAGAATATTTAGAGAAGACAGGAGGAGGAGACTAAAGATGGAAATATCAAACTTAACAAAGAACAGAATAAAGGAATACCTAAACAAAGGAACAAGATTTGACGGGAGAGAACTAACAGAATTTAGAGACATAAGTATCGAAACAGGAATAAGCAATAAAGCTGAAGGATCAGCAAGAGTAAAAATAGGAAAGACAGAAGTATTAGCAGGCGTTAAGATGTCAATAAGCGAACCATATGCTGACGGCCCAGAAGACGGAACAATGATGGTAACAGTAGAATTATTACCACTATCATCACCAAATTATGAACTAGGACCACCAAAATTCAAAGCTATAGAATTAGGAAGAATAACCGACAGAGGAATCAGGCACTCAGGATTCATTGATTTTAAGAAACTATGCATTGAAGAAGGAAAGAAAGTATGGACTATATTCATAGATATTTATTCAATAAATGATAACGGTAACTTAGTAGATGCATCAGCAATAGCAGCAGTTGCAGCATTAAGAGACGCAAAGATACCAGTAATCAACGAAGAAACAGGAAGAGTTAAGTTTGGTGAATGGACTGAAGAAAGACTCCCATTAGTAATGGAAAAAAACCCTATAAATATTACTTTCAGCAAGATAGGAAACTCCATAATCATAGACCCAATATCAGAAGAAGAAGACTCAGCAGAATCAAGAGTTAGTATAGGATTAATAACTTACGATAAGAAAGTAATGATTTCATCAATTCAGAACGGAGAACCAACAGAATTTGGTATTGATGAATTAGGAAAAATATTTGATAAAGCTGAAGAAATGTATTTAAAGCTAGGAAAAGACGTTAATAATAAAATAGAAGAAGCAATAAAGAGGAATAATAAAAAATGATGAAGAGTCTTAAAGACGTAGAAAAAGATTATACTAAGTACGAAGTTGCAAGGATACTTGGAGCAAGAGCATTACAAATATCAATGGACGCACCACTACTAGTAAAGATTGATAAAGACGTACTTGAAAGAATAAAATACGACCCTATAAAGATTTCCGAAATAGAATTATTATCAGAAGCATTACCAATAACTGTTAAGAGACCACTACCAAGAAGAGCAGAAGAAAAGAAGATTAGGATTGTGGAATCAGAAGAAGACGATAAGAAGATTGAGAAGAGAGAAAGAGCAGAAGAAAAAGAAATACTTGAAAGCGGAGACATCATGGAATTAGCAAACCCTGAAGACGAAGGAAGAAACGAAGAAAAAGAAAGAGAAGAAGGAATAGAAGAATAATTCTGAGAAATATAATAAGATTAATTACATTCCACAAGTTATAAAAGTCCAATAATACTAGTTCTAACATGGGAATATTTAACTTTTTCAAGAAAAAGGCGGTGGAAATAAAAGTAGAAAAGAAGAGAATAAGAGTTGAAGAACTACCAACATACATTGAAACAGAAGTTATCAGTAATGAAGAAAAACATAAACGCTTGAAGGAAGAACTAGAAGGAATAAAGAAAAGCATGGAAGAAAGTATGAAGCAAGCAGTAAAAGAACTAAAAAATTATGATCTGGAAAAAAGAAAAGAAGAAGAAAGAATAAAACTAATAGTGAAAAAGAACCTCAGCAACTACATAGAACTATCAGAAGAACTAATAAAAAAGCTTGGAGAAGTAAACTTTGAAGATATTAACGAAGGAATAAGCAAGATAAACATAACAGTAAGAAACACTGATAAGAGAGCACTCATGAGCTACCAAAAGGCCAATATCCTAGTAGGGAAAGAATTAGCAGCAGTTAGAGAAGTGTACAGCAAAGGAATTAATGAGTTGAACAAACACTTAGAAGAAAACAACCAAGTAATTAAAGAAAAAGAATTATTAGAAGAAGCAGAGAGGTTGTTAGAAGAAAAAGAGAAAGTAAGGAAAGAAAAAGAAAGAATAAAGAAAGTCACTATTGATGAAGAAGGAAGAATAATAAAGCTAACAGAAAATAAGGAGTTATTAAAGAAAGAGTTAGAAGAACTAATTAATAGTGAGAAACATAAGAATAAAGAATTAATAATAAAAAAACTAATCGATAAAAATAAAGAATTAGAAGAGAATATTAAAGGAATAAGAAACCACTTAAACCTAAAAGAATTAGCCAACACATACCACCACGACGAAAGAAAACTGGGAATAATTAAGGAATACAAGGAAAGCTTCATGAGAAAGTTCAAGGAAGAAGCAGGGAAGGACTTGAAAGCATTAGTAAAAGATGATAAGAAAGTATTATGGCACTACGAAAATATTGAAAATATTGAGAAAGAAATAAAGAAAATAATCATCCCAGAAGACGGAGTTGAAGAAAAAGAAAGAATGATTGAAGAAAACATTAAAGAAACAAACAGAACTAATAATTTAGTGGAAGAATACCACAAAGAATTAGTAAAACAAGAAAAACTAATAAAAGAAAAGTTTGAGATGATAAAGAAGATGCTGAAAGAAAGTGTGATTGTTGAAGATAACTAAACCTTGTCATTAGGATGCTCATGACCTCTGATAACCCTTTCTTTAAGGTCATCAATCTCCTTAGAACGCTCATTGGTATAAATCTTATGATTATTACGAGCCTTCATTATGAGCTTTGAAGTATACTCACCACCAAGGAAGTGAGGCATGATAACATAATCAGCACCAAGACGATAAAGCTCTAAAGCATCAGAAATCTGCCTAGCAGTAACAATGATTACAGGACGAATCTTAAAACCACGGAACTTATTAAGCAACAATTCCCCGACATCCTTATCAGGAATAGTTGAAACAATCACCGAAGAATGCTTAATACCCAAATCATCAAGAAGCTCAGAATCCTCAACATCACCATAAACACAATTAACACCCTGATTATTAAGGATCTTAACAGTATCAGGATCATAATCAACAACTAAATACTTCTTAGTAATCTTATCAAAAGCCTTGAGTATTGAGAAACCAATACGGTTATAACCAAGAAGTATGTAATCATAATGCTTATCAGAAATCTCACGATCAATAATCCTCCTCTTCTCAAAGACCTTCAACAAAGGAGAAACAAGAAGGAATAACTTCTCAGAATAAATAATCATATAAGAAGAACCAGCAATAGTAACAAGCCCTATAAGAGTAATAAAGGATAAGATTTCAGTAGATAAATGACCTACCTTAACACCAAGAGCTATAAGAATTAAAGAAAACTCAGAAATTTGAGCAACAGTCAAACCAGCCATAAACCCAGTCTTACGACTATAACCAAGAACACCCATGAGAGTAATAACAATTAAAGGATTACCAATAAGTATGAATAAGGACAAAATTAAAGCAGGGATTAGTAAAGAAGAGATATTAGCGAACACCATCTGACTACCAAGAACAAGGAAGAAAGAAATAATGAAGAAATCCCTCAATGGCTTGAGTCTTGAACTAATCTCAGGACTATAAGGAGAAATCGATAATGCAACACCTGCTATCAATGCACCAACCTCCAAAGAAAAACCAAAGTAAGAGAATAACGAAGCAAGACCAAGACCCCAAGTAATAGCAAAAATGAATAAGAATTCCTGAGACCTAGCAAAGAACTTACTGAAGAAAGGAACGACAAAAATACTTATAGGAAATAATAACGCTGCAACTACTAAACCCTTAGCAAAAGTCAAGATTAGAAGCCCAACAGAAGAATTACCTGAAGAAAATGACGATATGAACATCAAGATAATAATTGCTACGAAATCCTGAACCAATAAGAACCCTACAGAAATCTTACCATAAAGCTTCTCCAAAGCATCACAATCAGAAAGTAACTTCATGATAATAATAGTGGAAGAGAAACTTAAGGCTATAGAAATGTATAACGAAGTAATAACAGAAAAGCCTAATAGTAAACTAAGAAAATAAGTAATTAGTGAAGTAAACGCAATCTGACCAATACCAGTAACTAATGATACCTTACCAACCTCCTTAATAACCTTAGGAGAAAGATGAAGACCTACAAGAAACAACAAGAAAGCAATACCTAACTCAGAGAAGATAGTAATAAAATCATTATTAGAACTAAGAAGATTAAGAAACAAAGGACCAACAATAATCCCCGAAAGAATATAACCAATAATTAAAGGCTGCTTAAAAACCTTCATAATTAAAGAAACAACGAATACTACAGCTATGACAATACTAAAACCAATTAACGCACTCATGATAAACACCCCATTTTAATGATAATAAATGGCTCAGTGAATATAAAAAGTTATCTAAAAAGTGAGCTGTAAAGTTAAAGAGAGCTATGAATCTAAAAAATTAATATTTCCTTCTAGCTAAACTCGAGAGAAAGATAGCTGAAGAATGATCTGCGAAAGGATATGTCCTTACATCGATTTTTTCTGTTCTAGTTTTGGCTAATGCTTCTGCAAGTTTTTTACCATGAGGTTGAAAAGGAATCAGCAAATCGCTACTTCCGAACCTAGAAAATATACTACCTAATGTTAGATTTTCAGTATAGTTAATTGGACTAAATTCTTCAAGTTTACGTTCATATTCGTTAGGTGTTCGACAACCAGACTGTCGAGCGGTATGTCCTGTTAAAATGCTATCCCATGCAGAAAGTCCAAGTTGTGCACCTCCTACTAAAGAAACTAACTTTTTCACTTTTCCTTTTGGCAAGTTAGCAGCCAACCTTATAGATAAAACATTCCCTAAACTTATCCCCATTAAATTTATTGCCAAACCAGAGCCTATATCTGTTTGCATTCTTTTAATAGAATTTTCATAAATTGCTCTCAATTTGACAACTGTCTCCAAAGGGTCAGAAACCATTATTTTTTGGCTAGAAATAGTATATATTGTTCTTTTACCATTTTGAGGAAGTATTGTTTTACTAAAGTAATTAATATCAGAGATTATTCTAGGGACAAAACAATACCAGCTTTCTTGATGATTACCATTATATTCCACTTTAGGATTTTCATTTACATCTCTTTCTATAGGATTCCTAAGTTGTCTTTGAGTATAATGCTTATCGAAAAATCCAAACATAAGATTAATTTAAGAACTCGCTTTAAAAATCTTCCTGAACTGCTGTTGATTTCCTTATCAACCCTAACCATCTATTTTCTCCTAAATCTAATTCTTGTCCTGCTCTATTACATGGAACTTCATCTAGTGTTGTATGGGCTTCTATAAAGTTATGTTGAATAATTAATGCATTCATTAGTATAGGAGCAGACCATAAGGCTTTCAATCCTCTAAAATCATCCACTCTGTCTTTAATTTTCATAAAAACAGTTTCTATTCTGTAATTATGTATTTTAGTAACACTTGCATTCTGTATTTTATGCTCAATTGTCAAACTGCCAATCTTGTTAGAATAGAAGAGTTTTCTAAATGCTTTAGGATAGAAAACTCCACCATCTGTCTGAATAAATTTAGGTTTTCCCTTCTGAATTGATTTAAACAGGAATTTCTGTGCTTCTATGGGATTACCAGACAAACTATAATGAACTCCAGTAATTAATCGAGTATCCCAATCTAAACAACGCCAAAATCTGTCATCTCTTCCACCACAATCAATTAAGGTTTCATCAGCATAGAAACTATTGCCCATATTATATCTCAACTTATCAACAAACTTGCTAACTTTTAATGTATATCTTCTTACCCAATCAAGAATACTCATATGGCTTATTTTTGTGTTTAAATGTCTGCTTAATTGATTTCTCATCTTCCTGCTTGATAAATTAGAAATGTACATATCAATTGACATTGTAATAATGTTTTCATTATTTCTCATTCTGTAAAAGCCATTATCGATGACAAAACGATAATTGCAAAGTTTACACCTATACCTTTGGATTTTTCCTCTTTTTTCTGTCGTTCTTAATCCATCTTTCTTAATGTTTTTCTCTTTGCAATGTGGACAAATTACATCTTTCAGGATATAGTTAGGTACCTATTGTTTATATATCTTTCGGCACCTAAGTTACTATTTGCTAGTGGGTACCTAAAGGTTTAAATATAAGTAACTCTTTCTTATCATATGAAGTTACAAAAACAACTTTCTAGAAAAGTAGGAAATATAGAATATGCTAAGTGGGTTATTGTTATACCACCTGAAACAATTAAAGAACTAGAATGGAAAGAAGGACAAGACTTAGAAACAGAAATTAAAGATAAAAAACTAACTATTAGGAAAAGTTAATTTTTTTGAGCAAATCAGCACCCGCTTACTTTACAGCTCACTAAAAAGGCAAGGTTAATAAGTACTAAAGACAATAGTGAACTACCATAACCTAAAACTTTCATTTTGAGGTTATGGCTTCTTGCTTCATTGACAACTGCTCTTCCGAAGAAGAGTCTGGTATTATCTCCACATAGGACCGTCCCAGCCCTAAATTCTTTATATTTATAGAGGCGTTTTCGTCTCTATCTAACTCAAATAAACAATCTTTGCATTTGTAGGTTCTATCCCACAAGTGCATTTTCTGAATATGACCACAATTTGAACA
>Ga0210057_1010337_pt1 | contig 10590 bp, 12 predicted proteins | sample CryGeyCG2114_010_2_FD_183968 | JGI IMG/M metagenome (GOLD analysis project Ga0210057, IMG submission 183968) | Groundwater microbial communities from aquifer - Crystal Geyser CG10_big_fil_rev_8/21/14_0.10 (SPAdes) (version 2) | ecosystem: Environmental > Aquatic > Deep subsurface > Groundwater ...
GGTCAAGTTTTCCTCGCCGCCCTCTGACGTAGCTCTCTTTCGGCTGGTACCCACGTTGCGACAAAACCGGCTGCATGAGCGCAACCGGTTTTGTTCTTTATGTGCGGCAATACGCCGTAGGAGGTATATAGGGTGCTGATTCACCTAGAGATAGCGTGGTTGCGAAGATCATTGCGATCGCGAGTGTCGGAGAGTTGCATGGATGGATCCATCAACCCGTTTGAGTATCTGCGTCTCGTCGAAGGCATCGTGAGGCGCCACGAAAAGGGTAAACTTCACAGATGAACCTTCGCGTGTCTCTCCATGCGCTTCAGGGCACAGGTCCAAGACGATGCGGCACGCAGGCAGTGGTTCGCTGAGTTCGACAGCTCATTTGGAGGCGACAGAGACGGCGGAAGCATGGCCGCTCGTGTTGTAAGGTACGAGTTGGGCAAGGAGATAAAGCGGCACAAGCTGGTACAAGGACACGAAGACTACGTGGCGCTTGTCGGCATATTGCGGGATATCTTCTGAGATAACATTCCCTCGCATTCCCCTGCATCCCCCGGCCTATGCTAGGCCGGGGGATTTTCAACGATTTTCCCCCCGAAACCGCCTGAAATGGCGCAACCTGGTAAAAACGATATTGCACGATAATCCTAATGCGCGAGGGCCACACAAGTTACATCCAGTGCGCCGGCTACAAGAAGCACCTTTCGACATTCCATGAGAGTGGTACCTGTTGTCGTCACGTCGTCAAGGACAATTACATGTCTACCGCATACTCGATCAGGGTCGGGGACGGCAAAGGCGCCATTCAGATTTAAAACACGCTCCGCTCTCTTTTTGATAGTCATTTGCGCTCGCGTCTCTTTTTTCTTGATGATGACTCCGGTTTCTACGACAAAGGCCTCTTTGCCGGCAATCTTCTGAAGTTCGCGGGCCAGAATTTCGGCCTGGTTGTAACCGCGCTTCCTCATGGAAATTTTGGATAGGGGCACGGGAACAAGTAGAGAGCGACTGGCAGCTGATTGTTCGGTAGACCAGGTATTCCCTGTAAAGACGGCGGCATCAGAAAGGGTCTCGAGCAGGTGGTCGGCAAACAAGGCGGCAATAGGAGTGGCCACTCTATATACCCCTCTATATTTGAGGGCATGAATCGCCTTGCGGACCCCCTCGTCTTTATATGAAAGCGAGGCATGGATCAGTTCATTTTTGTGTGGGTAGCAGGGCGGAATTGATGCGAGACATGGTTCGCAAAAAATGGCACCTAACTTCTTGCAGCTGAAGCAACGTTGAAGCAACAAGAGATCAATGAGACCGGAGATGATTGACATATGTGATATGAAATGCGACCGCTCACCATGTGGATAATATGCACATGAATTACACGTTTCTAAACTCCGACTATGCTACACTAATTATACCTGCAGCGCTTGTATGTCAATTTCATTTGGAGAGACATGGAGAGGTATCACGAAAAGTCTTTTCACGAGCGGGAAGGATAGCGTGCTGGGTGTTGATATCGGTTCTTCGTCAATAAAGATTGTGCAGTTGCGCAAAGAAAAGGGCAAAGCCATATTGGAAACATACGGGGAGTTGGCGCTCGGCCCTTATGCCGCAACCGACATTGGGCGTGCTACCCAGATGGGGGCCGAAGATATCGCCGGAGCCCTTACTGAACTTTCAAAAGAGGCCAACGTCACTGCCACGCAGGCCGGTCTTTCAATCCCCGTGCGCTCGTCTCTTCTCAAGGTTATACGACTTCCGACTACAGATAGGAGGCAGATATCAAAAATGGCCCCCATCGAGGCACGAAAATATGTGCCGGTTCCGATCGGTGAGGTAACTCTAGACTGGTGGGTCATTCCGGAGAGGGAGAAAGAGTTTTCGCCGACAGAAAGTGGAGCGGTGGTAGCAAGCAGTACTCCTTTGCAAAGAGACAGAGAAGGGGTAGAGGTTCTCTTGGTTGCAATTCACAACGATACGTTACGGACGTACCAGGATGTAATATCAAAGGTCGGCCTCACTTCGCGCGCCTTCGAGATAGAGACCTTTAGCGCCATCAGATCTACCTTTGGTCATGACATGTTGCCGACCCTCATTTTAGACATTGGTGCAGCGAGCACAAAAGTAGCGATAGTAGAGCATGGCCTCGTGCGCTCCTCTCATATAATAGGTAAGGGTTCACAAGATATAACGATGGCGCTTTCCAAGACAAGGCAGATTGACTTTGGGCACGCAGAGACGGAAAAGCGCACGTCCGGCGCGAGCGACCTGACGCCGACAGAAGAGAATAAAGTCACGCTAGACAGTCTGAGAAACGTTGCGGAGCCGATACTGGACTACATATTCTTTGAGACAAAAACGGTCATTCGAAATTACGAACGAGACTATCGTCAGTCTGTTGCCAAGGTTATACTGATAGGTGGCGGATCACTGCTTGCGGGGTTGATAAAGACAGCCGAGGCGAAGTTTGAGGTCGAGGTATTGTTGGGCGATCCATTTCATAAGACCGAAGCCCCGGCTTTCCTCTCGCCTTTGCTCACGGAGGCCGGACCATCATTTGCGATTGCGGTAGGGCTTGCACTGAGAGAGCTTCAAGACAAAGAATAGAGATCGAATAACCATCAGTAAGAGCAAAACGAAAACACACTACATACCCCAAGGCACATCGTACGAAATTTTGGAAAACAGAGTCATCTGATCAGAAAAAGTAGACCAAAGACATGGCAAACGAATCTCCAATCAATACATCCTTTATCCCCAAGCGTAATTTACGCTCGGGATATTCCGGTGCTCGCAAGTCAACCAGTATCACGCTCGTTATAGCGCTCCTTTTGTTCATCTCATCATCAGCGGTTGCCGGAGGTGTTTTTCTAAACAAACTGCTGCTAGTGCAGAGCATTGAGGGAGAGAAGGGTCTCCGCGCCCAGCTTGCCAAGGCCCAAACGGTTTTTTCTGAAGACAAAAAACTCTTTGAGGATATAACGCGCTTTGACTCCAAGATAAGGGCGGCGGAACTTCTTTTGCGCGAACATGTTTCGCTTGCGCCGTTATTTCGTCTTCTAAATGAGCGTACTCTGCAGACTATTCGTTTCAACTCTTTCACCTACGGCAGCGTCGACGGTCGGATGAACATTAGTCTTGAAGGAGAGGCCGAATCTTTCAAATCGGTCGCCCTACAATCGCAGGAGTATGTGCGCAGCAGGAGGTTCAGAGATGTCGTCTTTACCGATCTAAATGTAGACGGAGATGGGACTGTTATATTTTCGCTCTCAATGTCGGTCGATCCTCTTTTGGTTTCCTACATAAAGTCAACGGGTTCCCAATGAACATGATAATCACAAGAAGCATGAGTCCAACAAAGATTGAGATGGTGACAGAGATGTTGAGCTGTCGTCTTGTTTGCACTTTTTCCTATTGCCATTTTGTATGAAAAACATAATCGGACCGGTAGTGCTTGTAGTTTTAGCGATAGCAATCTTCTTTGCGGTAACCGAACCGCTGCTTGCTGGAGTTGCCGAGTACAAAACGACGCAAATGGAGCTCAACGCCGCACTCGACAACGCTGAACTGCTGCAAGATACCAGAGATACTATAGATGTGGAGTTCAACAACTTCCCCTTGCCGGACCGTGCCAAACTCGACACTTTTTTGCCTGATTCTATCGATAACGTCAAATTGATAATTGACATCGATGATATTGCCAAAAAGCGTGCCATGTCTATCAAGAACACCAGTCTCGATACCGACTCGAGGAGAGATACAAAGCTTGGACCCGATACAGGCTCTTATGGCACCATGCGACTTTCCTTCACCGTGTCAGGATCCTACGCACAACTGGAGAGATTCCTTGAGGACCTTGCTCGATCAAGACGACTAATTGATGTGGTGTCGATAAACTTTCGTGCCGCCGAGAAAGATTTTTATGAGTACAACATCGTTGTGCAAACATACTGGCTTCGCTAGTTTAGTTGATATAATCATGAATCGCGACAAAGAATTAGTTAGCGTTCGGAAGTTCGCCCAAAAAGGCACAGGCGCCGAGCATTCTCTAAATATACTTTTGTCTGAAGCGAGTGGTACCTGAACGCCTTAGGTCTTGTCATCCTCATTTGTAATCATCAATATGTCACCAACACTAAAAAAGATTATCATGGGCTTAGTCATCGTTCTAGCGCTTGTGCTCGTGGCGTGGATATTTATGGGCGATGAGAGCGCAGAGGATGATATCATTTCCACCGGTGGTCTTGACACAAACGAAAAAATAGCAAACCAAGAGTTTCTGTCTCTATTGCGCGCCTTGAAACAGGTAAAACTGTCGGGCGGATCAGCGCTTTTGAATGACCCATTATTCCAAACATTGGTTGATTTTGGAGTGCCGCTCACTGAAGAGCCGCGCGGCCGCAGCAACCCTTTCGCCGTTTTATCTCTCGCGGGTGAAGCTCGACCAGGGCGAGTAAGCGCTAGCGAGGGTGCGGGTGGGGCATCTTCGCGCTCTACCCAAAATAGCGCGTCGCTTTTGCAAACGGGTGGCTCTGTCCAATCTTCCGTCTCCTTGCCTTCTGCTTCCGCATCGGTCGGGGAGGAGACAACTGGCGAGGATTTGTATTATCCAGACGATGAATCAAGCGACGAGGGCAGCCCCGCAGGCGGCTTTGCCTTCTAGGGGTAATCAATTTCATCTCGTGGACGGGTGTTGTGGTGGATTTATATACTGAATGAATCGGCGAGGAAATGGATAATCGTGTCTGTCTTGATCGAAGCAGAGAGGGGCACTTCTCAGGGTTCACCTTTCTATGAGTCAGCGTAAACGGAAGAGTATATCTTGTTTGAATCAGCATGGCTTCATTATCACCAAAAGATCTGACGCAAGCATTGCCCCAAACTCTAAACGAGGATGAGGCAAGCGCTAAAGATGAACTCGAAACAGACGAGAAAGCTAGAGCTTTGGCAGAACAGACACTCCAAGAAGCGAGTACTCGCTCCGGCGTGCCCATCAAATCTCTCACCGACAATACCAAAGTTGCCTACGAGGTTCTCAAGTTTGTACCCGAGGATTCGGCGCGTCACTACCAGTTTGTACCCCTCGGTATAGAAGAGGGCGTGCTCGAGGTGGGCGTAGTAGATCCTGACAACATCGAGGCCAGAGATGCGATTGCCTTTATTGCTTCAAAACACAATCTCCCTTTCAAAATATTCTTGATATCGAATGATGGTTATGAAAAAGTATTGGAGGGCTACAAGAGTATTTCCGGCGAGGTTTCCATGGCGTTGAATGAGTATGGAGCGGAGGGGGAGGCGAGAGAAAGTGCCGCCGCCGAGCTAGAGAAGACCTTGTCCAAGAAGATCGAAGTTGATATTGTCGAAGAGGCACCGGTGTCAAAAATTGTTGCAGTCATTGTTCAACACGCAACCAAAGGCAACGCCTCAGACGTACACATCGAACCTCTACGGGAGAAGGTTAGAGTACGGTTTCGTGTCGATGGCACGCTGCACACATCCTTGTTTCTGCCCCTCTCTGTGCACGAGGCGGTCGTGGCGAGAATAAAGATATTGGCCAACATTAAGCTGGACGAGAAACGGATACCCCAAGACGGTCGCTTCTCGGCTCGCCTGGAAGGCAGACAGGTTGATTTTCGTGTTTCCACTATGCCTTCATTCTTTGGAGAGAAGGTCGTGATTCGTATTCTTGACCCCGAAAAGGGCTACAAAAAGCTAGAAGATGTCGGGCTTACCGAGGGGCCACTCGAAGCGGTACGCCGTGCCATACAGAGGCCTTATGGCATGATACTGATCACTGGTCCCACGGGCTCGGGTAAGACAACCACGTTGTACTCAATGCTTGGCGAGCTAGATCGAGAGGGTGAAAATATTATCTCCCTGGAAGACCCAATCGAGTATAACCTGGAAGGCGTCAATCAGTCACAAGTGCGACCCGAGATCGGCTACACATTTGCGAGTGGGTTGCGCAGCATTTTGCGACAAGACCCGGATATCATAATGGTAGGCGAAATTCGCGATAAAGAAACCGCCGAGCTTGCCATACAGGCGGCGCTTACAGGACATCTTGTCTTGGCTACGCTCCACACCAATACCGCTATCGGAGCGGTGGCACGCTTGGTCGATATGGGCATAGACCCTTATCTAATAGCTCCAACCCTGCTGCTCTCAATCGGGCAGAGACTGGTGCGAAAACTTTGCGAGGTCAAGGAGTCGGTACCGGTCGAGGGCTCGATAAAGGCAATGATCGAAAAGCAATTCGCTGATTTACCTGATAAGTTTAGACCAATCTTGAAAGAGGGAGCGACCGTCTATCATCCCACCGCATCACCCACCTGTCCCTCTGGTACGCACGGCCGCATCGGAGTCTTTGAAGTCCTCGAAGTCGACAAAGACATCGAGGAGCTCATCTTGCATGACCCGACCGAGATCGCTATTTCCAAAAAAGCCCGAGAAAAGGGAGTGCTGTCTATGAAAGAAGATGCAATCCGAAAAGCCCTAACGGGGATTATTCCTTTTGAGGAAGTGAACCAGTTGTAGTACTATGTTAGGAGTTATGAATTACAAATTATGGATTAAGGATCACGGTCGGGCACCAACCGTCAATCAGATCATAATTCATAATCCATAATTCACAATGCATTTATGACCCCCGCAAATGATGTAAAAGTGTCTGCTGTCGCAGAGAGTTCAGGAGCTGCAACAAAGCACTCCATATTCATTGTAGACGATGATCAGTTCTTGCTGGAGATGTATGCACTCAAGTTTACCCAATCAGGTTTTGCGGTTGATTCTTGCCTATCGTCCACACAAGCGCTGACAAAGTTCGCCGAGGGGCCTTCGATCGACATCCTGCTTTTGGACATCGTAATGCCTCAGCTCGACGGCTTTGGTGTCTTGGCAAAGATAAAAGAGAAGAAATTACTGCCAAACACAAAAATTATCATTCTTTCGAACCTGGGACAGAAGGAAGATATCGAGAAAGGGCTGTCTCTGGGAGCGGATGGATATATTATAAAGGCGAGCAGCACGCCCTCCGAGGTGGTAGAGAAAGTCTTGGCGATAGTTGGGACCTCAAAATAGTGTTGTCTCCTTGCGTACACAGATTTTTCAATACATTTTCTATCGTTATGACAGATTACAACCAATACCTGGCCAAGTTGATCCAGATTGTCGAACAAGAAGGCGCCTCTGATCTGCACTTGACCGCCAATAGACCGCCGACCATCCGCTTGTCTGGTGAGCTCCTGCCACTCGTCAATCAGCCAATTTTGAGTGGAGAGGACACGAAGGGGCTCGTCCTTGCGCTATTAGGGAAGGAGTTGGGGGAATTGTTTCTGAGGGACAAAGAGCGTGACTTTGCTTACGAGGCCCCCTCAAAGACTCGCTTTCGCGGCAACGCCTTCTTTCAGCGAAATTTGGTGGGGGCGGCACTTCGACTCATTCCCAATCAGATTCGTACCATGGCGGTTCTCTCCTTGCCACCGATACTGGAGGAGTTTGCACACAAACAGCAGGGCTTCTTTCTTGTAGTTGGGCCGGTCGGCCATGGCAAGTCTACAACCCTCGCGGCCATGATCGATCTCATCAATTCGACCAGATCAGAACATATCGTCACGATTGAGGACCCCGTAGAGTACATATTTGAAGAAAAGAAGAGTATCATCGATCAGCGGGAGGTCAAGTTCGACACCAAAGATTTTCCCACGGCGCTCAATTCTATGTTCCGTCAAGATGTGGATGTGGCCATGATCGGCGAAATGCGTGGCGCCGAGACAATCTCGACCGCCGTAACGGCGGCAGAGACGGGGCATCTAATCTTGTCTACCCTGCACACCAACAACGCGTCACAGACAATCGATCGCATCATAGACTCTTTCCCGGCCGGTCAGCAAGACCAGATCAGAGTGCAGCTCGCCGGTTCGCTATTGGGAGTTTTCTCACAACGACTGATCCCGCGCATATCAGGCGGTCTCGTGCCCGCTTTCGAGCTGCTTATCAATAATAAGGCAGTATCCAATCTAATCCGAGAAAGGCGAACTGCCGAGATTGATGTCGTAATCGAAACAGGTTCCGAGCAAGGAATGATCGACCTCAATCATTCCTTGGCAGAGCTTGTGGGGAAGGGCGAGGTCAGTCAAGAGAGCGCCTTTCAATTCTCCACAAATAGCAAGATCTTGGAACGCTTGCTGTAATATTGAATTGAGCATCTTGTAATGCTCCTTGGCGAGCACTCCCTTTAGACTAATCCTAATTCATGCTATTTCGCTACCGAGCCACAACCGATAAGGGCGAAGAAAGAGCGGGAAATATTGATGCCCCGAATCAAGACATCGCTATTGCTTCTTTGCAGAGGCGTAGTCTCATCGTCGTCTCTGTTGAACCGATAGACGAACGCAGTTTTGCGCAGAAACTTCAGATTCGGCGCAGCGTACCCCAGAAAGACATAGTCCTCTTGTCGAGACAACTCTCCACGCTTTTTGAAGCGAAAGTTTCGGCGCTCAATACCTTCAAGCTGTTGGCCAGCGAATCTGAGAATCCAATATTGCAGACAGTCCTCACTGAGATCTCCGATGATATTCAGGGCGGTATTCCCATCTCCGGAGCGCTAGCCAAACACCCAAAGATATTCACTACTTTCTACGTATCTATGATTCGCTCCGGTGAGGAGTCAGGTCGCCTGTCCGAATCCTTTGTGTATCTGGCCGATTACTTGGAGCGCTCTTATGAGCTGGTATCCAAGGCCAAGAATGCCATGCTTTATCCGGCCTTTGTCGTATTTTCATTCGTGGTGGTGATGATATTGATGCTCACCGTGATTATTCCAAAACTGGCCGATATTCTGGAAGAGACCGGCGCTGAGCTGCCGATATATACCAAAATAGTGTTGGGACTTTCAGATTTTGTCATAAACTACGGCGTATGGTTTCTCATCATGCTAATCCTTGCCGGAGTGGGTTCGTGGCGCTACGGGGTGACTGACAAGGGCAAGAACGCATTTGCCCGATTCAAGCTCTCCATTCCTTACGTAGGCACTCTGTATCGCAAGATATATTTGTCTCGAATAGCGGACAACATGGATACGATGCTTGCCTCAGGCATCTCAGTGGTGCGGGCGCTGGAGATAACCGGAGACGTAGTAGACAGCGACATCTTCAAGGGCCTGATGGCCGAGGCGGCCGAAGACATCAAGGGTGGCTCTGGTATTGCCGAAGCATTCGGAAGGCATCCGGAGTTTCCCAATATAATGGTGCAGATGATGCGTGTCGGCGAAGAGACAGGCAAGCTGGGATTTGTTCTAAATACGATTGCGCGCTTTTATCGCCGCGAAGTCGATTCGGCGGTAGATACCCTCGTCTCCCTCATCGAGCCCATCATGATAATTCTTCTGGGCTTGGGAGTTGGATTCCTGCTCATTTCTGTCCTCGGCCCCATCTACAACATTTCCGCCGGTATTGCCTAGAAACGACCCCTCCGTCAAGGTTGAACCTTGACGGTATGTGGATAGGGGTTAAACTTCGGGCATGAAAAGGATACATCCGGAGGTGGGCGAGTTTGTCCACGCATATAGTCGGGGGGTGGATAAGCGAATAGTTTTCTTGGATGAGCAAGACTTTGCGCGCTTCTTTTTCTATGCAGGAGTTCTCAATCACGACAAGAGTAAACCAACCCGCGCCGCAGAAGCTCCCCTTACATGGCGTCAAGGTTCAACCTTGACGGAGGTGGTAAACAACTCATTTGCTATGCAGAATCCCTTGGCGGATCTATGTGCCTTTGTCCAGATGGGGAACCATGTTCATCTTTTGCTGAGAGAAATTATCGAGGGAGGTATCGCCAAGTTCATGCAGAGGTTGTTTACGGCTTATACAATGTACTTCAATGAGCGCTACGAGCGCACCGGCGCTCTGTTCGAAGGACGCTACAAGAGCAAGATCGTCGAGACGGACGAGTACTTGGAGATAGTGCTTCACTATTTGCATGCAAATCCTTTGCCTATTCTGCGCGCAATGAGTGGGCGGGTCGATAAGCAGCCCTCAGAGCTTCTTTCTGATTATTTTTGGTCCAGCTACTCTACATACGCAAGTCACGGTAAACCCCAAAAGTTTGTGGCTCGCGCTACGATAGAAGCGGCGCTCGGCTCCATGGATAGTTACGCGGCCAGGATAGATGACTACGCAGGGAAGCCGCTTAGTACTGAAAAGGATTTTGCGGCAATGCTTCTAGACGTATAGCGGTGGGATACCCTCCGTCAAGGTTGAACCTTGACGGAGGGGCATTATCCACAAAGGCGGCTGTGGTTGTGAGCGCGTGGGGGATATAATGGTGGTAAGCGGTTTTTGTTGGACCGCGCATCCTTTATTTCTTAGTTACTAAGCCGCAAGGCACGATTTATCACAAGTTTTTATGAACCCATTCTACAAAAGAGGTAAAGGCGGTTTCACCCTGATCGAGCTTCTGGTCGTGATCGCCATCATCGGGATTCTCTCGTCGGTCGTGCTCGTCTCTCTGAATTCGGCCAGGCGCAAGGCGCGTGATGCGCGCCGTATTTCGGACTTGCGGGCGGTGCAGACGGCGCTCCAGCTTTACTCGGATGCAAATGGCGGG
>Ga0210057_1010338_pt1 | contig 10588 bp, 10 predicted proteins | sample CryGeyCG2114_010_2_FD_183968 | JGI IMG/M metagenome (GOLD analysis project Ga0210057, IMG submission 183968) | Groundwater microbial communities from aquifer - Crystal Geyser CG10_big_fil_rev_8/21/14_0.10 (SPAdes) (version 2) | ecosystem: Environmental > Aquatic > Deep subsurface > Groundwater ...
AGGCTTTATAAACATTTTTTTAACGGACAAGTTTCTGATAAGTTCCCTTACAACCCCTGGGGTTGTCCAGACAACCCCAGGGGTTGTATCCAAGGTGGTGTTTGAGTATACCGATCCTAACCCTTTCAAGGTGTTTCATATCGGCCACCTTATGCCAAATTTGGTTGGGCAGGCTTTCTCAAACATTTTTGAGTACCTTGGTGCAGATGTAAAAAGGGTTAACTATCAGGGTGATGTTGGTTTGCATGTTGCAAAATCGGTTTACGGTGTTATTAAACTTGGTGGTTTAGAGCAGGTAAAGGGGAAATCTTTAGATGTAAGAACAAAGTTTTTAGGTCAAGCTTACGTGTTAGGTACAAACGATTACGAATCGGACAAAAATGCAAAAACAGAAATAATCAATATAAATAAGGCAGTATATAAAGTTGCTCAAGATAACTTACTAGCACCAGAATATCAAAAAGAAAAATTAAAATTTGGAGATGTAGATGCAAGTATAGATTTAGAGATGATTAAAGATATTTATTTAACAGGACGTGCTTGGAGCTTAGAAAAATTTGATGAGATATATGAAAGGCTTGGAACAAATTTTGATAGCTACTATTTTGAGAGCACAGCAGGTGAGGTTGGGTCAAAAGTAGTTATGAAAGGTTTAGAAAAAAGTGTTTTTGAAAAGAGTGATGGAGCGATTGTGTTTAAAGGTGAGCAATATGGACTTCATACTAGGGTATTTATAAACTCGGCGGGGTTACCAACTTATGAGGCAAAAGACTTAGGGCTACCAACAATAAAGCAGAAAGATTTTGATTATGATCTATCGGTGATTGTAACAGGAAACGAGATAGACGATTACTTTAAGGTTGTATTAAAGGCTCTATCACTTATTAACCCTGACCTAAGCAGTAAGACCAAGCATATTTCTCATGGTATGTTAAAGCTAACTACAGGAAAGATGAGTAGTAGAAAGGGAAATGTAATTACAGGAGAAGAGTTAATGGATATGGTAGTTAATAAAATTGAAGAAATAATATCAACAAGACAAGATTTATCAGAAGCAGAAAAATTACAGATAAAAGAACAAGTTGGACTTAGTGCAATAAAATATATGGTCTTAAAACCTACAACTGGCTCGGATATTGTTTTTGATCTAGAAGAGTCGGTGAAATATGATGGAAACAGTGGACCGTATCTGCAATATACTGTGGTAAGGGCAAACTCGATCTTGAAAAAATTAACAGGAACTTATGACACTGAAAAGTCAGATTTGTTAGATATAGAGTCAGAATTAATTCTAAAACTTATTCAGTTTAACGGCGTGATTTTAAGATGTGCTGATAACTACTCAGTCCATTTTTTAAGCAACTATCTGTATCAGTTAGCCTCAAGTTTTAATGGTTATTACGGTCAGGTTAAGATAGACGAAGGAGTTAACACAAAATCATACAGAGTACAGCTTGTGAAAAGAGTTTCAGAAACTTTAACTTTGGGTTTAGGTTTGCTTGGGATACAAGTTCCAACAAAGATGTAAGAAAATGGTAAAATCATTTGATGAAAAAGATAAAAAAACTTTTATCTAATTTGGTGGGATTTTTTGTAATTGTTGGCCTTGTTATCTTTGTGTATCAAAATTTAACAGGTCGATCCATACAATTTTCTAAGATCAATAATATTTCTAATTTGTCAGGTTACTCAATTAATCTATCAAGCTTTAATTTTGATTCAATTAAAAAATTTCTGGTTTCAGCAACAGAAAAACAGGCACGAAAAACAACTGCAAATATTGTGGACGAGCAACTTACTGCCTGGAAAAATGAGTTATTAAAAGGGATAGTAAATGAAAGTTTAGAAAAAGATACAGGAGCAATTACTGAAAAATTAACTGGAGACATAAAAATCGCGTTAATTTCTGATTCTCATGAAAGTTTTGATAACCTAAAAAAAACTGTAGAAGATGTAAATAAAGATAGTAGCTACGATTTAATTATTCATTTAGGAGATTTAAGTAGAGTAGGAGAAAAGTCGCAGCTAATTTCATCAAAAACTGAACTTGATAAATTAAAAATAAAATATTATACAATACCAGGCGATCATGATTTTTGGGAAACGGTAGGTCCTGAAAATTATATAAAGGTTTTTGGAGTTGATTATTACTCATTTATAAAAAATGGATGGAAATTAATTTTCTTAGATAATGCAGATTTAGAAAACGGACTAGATGTTACTCAGTTAGAATGGTTGAAAAGTGAACTAGATGCTGATGATACTAGATTTCGGGTAATATTTTTACACATTCCGTTATATTCTACCCACTCAGAGCGACGAGTAATGGGAGGTAATGATATTGTTGAAAATCAAAAAAAGGAGATACTAAAAATGGCAAGAGAGAAAAATGTAGTAGCAGTTGTTGCAGGTGATCAGCATTACTTTAATATTGATGTTGACCCTGAAAAACGAGAGTTAAAACATATTGTTTCAGGAGCACTAACTAACGATAGAAATCTACAACCTGCAAGGTACGGCGTTTTGCAATTAAAACAAGATGGATCGGTTGAGGTAAAAGATATAGAGTTATAAATTTTAGGTTATTAACAACTAGGATGTTAGTGCTAACATCCTGGTTGTTGGAAAATTCTGATTGTTAAAATCCTAACTATCGCTTATACTCTTTACAAATATAGTAACAAATTTGAAATTTAACAATGCAACATGAACAAACATTTATAGCAGTTAAGTCAGATGCAATTCAACGGCACCTTATTGGTGAGATTATAAAAAGATTTGAAAACCGAGGCTTAAAGCTTAAAGCTATTAAGATGATAGTACCAACAGAGGAGCAACTTTCAAAACAGTATCCAGATACAAAAGAATGGAAAGAAAATGTTGGAAATAAAACAATTGCAAGTAAACAAGCAAAAGGCGAAACTGAAACAAGATCAGCAATGGAAATTGGGGAGTGGGTAAGAAATATGATACTAAGTGATGTAGTTGGAAAACCATTAATTGGAATGGTATGGGAAGGTCCTCATGCTGCAGCCCTTGGTCGAAAAACTGCAGGAGCTACAAATCCGCTTGACGCTGATGTTGGAACAATAAGAGGCGATTACACGGTTGAAAGCTATGCACTTGCCGACCTATTGGGTCATCCAATTAGAAACTTAGTACATGCAAGTGGAGACGCACTAGAGGCAAAAGATGATATTGCAACATACTTTACACCAGATGAGATAATAGATTACAGATTAATAGTTGAGACTGTTTTATACGAAGACGGATGGGGTTTGTGTAAGACTCAAGACCAGACTAAAATATAGGTTAGATAATTAATATGTGGTGGTTATTCATGACCTGTCCGCCTTTGGCGGAGGGACTTTGTAAAGTTAAGTAATAAATATGTAAAAAAGGTTGAACCTCGTCAAGGTTCAACCTGCTGAGGGGATTAGGGACGATAGCAATGTCGGTTCAATATCGGCACTGGGACGGGGTGGCTCAACGCAGGACAATTTTGGCACTGGGACGGATCTGCACTTCCAAATCCTCAATCCCTTTATCATTAATCAAGGTTACATCTGCATTTTTAATAGTCTGGGCTAGTGTATGGTCGCCTTTAGTTTTTTCTCCACTGTGTAGCTCTTTGTCATCTAGCTTTTGTAAATCTTGTAAGCTAAATTTTGTGTCAATGTCTCGATTTCTGCTGTTCATCCAAGCAAGTCTTTTATCAACTGGTGCTGTTATTGCCCAAACCTGTCCGCCAACTTTTTGTATCTCTATAACCTCGCCCATTGTTCTAACTCCATCTAAAACGTAATTATTTTCTATTTTTGGGTCAGTTTTTTGAATTTGTTTTATTAAAAGCAGAGCTAATGCGCCATCACCATGTAACTGCCTTAAATCTCGAGCCTTGATTTTATAATCTTCGCGATCTGGTGAAACAATGTTATCTTTTGCTAACTCGTTTTTTATAATATCCGAAAAGACCAACTGTTTAAAATTGTATTTATTTATTAGGTAAGTTGCAACTGTTGCCTTGCCTGACGCAGGCAGTCCTGTTAATCCTATAATCATAATTTGTTGTCGCTGTTCACAAGTCAGCAAAGAATTACAATCTAAACTTTAGATACTCGTCATTGCCCTGCCCGCCTTTTGAGGGATCGAGCTTAGCTCGAGAAGCCTGCCTGCGCACCTGTATGCGTAGGCATAGGCAGGCAATCTATAGAAACAGAGACTGCCACGGAGTACCTCGCAGTGACGTGTAGTTTACATATCTTTTGTCAACTCTTGAACGGTTATAATTTTTACCTTTTACTTTTTTCAAATTAACTGTACTATTAGTATAGTATACAAAAATTTGAAACCTGCCATGAAAAAATACTCTAAGAAAAATCTTACCATAATATTCTCAATAATTTTTACCCTACTTTTGTTGCCTGCGGGCGTAGTTGCACAAGAAAAAACTGATACAGTTGAAACAGAGGTTGTTGAAACTAGAGTTAAAGACACATCAGTAAATGTTAGGCTAGATGCAAAAAGGTCAGAGCTTGAAAGACTTAGACAAGCAAAGATGAAAGAGTTACAGAAAAAGCAAGAGGTGAAAGTTATGGAATTGAATGAGAAAAAAGAGGTAAAAACACAAGAGTTGAAAGATAAAATGGATGTGCGAAAGTCTGAGTCTGTAACTAAAAAACAAGAAATGTACACAAAAAGAGTTGAATCTAAAAAAGAATTTGTTTTAAAACATATTGAAAGAGTTAGGGGGTTAATAAATAAATTTATGGAAAGAGTAGCTTTAATGAAAGAAAGTGGTAAAGATGTCCCTGCCAGTATTGAAGCTGATTTTATTGTTGCTTTTGACACGCTAACTACAATTGAAAATAAGGTTAATGCTATAAACAGCACAAGTAGTGCAACAACCTTAGACGAGTTAAAAGCAGAGTATAGAAGTGCTAAAACAACTTTTGAAGGGTTACAAGAAGATTTTAAAGATGTAAAGTCAGTATTAGAGGGGATCTTAAGCACGTTAAAGTTTGTAAACTTATCAAACAGTAATAGTACCCAAGGAGGAAATTAAGATGAATAAACCATTAACTATTTCAACTGTAATGTTTGTAAGTGTATTGGTGTTTTCTGGTTGTACCAAAACCACAGGAGATAGCGTTAGCTCGATTAATCCTTCGATAAATGTTGAGGTGCCAACCAATACCGATACAACAACTCAATCTGCAGATGTTCCAGTGTTACAACCTAATAATACACTACTTGATTTAGAGGCAGACCTAAACAATACAAACTTTAGCGATGTTGATATTGAGATTGATAGTAGTTTGTAAACCTATAAATTTTATAGATTTCACCTTTGACATGTTTCACTTGTTGTATATATAATATACAACAAGTGAAACATGTAGCTAAACTTAAACAATTAGAAAATCTAAGTTATTTTGATTTAGAAACACTAAGTCAAATTACTGACCTTAAAGGAAATACTTTATATAAAAATGTTTCCAGATGGAAAGAGCAGGGAATAATTATCCAGCTAAAAAGGGGAGTGTATACAACTTCAGGTTTTGCTTTAAAACAAGATACAAAAAGTTATCTAGAATTTGTTAGCAATAAGCTTCGATATCCATCATATTTAAGTTTAGAATATGTTTTAAGCAAATATCAGGTACTTACTGAAAGTGTGTATATTTATACAGCTATTACTAAAAAATCAACAAGAACGTACTCAAACAGTTTTGGGATGTTTTCCTATAGAAACATTAGTGATTTTTTGTTTACTGGATACAATGTAGTTAAAGAGAATAATTTTGAGATTGCTATTGCAACTAAATCAAAGGCTTTATTTGACTATTTATATTTAAAATTTTATAGAAAATCTGAAATTAATAAAGCAATGGTTGATGAGCTTAGATTAAACTTGGACGAGTTTACAAAACAAGAAAGGTTAGAGTTTTTGGGTTTCTGTAAAAGTACAAAAATTGATAAGTTTTCTGCCTTGTATAAATTAATATTTAATTAACATGATACTAAGCTATATCAAGAAAATAATTGAAGAACAAAAAAGCATAGGTGCAAGCCCGCTATACATTAGAAGTATGATAAAAGAGTACTTGCAAATAATAATTCTTGATTATGTTTACACAACAAATGAGTTTAAATCAAACCTTATTTTTACTGGAGGAACATGCCTAAGGCACTTATATGGTATACCCTCTGGGGTATTGCAAGCGACTAAGCTCGCAAGCTCGCTAAGTCTTGTGGTTCACCCTTCGGGTATTGCAAGCGACTAAGCTCGCAAGCTCGCTAAGTCTTGTGGTTCACCCTTCGGGTATTGCAAGCGACTAAGCTCGCAAGCTCGCTAAGTCTTGTGGTATAGATAGATTATCAGAAGATCTTGATTTTGACTACTTAGATTTAATACATTCAGAAAAATTTGCGAGTAAGTTGGAGCAGTATTTTATTAGTTCACTAAAATACCCAGAGATAAAGATCGCAATTAAACAGCAGGGGAAACAAATATTACTAAAGTTTCCAATATTAAGAAAACTTGCTATGGCAGGGCCAAACGATTCGGAAATGTTGTATGTAAAAATTGATATTTCATCTGTAACTGGTACTAGCTATAAAGCTATAAAAACGGCAAAAAGTGCATTTGGATATAACTTTGTTGTTTTACATTATGATCTTTCAAGTTTATTTGCTGGCAAAATTTCAGCAGTTTTAGAGCGTAACTTATTAACTGGGATTGATAATAAGCAGACAGTAAAAGGTAGGGATTTTTATGATTTATTGTGGTATCTGAAAAGTGAAAGTAAGTTGAATTTTGATTTATTAAAAGAGAGGGTGAATAAACCAGATTTAACGTTAGAGCAGTTGAAAGTGCTTGTGGATGCTAAGGTTAATAGTGCTTGTACAACGTACAAGAATGATTTTAAAAATGACTTATTACCATTTATAAGTAATCACAATTTTATAGCAGATTATGTAGATAATTATTTAGAAGAGTATAAACGATATGGAGATTTTAACCAATTTGTTAGTTAGACTGCTTCGCCTTGTCTAGCAAGGCTCGCAGTGACGGAAACAGGTCAAAATTTATAAAAACCTAAACAAAATATACCCTACATAAATAACAACAAATACTATTCCTTGCCAGCGGTTTATAATCTTAGTTTTTTTATCTGGATTTCCTATAAACAAAAACCCAAAAAGTAAAAGAGAGGCAAAGATTAGCATATAAAAATCAATATAAGAGCTTTTATCAATTGTAATAGGCGAGATAATGCTAGTTACTCCTAGCACCCACAAAATGTTAAAAATATTAGACCCAACTATGTTGCCAACTGCTATATCACTTTTCTTTTTTAAAGCCGCTATAACCGATGTAACAAGCTCTGGTAGGCTGGTACCAACTGCAACTATCGAAACTCCAATTACAGTTTCTGAGACATTAAACATCTTAGCAATTACAATAGCCCCCTCAACTACCCATTTGCCTCCAAAAAACAGTGCAGTAATACCTGCTATAATAAGTAACACTGGCTTTAACAAGGGCGTTTTATGTGGAGGTAAGTTTAGTATGTTTCTAGATTTTTTGGCTAAAGAAAAAGTGTAATACAGAAAGACTATAAAAAAGAGGATTAATATTATTCCATCTGCCTTGGTAATTAGACCTGCAGATTTTTGGTTAAAAAAATTATCACTAGCTAAAATAAGCAAGAGCAGAGCTGCAAACAGTGAAAATGGAATCTCCTTCCAGATTGTGTTTTTCTGAACAACGATAGTACTAATAATTGCAGAGATACCTAAGATTAGTAATATATTTGCGATGTTTGATCCAATTACATTTCCTATGCTAATTCCACCTGCACCACTTGTACTTGCTAAGATATTAACGATTAGCTCTGGCATGCTTGTTCCAAAGGCTACTATTGTTAAGCCAATAATAATATCTGAAATCCCAAATCGTTTGGCAATAGTTGTTGAGCCATCAACTAAGATATCAGCCCCCTTAATTAGTAAAATAAACCCGATGAAAAATAAAATAAATATCATAGTAAAAGTTTACCACAGATTAGATTCTTCGTGGGTACACTCAGAATGACAAGGGGAGGGGGGGGTAGCATTTTAGATTGAGACCAAGCGGTTTTATAGAAAAAGTAAAAATACTTATTGCACTGTAATCATTTATGGGATATTGTGAGATTATTATGAACCAAAAATTATCCAACCTGTTTGAGGAGGAAACAACGGAAGTTTCTTCTGAGGGTCAAAAAAAATCCGAAATAAGTACTAACTCAGAAAGCGGTGCATCTGCACTTGTATCTTTCAAAAATCTGCTAATAATTTTGTTAGCATTTTTTATTCCTTTCAGCTTTTTACCTATTTTTAGTTTTCCGTATTTTGAGATGAGTAAGTTTTTGATACTGTTTATTTCTGTGTTTTTGATGATAGTACTTTATGTTATTAATGCAGTAAGTACGGGGGTAATGACAATTAGATATAACAAACTTACGCCATTTATAGTATTTTTGGTAATCTCTTATCTTATAACCCTTTATTATGCAGGAGATAAGACCAATGCACTATACGGAGGTCATCAGTTACCAATTACAGGTACAATTGGGTTTTTTACTTTGATAATGCTGTATTTTATAATGTTAGATTCTGGGATTAAGTCTCAGATGAAAAACATTCTTAATGCATTTTTAGTTGGCCAAGTAATAGCTACAGTGCTTTTTCTTGCATCATATTTTTTCAATAGGTTTATACCAATTGAAGGAATTAAAGCATTTGCATTTACTACTTCAGGAACATCAGCATCTATGGCTGTATTATCCTCTGTTGCTGCAGTTTTGGCACTTACTATGATCCTAAGATCGGAAAAGGTAATAAGTAAGATTGTATACGTTGTGTTTTTTATCCTTACAGCTTCTGTAGTAATTATTATAAATATACTGGCAGGTTGGGTTGGATTAGCGGTTGCAGTATTATTTGTACTTTTAAGATTTGAGAAAACATTATTTAAGAAGAGTTTTGAGTATATTTCTGCCTCAGTAATTTTAGCAGTTGCAATAGGCGTAATTTCATTTATGCCAGTTACCCAGAAAGCATTAGGTATTAGTGCTTTTCCAAGAACGCTAAGTATTAGTGCAACTGAAAGTTGGAGTATCATGCTTGACGAATTTAAACAGCCAAGATTCTTTCTATTTGGTTATGGTCCTTCTCAATATTTGCCAATTTATACTTCTTTCAAACCATCTACTGTTTTATCGACAGAGTACTGGAACCAAAGGTTTTCAAGACCATATAATGAGGTTTTCTACCAGGTTGCTTCTGTAGGTGTAGTTGGAGTTGGATTGATGGCATTAATTGGGTTTTTAGTAATATCAAATATTATGAAAAAGCCAAGTGTTGTTAACAAAGATAAGTTAACCTTAAGTGCAGTAATATTAGCTTTAAGCATTCCACTTTTATTTGCTAATGCTAATACAACATGGATTACTACACTTGTAATCTTATTTGGTCTTTACTCGGTTGTTGCATATAATACGCTAGATATTGATATAAAACTTTCAACTTTAAATCCACTTAACTATCTAGTACCTTTGGCGATAATAGTAATATTCTCCGTTCTTTCTTACGGAACATATATAGTTTATGCTTCTGAGTATTACTACACTTTAGGTGTTAAAAATCTTAATACAGGGGATACTCAAAAAGGCGTTGATTATATAGTTAAATCTGCAAATATCTTTGCTACAAGGGATGCATACCACAGAAACCTTGCATCATTAAACCTGTTTGCTGCAAATAATGTTAATGCTTCAACAGAGTTAAAAGAAACAGAAAAATTACAAGCTTTGATAGGTAATATTAATCAGGCAATAAATGAGGCAGATGCAGCTACAAAATTATGGCCACAAAATGCTAATAACTGGGAAACATTAGGAGATGTTCAGTTTTCAGCTGCACAGCTTGCTAATGATAAAAATAGTCCAGAGGTTGTTGCTAACTATGTTCAGGGAGCATTAAATTCGATGTCAGTTGTCGAGGCACTGGATCCTAAAAATCCTACAGTTAAGGTAGCAATTGGAAATATTTATTTAGCAATTGGGGATAATCAAAATGCATTAACTTTCTTTACAGCTGCGGCAAACCTTAAACAAGACTATGCACAAGCAAGATTTAGCAGAGGTTTGGCACTTGAGGCACTTAAGAGCTATGTTTTAGCAAGAGATGAATACACAATTACTAAAAACATACTAACATCACAAGGTGTATCAGATTTGGCAGCAATTGATGCAAAATTAGAGGTGGTTTCACCTTTGGCAGATGAACAGTTAAAACAACAACAAGAGGCACAAGCCCAAGCAGCTCAAGCAACAAATGGTCAACAACAGGCAGAAGATCCAAACTTTCAGGCAATACCTGAACCACAAACTGTAACAAAGCCAGCAACTACTGAGCCTGCAATTGAGACGACACCTGAGACTGTAAGTGTTCCTGCACAAGAAAACGCACAGTAAGATTATACATATAGTTGAATAGATTAAGCGTCCTAAACTACAAGGACGCTTATTTTATTATA
>Ga0210057_1010339_pt1 | contig 10587 bp, 10 predicted proteins | sample CryGeyCG2114_010_2_FD_183968 | JGI IMG/M metagenome (GOLD analysis project Ga0210057, IMG submission 183968) | Groundwater microbial communities from aquifer - Crystal Geyser CG10_big_fil_rev_8/21/14_0.10 (SPAdes) (version 2) | ecosystem: Environmental > Aquatic > Deep subsurface > Groundwater ...
GAACGGACAGCCGATAGCATATCTAATGCGGGTGGAAATTATTTCATTCTACAAATATTACAGGAGTTATTGATTTATTCATCAATCAAAACAGTCGATTTCAGCAACTGTTTTGGTTACTTAAGCCCCATAATCTACTTATACATTATTAACCCTCCATCACTGTAACCCTGATCACTCTTCCCTATTGCCTTCTGCCTACACCCTAACCCCCACCTTTATTTCTCCTGTCCTAGGGTCTATACTTTAGCCCATCATTACAAGATAAAAGGTCATTACCATGCCAGCCAAAAAAACCACCAAGACATCCACTAAGTCAAAAACATCTACCAAACCTCCCCAATCCGAAGAATTCAACATCTCCGGCGAAAAGCTAGTCAGCAAAGTCAAAGAGCTAATCAAAGAAGGCAACGCTCGCCGCATCATCATCAAAAATCCCACGGGTAAGACCCTCATCGAAATCCCTCTTACCATTGGTGTCGTCGGTGCCGCTCTTATCCCCGTTTGGGCCGCCCTCGGTGCTATTGCCGCTTTGGTGGCCAAATGCACCATCGTCGTCGAGCGCGACAAGTAACCCTCCCTCATCTCTCTATTTCAAATCATCACTAAACATCTTCACCCTCCTCAATCGTCTCACTTCCTGAGATGATATTTAGCCTGGAGCTATCCCGGATCTTCTCACGATCATCTCAAATCAACTCATATCTTCTCAACCCTCGCCTGGACCAATTTTCGATCGTCTCACCTCGTCTCAATATCAACTCATATCTTCTCATTATCTTCTCAAATCGCTTCATTTCTCATTTTCGCCTGGAAAACATGTGTACCTACCTTGTAAATTATCTCCCCGTTGTCACCTACCAGCCCTTATTTGACTAATCAACCTGACTACTTGATCTTGATCAGTAGCCTCTCTCATCGCCTCCCCAAGGCTTATCTCCGCCTCATCAACGTTGCCCGCCAGCCATTCTATCTTCCCCTTCATCAGCCATGTTTCCCAATTAGACGGGTCCACTACCACTAGTCTTTCTACCCACATAAGCGCCCCTTCATAATCTCCTCTCGCCATCAACAACTTCACCAACAACTGATAATTCATTGGTTCGCTCGGAAACTTTCCAATCGCTTTCTCATACTCTTTTACTGCGGCTGGTTCATCCCCCCGGATCATATCGATACTCGCCAAATTTGCATACGCCCTCATCTCACCTCTGCTCTTTGCCTGCACACACGCCTCCACCGCCTTCTCGTATTCCCCCCTACCCATATACATCGTACATAAGTTGTTATATATCAGCCCCGATTGCTCGTACTTAAGATTATTCAAATATAACTTTTCTTGGCTCCTCCACAACCCCATCTGCCCCACCGCCAAATACCCATACCACACCACCAAAGGTATCAACAAATACTGCAGTTTCGGTGAGAATTGCCACCCTATCTCCCCATATACGATATATCGTAGTGATCCGCCAGCTGGCGGAGAACGAAGATCCTGAGTATTCCTCAGGACGATATACACTATACGATATACGATCACAACGATTCCTATCACTGGCACATACATCCAGTGCTCCAACACTTTCTGATTCATCGCTACTACTACTCCAGACACCGGAGCCCACATTATCAAAAACCATAACAGTCCAAGCCACACCCACCAAGTTCGATATTTCCTCCACTCCCAGTAGCCAATTGCCCCAATCACTCCCAATACCCCAATCATCCCTAATAACCACCAATTGAGCCCTGTAGCTGCTTCCACCTCTCTCCCAAAGTGTAAATTAGTAGGCCACACCACCATCTTCATATACTCCCAGAATATATGTCCCATGGTCATCACTCTCACTTGCAAGCTTTGGGAGTAGATATCATTAATAGGAGCAAAATTAAAGCCAGACAGGAAATTTAGTTTAGTAGCCCTTAGATAAACATAGGTAAGTAACACCCCCAAGTTAGCTATCAACACTCCCACCTGCATTTTGTATTCAGAGATTAATTTCACCAACCTGTTAGCTTTAACCTTAAGTCTTACACCTTGCATTAATTTGGTAACCCAAATTAATGCATACAGTCCTATCCCTGCTACTGCAATCTCTTTGGCTAGTATTGATAAACCATAAAAAGCCACCGATCCCACCAAATATTTGTTTCTTGTTTCTTGTTTCTTGTTACTAAATGACCTTGCAAACAAGTAGAGTCCGGAAAACAGTAGTATTGCATACAGTGAATCCCCCCTGGAATTTGTAAACGCCACAGCCTCTACCTGTATGGGGTGGACTAGAAAGATCATGGCTACCCATAAGGCCATCCCCTCTTCAACCATCAAGCCATTTAGCCATTTAGCCATTCCTTTCTTCTGGAACTTACCCCGCTTTAAATCCCGGGATCGTGTTTCGACAGTACGAGATCCCGGGATTGATTGTCTGCTCGCCTCTATCAGTTCACTAAAAAGTAGGAACAGCATTACTCCTGCCCCTGCATGTAACAGTGCATTAGTCAGGTGCCAACCCCAAGGATTAAGTCCCCATAGCTGGTAATCCACTGCAAAAGATAGTGAGGTAAGAGGGCGGTAGTAGTTGCTCACCAGCCCAGCCCCACTATACGTGCTTGTTGTTAATATCTTCCCCACGTCAAAATTCTTTACATACTGGTTATCAGCAAAGAAAAATACATCATCCAAAAAAAACTCCCCCGAGAGGCTCGGTACATACAACCCGACACCTATTAGCATCAACGCCCACACCAACCACTTTTTCAAACTGTTTGTACTTTGCTTTTCCACATCCTCACTCTATCACATCACACCAATCACTCCCTATATACCCAGTACAACATACCAAGCCCGCTTTAACTCCAATACTCAGGAAACTGCCCCATAAACTGTTTCCTTGCTTCCCCCTTCAACAGTGGTATAAACGGCCGAAAATTCACCAGCCTCTCCTGCTCCCTATCATACACAAACAACACTTTATTCACATAATTCGCCAAATCCTCATACGCACGCACATTCTCAATATAAAAATATTTCTCCCGTCTATTACCAGCACTGCTTCTGGCAGAGAATGTCCCTATCCCAAACATCGCCTGAAAATACCCTCGCCCATACGCTCCTGTATCCACCACCTTATCTAAGCTTAGTGATAAGTTATACCTATTCCACGGAGTTGAATAAATAAACTTAGTTAGTCGCCTGTTGGTCAAAATAAACACGCTCCGCTTCCACAACATATAGATCCACCAACTGCCTCCCACCAAAAACAATAGGCCCAGCAACAACCCCACCAAACTCATCACTCCCCAACCCCCAATCCCAAACGAACGCAAATACCCCGGCACTATCACTCCCGCCCCCATCAGCACTATCCCCGCCAGAATCGTTAGTATCAACCTCACATACAACATCACCTTCGCCTCCCGCGTCACAAACAAAATCACCTCGTCCGTTGCTTGTCCCGGAAATTTCAGGTCCCTATACGGAAATCCAAATACTGGAGTCTCAAACACTATCTGCATTCACTTATTCTACCACCACCCACCTACCAATCCTCGACCTTCCACACTATACAAATTCAACAACGGATAAATCCCCAAACCACTCATCAAATACACGCAATTAAACACTGTCCCCACTAAAATCAACCCCTTAGCTCCCCACCCCAAACTCCCCCTTAGGTTTTTCATTAACACCACTATCACTAGCGGCAAAAAATCCAATCCATACCGATAACCAAACTGGCTAAACCCAATCCCAAAATAGCTCAAAACCGGCACAGCCATCACCGCTGTCGTAACCAACAGTGTCCAATCTTTCTTCCAGTTAACACCTCTCAGTAGCAACAGCAGTAACGGCGAACCCACCAACAACGAAAATCCCCACGGATCTACCTTTAAGTAAGGATATTCCAAAACGTACCCACCCCCAGGGGCAAAAATAGGGTCCGGCGCCTTCAAAAGCATCACATATAAATTAGCCGGCACATGTTCCCAACTAAAAAACCCATGCTTCACATTCGCCACCATCGGATATTCCTTCAAAGTCACATTACCCGCATATCCAGATTCCCAAAAGCTTCCAAACCTCCTCTGATTGTACAAACCCAAAATTCCCACAGACACCACTACCGGTATCACCATCATCACCAACGACTGCATTTTTCTTTTGCTCTTCAACCATTCCAGTCCAAAAAACACCGCCACCAAGTATAAACTCATCCTGGTCATTCCCGCCATCCCTATCAACAATCCTATCAACCACCATCGCCTCTTCCCATAATATTCCACCAGTGACACCAACATTATTGCAAACCCCACCGCTTGAACCTGGTACGCACTCAAATTAAATGCACACACCGCCAACAGTGGTGTCGATACTCCCACAAACACCATCCACCACCACCTATCCACTTCTTTGTAACCCCACCTCTCCGCCAACTTATAACTTGCTACCAGTGATGCCACCATTGCCCCCAAACCCAAAACAATTTGACTCTGTGCCGACTTCCACACCAACACCACCGGCATCAACAATAGAGATGTCATCGGTCCAAAATAAACATAGAAGTTAGCAAAATAATCTACCACATCACCTTCCGGTCTATTCATCGGGTTCAAAGATACCTTCCATTGCCAAAACCTCTGGGCCATCAAGCCTAAATGTCTATCTCTAAAAAATCCCCAGTTCTCTCCTATCCACCCCCCCCACATTCCTGCCAAACACCCCACCAACAACAGCAGCCAAGGCACCAAAATCTTCCAAGTAACATCTCTACTTCTCAGCCACGACCTTACCCTACTTGCTTTGTTCATACTTTCCAAATCCTTTCACACCAACCCCCAAATTATCTAAGCACTCAACGATCTCATTTGTGGGTCGCCATAGACTCGAACTATGGACCTCTATCTTATCAGGATAGCGCTCTAACCACCTGAGCTAGCGACCCGTTTTCACCCTGTGATTTTACCACAGCTGCCCTCTGGCCCAAACTGCCACAATACAATTCCCCCCGCTTACACTCTCGATAAATTCTCTCGCTCATATCTATCTGCTATTAGTCTATAATGGTCGGGTGAATCCACGGATTAAAAAGACCAAACCCATCAAGCTCGCCGTTATCATCTCCGTCTTCAACGAAGCACCCAACATTCCCCTCCTCCACCAACAACTTCACCAAGTTCTATCACGACTCCAACAAATCAAACCTCTACTCATATTTGTAGATGACGGCAGCACCGACCACTCCAATCGCGTTCTATCTCAACTCGCCAAAAAGGACCGCCGCGTCAAAGTCATTACCCTAACCCGCAACTTTGGTCACGAGGCTGCCATGATGGCTGGCATTGATTCTGTTCATGCTGATGCCATTATTTGCCTGGACGCAGATCTCCAACACCCACCACAGCTCCTCCCCCAAATGATCAGGGCCCACTCAAAAGGCCACCACATTGTCCTCATGAAACGCCAGTCCTCCAGTATCAACTCCAAAGATCTGCTTACCAAACTCTTCTACTGGACCTACAACTCGGTTAATCACCAAAAACTCGAGCCTGGAGTCACTGACTTCTTCCTCATCTCAGCTGACGTAGCTACCATCCTTCGCCAGAATTACCCCGAAAATCGTCGTTTCCTGCGCGCCATCCTCCAATCCCTAGGCTTTAACCCCCAGGTCATTCCCTTCAAATCCACCCCTCGTCTTCACGGCCGTAGCAAATACGGTCTCTCTGAGCTTATCGTCCTTTCCTTCCAAAACCTCCTCGCCTACTCTCCTTTTGCCCTCCACCTCTGTCTCATCACCAGCGCCGCCCTCTCCCTTCTCTCCATTGGCCTCATCATCTTTTCCATCATCATGTGGGCCATTGGTAACACCATTCCTGGTTATACCACTCAAGTCGTCTTCATGAGTGGCATGGGAGCCGTGCAATTCTTGATCCTTGGCATTATCGCCCATTACCTCGGCATACTTGTCCAAGAAGTCAAACACCGTCCTCTCTACCTCATCAAAACCACCAGCCGCGGTTTAACCAAAACCCTATCCTAAACCATCACTCACGTATACTACCAGCCCCTCACAAATTCCCCCTCTTGCTTTAAGAGGGGGCAGGAGTTATTAACTAGATATTTTCAATGGACAAATTAACTACTTTTTAAGATATATTTGTGCCCTCTTCTTCCTCGGCTTCCACCCCACATAAAAATGATATATCGACAATTGCGCGTTTAACCCCAAATACTTCGCCTCAACTTTCCCCAAAAAATATTCCATCACTGCTTTAATTTCGCGAGCTTGGTTCACGTGCTCATAAGCCATCAGTTGCCCATAGCCAAGTCTGTACTTCAACCAAAACTCTACTCCGCTAGTCATCTGCCACCCCATTCTCCACACCAAACTCCCCTCATTGGGTATGGCCACCCGCATACACCCACCATCTTTTAACAGCAAGCATCCTCTCGCCACCACCTCAGGCAATTTAGTAATATGCTCAAAACTGGCTATCGTCGTGATTCGGTCATATTTCTTTCCTAGCTCCACCTCATCAATATCTGCATACTTATTCCTCACCCTGGGTAGCATTGGCGAATTTCTATATAGTTTTTTATATGGTTCCACCACATCATAAACCTTCACCCCCGGCTCATACTCAAGCTGGTTCAATGTTCCCGCCCCTATCTCCAAAGTCACCAAGTCATTACCACCGTTCTCCACGTCCCTGGCAACTTGCCGATGCAACCACCCCTCAATTCTATGAATTACCGCCGTCGTTGGCGTCAGCCCACCCCGGCTATTCAAATAATGGCCATCGTAAATATTTCTCATTTCTGGACTCAGCTTTGGTCTAATTTTGGGAAAGTTTGGGAACGGATCTATAAACATCGTTTTCACTTCACCAGCCCTCCCCCCTCTTAATGTAAGTAGGGGTCGGGGGAGTTATCATCAACTATTTGATAAATCCAAAAGTCAGTCTTACTACTCAACAATCTTAACCGTTGGTCATCCACCACTCCATCCACAATCTCCTTTACCCGAGCGCACTCAGGATATCTAAGTATCGCCTTATGCACAATCACATACCCAATCCCATTCCGTTTCATTGCTCCTCCAAACTCATCCGCCCCAATCTTGCCCACTAACATTCCACTTGGTTTATACGACGTCCCTTCACACTCCAGCTGTCTTAGTACCAAATCGCTATCAATCGTCTTCAGCGTCTCTCCGGTCTGGGTACTATACGGTACGTATCCAGTTATTATCTGGTGCCCATGCACCAGCTGCAAATAATCAGGCACTTGGTACACCCCAATCGACAACGGCACATCCAATACTTTCACCTCAGTTGGTGCCTGTCGAATTTGCTCCAGCGCTTCCATGGGAAACAACTTCACATCCTCAAACACACTCAGTTGCACATTGTTAGCCAACACTGTTGTACTCACTACACTGTATACCGCCACCAACTTTGCCCCCCTCTCCAACCATCCCCATCGTTTCTTCGACTTTAGTAACCAATCCACAAACACTAACGTCCACAATGTCACCAAAAACACCAACACCACTCCCAACCGGGCGGGAGTACGTGTCAGGCTTAGTGGTGGCACTGCCGCCAACCATCGATAATATGGCAAAGCTATCATCCCCTCACCATTTACCGACAAATTATCCCCAAAAGGTAACAGTCCATACACCACCGCCAACAACGCGTCTCGCCTCTTCGGTCTCAACTTTCCGGTTATTATCAAATACATCACTCCTGCCCCACCCATTATCACTATCACCATGTCCACCGGGTTGGTAGTTTCCAAAATGCTCACCCTCTGATTTAGCTGCCGCAGCAAAGGTAAAAACTCCTCTCTTAATTGATTGGCAGGTACCACCCATTGGATCAAGTTCATATTCGTTTTTACCCCATCATCAGGCGGAGCCTGCCCCAGCTGTTTCAGGTTATAGCTAATCATCGGCCAGCTCAAAGGCAAAAAACACACTATAAACACCACCACTCCCACCACCAAATTAGCCACCAACTTGCGCCACTTTTCTTTTACCCACTTCCACGACTTCAACTTTGCCGTCGCCATTATTACTATCAAAAACGTCAGATTAGCTATATTCTGCCAGCTGCACAAAAAGCTCGCCGCCACCGCCACTGCCACTACTACCGTCTGCTTCCAACTCAACACATCCCACCAGTCAAGCAAAGTAAATATCAGCGCTGTTGCCCACAGCGTCGAGATCAAATCCACATGCTCCCCAATTCTCACCAGATAAAATCCACAAAACGCATATAAGAAAACAAAGCTCACTCTTAACCAATCATTCTTCAGATACTTACCAGCCGTCCACACCGACACCAACAGCAATACCACTACCTGCATCGCATATATCGCTTGAATCACTACCCGTGGTCCTAGCCAGTATAACGGACAGGTCAGTGCATATAATAAAGGTGCCACATATCCGCCCTGCAAATTCACACCACCCGGCCAAAAGAAATCAGTCACTCGAAACTTCCCTGCAAAAAAATTCGGACAAAACCACTTCGCCTGCCACAAATAATAATAAATATCCCCCGGCTTCCCTGGCAACACCTCTGTCTGCGTCAGTGGCCACAAATAAAACCCCAGCCCCAACCCCACCAAAACGAGCACTGGATTCAACCTCTTTCCAAATATTCTCATCCCCTCAGTTTATCCGATTTTCCCCACCCATAAACCCCAATTTCACTTCTCATCAAACAACTTCCTCTATTTTTCACTATCCACTAGTCGCTAGTCGCTTCATTCCCAAATGTTCCCACCCTCTCTCCGTCACCACCCGTCCTTTCGGCGTCCGCTTCAATAGTCCCGACCGCATCAAAAACGGCTCGTACACATCCTCAATCGTGGTCACATCCTCTGCGCACGCTGCTGCCAACGTCGATAGCCCCACCGGCCCTCCTCCAAACTTCTCCACCATCGCCACCAAAATCATCCGATCATTATTATCTAGTCCCAGCGCATCTACCTCCAACAACTTCAACGCCCTACCCACTATCTCCACATCAACCACTCCATTCCCATACACCTGAGCAAAGTCCCTCACTCGCTTCAGCAGTTTCAACGCAATCCTCGGTGTCTTCCTTGCCCTGGCTGCCAACAATCCCGCCGCCTCAGCTTCAATCTCAATCTTGATTTTCTCTGCTGCTGTCCGCACTATCTCCATCAGCTCATCATCCTCATAAAACTCCAGTCTATGCACCACCCCAAACCGGTCCCTCAGCGGAGCACTGATCCTTCCCACCTGTGTCGTCGCCCCCACTATCGTAAACGGCTCCAAATCTAAACGTACTGTCCGCGCCCCCGGCCCTTTTCCCAGCACAATATCAAGAGCAAAATCCTCCATCGCCGGGTACAATGTCTCCTCCACCATCTTATTAAGCCGATGGATCTCATCAATAAACAACACATCACCTTTTTCCAAGTTGGTCAGTATCGATGCCAAATCCCCTGCCCGCTCCAATGCTGGCCCGCTCGTCACTCGAATACTCGACCCCATCTCTTGGGCAATAATATGCGCCAATGTCGTCTTCCCCAATCCTGGTGGGCCATAGAAGAGCACATGCTCCAGTACCTCACCTCTCCCGCGAGCTGCATCCAACGCCACCTTCAGCGCCTTCTTCACCTTTGTCTGTCCACGAAACTCCCCCCAGCTCCCCGCCCGCAGCGACTGAAACAACCTCTCCTCATCACCTAGTCCTGAGTCTATCGAAGGATCTGCCTTAGCATCAACTACTCGCTGCCCTCTATTCTCACTCACCAAATCATCCATATTATCTGTTTTTGACATTTGATATTTGAAATTTGTAATTGTTTGGTTATTGATTATTGATGCTTGATCATTTACTTAACCTTTTTATCGCTTCCTTCAATTTCTTCTCCTCACTCAAACTCGCATCCATCTCTCTAAGTACGTTCTTCACTCTCGCTGGGTCAAACCCCATCGCCACTAATCCAGCCACCACTTCATCTCCTCCTTCATCAGCCAAATCCAATTCCATCACACTCCCCACTTTATTCTTAAGTTCAATAATTATTTTCTGTGCCCCCTTCTTCCCCAAACCTTTTATCGATGTAAAGAACCCTACATCTGCCCGCGCTATTGCCTCTTGGATCCTCTCCGTCTTAGCACCTCTAAGCACCGCCATCGCCACCTTTGGCCCCACCCCAGACACTGTCAACAGTAGCTCAAATAGTGCCAGCTGTTTTTTATCTCCAAATCCATACAAACTTATCTCCTCTTCCCGTACATGTGTATGAATCCACAACTCAATTTCATTTGGAATTTGGAATTTGGAATTTGGAATTTGAGCGTCTACGACGCTCACTGAGTACCCCACCCCACCAGTCTCCACCACCAACCGGTTTAACCCCCTATCAACAACATTTCCCTTTAAATACCCAATCATAATCGCCATAATATCACAAATGAGGCTTAAGTAACCAAAACAGTTGCTGAAATCGACTGTTTTGATTGATGAATAAATCAATAACTCCTGTAATATTTGTAGAATGAAATAATTTCCACCCGCATTAGATATGCTATCGGCTGTCCGTTC
>Ga0210057_1010340_pt1 | contig 10586 bp, 14 predicted proteins | sample CryGeyCG2114_010_2_FD_183968 | JGI IMG/M metagenome (GOLD analysis project Ga0210057, IMG submission 183968) | Groundwater microbial communities from aquifer - Crystal Geyser CG10_big_fil_rev_8/21/14_0.10 (SPAdes) (version 2) | ecosystem: Environmental > Aquatic > Deep subsurface > Groundwater ...
CCAGCGCAGAAGGGTTGTTGTAGTTGATTGGCACTCCGGCGACCTGGAGCCACGGGTCATCAATCTCCACGCTTCTTGATTCTTCCCCGGGGAAAAGTTTAGAGTCTAGTGATTCAATGATAACTCTGAAAAGGGTGATGATTAGTGAGTCTTCCATCTTGTGCTCCTTAGTTTTTGGTTTTTTTGCGCGCCGACTTCTACTTTAAGGATAGTATAGTTTTTAATGTGTGTCAATGTCTTAAGAAATGGGCTTTTCTTTTTTGAAAATTGAGTGATAATGGAATTGGAACAAACCTAACCTACTTTCTTGGAGGACTATTGCAATGTCAAATAAAGGGCAGGGTTCGCAGTCGCCTGTGACTTATAGTGTTATAAATATTCAAGGGGAATGGGATGGTGAAGTTTTTTTTAGTCACTCTACCAGTGTTTATCTCAGAGCGCGGAAGCGAGGAGGGGGGCCGCGTGTTGTTGTAAGCATGTCTGTCGATGGATATTCTTTTGCTGCGGCTGAAGCCTCCTTAAGTTACTGCCTCGGGAGTTCAATCAAGGAAAGAAGGTCAACTGATTCTCACCTCCTACTTTTTACGGATTTTCAGTCTGTGGAAGAGCTGGTTATCTTCCTCAAACGCCACAACCTCTTGGGCGGACAAGAGATGATTCGCGCCGAAGAGAAGAAGGAGAAAAAAAGAAAAAAACCGCCCCAGCCTTAATGGCGGGGCTTTTTTCTTTTAATTTTACCAATAAAAATTACCTTTTCAATCCTTGAGGTCGGCAGTGTATACTGAAAGTCAATGGAACCGCTTGCCTCAAAAATCAGACCGCGGAAACTAAAAGATTTTGTCGGTCAAGAACATCTTGTCTCTGTCGGCAAACCGCTCGCCGAAGCGATAAAAAAGAAACATTTATTTTCTTTTATTCTTTGGGGTCCGCCGGGAGTCGGCAAGACAACTCTGGCTCGCATTTATGCCGAGTCACTTCGGGCCGACCTCCATGAGCTTTCCGCTGTCTCGGCCGGCAAAGACGACATCAGAAAAATCGTCGCCGAAGACAGGGGGGACAAGCCAAAAGTTCTTTTTCTTGATGAGATTCACCGATTTAACAAAGCCCAACAGGATTTTCTCTTGCCGTTCGTGGAATCGGGAGACTTGACTCTTATCGGCGCCACGACGGAGAATCCGAGTTTTGAGGTCATCGCGCCGCTTCTTTCCCGCTGTCGGGTTTTTGTTTTGAATGAATTGTCCGACAAGGAAATGAAGAAAATAATTGCTCGAACTGGTTTCAAAATCTCCAAAGAAAGCTTGGAGTGGCTGATTAGAATGGCAGACGGCGACGCCAGACAAGCAATCGGAGTCATTGAACAAGCTCATAATCTTTACGGCAAGGTAGAGCTGGAAACTCTGAAAGAATCTCTGCAATCAAAGTTTTTGCGCTACGACAAGAAAGGCGAGGAGCACTACAATGTTATCAGCGCTTTTATAAAAAGCATGCGAGCCAGCCAGCCTGACGCGGCGCTTTATTACCTTGCTCGGATGATTGAAGCCGGCGAAGACCCGAAGTTTATTGCTCGCCGAATGGTTATTTTTGCCAGTGAAGATATTGGCATGGTCCAGCCGACGGCGCTTGTCGTCGCGAACGATGTTTTTCGGGCGGTGGAAACAATCGGCTTGCCGGAGTGCGGGATAAATCTCGCTCACGGAGTGGTTTATCTCTCACTGGCAAAAAAAGACAGAAGCGCCTATGAGGCCTATATGGCGGCGCTTGGCGACGTCAAACAGTTTGGAAACTTGGCGGTCCCAATGAAAATCCGCAATGCTCCGACAAAATTGATGAAGGGCCTTGGCTATGGGGCTGGCTATGAAAAATATGGTAAAGAAGATTTGTTGCCGGAGAAACTTAAGAATAAAAAATATTTAAAGAATAATCAGAAAAAAGACGGCGCTCGTTAGTATATAATGTAGATATGGACAACGAAAATATTAGAAAAAAATATCTGGCCGAATTTGTCTATGGCGGAATTGACGGGACGGTAACGACTTTTGCGGTTATTGCCGGCGCCACGGGCGCCGCTCTGTCGCCGGCAATCATTTTAATTCTCGGTTTTGCCAACCTTTTCGCTGACGGCTTCTCTATGGCCGTTTCAAATTATCTATCCAACAAATCGCAAGTTGACCTTGATGCTCTGGCCGGGCTGGAAAGGAAGACCAAGCGGCCGATTCAATCGGCTTTGGCGACATTTTTTTCTTTCGTTTCTGTCGGTTTTGTTCCGCTTTTTTCTTTTGTCATTGCTCCGTTTAACCCGTGGTTTGCGTCGCACGAATTGGAACTCTCAATTACTCTGACTGCTTTGGCTTTTGCTTCTATCGGCGCGGCCAAAGGACTTGTTACCAAACAAAGCAAAATCCGTTCCGCTCTGGAGACTCTTGTTATCGGCGGGATTGCCGCTTCAATTGCCTTTTTGGTCGGTCATTTTCTCCGCGGTATTGTTGGCTAAAAACAAAATCCCGCCAGGCGGGATTTTGTGTCGCTTCTTTAGAAATTGAATATTTATTTACTATCAGCTATTGTGTTTAGGCAACCGGAGTTGCCTAAATTATATTTTTACTTTATATTTATTGAAGATTTTTGGAGCCGCGGACATTTAGATAGGAGATTGCTGTGACAAAAAGACAGCTTGCTCGTGTTAAGCAGTGGTATGTTGAGCCGCTTAGTCCCAAGGCTAATCGCTCAATTGCCCAAGGACTCAATCTCTCTGCCGACCAGCCGTCCGAGGAGTTTTGCGACAGCAAAGGACAATCGCACCAAGCCTACTGTTGTTCTTTTGGCGAAATGTGCATGTTTGCCAAAGGCCGGCTGGAGAATCCGTGCGCTATTTGGATGCAGACTAAAGCGGGCGGTTCGTTAAAGGAATTTGATATTCCGATTGATGACTCTCGGTTCAATGAGACCGCTCCTCGGCCAGACTAAAAGCCGCCCGCGCGGCTTTTTTGCTAGCGCTCAAATAGAGCAAAGTGTTATAATTTGGAATATGAAAAGCGTAATTTATAAGCTTGACCATTATTTAATTCGCCGGATAAGGCAGGCCAGTCCCTCTGCGGCGCGAGTGGCTCTTTTTATAGTTTTTGCCTGGTTTGGAATTCTTAAGGTCATTGGCACCAGTCCGGCCAATCCGCTGGTCTATGAGCTTCAGCAAAAAACTCTGCCATTTCTGGACTTTAATACTTTTGTTATCTGCTTCGGTATTTTTGAAGTTTTTATCGGATTAACTTTTCTGGTGCGGGGATGGGAAAGACTGGCGATTGCCGTTCTGTCTCTTCATATGGTTACGACTTTTTTGCCGCTGATTTTTCTGCCGCAAGTGACCTGGCAGGGGTTTCTTACTCCGACCTTGGAAGGGCAGTATATAATTAAAAATCTTCTGATTATCGCTCTGGCTATCGGCATCGCCGCAAACCTTAAGCCGATGAAGAGATAAAAGTTTATTTTAGGGAACAATAAAATGCAAGAGGAAAATTCAAAAAAAGAAATTGCCACGTTTGCTGCCGGCTGTTTTTGGAGCGTTGAAGCTGCCTTCCGCTCAGTAAAAGGAGTTAGGGATGTCGTCTCCGGCTACAGTGGGGGACATACCGATAATCCATCTTACGAAGAAGTTTGCTCGGGAGATACCGGCCACGCCGAGTCGGTTCAAGTTACTTTTAATTCAAATCTGGTTTCTTACGAGCAGTTGCTCGGCGTTTTTTGGACCATTCACGACCCGACTCAAGTTAATCGCCAAGGTCCTGACGTCGGCGAGCAATACCGTTCGGTGATTTTTTTCCATACGCCGGAGCAAGAAAAAATGGCGCGAAAATCTAAAGAGATGTTAAATAAGTCAGGCCGATTTGCGAGACCCGTCGCCACGGCAATTGAGCCGGCTGGCGAATTTTATTCGGCCGAAGAATACCATCAGCGTTATCTTGAAAAGCACGGTATTGCCACTTGCCATATATAAGTTTTTAGGATTTTAATTAATTTTTTATGAAGAAAGTTATTGGAGCAGTCATAATAATAGTAATCGTTGTCTTAATTGCTTGGGCATTTTCAGCTGACCGGAAGACGATTCACGATTTACAAGTTCCAATCCAAAGCGAGGTTAAGGAAAAAATTGTTTATACAACAGACCTCTCCACTGACCGCCAGCCGCTCCAAAATGATTGCCGAGAGCGCGGCGGAATATTCAACGACTGCGGTTCGGTCTGCGAATCGGGGGCCGAAATCTGCGCTGAAATCTGCGCTTTGACTTGCGAATTAAAATAAGTATGAAGCACCGCCAATTTGAAAATCAAACTGCAGTTTGGATTTTGAGAATTGCCCTGGCGCTTGTAATGATTGTCTTTGGAATAAGCCAGCTTAGCACTCCTCTTATCTGGAGCCACTATGTCCCGGGGTTTTTGGCCGAGCGTCTTGGCGACAGTTTTTCTCTTATGTTGAGAGGGCACGCTTTGGTCAATATCTTTCTGGGACTGTTTTTAATTTCGGGGCTCTTTCCTCGTTTGGCTGCTCTCCTGGCCCTCCTCTGGCTTGCCGGCCTTACGCCATTTGCTTTCAAAACTTGGGACATTGGAATCCGCGATAGCGCTCTGACGTTATCGGCTCTGGCCTTGCTCTCTCTGCTTCAAGGCCCAGAGCAAAAGACTCAAAGACAAGATTTTGTTGATAACAGACAATCGCCGGCCGATGATTAAGCCACTTAGGTTGTTTTTCTCTCTTCAATCAGGTATTCTTTTCAAGCAATGACGGAAATTAGCGGTATCGTGATTGAAGGCAAAAAAGAGGGGGGTCGGCTTGGCTACCCGACTGCAAATATAATTGTTGCCGGTGAAGGGCTTGAGGGGGTTTACTCTGGATGGATTGTGATTGATTCAAAAGAATACCTCGCGGCCTTGTTTGCTAAAAATGGGCGAAATATCATAGAGGCCCACGTTCTTAATTTTGAAGGAGATTTGTACGGCAAAGAAGTAAAAATTAAAATCGGCAAATGGATTAGGGACACGGTGTCGTATGAGTCGGACGAGCAGATGAAAAAACTGATAGAACAAGACATAAAAATCATAAAAGAGTTGGAGAAATAATGTTCACCGGAATTATACAAAAAAACGCGCAGTTAAAATCTATCAGCAAAAATGCCAAAAATCTTCGTGTTTCTTTTTCCCGACCATCCGGTTGGAAATTAAAGAAAGGCGAAAGTATCTCAATAAATGGCGTTTGCTCAACGGTTAAATCAGTTTCCAAAGTTGGCTGGAAGGTGGAGTATATGCCGGAAACCAGACGGCTCACCACCGTCAATTTTCTAAATGTCGGAGACTCGGTAAACCTGGAGCGGAGTCTTTCTCCGGCAAGTCTCCTCGGCGGACACTTGGTCCAAGGTCACGTTGATGGGGTTGGCAAGATTAAATCTATTGAAAAAAAGGGTTCAGCAAAAATATTTACCATCACTGTTCCATTGGAGATTGACAAGTATATTGTCAAAAAAGGCTCGGTTACCGTTCATGGAGTCAGTCTGACCGTTGTTGACACAAAAAAGAGTAGTTTTAGAGTCTCGCTAGTTTCCTATACTTTGGCGCACACCAATCTGGGCTCAAGTAAGGTTGGGGACAATGTCAACATTGAAGTTGATATAATTGCAAAATATGTTTCAAAGATGTTAAAGAGGAAAAAAAATGCAACGAAAAAAAATAAAAACAAAGAATCTTGAAATAGACTCTAAAAAAGCAAAAAAATTTAAAATTGCCATAATTGCTTCCAATTTTAACGCTGACATTACCGACGGAATGGTTGCCGGCGCTGTTGCGGAACTTCGCCTTGCCGGTTTGCCTGCAAAAAACATAAGCCTGTTTCGCGTTCCCGGTTCGCTTGAGATTCCTCTGGTTTGCAAGAAATTGGCAATTAGTAAAAAATATGACGGCCTTGTCGCTATCGGCGCCGTCATCAAAGGGGAGACTGACCACTATTATTATGTCGCCGGCGAAGCGGCTCGCGGGCTTATTGACGTCGGACTAGAAACACTTGTCCCGATTGGCTTTGGCATCATAACTACCAACAATCTTAAACAAGCCCGCGAGCGCTCCATGGGTAAAAATAATAAAGGCAATGAAGCGGCTCGGGCAGTACTAGAGGTTATTAGTCTTGATTTAAAAGGGGACTAAGATGCAGGCCGGTAAAAAAAACAAAGCCATTGTGTTTGGCGTTTTTGACGGCCTGCACGACGGCCACCGATTTTTTCTGGCTGAAGCTAAAACAAAGGCCGAATATTTAATTGCCGTTGTCGCTCCGGACGAGGCCGTTTTCAAATTAAAAGGACGCCAACCGATTTTTTCTCTTGAAGAAAGGATGGATATATTAAAAAGAGAAAAACTTTCTAATATGGTAATCGCCGGAGACGAAGAGCCTGGCGTCTGGAGCGCTATAGCCAAGCTTCGCCCTGACATTATCGTTCTAGGTTATGACCAGAAAGATCTCCAAGATGCGCTTCTGGAATGGACAAAATGGCAAACCTGGCCAATTGAGATTATTTTTGTATCTTCCCACAGTCCCGAAACCCTTCATTCTAGGTTTATTTTAAAAGAGAAAGCGCGCTGACTTCACAAATTTATCGTTTTGTGCTATGATTTGAGGCATAAATAAAATATAAATATGCAATCTTTAAAAAGAATTCTCAAAAAACCAATCTCCATAATTCTCATAATAGTTATCGTGATTATCGGCGGTTTTCTTTTTTTCGTCCTTCCAAGGGCAGTGCTCCGGAAGTCGCGATTGCCGAAAAAAGACAAGTTGTTCTTGAGGTTAACGTAACCGGAAAGGTCAAGCCATCGGAGAGTAGAAATCTGGCTTTTGAAAAAGGCGGCCGGATTAGTCGGATAAACGTCGCTGTCGGAGACAAAGTATTGCCGGGGCAAGTCCTTGTTGTTCTTGATAATGGTGATATTTTTTCAGGCCTAAACGAAGCTCGAGCGGCCCTTCGGATTGAGAAGGCCAAATACTCCGAACTCTTGCGCGGCGCCCGGACGGAGGAACTTGAAGTTGACGAAGTCAAAGTTACAAATGCCGAAAGGGCTCTCAAGGTCTCAGAAGTATCTCTTCTGAACTCAATTCGCGACGCTTATACCAAAGCTGACGATGTCATTCATAACAAGTCTGACCAGTTTTTTGACAATCCGACTTCTTCTAATCCTCAATTAAAAATCTACATAATTGACAAGGGGCTGGAATTAAAATTGGAAAATAATCGTCCCAAAATTGAAAGCCTGCTCTCTGATTGGAATAGTGATATCGCTAAATTGGAAATCGGCCAAAACCTTGAATTATTGACAAGCGAAACAAAGACAAACTTGTCAGGAATCCAGTCGTTTGTGGAAAATATCGCCCAAGCTGTCAACTCTCTGACTTCCAACTCTTCCCTCAGCCAAACGACTATAGACAGCTATAAAAGTGATGTTTCAACGGCTCGTACTAACATCAACACTGCTCTGGTTAAAGTTCTCTCTGATGATGATACGGTAAGCTCTAAAAAATCAGCGCTTCTTTTGGCTCAAAAAGAGTTGGATTTATTGAAGGCTCCGCCGACCGAAGAAGAATTAGCGAAAGAAGAAGCGGCACGGGAAGAAGCGGAAGCTCATGTTGCAAATCTTGAGGCTCAATATGAAAAGACATTGATTCGTTCTCCCTTGCGCGGGATTATTTCCAAGCTTGAATTAAGCGCCGGCGAGTTTGCCTCGGCCGGCTCTTCAATTATTTCTGTTCTGTCCGCTTCACGTTTTGAAATTGAGACCCATATTCCGGAGGCTGATATTGCTTCGGTGGCGACTGGCAATCTGGCTCGTATTACTCTTGATGCTTACGGCAACGATGTCGTCTTTAGCGGTAAAGTTACGGAAATTGAACCGGCTGAAACAATAATTGACGGCGTTTCCACTTACAAAACAACACTTCAATTTGACGAGGAAGATACAAGAGTAAGGTCTGGCATGACTGCTAATATTGATATTAGTGCCGCCGCCAAAGAAGGGGTTATTGCCATTCCTCAGCGAGCGGTTATCCGAAAAGATGACAAGCTTTTTGTCCGAGTACTTGAGTCGGGCGTTATGAGGGAAGCGCTGGTTGAAGTTGGCCTCCGCGGTTCTGACGGATTTATTGAAATTACAAAAGGCATAAACGAAGGTGATGAGGTTGTTGTTTATCTTCCGCAGTAAGACACGCCGAAAAACGTCAAATTACCATGGCGCTTTTAGAAGCACAAAACCTTGAAAAAAATTATGCCGACGGAACCCGCGCCTTGCGAGGAGCGTCTTTTTCTATTGAGAAAGGCGAATTTGTCGCGATTATCGGTCCTTCCGGCTCGGGTAAATCAACCCTGCTTCATATTCTCGGTTTTCTGGACCACGAGAGTTCGGGGGTTTATCGCTACGATGGCAAACGGGCCGATGACTTTGAGGACAAAGAGATTGCCGTGGTTCGCAATGAAAAATTCGGTTTCATTTTTCAGGCCTTTAACCTTCTTGGCAAGATGAGCGTCTATGAAAATGTTCGCTTGCCGCTGCTTTATTCCGGGACTCCGGAAGCGGAGTGGGATGAGAAGATTAGAAAAGCAATTCGCTCGGTTGGATTGGAAGAGCGGACCGACCATGATGCGGCGAAACTCTCCGGCGGAGAAAAACAAAGAGTTGCCATTGCCCGAGCCTTGGTTAATAATCCGCAAGTGATTTTTGCTGATGAGCCGACCGGTAACCTGGACTCTGCTTCCGGCGGGGCGGTAATGAAAATAATTGCCGGCCTTCACGAGGCGGGACATACGATTATTCTTATCACTCACGAAACTTATACCGCTGAATACGCCGACAGGATTATAAAAATCAAAGATGGCTTAGTGGAGTCCGACGAGAAAGTTTTGCATAAAAACACGGCTCGCGACAATTTTCAAAAATAAATAATATGAGACTACGCTACAGCTTACAAACCGCCATAAACGGACTGCGTGACCATAAGTCCCGCTCTTTACTTACAATTCTCGGCATTGTTATCGGCATCACTTCAATTATTGCCGTAATGTCTCTCGGCCAAGGGGCCCAGGATTTAATTCTCGGAGAAATTTCAGGATTGGGCGGCAATACAGTCGTCATCAGGCCGGGGCGGGAGCCGGAAGGCCCGACTGATATCGCCAGCACAATTTTCGGGGACTCTCTAAAAGCTCGCGATTTGGTTCAACTGCAGAGAAAAAGCAATGTGCCGGCTCTGACTGATTTGATGCCGATTGTTATTGTCTCCGGCAGCGCGTCTTATCGCGGCGAAACTTACCAGCCTGACATAATCGGCGGCTCGGCCGAATTTTTTGCCAATTCATTTGATATCTTTCCGGAAGAAGGAGTTCTTTTCACTGAATCGGAAATCAGAGCTCGGGCGACGGTCGCTGTTATCGGCGCTAAAGTTAAAAAGGAACTTTTTGGCGAAAGCAGCGCGGTTGGGGAGAGCATCGCAATCAAAGATAAAAAGTTTAAAGTGGTCGGGGTTCTGCCCGATAAAGGTCAGGTTGCTTTCCTCAATTTCAATAATATGATAATCCTTCCCTATACTACGGCCCAGTCTTATCTTGTCGGCACGAATTATTACAATGAAATAATCGTTAAATTGGAGAGTACCGATGCCGTGGCGCGCTCGGTTACCGACATTGAGGAAACTCTTCGCCAGAGCCACAATATCAGCGACCCAAGCAAGGACGATTTCTATGTTGTCACTCAGCAAGGATTGGTTGACCAGATTAAGACGATTATCAATGTTTTGACAGTCTTTCTTTCTTCGGTGGTTGCCATAGCGCTCGTTGTCGGCGGTGTTGGAGTGATGAACATTATGCTCGTTTCGGTAACCGAACGAACCAGAGAGATTGGCCTGCGCAAAGCCCTTGGCGCTTCAACGAGCGATATTCTCACGCAGTTTCTCTTAGAAGCAATCCTTCTGACTCTTATTGGTGGAGTTATCGGAATTATTTTGGGCGCTAGCATTTCCTACGCGGCGGCTCTTGTCTTGAGCAATGTCTTTCTACTTAACTGGTCTTTCACTTTTCCTATCGGAGCGGCCATTCTCGGAGTTGCGGTTTCAATCATTGTCGGTTTGATTTTCGGAATTTATCCGGCTCGGCAAGCTTCTCGCAAAAGTCCGATTGAGGCTCTGCGCTACGAATAATTTTTTTATAAAAAAGCCCCCGCCGCAAGCTAGGGGCTCGGGCGGGGGCGAGGAGAGAGACAGAGGAGAACAATCAGCCGGCATTCATTCCGGCCCTGTCATGCTGGAATTCTGCCAGAGACACCCCAATGAGTTTATGAAGGGTCTGCAGATAAATCGTCGATGTCTTTTGCGAGATATCTGGCGGGAGAGTAATTGAGTGCGCAAAAGCCAAGTCTCCCTCATTTTCCGGGTTCAGGCTCTTGTCCACGCCGACGGATTTACCCCAGTCGCGCACCATCTGTTTGTCGTGTGAAGGTGGAGTCTTGCCTTCCGCCATTGCCGCATCTAGCTCTGCCGGGCCCCCCAGAATCTGGAGCTGTCGGGGGTCAGAACTT